>OLOY01000574.1_pt1 | contig 24082 bp, 27 predicted proteins | sample 1672771 | NCBI WGS metagenome assembly OLOY01 (sample SAMEA3136722, study PRJEB25190) | human gut metagenome
TGATGCACGTATGGTTGAACGTAAGAAACCAGGTCTTAAGAAAGCTCGTAAAGCTTCACAATTCTCAAAACGTTAATCAAAACCTTATTATACCAACATTTATGGGCACTTTTTGGTGTCAATTGGTGTTAATTATTGCGATAAATCGTTTAAGAGACTTAAAGCATCGGCATCTTGCTGGTGCTTTTTTTCTGGCATTAATTCAAGATAATATTGTTGAGTTGTTAGGATTGAATTGTGTCCTAATCGTTGAGAAATATAATCTAAGCTAATGTCTTTTGAAAAAAGAAATGAAGCATGGGTATCTCGTAGACCATGAAAAGTTGTCTTTGATAACTCAAGTTGGCTTAATAATTTTTTGAGTTGCTCAGCCTGCTTAAATCCGTTCCAATCGAAAACATAGTCAGTCTTTTTATCGGCTAATTGAATTAATATTTCATAGATATCTTTATTGATGGAAATATCTCGTTTTGAATGCTTTGTTTTAAGTTGGGTATCATCATTTGTTGGGCTAATCGAACGCCGAATTTTGACACCATATTTATAAATATCTTCTTTTCGGATACCAAGAAGTTCTCCTCTTCTAGCACCAGTTTCAAGTGCTAGTGCGACTAGAATATTAAATTCATCTTCTGTATGGCTTAGACAGTGTTGTCTAAGCTTTTTAAATTCAGTGATAGATAGAGGAATATTTCGTTTAGGAAGTTCTTGCCCTTTAGATTTCAATAAGTGTCCAAAATCATTAGTGATAAGTCCTCGGGCGTAGGCATATTTTAGGGAACCACGGATTTTTAAGACAAGCTCTTTGACAGTTTTTTTAGAGTGAGTTTCTGCGTATTTATCAATTTTTCTTTGCATGATAATATCGTTTAAATGTTTTAGTTGTATTCCCTCAAAAAGACTATCGATAATAACAAGAGTACGTTTATAATTGATGAAGGTTGCTTCTCTAATTTCTCCTTTTTTGACGGTATTTACCCAATTAGAATAAAAATCGGTAAATAATGTAGAACGTTCTGCTATATTTTTGCCTCGTCCCTTTTCGAGTTCCATTTCTAGTGCCCATAGTTCGGCATCTTTTTTGTTACTGAATGTCTTAGATTCTCTTTTATATTCCCCCTTTTTGTAGAGTGATACAGTTGCACGGAAAGAGTTTCCACGTTTTGTTATTGTTGCCATTTTATCAGCCTTTCTATATTAAAAATGATTGATAAAATAGACTAGTCACCTATAGGATATAGGAATAATCCGTTTTGATCAATCGTTGCATACTAAACACAATGATTTTCTATAAAATGCAAGAGTTTACTTTTTAAATAGCGTTCTTGTTTTCCAATCATGAAGCATTGAAAGTCAGGGTGGTTTCTGATATATTTATCAAAGGATTTTGGGTCAATTCCAAGTAGTTCGGAAGCCTGCTGTCTTGTTAAAAGTAACGGGTAAGAATTCATATCGTTTCCTCCGATTGTGCTATAATGGAGTTATCAGAAGATGTCCCATTATGTCTTTTGTGTCTACTCATCAGAATTGCTCGCCAAAGTATCTTCTGATGAGTTTTTCATTTTGTCTAAATCCCAATGATTATTGAGACTAATTTGAGTCAATAGAAACTCGGTTAAATCGTCTTTTGACATTTCTGAATTATTGTCGAAATCATAACTGAGATAGACTTCAATATCACTATGCAGAAGTTTCTTTCTAAGATTATGAACCCTTTTTGGGCTAGCTTGAAAATACCTTGTGTCTGAGTGTGGGGAGTCACTATGTAAGGTAATAAGTGAGTCAAATCGCCTGACATATTGACTGAGGTCTTCGCGTTCATTTCCTTTGGTGTGGTAAAAAAATTCAAGTGGGCGTTTCGTACTAGTGATGATAATTACTTTAGCTGATCCCATGCGATTTTGATACCTAGCTGAAATGGGACTGATATTATATGGGTCAAGAAGTTTGAGCCAATCTGAAGCTGTTAAACTATCACCACGAACATCATCAAGTAGCAAAAGTTCATCTCCGTTGACCTCATCAAAGATATTCGTTCCTGCCGTAATCACAGATGACCAGTTTTGTCCATTATCGGAAGCAAGTTGAATGATATTTTTTGTAAATTCTTTAGCAAAAACGGTCTTTCCTAAACCAGATTTTCCTGTCACAAAGATAATTGACTTTTTGAATTCTCCATTTTCTAAAGCTGTTTTAGTCCTTGTAGCTTTTAATTCTCCAAGGGTCACGAATGCTTCGTTTATTTTTGTTTTATAAAGTGAGTATAATCGCAGTAGCTTGGGAGACAAGAGAATATCTTCCTTAGTGACCCTCTCACTCAAAATATCATAAATCAAGGGTTCGATATCATCAGAAGCATTTTTGAACTCCTTCTTTAAACGACCTTTTGACCAAGAAGAATATCTTTCTTTGTAGATTTCTTTATACTCTTTACCTAATACGGTTACTACATCGTCTGGTGAGTACTGAAATTTATCACCGTCCTTAGCATGAGTAAGGTAGGCCAGAAGGTTGTCATAACTGAAGCGTCCAGACTTAGCTTTTTCGATGTATTGAGGTTCAATTCCAATGGCGAGAGCTAGTGCATTTAGAGTAGAACCTTCTGAAAACTTTAATAAGAAGTGACCGTGTTTTTCTTTAAGTTTACTGCTGTATGTTTGACTTTCTGAATCATAGAGTTCAACAGTATCCTTATCGTGTGAAATAGAGTAGGCTTCTGAGACTGTTGCTACTGTGTTTGCTCGCTCAATAATTTCTTTAAGGATATCTTCAATATTTTGGCTATGAATTAAGTCTTTATCCCAATTAAGCCAATATTTAGAGTCAAACTGTTGAGCTATCATGACACAAGTAAGTTTAGCTTCTTTTTTTGACATAAAATAGTTAACCTCCATTTTTTAATTATTTCTCTAACTATTAAGGGGTTAGACTAAGTTGACAAGCCCAGTCTAACCGCGCGTAGAATAGTTAAAGTTAAATATATAGCAATATTTTGCCTACCGCAGGTTTGCACCTCAGAGGGTTAGGGTTGGTAAAATGAACAAGCACTTCGGCTTGCCAACCCTAACCCTCTGAGGCACTTTCATTTGGTGGCTGATACTGCTCGAGCATCTTCTTAAGTACTTTGTGCATTTTAGTAAAATCACGAACGTTCCGAACTTGAACTTTTATAGGTTGACTGCCGTTCATTTCTTGATACCATCCATAGCGGTTTGGAAGAGCTTCTAGCTTTTGTCCAAGTTCTAGATCGAAAATATTATTTGAGACTGCAGAGCGTGAAGCCATATTACCTAGCCCTAAGACTGCACCGAATTGGTTTCTCAAATTACTGTCTCCTAAATCGCTACTGTACATATCTTGACTAACAAACAAACAATAGATTTTACGGCTACGACCGCTGAGGATGATAGACTTAAGCATCTTTTGAACCTTTGATTTTTGTTTACCTTCAAGTGAACTCATGAGAACCGTAACTTCTTCGATAAGTAAAATCAATGGTGTTCTCTCAATAGCCCTATTTTCTTGACGGTGCATCATCTCGTTGTAGGTGGCTTCAATAGCTTTGTGAGCTCGCCAGCCTAGAAATACGTTAGGACTATCTTCAAATTCTAGCCAGTCTTCCTGTTTGATTTCAGAAACGACAAGCATTGGTAACGCTCTTTTTTTTCTGTGAGCAGTAATAAATACGTCAGTAACAACCATTTTGGCGACTACTGATTTTCCTGAACCAACATTACCAAGAATCAAGTAATTAATGATAGAACTAGGAACCTCCCAACCTAGTTTTCCACCACCTACTTTTAATAATGGTCTAGTATCTACCATATATCTAAATCCTCATCAAATTCCTCTTCTTGAACGACTTCGGAAGCTCGAGCCATTCTGTTATATTGTGCTTCTGCGACTGGTTTTACATCAAATTTTGCAACCCAACCAGCTCCTTCAATTGGTTCTATAACTAGAATATCTAAGGCAAACTCTTTCGTATATTTTAAAAATACTCCAGAGAAGTAGTTTTCTAATTTAGTTTCAGTTGTTGGATCTAGTTCGTTTGCTAGATAGACCCATACATCAACTCCACCAGTGGTTGCTGGGTGGGTGATCTTAATCCCCAAATCATTAGTGAAATTTTGATTTAAGTGGTTAATCACATTTTGCAAAGCGACAGACTTGCGTTGTTGTAATTGCTCTTGTTGTTTTTTATCTAACAACCACTTCACAATTAACTTTAGATAACCAAATTGTATAGTAATTAGATTACAAGCTTCTAGCCATGGGTTAAACTTTACAGACATGACCTGATTGTTATAATGTTTGAGACATCTTAAAATTTGAACGTAGGAAAAATTTAAAAAAAACCACATGATTATTAGTACAATAAAAATTTTAATCATTTTTTCACCTCGATAATCTTCATATAAAGCACATTGATTTCTCCAGTTCTATACTCAGGAAAAGTCAACTTTAATAGATGTCCGCTGTGTTTAAGAACTTTATTGTTTATATAATGATGGAATCGTTTTACATTTTTGTGACTTGGTTGACTTTTCACAAAAATCCAGACTTCATCGAAATCAATATTGTACCACTCTCCATTCTTATGAAACCACAAGTTGAGGTTTTTGTTTACCTTTTTTAGAGGCAATTTTTCCAATGTCGTAGTCATAATCGTATTTCGTGAGGCGTTAGTACTATGCCCTCTTTTAATTACCTTAGGTAATCTAAAAAGGACTTCCATGGGTTCAATTCCAGCGTAAAATATAATGACAATCATTTTCAAAAACTTGTATTGAAATATATTCCATGATGAAACATAATTATCCTTAGTACTATTGTTATAATAGTGATTTACTGTGTAGAGCCAACTAATTCTAGGGTTTACAATAAACCAAAGTACCGCTACAATATACCAAACAAGGAAAGATAGGTAGAAGAACCTACCTATCTCAAATAATCCTTGCTTGAGTTCGTTGATGATAAATTCAAGCATAGTTCTTCCTCTATAATTCAGAGCAATCTACACTAAGTGCAAGTCCTTTAAGTTGGTTGTTACTAATAATTGGAACAACTGTAGCTGAAGTGACTACAATCACCTCTCCAATCAGAGTTTCCCAATCTCTTGAATCAGGATTCTTAACTTTAACAGTTACCGTAGGTAGCTCATCAGGGTCAATTCCGAGTGATTCTGCATTAGAGTATAACAGCGAATCAACGCAATCCAGATGAACCCAAATATGTGGCACCCCATCTTTATTTTCGTAAGCTCCTTGACGCACCTTAATTGGTACCTGAGAGGTAGAATAATCGGCGCTTTGTAGCACCTCTTGTAATTTTGTTATTTTAGCCATAAGTTTTTCTCCTTTGGGCAATAGGCTCCAACGTTCAATTTTAAATTTTAGTTATTGCGGTGAAAGTGTACTTTGCTCGGTTTTGTGTCATGAGTTGGACAACACATCAAATCATTGGCATCACCTCCCTATGATTATTGTCTAATATTTCAGGTGCTAAAAACTCGCCAACTTTAACAAATTTTTCAAAAAACGGTTATGAGTTTTTTTGAGCTGAGAAATATTAGCCCAATTATCACTAAAAAAATATTTAATAGCTTCTAGGTAAATAAGTTGAAAATTATCATTATCCACAATTTTGTTTACAAAGTTTTTATTGATAGTGGTTACATCAAAAATTCTTTGTAAGCTACGGCTACTTATTGTTGGATAGCCATATTCATTAATAGGGATTCCAAGATCTTTTCTATATCTTACGAATTTTTCAGAATTATCAGGTTGCATTAATACATCATGAAATGCCTTCCCTTTTGGAGGCTTTATCCCAAATGCTTTAAAATAGTACTGAAAAGTAAGCCAGATGCAGTTAAGTTTTACAAGATAACCCAGACTCTCCTTATCTAACGTCATGGGAATTAGAGAAGTTGCATAACCAATTTCTTTAAATCGACTTGAATCCATTATTAAGTCCTCCTTAATTTGTTTTCAACTACTATATAGCTAGGGGAAGTATGAGGAATAGTCAGATTAAGATAAAAAATATAATTTGATGTTAGTATAGGCATACTCTGGCTGTCTCCTTCTATATCGACTTGAAAAATAGCAATACCTTCCCCAAAGATAGTCATTTCGAAATAAATCTAACAATATCTTTCAGTAGAATAGTAAGATGACAACGATTTCTAGCTAGAGGTATTGCTAACATAGAGGAATGAAGCAAAAACTAGTCATATTGAAGAGCAGTTTATGTATTTTGTTAGCTAATGTATGCACGCAAAAAGCCAAGTCATTTTCGACTTGGCCTATTTGATGTTTTTAATAATTTCATTAAATGATGTGATGATATTGCTTTGTTTATCCTCAGGTAATTGAGCTATGTTTTTTAAGAGTGTCTCTGGCCTTACTGTATTTTCTGAAAATTGGAAATGGAAAAACTCTTCAACTGTAAGGTCTAAGGCATCAATAACTTTTTGTAAAGTCTGGATTTTGAAATCATATTTGAGATTCTCCATGTTTTGTATAGTCTTAACACCTAAACCTGCTCTTTCGGAGAGTTTTTCTTGGCTCATTCCTTTATCTTTACGACACTCTCGAATTCTCTTTGCGACATGTTTTTGTAAGTTATTATGTTCCATAGTATATCCTTTGTATACTATTTTACTGTCTATTATTTATCTATTTAAGTACAACAAACTATCCAAAAAACGAACAAAGTATAGTATAACACCACATTTTTTGTTAAAATAGATTGAAAATAATACAGTAGGAGAACATTTATGTTTAAAAACGAAGTTAGTGGTCATGGGACTATTAAGAAGTTGTGTACTGATGCTGTTGTTAGCATCGATGGGCATAGGGTGATTTTTGAAAGGAACTATATAAAATGAAAAAAATATTTTTTATGACTATGTTTGTTTTATTGATGTTGAGTGGATGCTCTTTAGCTTCTGATTCGTACAAAGAGATTGAGTCATCAGGACAAAAGTTGGATGTCTCATCTATATCTTCAGGCGATTATGAAACCTTATCAGGAACTTGGGTTAGTGAGACGGGGAAAGATGAGGATCCAACAATTTTGAAAATAAATGATGAGGGGATAGTCTCTATTTATTATGATGAAGAAAAATTTGCTAATAAGGGGCAACTCGTTATATCAAATGATGGAACGTCATCAGATGGATACATTTCAGGTAATTTAAAAGGAGAATATGAAGGGGAACCAGTACATATATACGCTTCTGGGCAAGAAGGGCATCGGATTGAGTATAAATCTAACGCATCTAAGCATATTTATTTGATTGAAGGAGATGCAAACTTTAATAGAGAAGAGATTGGATTTGATTATAATAGAACTCATGAATATGCTATTCAACAACAAATCCCTAAGAAAATCAGTAAAGATACTTTGATTTTCCAAGAGGATGAGAAAGCAGAGGATAAGGGATATGGAATGGGGAATCCTGCTTCTTCATTAAACTATCTTGTTTTTCATAGAAAAGGGGAAGTAAATAGCAGACAAAAAGTGGGCAAATCAGATGTAAAATTTAAAGAGTTAAACAATGATAATTTTTCTTCGATTAGCGGGCAATGGAGTAGTCAAAATGGTTTTAACTTGGATATTGATGACGAAGGTTTTACAACTGTTAACGGAGATTCTCGTAAGAAAGGAAAAATTAATCTTACATCATCAGATGGAGACAGTGGTGCTTTGGAAATAGAATCAAAGCCTTTGTTTGCGAATGGGGATGTTGGAATTAAAGATGACGTGAATAGTAGTGCCTTCAAAATAATAAAATCAGGTGAAGAGATAGGAAAGACCTCAATAACTGAACTTTATGACTATTTTGAGAAGCCGGATGTACCACCTTATTTGAGTATTGTAGATAGCGATATTATCTTGTTATCGTCCTACTATGCAAAAAATGCACCACGAACTATTTATAAAAAAGTAGACAAAATTGAAGGAAATAATACCATAAGTAAGAATGGAGTCCAGATAGATACTGATGCAATTTTAAATGGTGACTATTCAAGTCTGGTTGGTAGTTGGGGTATCCCTAATGCTCAAGGATTAAGAACCAAAGTCAGAATTGACGAAAGTGGTACGTTGTATTGGGACGATGAGTCTAATGGCCAACCAATTAGTGATGTTATAGAACAAAAAGGGTATCTTTGGGGAGTTATTGGAGAGGGACAAACTCGTGATAGTGCGGCGACAAGTTCTTACATTTTCTTTATACCAGCAGGTGTCACAATGAAAGGTGGAGAAAATAGTGATAGTAATAAGGATAGGATAGCGTTTGGCAGTTCTGTTACCTACTATAATGACCCTTACCTCTATTACAGGTTAGATAAATAATAAAACCTCTTCTTACATTAAATTGTAGGAAGAGGTTTTATACTGTAATATTATGACGGATGACTAGTCTATTTTATGGTGTTAATTGGTGTCAATTTAATCCAGTTTGAAGGATTTTAGTGTTTTTTCGTGAAAGTTTCAAATGTGAGAATGTTGATATAAAGGGATTTGTTAGGTATGAGTTTTCTTCGTTTTCATTAGTGGAATTCTCAAAACGTTAATTCGTTACTGGACAGCAGAGTACAAACGAAAACACTTTGCAACTTGCAAGGTGTTTTTTTGTATGAGAATTGTCGGTGCGCAATTAGGATAGCTCTAGCGACTTTAGTCGCATAGAGATAAGCTATGCATAGTTGTCCCAAGAAAATAAGCGAAGCGACATTTGATTGGATGGCAACCACTGCACTCAAAACGTTAATCAATACGATTATATCAACGTTTCAAGACATTCAAGAGTTATCTCTTGGATGTCTTTTTTTATCAAAAAATCTATAGTTTCCCTGAAATTTCCCTGAGCTAATTTTTAAGATTTCTAAATGCAATTTCACCAACAGTTTGATTTACTACATCTCTAGTATTAACATAAGTCTTTGTAATTTCTTTGTCACTATGAGTTAAGGCTTCAGAAATTACTTCAAGTGGAACTCCAGCTTGTTTTGCGAGTGTAGCCCCAGTATGTCTTGCATGCTGTTTACTTCTTGTCTCTTGTTTTAGGCTTTGAGATAATAGCGACAACAGAAGTAGTTGTGGATTATTTTTGTGAATGTTCAAATTAATCATTAGAAAATTGTTGGCAGTTGAGAGCTCTAAGTAAATTATTTTGATACAATTTATGGTCGCACATAGATAGTATGTCACAAAAGAAACTGCGGCTCGTTAAAAATTTCATTTTTTCAGAGATAGGTCTCTTTTTACATGATTTACCTATTAATATTAGTAAATGTTAAGGATAAGTATTCTTTTTATTTTTTGGCGAATGCCGGCTTTTTTGCCACAAATGAGTATCAACATCTTTCGAATGGAATAGTTGACAACTGTTTTTAAGAATTATACTATTGAATTGAATAGATAAGGAGTTGATTTGATGCAAGAGACAATGATTGAGTACAAACAAAATATTTACCAAGAGCTATCTCGCTTAACAAAGGGGCTAGGAAGTGAGAAGCGTCTTGATATTTTAAATATATTATCACAGGGACCAAAGACAGTTGAGGGAATTGCGCATGCGACGGGTCTCTCTGTTGCCAATACTTCGCGCCACCTTCAGGTTTTAAAAGAAAGTCACTTGGTGGTGACGAGTCGAAATGGTAATTTTATCCGTTATAGCTTGGCTTCTGAAAAGGTTGTCCAGTTAGTCCTTCTGTTATTTGCCGTCGGTGAAGAACAGTTAGCAGAAGTCAGAGCGATTGAGTCAGACTATGATGAAGCAGCTGGTGTTCCTCAGATTGAGCTCGCTAATGCAATTGAATTAGCAGCTAAGACAGATGCTCTCCTACTTGATTTAAGGCCTGTTGAGGAGTATGAGGCAGGGCACTTGCCAAAAGCTCTTAATTTACCAATCGATGAGTTTGATCAAAAAAAAGCTCAGCTTCCCAAAGAGAAGACCATCATTGTTTATTGTCGCGGGCGCCAATGTGGCTATGCTAACCTAGCAGCACAGGATTTACAGAGTTTAGGCTACAGTATCTATAGTCTCAATCGCAGTTTTGCTGATTGGAAGTGGGGTGCATCCTCTCGTTCAGAATTTGACTAAGGTGTATTCCTTAGTCTTTTCTTATAACCGGAGACTCGTGAGCAAAATCATTGCAAAATAGATTTAGTGTGCTATAATTCAATTATTCAATAAAAAAGTTGAATTCTTTTTCACTCAACCTATTCAATAATTTCATTGAATTGCATCTTTGAAATACTTCTTATTTAGTATCTCAAAGAAACTAAGTGATACAAATTGGATTTTTAGAAGGGCTAAGTTAACCTTTTTGAAATTCATTCTTTTATTCTTATGCTATTCAATTATATGATTGAATAGAAGCAATTTATTTTAGATAGGAGTTTTTTATGACGACACAACTAACAACCGAAACATTTGCGAAATCTATCCAAAATGGGGTAAGTTTTATCGATTTTGGGGCGCAGTGGTGCCCACCTTGTCGGATGATGGAGCCGGTAGTGGAAGAACTTTCACAGGACTTTGACGGAAAAGTAACGATTGCTCAGGTGGATGTGGACCAATCACAAGATCTGGCCAATCTCTTTGGCATTCGTTCTATCCCAACAATGGTGATTTTTAAAGATGGCAAACCCGTTGATGCTCTTGTTGGTGTTCATCCTAAACAAACATTGATAGAAAAAATCCAAGCACAGTTATCATGAGGTGATTTATGTATGATGCAATTATTGTAGGTTCAGGACCTGCAGGGTACACAGCTGGCATTTACTTAAGTCGAGCTGGTTTGAAAAATCGATTGATCACAGGCTATTCTGAGGGTGGTCAATTAACCACCACAACCCTCGTAGAAAATTATCCAGGTTTTGAAAACGGGATTGAGGGCAATAAATTAGTCCAAACAATGCGCCACCAAGCAGAACAGTTTGGCACCGAAATGACCTTTGGATTTGTTCAAAAAATTGAAGGCGAATCGTCTCCTTTCAAGGTACATCTGGATAATGGTGAAATCATTGATACCAAGGCCGTTATTATCGCAACAGGCTCTAGCGCTAAATACCTAGGGATTGAAGGCGAAGAAGAGGCCGTCGGGAAAGGTGTCAGCGCTTGTGCGACCTGTGATGCTTTCTTCTATAAAGAGCGTGAAGTCCCTTGTAGTTGGCGGGGGTGATGTCGCTATGGAAGAAGCCCTCTATTTGACACGCTTTGCATCGAAAGTGACCGTTGTCCACCGCCGCAATGAGTTACGCGCATCTGATATTATGGCCAAACGGGCTCAGGCAAATGATAAAATTCATTGGATGTTAAATTACACGCCTGTCAAAGTTGCATCTAATCTGATGGGAATGACTGGTTTGGATGTTCGTAATAATGAAACAGGTGATATTGAGCACATTCAGGCTGACGGTCTCTTTGTGGCCATTGGTCATCAGCCAAACACCGATTTTCTTGATGGAAAATTAGCATTGGATGATAAAGGCTATATTCAAACACAGGCAGGAACAGCAAAGACCTCTGTTGCAGGTATTTTTGCAGCTGGTGATGTGCAAGATCCAAAATACCAACAAGCCATTACTGCAGCAGGTAGCGGTGCCATTGCTGCCCTAGATACATTGGCCTATATTGATAACCTATGATGAAATCAGTCACGTCTAGTATCGAATTAGAAGAACTGTTAGCCGAACATCAAAATCTAGCTCTTCTTGTTTCAGGAAATCAATGCAGTCTATCGTCTCTTGGGCAAAAAGAACTCATAGACACGGCTGAACGAGAGCATTTGGTGCTTTACCAAGCAGATATTTTTCAAGTGCCCCGTCTTATTTCTTTATTTGGCATTCAGCCTACCCTGACGAGTTTATTAGTCTTTAAAAAGGGTCAATTGGTTGATAAGAAAGAGGTTTAAATGGCAAGAAAAGCTTTGATACAAAGGAAAAAGAAGGCCTATCCGGTTCAAGAATACTCACGCTGTTTGGCATGCGGCCGCCCGCATTCGGTTTACCGCAAGTTTAAACTTTGTCGGATTTGTTTACGCCAGCAAGTTTACCAAGGTGTCATTCCTGGGTTGAAAAAAGCTTCTTGGTAGTGGAAAGAAAGGAAGAAATATGGAAATTAGTTACTGGTCAGATATTGCCTGTCCATTTTGTTACATTGGTGCTAGTCGGATGAAGCGTGCTATGGCAGCTGTTGGTTTAAATCCGGAAGATTTGACAATGAAAGCTTACCAGCTAAATCCCAATGCGCCTTTAGAAACAAGTGAAACCATGCTCACAGAGTTTGCTGCCAGTCACGGTATGACCACTGAGCAAGCTAAAGCTCAGTTTGCGCACATGGAAAGCATGGGAAATGAAGAAGGGCTTCGTATTGATATGGCGGGGATTATCCCAACCAACACCTTTTCAGCTCACCGTCTTATTAAATGGTCGCAGAAGTATTTAGATAAAAAAGATCATCAAAATTTCATTATGGCCTTGTACTATCTTTACTTTGAAGAACATGCCAATATTGCGGATCATTCTGTGTTACTAGCTGTTATCAGTGAGTTCGCTCTACCACAAGAAGAGGCAGCGCAGGTTCTTGCTGGCGATGCGTTTGCTGACGAGGTCAAACGCGATATCTTAGAAGCCAATCAATCAGGCGTTCAAGGTGCACCTTTCTTTGTTCTGAACAATAAATATGGCATTTCAGGTGCTCAGCCTTATGAATACATGTTAGCGGTATTAAAACAAATTCAAGCAGAGGAAGGAGCACAATAAAATGATAGATACCCCTTTTCAACTACTAGACAGCAATTCAGAAGAGACAGGTTTAGTTTGTGGGATTGATGGCTGCAGCATAGAGCCCTCAACACAGCCGTTAGGGACTCCCTCTCAGCCATTAGAAAAAAGCAAAAAAGCAGTCATTAGGAGGGCAGAATGGAAAAACAAAGGGTAGAAGCCTTGTCAGATGCTATATTGGCCATTATTGTCACAATTATGGCCTTGGAGTTACAGTTACCTGAGGAATTGACCGTAGTAGGACTTAGAAGCATGCTACCCATGCTTTTTATCTACATTACTAGTTTTTTGCAAATCATGGCAGTCTGGCTATATTATCATGAACTCTACAAATTAGTAGATCATGTCAGTTTTCGTTTATTTGGAGCCAATAGTTTTTGGCTTTTAACAGCTAGTTTTGTTCCCTTAGCGACTCGAGGGATTGGACAGCATTCCGCTAATTTTGCCTTTCTCCTGTTTTACCTCATCGTTCTTGCCCTTTGGGATGTAGCTTGGATAATCATGACAGCAATGGTGATCAAGACGAGTCAAAGACCGTTATCAGCTGAAGAAAAAAAGATGCCTTATCGGTGGGCACTATTATATGGATTGCAGCTAGTGATCATATTATTAGTTGGTTATCTTTTTCCAAATCTCATTTCTCTTGCCCCGCTACTGATGATTGTTAATGTTATCTATGGTTTTTTAAGCAACAAATCTTGAAAAAGACTAAAAATAATGGCTAAATAGCATCGGTTATAAAAACTAGGTCTTAAGAAAGCTCGTAAAGCTAGCCAGTTCTCTAAACGTTAATTCGTTGCTGGGAAGCACAATACAAACGAAAATACTTTGCAACTTGCAAGGTGTTTTTTGTATGAGAATTGGCGGTGCGCAATTAGGATAGCTCTAGCGACTTTAGTCGCATAGAGATATGCTATGCATAGTTGCCCCAAGAAAATAAGCGAAGCGACATTTGATTGGATGGCAACCACTGTATAATGGAAATATCTAGAAATGTCTATTATAACCTCAAATAAAAAAGTTTTAGGAAAATAGTTGTTTTTGGAAAGTAATATAAAATTTGTGTAAATCGTAGAAAATAGTCGCCTTAATTGCTAAAAAACAAGCTTAAAAGAGTATAATATAAAGTGTTCAAATATTTTTAAGGAGAGCTTTTTATGTACGATGATAAATCTTATTTTTCATTAATTGGATTAGTTGAAAGCTACGCTCAAATGTATGCTAAGGATGATATGTCTTTTTCGAAAATGAAAAATTTTATCCCTCCTAAGTTTGAAGTTAAAGAAGGAGATATACTTGAAGAAGTTTGGAATTATTATGTTGAGAGATATTTTGCCCGTAATAAAAAGATAGATATTGTCAAATTTGGAAAGAATAGACAACAAGTTAAGATAGCAACAGATAGTGGTTCAAGTTGGAAAATATATGAAAATAAATTAAAAGCTCAAAAATGGACTGATGAATCTATAAATACAATAAAAGAATCTAGTAAAGAAGTTCTCAGTTACTTGAATGATGACAGAGAAAGCTATGGTACTACAAAGGGCTTGGTTTTAGGTAACGTCCAGTCGGGTAAGACTGCTAATATGGCGGGTGTAATATCGATGGCTGCTGACCAAGGCTATAATTTTTTTATTGTACTAACAGGTACTATTGAAAATTTGAGAAAGCAAACTTCAGATAGGTTATTTAATGACCTTAATGGCTCAGGAAATTTAAATTGGCAAACTATTGAGAATCCGAGTTTAAGAGCTAGTAATGCTGAGAAGTCAATCTCGAATTTCAACCTTGCAGAAGGTGATAGACATAGATATTTGTCTGTTTGCTTAAAGAATAAAACAAGGTTGACTAATTTAGTGCAATGGCTATACTCTGATGCTAATAAAGCTCGTCAATTAAAAGTTTTAGTTATCGATGATGAAGCTGACCAAGCAAGTGTTAACACTAATAATGTAGCCGAGAATGAAGAAGCCACAGCTATTAATCATCTTATCAAGAAATTAGTCAATAATGATTCCGTTAAGGCAATGAATTATATTGCCTATACTGCAACTCCATATGCAAATATCCTGAATGAATCATCTGAAGAATCATTATATCCAAAAGACTTTATTGTGGTTTTGCCTCAGTCTCCAGATTATATTGGACCTACAGAGATGTTTGGAACATCTGAACCAGAACAGTATCCGAAAATTGATATTACCAGAGAGATTTCTAGCAATGATGTTGAAATTATTAGGAAAATTCAGTCAGGAAAGATGGAGCCTACAATACCAGAATCTTTTAAGAAGTCAATAGATTGGTTTATCTTATCTCTAGCTAGCATGAGAACTCTTGGTTATCAGAAGCCTGTTAGTATGTTGATTCATACATCGTCTAAAATAAAAGAGCATGAAGTAATTTGCAATTTGGTTGAAAGCTATTTGGAGCAAATTAAAGGTAATCAAACAAGTTTCTTCAAAGATTTGGAGACCTTATATAGCGATGAATCTATTGATTTTAGTCGCTCTAGATTCCTTGAAAATATGGAAAACTACTCAACACCCGATAACGTTCCAACCTATCCATCCTGGATAGATATTAAGGCTCAGATTGAGAGGATTTTTAGATTAGATGATAAGAACTATGTGAGTCACGTCCAAATGTCTGAATCTGGTCAACCTAAATACCACGATGGTTTTCATATTGCGATTGACAATAGTAGGGCTAACTCTGCAGATGAATTTGTTAGATTGGTATATCCAACTAAGAAGAATATGACTAAACTTGCACCTGCGTTTATTGTCATCGGTGGAAATACACTTTCAAGGGGATTAACAATTGAAGGATTAGTATCGACCTTTTTTCTAAGAACTACTTCCCAAGCTGATACTCTCATGCAAATGGGAAGATGGTTTGGTTACCGAAAAGGGTATGAAGTCTTTCCTCGTGTTTGGTTGGAGTATTTAGCGAATAAAAGATTTCAATTTTTGTCACAGCTCAATCTTGAGTTACGAGAAAATTTGGACTTATACGCTCGCAAAAACTATTCTCCACGTGAATTAGCGCCATTGATAAAAAATTCTCCTGACTATCAATTGGTGAGGATTACCTCTCCTAGAAAAATGCAAAGTGCAATTATGGCGGAGTTTAACTTTGCAGGGTTTAATACACAGACAATTTATTTTAAGAATGAGGCAAATAAGCTTAGAGAAAATATTGAGTTAACTTCAAAATTCTTAAACCAACTAGATACCCCATTTAAAAGAAATGCTCATTTAATTTGGGAGAATGTTGATAGTGGTAAAGTTGAAGAATTTTTGAAGGGCTATTACATTATTGAGGAAGATGAAAGAGCCAATTTAATACCAGATTTAATTCAATGGTTGAGGGATAATAATCAGTCCTTAGATGCTTGGAGCGTTATATTGTCATCAAAAGGTAGCGACATTCCAAAGGCAAACTCCTTAAGCGATTGGAACATTCACGGTTACAATCCGAATTCAGTATCACGTAGTAAGCTAACGAAGGCTAGTACAAAAGACGTAACTTCTATTGGTGTTTTAAGAATGCCAACTGACTTGATTGCGGATATTGAACCAGAAAAACTAAGTATCGAAGAGAGAAAAACATCCAAAGTTGATGAAATTAGGATATTACGACACACTCATGGACTAGGAAAGACTCCTCAATTAATTATCTATAAGATAGATAAAGACAGTAAACCATCATCAAATAATTTAAAAGGTAGAAGAGAACCCTTAAATTTCAGTGAAGATATCATTGGTATTAATGTTTTAATTCCAAGTTTCCTTGGAGCAAAAAATGTTGATGGTAGTTCATTTGCTACAAAACTTTCTGTAAAAATTAGCAAAGAAGAAATGATAGAGGAAACAGAGGAAGAATAAGAATGTTAGATTTAAAAATTGCAATTGATGACCCACAGAGCATGTCGCAAGATGGTTCATCAATTTTACGCTCTTTGCAAAATAAATCATTGCCAATGGTTGATTTAGTAGTCCGCGAGTCTATTCAGAATAGTTTAGACGCTACAAAAAAAGGGGAACAATATACGGAAGTTAATTTTTTAGTTGAGAATTTTAATACGGATGCACTTGCAAAAGAGTTTCAGGGAATTGAAGAGAAATTACAGACTAAATACAAGGAGAAGAACTATTTTTTATCAATTACAGATAAAAATACAAGTGGTTTAACAGGGAGAATCGATGCTCATTCAACTCAAGAAATAGCAGATTCAAATTTTTATAAATTAGTATTTGGGATTGGAAAGAATCAAGAGAACGAAGGTGCTGGAGGAAGTTGGGGATTAGGAAAGACAAGTTATTTTAGAATTGGTGTTGGTTTAGTTATTTACTACACTAGGGTTGAGTTGAGCCCTGGACAGTATGAGGAAAGGCTGATTGGCTCTTTAATTGAAGATAACAAAAAGTCAGATAGACTCTTGCAGCAATCAGAAAGAGGTATTGCATGGTGGGGAGCAAAGGGGCATAATGACTATATTTTCCCAATAACTGATTCTAGCAGAATTAAAGAAATACTTAATATCTTTGGTTTGGGGCAATATAAGGATAATGAAACAGGGACGACTATTGTTATTCCATATCTATCAAATAGCTTTATAAAGAAAGAATATTCGGAAGATAGTAAAGAGAAAAATTGTCATTGGTTAAATAGTATTACATCTGAAATTCAGATGGCGATACAACGTTGGTATTTCCCAAGAATTAACAATAATACTTATCATCTTCACTTCAAGCAAAGTAAGTTGTTTTGTTTAATTAACGGTGAACCTTTGATAGACCGAAATTTGGAGCATACTTTTAAAATACTACAAAGGATATATAATTCTGCTTTATTAGGGAATGCGACAGATGATAGCATTGTTGTAAAACCTATCTTTTTGAAGAGTAAAGGAGCTGAGGATAAAAAAGAATCTATCGGGCATATTGCTTTTCGTGAAGTGAGTAGGGAAGATGCTGAAATGCTTCCACCAAACAACTGTCAATCACCGTTAGCCTATCTAGGGAACTTTGATTCGAAAGCTATAGAAGAACATAACAGTAAGTTTCTAGGCTACTGTAGAAAACCTGGAATGATTGTTGAATATGATTTTGACAATAATTGGTTACCAAGTGGGGTAATTCAAAAGGAAGATACGATGCTCTTTTCATTGTTTGTGCCTAATTCTAATGTTAAACTTGATACAAGGTACTATCAATCATATAAAACAGTTGAGAACTATTTAAGAAGTGTAGAGAATGCAGACCACGCTAACTGGTTAGATGAAAATGGTTTAACCTTTATAAAGCGAACCAAGAAAAATGTTACAGAAGTTATTAAGGAATATTTTCAGGTTAATGAGTCTTCTACTATTGGCTCCGCTACTAGCCGTTTATCAAAAATGTTAGGAAATGCTATCTTGCCTCCAACAGGTTTTGGCAATAAATCTAGTGTAGAGAAGGAAAAGAATACTAAACAGACAAGGCAGTCTAGTCCTAAAGCTAGTATATCTGTAGAAAATGTCAATATCATTAATGAGGATACAGTGGAAGTCCAAGTGAGCGGACGTATTCCTAAGAATAAAAAGTGTTCTGTAAAAATATTGGTTGAAACTCAAGAAAGTAGATTGGATAAAGAGAAGTGGCAACAAGATTTTGCTAGTATTGATTTTCCATTCGAGATAACTTCTGTAGAAAATGTAGAAGGTAGTTTCACTGAAGTAGATGACTTCTCAATATTAAACGGCGAACTTATCTTAAAGTGTTCTGACGATGATAAAACTTTCAAATTATTACTGAGAGTTAAGAAAAATACAAATCAATATGCTCCGCTAATTGTTGTCAATTCATAGTTTGTAAAGGAGAATTAAATGAACACGTTTAGTCTATTTAAACAGATAGATAAAAACCTATATGAACAAATTGGAATTGAAGTCGAAAATTATTGTATATTCACTAATTCAGGTGATGAATTAATTGATTTTGATATGGATGCAAAACCATTTTCAACTGTTGTTATATCAGAATTGAATACTGATTGGGCACCAGAAAATAATGATTTAATTATCACGCAAAAAATACGGTTTAAAAATCCACAAAAGCTATTTGGTATTGATGGTGTTACTTTAGAGGAAAATGTTCTTGGGATAGGTATGCACATTCATTCACGTACAGCAATGTTTCAACAAACACTTCCTAAGGGCGAAATCCAATTTAGAAATTTGAAGAATGAATATTTGATTTCTCACACCTTCAGTAAATCGGTTCTAAGGGGAAAGGTAAATTTAGATACATTTATTTATACTAAAGAGATTAATCGAGTTTATCCGAAGCATGCCGAAATTCAAGGAATGAAAGTCTCCAAAGGAAACTTATCGGAGCTTACCTTACTAACGGATGGAACAGGATCAGTTTTTCCGATTGGAGAATTTTCCGAGGAAATGGGACCATTATGGAAGATGGAGTTCGGTAACTTCGACGCTACAGTTGATATGATGTCCTTCGATAATCTTAGACTTTTGCTTAACAATAAGCACCGTTTATTTAATCAGATAAAAGATGGTAAAACAAATATAAGTCGAGGGTTAATGACTGAGATTATGTCTCAAGCAATGACTTTGATTATTGCAAAAGTAATAGAAGAAAATGCTGAAGAAATAATTAGTGATGAGGTTCCAGAAGAAGGAACGATCCTCTCAGCGGTTAAATACTGGCTTTCAACATTTGAAATAAAGATAGACAGTCTTATTGATATTTCAAATTCAATAAAAGCAAAACTTGAACAGAGTTTAAATGGTGAACAGAATGATTGATTGGGAACAAATTAATTATGACATATCAAAAGCAACTAAGGATTATGATGATTTAAATATTTCGATAACAAACCTGCCTATAAACTTGTCAAGTGATATGCAAAATTTAAGACAAAAAATAACTGGTGCGCGTGATGAACTATATGATAAGTATGATTTAGATGCTGTTGATAAACTAGGATATGACTTTGATTTACGCTTTGGGTTAAAGCTATATAATATTCTCAGTGAAGAGGTAGGCTTTACAAATAGAACTGCTACAAATGATGATGTTTGGAGATATTTATCGATTAAGGTAGTTCCAGATATTGTTCATAGTCGATGGGGTAAGAATGAGGTGAGGAGCTTGACTTCACGTCGTATATGGTTAAAAAATTTATGGTGGTACGTTCATTTATCATGGGCAGGTAATTCAGATGCCACCTATAAATTATTGGAGAATAATACTACAGATACGATTGTTCAATTAGTAGAAAGACCAGGGATAGGCTACTATACCGAATTATACCGAGAGTTAATGAGGCAATATGCAAACATTGACGATTCTAGCAGAAATGTTTTCAGGAGAGCTTTAAAGTTAAATACGGCTTTGTTACCAGTTACCTATCCTGAGTTAATGGATGGAGGTATTGAAGCTTATATTGACTATATTTTTAGTAAGGTTCAATAATCATGCTATTAGTAAAAGATATTTTTGAAAAGATATTTAATGAGGTTGATTCCTCATCTGAAATTAAGGTGATTACAGGCTATAGCTCAAATAAATTTGTAAACTACTTTATGAATTGCTTTAAAGAAGCTAAGCTAGAGTTATACATAGGGATGAGTCAACAAGGAATTTTAGAAAATGACCATCTTGCCTATAATAATTTAATGTCTAGAAACCCTAATGTCAAAATTTACTACCAAGTTAAAGATGTTCCGACGCATATTAAGTTAATTGAAATATGTGAATCGAGTGTCTCTAGAACTTATGTAGGTTCAGCTAACTTTTCTTTTGATGGCTTATTTAAACATAATGAGTTAATGGTGTTGACTAATGAAAAAACAGATGACTTATTCAATGTACAGAAGTCAAGGTCTGTTTTAGCTAATTCAGAAGATGCCATACAAGTTGTAGTCGCATCAAGTCAAGAGAATATTGATAGCAAATCAGAAGATATAGATTTGGATGACAATAATTTGACTCGTCGGAAAAAAACTTTTATTCATCGAAGACTAAATTTGAGGCGAGATTCAAACTTTTATAAAGTTTTCCGATTACCATTGAAAGAAATTTCTTCAGAAGGTGAAGGAGAGAACGAGCAAATGATTATCACCTTGCCTGTCGCATTTGAGACCGATAAATATTTTCCAATCAAGAAAAGCTTTATTTTATACCTTGAGGACCACATCCTGGAAGGAATAACTGCAGGGAAGTTCAGTAGTGAGATTCACATCAAGAATGGTGCCAAATTATTTAAAGAGAAAATGGTTAATGAAAACAAAAGTGAAATAGAACTTGAAAGAAAAAATGAAAACGAGTATGTCATTTCATTTTCAAAATAATGATTTTAGGTTACAATATGTAGGAAGGAGGAGAAACTAATTTGTTAAAAATGATTGAGACGTTCAGCGGTATAGGAAGTCAAAGTCAAGCGCTAAAAAATATTGGCGTGGATTATAAAGTTGTGGCAACTGCTGAGTGGGATATCAATGCTATGTATGCTTATGATATTATCCATAATGGAAAACAAGAGCTCAAAGATTTACGGCACCATACAAAAGAGTCTTTAATTGAAGAGTTAGCAAAATTTAACATCTCGGGTAATGGAAAATCTCCTCTATCAGAAAAGGCCTTACGTTCAATGCCTATTATTCAGTTGAAGTCAATTTATGCTGCAATTGTCAGAAATAATAATCTTGTTGATATTTCTGAAGTTCATTCTCAAGACTTACCATATGCCGATATTTTAACTTACTCTTTTCCGTGTCAAGATTTATCTGTGAGCGGCCATTGGCATAATAACACTGGTGGGATAGATAGAGACGCTAAAAACAGGTCTACTTTACTTTGGCAAATAGAAAGAATTTTAAAGGAATATAATGCCTCTGAAAAGAAGCTCCCTAAGTTTCTACTTATGGAAAACGTAAGTAATATTCTTTCAAAAAGGCATATAGAAAACTTTAAAGAATGGCAAAAGTTCTTAGAAGATTTAAACTATATTAATCAGGTTTACACTTTGGACGCCAGAAATTTTGGAGTACCTCAAGCAAGAGTAAGAACTTTTATGATTAGTGTCTTAGCTGAAGATGATAACCATAGACAAGCTATCGAGGATTATTTTTCTAAAAATAATTTAGAGGATTATAAAGCTAAAGAAACTCATAAAATAGGTGATTACCTGAGACTCAATTATTCTGAGGAAAAATATAGAATAGAGGCAATTGAGAGTACACCAGCATATACTGAATCTAGAAAAAAGATTTTTGAAAATAATATAATACTTGCTAAAGGTGATGAAGTATTCAATGACCTTTCTGCAAAAACCGTTACCACAAAGCAGGATAGACATCCTAATTCAGGGTTAGTAAGTTTTAGTGAAGATAATTATTTAACAGATAAGAATAAGGTTTACAGAAATTTAACTCCAAGGGAATGCTTTTTGCTGATGGGATTTGAAGAGTCTCAATATGATACTCTTATGGAGAATAATTTTATTGCAAAAGGTGGTCAGAAATTTTTGTCTACTAGTAAATTAGTTAAGATGGCTGGTAACAGTATTGTAGTACCGGTACTAGAAAAAATCTTTGAACAAATGATAGAAATTCAGGAATTATAAAAAGAAGCTACACTTGTCGTTATCAGTTAGCAAAAAGTAGCTTCTTTTTTAGTTGCCTATATTGTCAAATTAAGTTAGATTTTTCATGTAGCTCAGAAAAACTTGTATAGTGTTTGATAATTCAAAGACTTCCTAGGAATTCTTTTTCTTTTATAAGCTATAGCTAATAAATAATTTTGAGAAATAGTGGTAAAATCCATTTATTTCGGTAGTCCATTTCGTTTTAGTAAGCCTTTAGAATGTTCATTGAGACCTCGTTGACTAGGACAGCCTGGATCCGCAAAGAAAATATCAATGTCATGTGCATTCGAAATAGATTTCCAATTAGAAAATTCTTTCCCACAATCAAAAGTTATCGACTTAAAGAGATGACTGGAAACTTGAGACAACCATTGATTAATGGAAGACTCAATATCACTTGCTTTCCGTCCGTTGTTTTTAGTGTGATGATAGCTTTTGAGCAGCGTTCTACTAAGGTAATGACTGCACTTTTGTGTTTTTCTCCCACAATTGTATCCCCTTCTAGATGACCGAATTCCGTCTTAAAATTAGGATAACTGTCTGCTCTCTCACGTAAATCTCTGAGCAACACTTGTTTTCCTCGTTTTTCGCTATGACCATTTGGTTTTCTTTTGCCTTTCCAAGGGAGATCCTCTTTCTTTAGAATACCACGGTCTGCTAGTCGATAGAGAGTTCTCATAGAACAAGAAACCCTATCTGGATAAGTTCCTTTAATGGCTTCAAGGCTCCAATTTTGAACTAAATGAGTTTGGATAAAATCTTTTTCTGTTTGCGTAAGACTGGTTTTATTCCTGCCACAGCGTTTCTTATTGATTTTATATCGGTTATAGTAATCATAAGCAGAGTGCCCCTCTTTCAGATAGTTGATGACATTGTAGATTGTCTGTTTTGATCTGCCAAGTGAAGTCACAATAGCTGATACTTTTATGTTTTCTTGATAGTAAGCCTCTATCATTACAAGCTCACAAGCTCGTTTGTGGTAAGATGAGTATAGGTCATTTATGTTAGTTCCTTTCAGACAAATGTGGTGTTTATCTGAGCCTAACATAGATGGCTTTTTCTGTCTAGCTTCGTTTTACAAATTGGGTTATTTATTCTTCATAAGATTTGAAGGGTTGATCTTTTTTAGGGTATCGTGTCGGTGTGATTGACAGTCCCATCTTGTCTTTTTCGTGTAGCAATTCAATGACTAGGGAAACCATGATCAGTACCATGATGAGTGAAAATGGAAAGGCTACGATAATCAGCGTATTTTGCAAGGCTACTAAGCCCCCTGAAAGAAGTAAGACGATGGCAATAGTCGCAAGGAGTACGCCCCAGAAGATTTTAAGGTTATTCTTTGGTTTGAGATTCCCATCATCAGAGAGCATAGCTAGCACATAGGTCGCAGAGTCTGCTGACGTGATAAAGAAGGTAATGATCAAGATGATGGCAACAACGGAGGCAATAAAACCAAATGGCAGTTGACTGAAGGTTGCAAACAAGGTCTGCTCACTTGGAAACTGTGTTAAATCTACATTTCCAAGTGATTGAACATGCGTTGAAAGTGTTCCAAAGGTAGAAAACCATAAAAAGCTTAATACAGTCGGTGCTAATAAGACGATGGATAGAAATTGTCTGA
>OLOY01000576.1_pt1 | contig 23947 bp, 20 predicted proteins | sample 1672771 | NCBI WGS metagenome assembly OLOY01 (sample SAMEA3136722, study PRJEB25190) | human gut metagenome
ACCTATAAGCTGGTGCTTGTGGTGATCGGTATTGGAATCGCGATTTTCGGAAGAGGATTTCTTCACAGATATCTGGAAGGAATCCTGCCGGTGTTTTATCTGGGACTGATGCTGAATATCTTCTGTGTCACTTTTATGACCATTCTGGTATTTCATCCGCTTTTGGCAAAAGCGATCCTGATGAAGGGCATGAAGCTTTTGGAACGGTTTCATCTGATGAGGAAAAAAGAGGGACGGCTGAAAAAACTGGAAGCTTCCATGGATACTTACCGAAATACTGCGGCATATCTGAAGAATAATCCGTTGGTGATCGTTAAAGTAATAGGGATCACTTTTATCCAGCGTATGGCACTGTTTGCAGTAACCTGGTTTGTATATCAGGCTTTTGGACTTCATGGAACCGGTTTCTGGGATATCCTTTTTCTCCAGGCAGTGATATCGGTATCTGTGGATATGCTGCCGCTTCCGGGAGGAATGGGAATCAGTGAGACTTTGTTTCTTACCATTTTCAGTCCGGTATTCGGTGGCCTGCTGCTTCCTGGAATGGTACTTAGCAGAGGACTGGGATATTACGGAGAGCTGCTGATCAGTGCGGTGTTTACTGCGGTGGCTCAGCTCACTATCGGAAAAAGGAATCCTGAAAAGATTTAATCGAATGCAGATCGCGGAGATCTGCTTGACCCAGATCAGGTAAGTCCCCTGCGGGACTGTGAATATAGCCTGACATGAAAAAGAAAAAGAGGTGTGCAAATGATAGGATTTTATGATTACACGGTAATAATGACTTACATAAGCGTAGTTTCTTCCATGATCGGAATCTTCTGTGCTGTGACGGACCATATTTCAGCAGCGGTGTGCTGTCTTGCATTTTCCGGACTGTGCGATATGTTTGACGGAAAGATCGCAAGGACCAAGAAAAACAGAACGGAGGAAGAGAAATGCTTCGGGATCCAGATCGATTCCCTTGCAGATATCGTCTGTTTTGGAATCCTTCCCATTGTGCTGGGATTTAAGCTTGGAATGTGTCATGTTTACGGAATAGCTATTCTTTTATTTTATGGTCTGGCAGGCCTGATCCGTCTGGCATATTTCAACGTCATGGAGGAAAAACGCCAGAATGAAACCTCCGAAAACCGAAAATATTATCAGGGCCTTCCCATCACATCCATGTCTGTGGTCCTGCCGCTTCTGTTTGTGGTATCCCTGCTTTTTCCGGAGTATAAATGGTTTGTGGTGCTCCTTCATATTGCAATGCTGACGGTAGGACTTCTGTTTATCCTGGATTTTAAATTCCGTAAGCCGACCAACCGGGAACTGGTGATCATTGTTGCGGTAGTTGCGGTGGCAGTTCTTCTTGTACTTTTCTACAACGAAGGATGGTGGAAGTTCAATTATCTCTACAAGCTTTCTATGGAGAGAGGCGGTAATCTATGATCCGGACAGCGGACAGAATGGGGCATATTACAGAGGAGGATTCCTTTCAGAACAATCTCCTGGAAAAAATCTACGGTTCTGTGGCCGGACGTATGATGATCCGGCCTCTGGTTACTCCCGTTGTTTCCATTGCCATGGGATGGCTTCTGGATTCCAGGCTTTCGGCAGCAGCGGTGAAACCCTTTATACGGTTCAATCATCTGGATATGAGTGATTATGAAAAGCGTAAATATACTTCCTACAATGATTTTTTCAAGCGGAAGATCCGGGAGGGTGCCCGCCATATTGATATGGAACCGGGACATTTTATCAGTCCCTGTGACTGCAGGGTGAGTGTGTATCCGGCAGATGAAAAAGCCCGTCTTCATATCAAACAGACCGAATATACCATAGAGGAGCTTCTCAGGAATCCTTCTCTTGGAAAAAGATATCAGGGTGGCTATGTGTGGGTGCTTCGTCTCTGCGTTCAGGATTATCACAGATATATTTATCCGGACAATGCGGCGGAGTCCGGACGCATCAGGATCCCGGGAATCCTGCATACAGTCAACCCCGTGGCCAACGATGCCTATCCGATCTACAAGGAAAACAGCAGAGAGTATTCTCTTTTGAAAACAGAGAATTTCCGTACCGTGCTGATGATGGAGGTAGGTGCTCTTTTTGTTGGAAGGATCGAAAACCGGCCAAGGAAAGTATCTGTGAAACGGGGAGACGAAAAAGGAAATTTTGCTTTCGGAGGCTCCACCATTGTGCTGATCACCGAAAAAAATGCGGTAAAGCCGGATGAAGATATTTTAAACAATTCCCGTGAAGGAATTGAAACAAGAGTATTCATGGGAGAAAAGATCGGAGAATCCTTTTAGAGGGTTCTCCTTTTTTGGGGATAAAATTAAAAAAATGAAATTACGTTCACACACACAACACAAACCTGTGATATATTATGAGCAGTAGCAAAGCGGAATGGAAATATCCGCTTTAGATGAACCGGAAGTAAAAGCTCAGCTTTTTGTAAAGAGGGATGATACAGAGCATTTCGGGCTGTCAGCAGCTGGCCGGAACAGCGACTGAGAAACGGAGGAAGATAGAATGGATGCATTAAAAATTCTTGTAGTAGATGACGAGAGCAGAATGAGAAAACTGGTAAAGGATTTTCTCACCAAAAAGAATTTCCAGGTACTGGAAGCAGGTGACGGTGAGGAGGCCATGGATATTTTTTATAAAGAAAAGGACATTGCGCTTTTGATCCTGGATGTGATGATGCCGAAGATGGATGGCTGGGAAGTATGTCGTGAGATCCGCAAAAATTCCAAGGTTCCCATCATTATGCTGACAGCAAGAGGAGATGAGCGTGATGAGCTTCTGGGATTTGAACTCGGGGTGGACGAATATATCTCCAAACCCTTCAGCCCCAAGATCCTGGTAGCACGTGTAGAAGCCATTCTTCGAAGAACGGGACAGAGCAACCCGGATGAGATACTTTCAGCAGGTGGGATTGTCATCGACAAGGCAGCGCATCAGGCAACGGTAGATGATAAACCGATGGATCTGAGCTTCAAGGAATTTGAGCTTCTGACTTATTTTCTGGAGAATGAGGGAATCGCTCTTTCCAGAGAAAAGATCCTGAATTCTGTGTGGAATTATGATTATTTCGGAGATGCCAGAACCATTGATACTCATGTCAAAAAGCTGAGAAGTAAAATGGGCGATAAGGGAGAGTATATCAAGACAGTCTGGGGGATGGGCTATAAGTTTGAGGTAGGAGAATGAAAAAACCGAAGGAAAAAATAAAAAAGATCCATAGTCTCCGCCATCAGATCACAGCATACTTTATCGGTCTGCTGTTTTTATCCATTCTGACTATTACCGTGATCAACGGAGCCTTTCTTGAAAAATACTATGTGACAAAAAAGATCGATGTACTTCTGGATCTCCGAACAACTCTGGAAAATACAGATATTGACAAGATGATGAACAGCAACAGCTCGAAAGGTTCTGAGAGTATTCCCGATGAGATCCAGAGAGCCTGCTCCAGAAACAATCTTTCCTGGGTTATCATTGACAGCAGCAATACCAGCTGGCTTTCCTGGGGTGAAAATGAAAAAATGCTTCAGAGCAAGCTGTTCGGATATGTCTACGGTCTGGATGAGGACGGGGATAAGAGCCGGACCTTGAAGCAGGGTGACAATTATACCATCCAGCAGTCGCATGACCGTTTTGCGGGAATGGATTATGTGGAATGCTGGGGACAGCTGGATGATGAACATTATTTTATCATAAGGACACCCCTTGAGAGCATCAGGGAGAGCGCTGATATTTCTAATAAGTTTTACTTTGCGGTAGGTCTGATGATCATAATCCTAAGTGGTCTGATCATTATGGTCGTGACCAGGAGGATCACCCGTCCCATCAGTGAGCTTACGGAACTTTCCAGAAAAATGTCAGATCTGGATTTTGAAGCAAAATACGAGAGCAAAGTCGGCAATGAGATCGATGTTCTGGGAGATAATTTCAACCGGATGTCTTCACAGCTTGAGACTACCATCAGTGAACTGAAATCCGCAAACAATGAACTGCAGCGTGACATTGAGGACAAGATCAAGATAGACAAGATGCGAAAGGAATTTCTGGATAACGTGTCCCATGAACTGAAAACTCCCATTGCCCTGATCCAGGGCTATGCAGAAGGCCTGAAAGAAAATATTTCCGATGATTCTGAGAGCAGAGAGTTCTATTGCGATGTCATCATGGATGAAGCCTCCAGGATGAATAAACTGGTAAAAAATCTTCTTACACTGAATCAGTTGGAATCCGGCAAAGATGCAGTTGTAATGGAGCGTTTTGATATCGTATCCCTGACCCGCGGTGTGCTTCAGACCATGAATATCAGGATCGGACAGAAGGATGCAAAAGTGATCTTTGAGGCGGAGAAGCCGGTTTATGTATGGGCCGATGAGTTTAAGATCGAAGAGGTTGTGACAAACTATGTAAGCAATGCCCTGAACCATCTGGAGGGAGAGAAAGAAATCGAGATCAAGCTGCAGGATGAGGATAACCATGTGAAGATCAGTGTGTTTAACACAGGGACCCCGATCCCTGAGGCAGATGTACCTAATCTCTGGAATAAATTTTATAAAGTTGATAAAGCGAGAACCAGGGAATACGGCGGAAGCGGTATCGGTTTATCCATTGTAAAGGCCATCATGGAAAGCATGAACCAGGAATATGGCGTGCAGAACTTTGATAATGGCGTGGAATTCTGGTTTACACTGGACCGGAAATAATAAAACTTTACTGTGATAATGTGAAAAAATGGGCGGCAGCAGAGAAAAGTCTTTGCAACCGCCTGTTTTTGCGTTATACTAAAGCAATGTAAATCGAAGGTGAGAGAGGAATATCGAGATACAAAAGAGCAGGAGGAAGCATTATTATGATAGGAATCATTGACTACGATGCAGGAAACATCAAAAGTGTGGAAAAAGCACTTCAGTATCTGGGACAGGAGACTGTCGTCTCAAGAGATCCCCAGGTGCTTCTGAAAGCAGATAAAGTAATCCTTCCGGGAGTTGGAAGCTTTGGTGATGCTATGGAAAATCTCAAAAAATACGGACTTGTTCCGGTAATACATGAGATCGTGGAAAAGGGAACGCCCTTTCTTGGAATCTGCCTTGGACTGCAGCTGCTTTTTGAGAGCAGTGATGAGACACCGGGAGTGAAAGGTCTTGGGATCCTGAAGGGAAAAATCCTGCGCATTCCGCCAAGTCCGGGACTGAAGATCCCGCATATGGGATGGAATTCCCTGCATATTCAGAACAGCGGAAGATTATTTAAGGATATTCCGGAAAACACATACGTTTACTTTGTACATTCCTATTATCTTCAGGCGGAGGAGAAAGAGATCGTGAAAGCGACTACTCAGTACAGCACATGCATCCATGCGTCGGTGGAGAAGGGAAATGTATTTGCATGTCAGTTCCATCCGGAAAAAAGCAGCCGGTGGGGCTTGAAGATCCTTGAGAATTTTGCGGCACTTGAGGCAGGCACCGGAAAGGAGGAGGCATGATCATGTTTACAAAAAGAATCATTCCATGTCTTGATGTAAATAAGGGACGTGTAGTAAAAGGCGTGAATTTTGTTGATCTTAAGGATGCCGGAGATCCGGTGGAAATTGCCAAAGCTTATGATGCAGCCGGTGCGGACGAGCTTGTTTTTCTTGATATCACTGCCTCCTGTGAGGAGCGTGATACCGTGGTGGATATGGTAAGAGCTGTTGCAGCCAACGTATTTATCCCGTTTACCGTAGGCGGGGGAATCCGTACCGTAGATGATTTCCGGAAGCTTCTCCGTGAAGGTGCAGATAAGATTTCTGTAAATTCCGCAGCCATCGACCGTCCGGAGCTGATCCATGAGGCTGCACAGAAATTCGGAAGCCAGTGTGTAGTAGTTGCCATTGATGCCAAGAGAAGACCGGATGGCGGCTGGAATATCTACAAACATGGCGGAAGACTGGATACCGGTATTGACGCTCTTGAATGGGCAAAGAAGGTGGAAGAACTTGGCGCAGGTGAGATCCTTCTTACCAGTATGGACTGTGACGGAACCAAGGCCGGGTATGATATTGAACTTACAAGAGCCGTTGCAGATGCGGTTTCCATCCCGGTGATCGCCTCCGGTGGTGCCGGAACCCTGGAGCATTTTTATGATGCACTGACAGAAGGCGGAGCAGATGCGGCACTGGCAGCATCTCTGTTCCACTACAAAGAGCTGGAGATCCGGGAAGTGAAGGATTACCTTGCGGAAAAAGGAATTTCCGTGAGAAGATAAGTTGGATGAGAGGTGATAGATATGGCTCCTATAGCAGGAGACTGGCAGGAGGCACTGAAAGGTGAGTTTCATCAGCCCTACTATGCCAAACTTTATAAAACCGTGATGACAGAATACAGAACAAGAAAGATTTTTCCGCCGCCGGAAGATATGTTCAATGCGTTTCATTTTACGCCTCTGCATCAGGTAAAGGTTGTGATCCTGGGACAGGACCCTTATCACAATGACGGACAGGCCCATGGGCTTTGCTTTTCCGTAAAAAAAGGCGTGGAAACACCGCCATCTCTGGTGAATATTTATAAGGAACTTGAGGATGATATGGGATGTTATATCCCAAACAACGGTAATCTGGAAAAATGGGCAAAGCAGGGCGTGCTTCTTTTGAACACAGTGCTGACTGTACGTGCACATCAGGCCAATTCCCACAGAGGGATCGGCTGGGAGCAGTTTACCGATGCGGCCATCCGGATCCTGGACCAGGAGGATCGCCCGATCGTGTTTCTTCTCTGGGGGCGACCTGCTCAGATGAAGGCATCCATGCTTCATAATCCGAAGCATCTGGTCCTGGAAGCACCACATCCAAGTCCCCTTTCTGCCTACCGGGGATTTTTCGGATGCAGGCATTTCAGCAAGGCTAATGAATTTTTGAAAGCCAATGGGGTAGAACCCATTGACTGGCAGATTGAGAATATTTAAGTTAGGAAAAGTAAAATGGGTAAAAAAAATGATAACACACTTGTGAAAAACGCATCTTTTCTTATGGTTGCGGCGCTGATCTCCAAGATCATCGGAATGCTGTATAAGAGTCCGCTTTCAACCACACTGGGAAGTCAGAGCTTTGCACTTTTTCAGTTTGCACAGAATGTATATTTTATTCTGCTGATGATTGCGTCCTTCAGTATTCCTCAGGCTGTATCCAAGATCATGGCGGAGAAGATTGCTTTTCACAGATATAAGGATGCACAGAAGGTATTTTACGGTGCATTGATCTATGCGGCAGTTGCCGGCGGTATCGTGGCACTGATCTGTGTATTTGGTGCAGGGATCCTGGTTCCTGACAGTATGGCTAACGCCCGTCTGGCACTGCAGATGCTTGCGCCCACAATTTTCATGTCCGGTCTTTGCGGTGTATTCCGTGGATATTTCCAGGCATACCGCAATATGATGCCTACATCGATCTCGCAGATCATTGAGCAGATCTTTGTGGCAACCTTTGCGCTTCTGATGTCACACGTATTTATCCAGCATTTTTCCGCAACAGGAGATATGGATCTGGTTCATCGCTGGGGTGCAGCAGGAGCTACTATGGGTACCGGAGCAGGTGTGGCTTCCGCGCTGATCTTTATGCTGATCGTTTATGGGATAAACCGTAAGATCATCCGGAAAAGGATCGTCAATGACCGCCATTCTGTAAATGAGAGTATGGGTCATGTAATGAGCAATATCGTGCTCATCATCATGCCGATCATTCTCAGTGCTTTTATTTATAATGTAAACGGATATATCAACAGCTATATGTATTCCGGTATCATGGATATCAAGGGTGCCGCCAAGGACGTGATCCAGACCTTGTATTCCGAGTACGGATATTATATGACGCTGATCAATATCCCGCTTACCCTGGCAAGTACAGCACCGACATCTATGATCCCTGAGGTTTCCGCTCATTATGCAATGCACGATATTGAAGGTGCAAATATGAAGACGGACCGTGCCACATGGATCAGTATGCTGATCTCTATTCCTGCGGCAGTAGGTCTTGCAGTTCTTTCCGGACCGATCACGAGACTGATCTTCCCGGGAACCAACGGTGTAGGCGGACAGCTTCTGATCCTGGGAGGAATCACCATTATCCTGAATGGCAACTCCAATATCACCAACGGTGTACTTCAGGGGATCGGCAAGCCGAAGCTCCCGATGATCCATGCAGCCATTGCTCTGGTGGCAGATGTGATAGCCATGGCACTGCTTCTGGTATTTACCAATCTTGGTGTTTATACCATTGTCATCGCCCAGATCGTTTATGCGGTTGTGATGTGTCTTCTCAATGACCATTCCATCAAGAAATATATGGGCTATAAGAATCCGTGGAGAAGTGCTTATTTAAGCCCGTTCCTGGCATCTATCCCGATGGGGGTTGTTGCGGGAGTGGTGTATTACGGTCTGTATGCGCTGATCCATTCCAATGTGATCTGCCTGGGTATTTCCGTGATGCTGGCAGCAGTTGTATACTTTATTGTATATCTGTTTGTAAGCAAGCCTGGTGAAGAAGAGCTGGGCATGATGCCTGGTGGAAGATATATGAAGAAGCTGGCGAGAATGATGAAAATCATCTGATTTTGAGAGTTTTACAGGATAATAAAAAATACCCGCAGATTTATTCCGGCGAATGATGGACCGGATGATCTGCGGGTGTTTTTTACATTATCTCAGATTACTGGTAATGCAGGTTTTGAAAAAAGTTTCTTCTCAGTATTCCCTCTGGGAAAACAGCTTTATGATCTCCAGGGTAACTTCTACAGCGGCATCCATTCCTTCTGATGTAATGTGCTCATAAGGACCGTGATAGGCATGTCCGCCGGTTCCGAGATTCGGGCAGGGCAGTCCCATAAAGCTTAACTGTGCACCGTCTGTGCCGCCGCGGATAGGCAGGATCAGCGGCGTGACACCGCAGCTGTGGCAGGCTTCCTCTGCCAGAGATATCAGCCATGGGCAGGTATCGATGATCTCTTTCATATTGCGATACTGTTGGGTGAGGGTAAGAGTTACGGTACCTTCACCCCATTTTTCATTGAGGATCTCTGTGATATGTGTGAGCGTTTGCTGACGGATCTCAAAAGAAGCGGCATCGTGATCCCGGACAATATACTGAAGCTCAGCCTGAGAAACATCTCCTTTCATGGAGCACAGATGGAAAAATCCCTCGTAGTCCTTTGTATTCCTGGGAGTGTCCGTTGCCGGAAGCATGGAGTTAAATTCCATGGCAACGAGGGCTGCGTTGATCATGGTATTTTTGGAAGACCCGGGATGTACATTAACGCCCTGGAAGGTTACTTTTGCACTGCAGGCGTTAAAGTTTTCGTACTGGATCTCGCCTTCCGTATCACCGTCCAGGGTATATGCATAATCCGCACCGAATTTTTTTACATCAAAGTGGGCCGGTCCCATGCCGATTTCTTCATCCGGAGTAAAAGCGACGCAGAGAGGTCCGTGAGGTATTTTTTTCGTAAGGATATGCTCCAGCGCAGTGATGATCTCTGCAATGCCGGCCTTGTCGTCTGCGCCCAGGATCGTGGTTCCGTCTGAGGTGATCAGGGTACGCCCGGCAAGTGAAGCAAGATGCGGGAACATTTCCGGGGAAAGAGTTCTGCCGCTTGTGCCGAGAGGGAGCTCTCTTCCATCGTAATCTTCTGTGATCACCGGTGTGACTGCATGGTCACAGAAATCGGAAACCGTATCCATATGAGCGATAAAGCCCAGTGCTTTGCAGTGCTCCAGGCCTTTTGTAGCAGGAAGATGTGCATAAACGTAACAGTGTTCGTCCAGAGACACATCGGAGATCCCAAGATCTTTCAGTTCCTCCACAAGAAGCCGGGCCAGGTCAAACTGGCACTGGGAAGAGGGGGAAGAAGCACTTTCTTCATTGCTGGGGGTGGATATTTTTACATAGGATAGAAGTCGCTGGTATGCTTTCATAGAAAAATAGTCCTTTCTGAAAAATTCCTTCCGGGACAGACGGCAGCTGTATTTACGGAATCCATCTGTTTTTCCGGAGATAATAACAGTATAACATACAGTATCTGCATATTTGTGTAAAAAATCTCCCACGATGTGAAAACCTGTGCTATAATCTGTGAGATAATAAAAAACAGGAGGATTTGAGAGTGGAAAAAAGAATCATACAGGTCGAGGAAAAAGTACCTGCAAAGATGCTGATACCGTTAAGTATCCAGCACATGTTCGCCATGTTCGGAGCATCCGTACTGGTGCCATTCCTATTTGGTATCAGTCCGGCTATTGTGCTTCTGATGAATGGTGTGGGAACACTCCTTTTTATTTTCATCACAAAAGGAAAGGCACCGGCTTATTTAGGTTCCAGTTTTGCCTTCCTTTCACCGGCTCTTCTGGTGATCAGCAAGTATGGATATGAGTATGCCCTTGGTGGTTTCGTTGTTCTGGGTATTGCTGGTATGTGTGTGGCATTGATTGTCCGCCAGTGCGGAACAGACTGGATCGATATCGTGCTTCCTACAGCGGCAATGGGACCGGTAGTGGCACTGATCGGTCTGGAGCTTGCGGGAAATGCGGCAAGTACGGCAGGGCTTCTGGACGATAAGGCAGATCCGAAGAATGTGATCGTATTTCTGGTCACACTTGGAGTTGCGGTATTCGGGCAGATCCTGTTCCGGGGCTTCCTTTCTGTTATTCCGATCCTGATCGCGATCATTGCGGGATATGTGGCAGCAGGTGCATGCGGGCTTCTGGATTTTACACAGGTAAGGGAAGCGGCATTTTTTGCTCTTCCCAACTTTACATCTCCGAAATTTAATTTTGAGGCCATTATGACGATCTTTCCGGCACTGCTTCTGGTAACCTCCGAGCATATCGGCCATCAGATCGTAACCGGAAAGATCGTTGGAAGAAATCTTCTGAAAGATCCGGGGCTTCACAGATCCCTGTTTGCAGATTTCTTCTCTACCACAGTTTCCGGATGCCTTGGTTCTGTGCCGACAACTACTTACGGTGAGAACATCGGTGTCATGGCAGTGACAAAGGTTTACAGTGTACAGGTGATCGGTGGTGCGGCAGTGCTTTCTATCTGCTGTTCCTTCCTTGGTAAACTGGCAGCCCTGATCAGTACCATTCCCGGTCCGGTGATCGGTGGGATTTCCTTCCTTCTTTACGGAATGATTGGAACCTCCGGACTTCGCATGCTGGTTGACAATCACGTGGATTACAGCAAGTCCAGAAATCTGACGCTGACAAGCGTTGTCTTTGTTGTAGGTCTTTCCGGAATTGCCCTGAAGCTTGGAAATGTTGAGCTTACCGGTATGGTGCTGGCATGTGTGGTTGCCATGGCGTTAAGCCTTGTATTCTATGTTTTGGACAAACTGAAGCTGACCAACGATCAGTAACAGGAAATGTATTGCATAAAAAGCAGATGAAGAGGGAAATCTTTTTATCTGCTTTTTTGTATTCAGAGAGGAAAAAGAAATCATGTATGGGAAGTCTTTTGTCGGATTTTCAGAGATCCTGTCAACAAAAAAACAGAGGGATTTTCAAGTATCTTATTGACAATCATTCCGTTTTATAATACTATGTAATACAGAAAACACGAACAAAGGTTCGGATTACAGGAAACCTGATTAGAAAGAGAATAAAGAATAGGAGATTACATAATGATCAGTGAAGAGAAGCAGAAGGCGCTGGAAGCGGCCCTTGGAAATATTGAGAAACAGTTCGGTAAAGGCTCTGTCATGAAGCTTGGAGATTCCAGCTCCCATATGCAGGTGGAGGCAGTTCCCACAGGATGCTTAAGCCTGGATATCGCCCTTGGTGTAGGTGGTGTTCCCAAGGGACGTATCGTGGAGATCTACGGACCGGAGTCCAGTGGTAAGACAACGGTAGCCTTACATATGGTCGCTGAGGTGCAGAAGAGAGGCGGAATCGCAGGATTTATCGATGCGGAGCATGCTCTTGATCCTGTTTATGCCAAGAGTATAGGTGTTGATATCGACAACCTTTATATCTCACAGCCGGATAACGGAGAGCAGGCGCTGGAGATCACAGAGACTATGGTACGTTCCGGTGCTGTGGATATCGTGATCGTGGATTCTGTTGCAGCTCTGGTTCCCAAGGCAGAGATCGAAGGAGATATGGGAGACAGCCATGTAGGTCTGCAGGCCCGTCTGATGTCACAGGCACTCCGTAAACTGACGGCTGTTATCAGCAAGTCCAACTGCGTGGTGATCTTTATCAACCAGCTTCGTGAGAAGGTTGGAGTGATGTTTGGTAATCCGGAAACTACAACCGGTGGACGTGCGCTGAAATTCTATGCATCTGTCCGTATGGATGTACGTCGTGTGGAAACATTGAAGCAGGGTGGTGAGATGGTCGGAAACCACACCCGTGTGAAAGTAGTTAAGAACAAGGTCGCTCCGCCATTTAAGCAGGCAGAGTTTGATATCATGTTCGGAACCGGTATTTCCAGAGAGGGAGATATCCTGGATCTGGCTGCGGAATGCTCCATCGTAAACAAGAGCGGAGCCTGGTATGCATATGAAGGGGATAAGATCGGACAGGGACGTGAGAACGCCAAATTATTCCTGAGAGAGCATCCGGAGATCCGCGATGAGATCGAGAAGAAGGTTCGTGTACATTATCATCTGGATCCGGCAGATGAGACAGCAGAAGCAGCAGTACAGGCAGAAGATACAGAGAAGGAAGAGTAATACATGCTGGATCTGGAAGAACGAAACCGTGCAAGAAAGAAAGCCATGCGGCTTCTGGAACATATGGACCGCACAGAGAAAGGCCTGACGGATAAACTCCGTCAGGCTGAATTTTCACCGGAGGCAGTAGAAGATGCCATTGCTTATGTGAAGTCCTATGGGTATATCAACGATGCCCGTTATGCCAGAACCTATATCTCCTTCCGCATGGAATCCAGGAGCCGTCAGAAGATCCTCTCGGAGCTTCAGTTAAAGGGTGTGGACCGTCAGACTGCCCTGGATGCCTGGAATGAGATGGAAGAGCTTATGGAACCGGACGAGCGGGAGGTATTACGCAGGACGATCGAAAAGAAATATGCGCCGGACACAGAGCTTGATGAAGGACAGATGCGAAGGCTGTATGGATATCTGGCCAGAAGGGCATTCCGGTATGAAGATATTTCCCATACTCTGGACGAAATGAACATCCGGGTGAAACATGATATAGAATAACTCTGAAAACACCTCGCGGAATATTCCCAGTGAATAGTAACGAGAAAAGAGCCAGTTCACATATGCTAACCAAAATCTGCTTTTTCATGAGAAAAACTTGACATAAATGTGAAAAACAGCTAAACTTGTATTGTTGTATTTGTACAATGAAAACTAAATAAGGAGGTGCTCCTGTGGCAGGCACAATTATCGGTGTTATTGTCGCTGTGGTAGTCACGCTACTTATTGCAGTTCCTGTTACTTGCAAGGTTGCTGTTGACAAGAAAGTACGCAAGGATGCGGAAATCATAGGTACAGCAGAGGATAAGGCAAGGAATATTCTTGATGAAGCATTGAAAGCAGCAGAGACCAAGAAACGAGAAACTTTACTTGAAGTAAAGGAAGAATCTCTGCGAACTAAAAATGAACTGGAAAGGGAAACCAAGGAACGGAGAAACGAGCTGCAGAGATATGAGAAGCGAGTTTTGTCAAAAGAGGAATCTGTTGACAAAAAAGCGAATGCGGTGGAGAAGCGTGAGCTGGAATGTACAGCGAAATTTAACGAGTTACAAGAAAAAGAAAAACGAGTAAATGAACTTGAGGAAAAAGGAGTACAGGAACTGGAACGAGTTTCAGGTCTTACCTCCGAACAGGCAAAAGAAGAATTACTGAAATCTGTAGAAGATGACGTAAAGGTGGATGTTGCAAGACTCTATAAAGAGCTTGAGAACAGAGCCAAGGAAGATGCCAATAAGAAAGCCAGGGAATATGTAGTCAATGCTATTCAGAAATGTGCAGTGGATCATGTTTCCGAGACAACGATTTCTGTGGTACAGCTTCCAAGTGATGAAATGAAGGGAAGGATTATCGGTCGTGAAGGCCGTAACATCCGTACACTTGAGACACTTACCGGTGTGGATCTGATCATTGATGATACACCGGAGGCAGTGGTACTTTCCGCATTTGATCCGATCAGGAGAGAGATTGCCAGAGTGGCTCTTGAGAAACTGATCGTGGATGGCCGTATCCATCCGGCGAGAATTGAAGAGATGGTAGAGAAAGCCCAGAAAGAAGTGGAAGCACAGATCCGGGAAGACGGTGAGAATGCTGCCATGGATGTAGGGGTACACGGAATCCATCCGGAACTTCTGAAGCTTCTTGGACGTATGAAATTCCGTTCAAGCTATGGACAGAATGCTCTGAGACATTCAATTGAGGTTGCACAGCTTTCCGGACTTCTTGCAGGAGAAGTTGGTGTGGATGTGCGTATGGCCAAGCGTGCCGGACTTCTTCATGACATTGGTAAATCCATTGACCATGAGGTAGAGGGGTCTCATATTCAGATCGGTGTGGATCTCTGCAAGAAATACAAGGAGTCCCCGATCGTTATCAACACGGTTGCGTCTCACCATGGTGATGTGGAGCCGGAATCTTTGATCGCGTGTATTGTACAGGCTGCTGATGCAATTTCCGCAGCAAGACCTGGAGCAAGACGTGAGACTCTGGAAACCTATACCAATCGTCTGAAACAGCTTGAGGATATCACTAATGAGTTTAAGGGTGTAGAGAAATCTTTTGCTATTCAGGCAGGAAGAGAAATTCGTGTTATGGTCGTGCCGGATCATGTAAGTGATGCAGATATGGTTCTCCTTGCAAGAGATATTGCAAAGCAGATCGAGGCAGAGCTTGAGTATCCTGGACAGATCAAAGTTAATGTGATCCGTGAAAGCAGAGCGGTTGACTACGCAAAATAAGCTTTCAATGGAAGAAAGTTCTGGAAATACCAAAGGCCGGACAGCTTGTTAGCTGGCCGGTCTTTTTTGTCATGTGGAAAAACGGTCATATTACCGGAAAAACAGGCGTAAACTGGTACAGGGTGAGTAAATGGAGAGTAAGACAGAGAACCGGAAGTGGAAAAATGCCGGACGTTTTCCGGCGGAGATCCTCTTTATGATCGGATTTTTTGCGGGAAATGTGTTGCCGAATCTGATATGGAAAATGGAGTGGAAGCAGAAAACCCTGGCTTCTTTTTATCTGATCCGCAGCTTTGCAGGAAAAGATATTTCCGGTGGAGCTTATTTCCTGGAGGTGCTGCGACGAAGAGGAGGTTTTTTTCTTCTGTTGTTTTTATGCGGATTTACAATATTCGGAGTGCCTTTGACGGTTGCATATATGCTGTTTTTGGGAATGGAGACAGGAATGATCCTGGCATTATCAGTTCTGGAATTCGGTATTTATGGCAGTGCGGCCGGAGCCGGACTTCTGATGCCACAGTATCTGATCTATATTCCGGCGTATTTTTATCTTGCAGGTATTGTATACAGACAATCGTATGGGATCTGGAAAAATTATGGGCTTGTGCCGCAGAAATCCGGGGCTTATTTTCGGCAGGGGATCACAGCTTTTCTGCTGTATACAGGGGGAATCCTTGCAGAAAGTTTTTTGAACCCCTGTATCGTAGAAAAAGTTATAAAGGGCCTGAAAATTTTTTGAGGAAAATTTCCACAATATCTAGTAATGGTTTCCATAAAATCTGCGATATTTGGTAGTTTGTGCCGGAAAGTGTTGAAATTGTGCGGTTTTACGATGAAAAACTGTTTGATTTTATGTAAAATTCACAGTATAATTCAGTCATAAACGAGTATGATTTTAGAGAAACGGGATGCAGAGAAATGGACATAGAGATACGGGAATTTATTACATATTTACATAATAGAAAAAGAACGTCACATAATACAGAAGTATCCTACCAGAGAGACCTGAAGAAGATGGCAGTGTATTTTGCGGATCGTGGGATCTATGATATCCGAGATGTAGGAGAACTGGAGCTGGAAGGCTATCTCAGCTATATGGAGAGAGGACAGTTCGCTTCCTCGACGATCTCCAGAAATGTAGCATCTATCCGTGCTTTGTTTCAGTATCTTTATCAGGAGAACAGGATCGAGAGGGATCCGTCCCTGGAGCTGAAGCCGCCCAAGGTTGAGAAACGGATGCCGGAGATCCTTACTGTGGATGAGGTAGACCGCCTTTTGAAACAGCCGGATCTGAATACACCGAAGGGAATCCGGGACAGTGCCATGCTGGAGCTTTTGTATGCCACAGGAATGCGTGTCAGTGAACTTTTACGGCTGAACCTGGAGGATCTCAATCTCCGGTTTGGTTATGTAGTCTGTCACGATGAAGATAAGGAACGGGTGATCCCGGTTGGAAATGTATGCAAAACAGCCATGGAGAAATATCTGAAAGAAGCCCGTGGAAAATTTGTGAAAGAAAATGAGACGGAGAGTCTTTTTACCAACTGTTCAGGAAAATCCATGAGCAGACAGGGATTCTGGAAGGTCCTGAAGGGATATGCAGAGGAAGCCGGAATCCAGCATGATATCACACCACATACACTGAGACATTCTTTTGCCGCACATATGCTGCAGAATGGAGCAGATGTGAAGAGTGTGCAGGAAATGCTTGGACATTCGGATATTTCCACCACACAGGTCTATCTGAATTTTGGCGTTGCGAAAATGCGAGACGTATATATGAAAGCACATCCGAGGCATTGATCTGTAAGAAATAATACAAAAAACGCGTTCAAAAAAGAACCGGCAGCTTCCAAAATGGAAGAATGTCGGTTCTTTTTTTGAATGTAAATTGTAGAATGATCACAAATGTCTGTTCCCTGAAGTGCAGATCAGACAGAACTTAGCAATTTTCAGCGATCGTGTAAAGCAGCTTCTCAGATTCATCCCAACCAAGGCAGGCATCTGTGATGGATTTTCCGTAGATGTGATCTCCACCGATCTTCTGATTGCCTGGTTCGATATAGCTCTCGATCATGAGCCCCTTTACCATTGAGTGAAGCTCAGGATCTACCTGACGGCTGTGAAGAACCTCACTTGCGATACGAACCTGCTGCTCGTAATGCTTGTTGGAGTTGGAGTGGTTGGTATCCACGATCACTGCCGGGTTGGCAAGGTTCTTTGCATGGTATTTGTCATAGAGAAGACGAAGATCCTCGTAATGGTAGTTCGGGATTGCTTCCCCATGCTTGTTTACCGCACCACGAAGGATTGCGTGAGAGAGTGGATTACCGGTGGTCTCAACCTCCCAGCTTCTGTAAATAAAACGATGAGCGCCCTGGGCTGCAACAATGGAGTTCAGCATAACGCTGTAGTCACCACTGGTAGGGTTCTTCATACCAGCAGGAACGTCCATACCGCTGACAGTCAGTCTGTGCTGCTGATCTTCAACAGAACGTGCGCCTACAGCAACGTAGGAGAGCACATCGGAGAGATAACGGTAGTTCTCCGGGTAAAGCATCTCATCTGCACAGGTGAAGCCGCTTTCGCGGATAGCACGCATGTGCATCTTACGGATCGCGATCAGTCCGGCAAGAAGGTTCGGTTTTTTCTCAGGATCCGGCTGATGGACCATTCCTTTGTATCCTTCACCGGTCGTACGTGGTTTGTTTGTGTAAACACGCGGGATGATAAGGACTTTATCTTCGATCTTTTCCTGAACTTTGCGAAGTCTTAAAAGATAATCGCATACGGCATCTTCGTTATCTGCAGAACATGGTCCGATGATAGCGAGGAATTTATCGGATTTTCCGGTGAAAACGTCGCGAATCTCAGCATCGCGTTTCTCCTTGAGCGCCTGAAGTTCAGCATCGAGCGGATACTGATTGCGGATTTCCTCAGGAGTTGGCAGTTTTTTTATGAATTCAAAACTCATAGTACTCTATTCCTCCATAACTATAGACATTTCGATTATTTATTATAAACGATTATTGGCCGATTGTCGATAGGGAAATTTTAGCGCTTTCACGTGTAGAAGAGTAAGCAGCAGCTCACCCAGAAAAATTCCATAAAAATAGCCTCGGATCCCTGTTGCCGGAATTATAAAAACAACGGAGAAAATGCGGATGAGAATGCCGGCAATACTGTGGATCAGACAGAGCCCCGGTTTTCCAAGTCCCTGCAGGATGCTGGTGAGCATGGTGTTTGTATAAAGAAAAGGACAGATAAAAGACAGATACCGTATGTAGGTGCCGGCAGTCTGGCTGTGAAAAAGCAATGCTCCGAGGAATGGGCCAAAAAGAAAGAATCCGCTTCCGCACAGAAATCCAAGGAACATGCACAGAAAAAAGGTCTGGTCTGTGACACGGCGGATCTGCTTCTGCTCTCCCAGCGCATCAAGCTGTGCGATGGAAGGCATCATCATCACAGCGGCGGAAGACGTAAGTGTGGAAGGAAACAGGAGCAGGGGCAGTGCCATTCCAGTAAAGATCCCATAGATTTTCAGTGAGTCTGATGCTGTCATGCCGGAACGCAGAAGCATCTGTGGAATCAGAACCGCTTCTATGCTGCCGAGAAGTGTCAGAAGAATTCTGTTCAGGGAAATGGGAAAAGACAGTGTGAAAAGGTCCTTTAACAGCGAAAAGATCCTGATGGGATTTTTTTCTTGTACAGGGTGATTTCCGAAATGAAAGGAAACTACCAGCAGCGACACCAGCGAAGCGGCAGCTTCTCCGGCAAGAGAACCACCCGCTGCGATCAATGCAGTGATCGGACGTCCTTCGGAAAGAAAGATCAGATACAGGATATAGGTAGCCGATCCGGACAGCCTGCTCCGAAAGCTGCACGGCTGCCGGAACAGAGGCTTTTTTCCGGGCATAATAATAGCTGTCAATGCAGGAATGAATGGCACAGAGCGGAATACTGACAGCTGTTATGCGAAGAAGACTGGCAGTCTGCGGTGTTTTCAGAATTGTGGAAGCAAAAAAATATGCGTGTTGAAAAAGCAGAAAACCGGCTGCAGCAGAAAAAAAGACAGCCATAAGTGTTCCTGTAACCAGCGAAAAACGTGCCTCCTTTTTCTCCTGAAGGGCAAGTCTGGATGCGATCAGGCGTGAAAGGGCAGCCTGGATCCCTGTATAGGATAAAGCGGCCATAAGTCCCTGGAGAGGTAGAACCAGCTGATACAAACCAAGACCTTCTGCACCAATGGCATAGGAGAGGAATATTCTATAAAAGAAACCTGCGATACGGCTGATAAGGCCTGTGCAGGCAAGAATCAGGGTTCCTTTGAGAAAGATTTTTTTTGACATGGATAACCTTGAGTTACTGTTCACTCCATTTTCAGCACACGCTTCGCGGAATATTACCAGTGAATAGTAACAACCTTGCACCTTTTTGTCAGTATATGAAGAAGTTAGCCTTGACAGAACCATATGTTTCTGATAGAGTAAACATGAAATCCGAGGAAAACACTGGGAATTGAAAAAAGAGGTGAGCGGATGAAACTGTCAACAAGAGCAAAATACGGACTTAAGGCTTTGATAGACCTTGGTCTTTACAGTGAAAAAGAAGCGGTCTCGCTTCAGAGTATTGCGGGCCGTCAAAATATATCAGTCAGCTATCTGGAGCAGCTGATGGCACTTTTGAAGAAAGCGGGCCTTGTGAAGAGTGTCCGCGGCGCAGCCGGAGGATACTTCCTTGGAAGACCGGCAGAAGAGATTTCAGTGGGAGATATCCTTCGTGTCCTGGAGGGCGGCCTGGAGGCTGCAACATGTCCGGGAACAGAAGGTGACGGTGGCTGCCAGGGTTCCGATCTCTGCGTGGCTAAATTAGTGTGGAAGAGGATCAATGACAGCATCACAGATGCAGTGGATACCCTGATGCTCAGTGAGCTGATCGAAGAAAGCCGGAGAATACACGAAAAATAATTATCCTGAACAGGAGGAAAAGAAAATGGGAAAAATGATATATCTGGACAACGCGGCTACCACAAAGACCGCACCGGAAGTTGTGGAGGCAATGCTGCCGTATTTTACAGAGTTTTATGGAAATGCTTCAACCGTTTATGATTTTGCGGCAAACAGCAAGGCTGCCATCGCAAAAGGAAGACAGCAGATCGCAGATGTGATCGGAGCCAAAAAAGAGGAAATCTATTTTACAGCAGGTGGTTCCGAGTCCGATAACTGGGCTCTGAAAGCGACCTTTGAGGCATATAAAAATAAAGGAAACCATATCATCACAACAAAGATCGAGCATCATGCAATCCTTCATACCTGCGAGTACCTTGAAAAAGAGCGTGGTGCCAAGGTCACATACCTGGATGTAGATGAGAATGGTTTCATTGACCTGGATGAGCTTCAGAAAGCCATCACACCGGAGACCATCCTGATCTCTGTTATGGCTGCAAACAATGAGATCGGTACTCTTGAGCCGCTGAAAGAGATCGGACAGATCGCACATGAGCATGGAATCCTGTTCCATACAGACGCTGTTCAGGCATTTGGCCAGATCCCGATCAATGTAGATGAGTTCAATATTGATATGCTCAGCTCCAGCGGACATAAGATCAACGGACCGAAGGGAATCGGCTTCCTCTATATCCGTAAGGGCGTTAAGATCCGCTCCTTCGTACATGGCGGAGCACAGGAGAGAAAACGTCGTGCAGGTACAGAGAACGTTCCTGGTATCGTAGGATACGGTCTTGCAGCAGAGCGTGCAAACAAGTCCATGAAAGAGCGTACTGCAAAAGAAATCGAGATCAGAGATCATATGATCAGCAGGATCCTCACAGAGATCCCGTACGTACGTCTCAATGGAGATAAAGTAAAACGTCTTCCGAACAACGTAAATGTAAGCATCCAGTTCATCGAGGGAGAGTCACTTCTTCTGATGCTTGATAATTTTGGAATCTGTGCATCCAGCGGTTCTGCATGTACATCCGGTTCTCTGGATCCGTCACATGTTCTGTTAGCTATCGGTCTTCCTCATGAGATCGCACACGGATCTCTCCGTATGACCTTAAGCGAGGAGACAACTATGGAGGATGTTGATTTTGTAGTAGATAAGCTGAAAGATATTACTGCAAACTTAAGAAGCATGTCTCCATTATATGAAGATTTTATTAAAAAACAGAAAAAATAATAAAAATACTTGCCAGGAGGAAAAAATAATGTATAGTGAAAAAGTAATGGATCATTTTCAGCATCCACGTAATGTCGGTGAGATCGAGAACGCAAGTGGCGTGGGTACTGTAGGAAATGCAAAATGCGGTGATATTATGAGAATATTCCTTGATATCGATGACGAAACTCATATTATCAAAGACTGCAAGTTTAAAACATTTGGATGCGGTGCAGCAGTTGCAACAAGCAGCATGGCAACAGAACTTGTAATGGGCAAGACCATTGAGGAAGCTATGGAAGTAACCAACAAGGCCGTTATGGAGGCTCTGGACGGACTTCCGCCGGTGAAGATCCACTGTTCCCTGCTTGCTGAGGAAGCAATTCATGCAGCTCTCTGGGATTATGCAGAGAAACATCACATTAAGATCGAGGGTCTTTCCAAACCGAAGTCTGATATCCACGAGGGTGAAGAGGATACAGAAGAGGAGTATTGATCCCTTTTATTTACGATCATAACCGGGGCATGAGCAAGCTTCAGTTGAACAGAACCGTAAGCCATTGAAAGGACAGGTAAGTAAGAAGCATGACAGGACTTACGAACGAAGAAGTTCAGGAAAGAATTGCGCAGGGTCAGGTAAATAATAACGAAAACCCCAACACCAGGACATATAAGCAGATTATTCTGGAGAATACGTTGACATTCTTCAATTTTCTGAACCTGGTGCTGCTGGTTCTCGTACTGCTGGTTGGTTCCTACAAAAACTCTATGTTTGTAGGAATCATTTTTATTAATACCGTGATCGGGATCATTCAGGAGGTCCGTGCTAAGAAGACTATTGATAAGCTGGCCATCCTGACAGAATCCAAGACGGTTGTTCTGCGTGAAGGAAAAAAATGGAAAATTTCTACAGAGAAGCTGGTTGTCGATGATCTGATATTCCTGAAGGCCGGAGAGCAGGTTCCGGCAGATGCGAAGATCCTGGAGGGAAGCCTTGAGGTCAATGAATCCCTGCTTACCGGTGAGGCAGACAATCTTCCGAAGAATCCGGGAGATGAGCTTTTTTCCGGAAGCTTTGTGACGGCGGGACAGGCCTGCTGCCAGATCATCCATGTGGGAAGCGACAACTATGCGTCAAGGATCACCAGCGAGGCAAAGGAATTCAAACGCCATAATTCAGAGCTTAGAAATTCCCTGAATGCCATTCTGAAGGTGATCAGTATCATTATCGTACCAATGGGGGCGCTGCTTTTTTATAAACAGTACTATTTTGTGGGAGATAATATCCGGGATTCTGTTGTCAATATGGTTGCAGCGGTCCTGGGAATGATCCCGGAAGGGCTTGTCCTTCTTACCAGTGTGGCACTGACTTTGGGGGCACTGAAGCTGGCTCAGAAGAAGACGCTGGTGCAGGAGCTGTACTGTATAGAAACTCTTGCACGCGTGGATACGCTCTGTCTGGATAAGACAGGAACTATCACAGAGGGTACCATGTGTGTGGAAGCGGTGGAAAGCTATCCGCCGGTGTATGATGAGATTTCCGAGAAAATATCCGGGAAAGATTCTGAATCCGGCGAAGGTGACAGCGATGGAACTGAAAGTTCTGCTGCCTCTGCAGTTTCAGCAACAGATGCTATCGCAAAGGAGGATGGAAGCGCGAATCTCGTATTGCAGGAAAAGTCAGACGCTGACCCGGAGAAACACAGTCAGGAGAATCCGGAGAAGATCCGGGAGATCGAGCATATCATGGGAAATCTGCTTTCTGTGCTGAAGGATCAGAATGCCACTGCCGATGCACTCAGGGCAAGATTTAAAGTATCTCAGGATATGGAGCTGGATCATGTGATCCCGTTTTCTTCTGACAGGAAGTACAGCGGAGCTGCATTTACAGATGCAGGTACTTATCTGATGGGTGCAGCGCAGTTTCTTTTCCCGGAAGGGAACCCGGAGTTGATGGAGTATTGTGGCGGATTTGCAGAGGAAGGTCTTCGTGTGCTGGTCCTTGCCCATAGTGTAAATGTGAGTGAGGGTGCGGAGCTTCCGGAGGGACTGGAACCTGTCGGACTTTTGCTTATTACAGATGTGATCCGTGCAGAGGCACCGGATACGCTGGCATATTTCGAAAGTCAGGGTGTTGATCTGAAAGTGATCTCCGGTGATGATCCGGTGACGGTTTCTGCAATTGCCAGACGTGCAGGTCTTAAAAATGCAGAGCATTATATAGATGCGACAACGATCACAACCCAGGAACAGATGGACGAAGCAGTTGCAGAATACAGTGTGTTCGGACGTGTAACACCTCAGCAGAAGCAGGCAATGGTGAAGTCTTTGCAGGCTCAGAAGCATACGGTTGCCATGACCGGTGATGGTGTCAATGATGTTCTGGCGCTTAAAGAGGCGGACTGCAGTATTGCCATGGCTGAGGGCAGTGATGCCGCCAAGAATATTGCCAATGTGGTATTGCTGGATTCTAATTTTGCAGCAATGCCGGAAATCGTGAATCAGGGACGCCGGGTTGTAAATAATATCCGTACTGCGGCATCTATGTTTCTGATCAAAACGATTTTTTCCGTGTTGCTGTCACTGATCACGATCTTCTTCGGGGATTCTTATCCTTTTGAGCCGATCCAGATGTCTTTGATCAGTGCCTGTGCTGTTGGTATTCCTACGTTCCTTTTGGCACAGGAGAATAATTATGAGAAGATCGACCATACATTTTTGCGTCATGTATTTATGAATGCATTTCCGGCTGCTGTGACCATCACGGGCTGTGTGTTCAGTGTGATGCTGGTGTGCCAGAATGTATACCATTCCAATGCTATGCTGAATACAGCCTGTGTGCTTGTAACGGGATGG
>OLOY01000579.1_pt1 | contig 23833 bp, 10 predicted proteins | sample 1672771 | NCBI WGS metagenome assembly OLOY01 (sample SAMEA3136722, study PRJEB25190) | human gut metagenome
ATTCGTTGTGCTCTGGGCGGCGCTAGCTGAACTAGCTGCACTCGTGGCAGCACTAGTAGCGGTACTCATCGCATTGCTTTGTGCTGCACTCGATGAAGCATTGTCATCATCTGTCTTGGCAGCCTTCTGAGCAGCACTTTCGGCTGCTTGCGCGGCACTTGCTGCCTGATCGGCCTTTTGCCGAGCAGCACTGGCTACACTTGCGGCACTTGCAGCGCTTTGAGTATCAGTCAATGCTTCTTGACTAGCACTCTTGGCAACTGCGGCAGCACTAGCGGCAGTGCTTGCTGCACTTTGCGCTACATCATTAGCACTTTGTGCTGCCGACAAATCACCGGCGGTTGAAGCACTCGCTGCTGCGCTATTAGCACTTTGAACAGTATTATTAGCAGCACTAACTGTTGAGGCGGCATTAGCTGCTGTCGAAGCAGCTTGAGCAGCGGCCTTGGCGGCATTTGAAGCAACTGTGGCAGCACTTTGTGCTGTCGAAGCCTCATTTGAAGCTTCCTTATTAGCACTGGCAACTGCACTAGCGGCTGAAGTAATTGTTGAATCACCACTATGCTTCTGGCTTAAATCATTAACTGCGGATTGAGCAGTGTTGGTAGCTGCGGCATCACTTTGGGCAATTGTGGCATCACTCTGGGCGGCGTTCGCATCCTTTTGTGCATCACTAGCCTGATATTGGGCATTTTCATTAGCGGCACTGGCTACATCATTCTTATCACTAGCTTGAGCAGCGGCAGAGTGAGCTCCACTCTGAGCAGCACTCATTGCCGCTCTATTAGCCGCACTTTGATTATCTTTATTAGCGGCACTTTGGGCAGCTGATTGTGCATCATTGGCGGTGCTAGCGGCACTATTGGCTGTACTCTGGGCCGTTGAGGCGGCACTGGCCGCACTTTGAGCCGTTGAGTTAGCACTCGCTGCTGTCGAAGCCGCACTTGAAGCAACTGCTCCGTCACTTTGGGCTGCACTAGCAGCGCTTTGCGCTACGCTATTTGCACTCTGAGCTGCTGACAAGTCACCGGCAGTCGAAGCACTGGCTGCTGCGGAAGCGGCATTTTGCGCTGTCGAATTGGCGACACTAGCGGCGTTGGCGGCACTTGAAGCAGTAGATGCAGCTTGTGAGGCGACACTGGCCGCACTTGAAGCAACGTTGGCATCGCTTTGGGCGGCAGAAGTGGCGCTTTGGGCAACACTATTAGCGCTTGATGCGGCACTTGCTGCTGAGCTAATTGCTGGATCACCGCTGTGTTGCTTGTTCAAGTCATCAATAGCTGATTGGGCGCCACTAGTAATTGCTGCGTCACTTTGAGCCGTTGAGGCGGCACTGTTAGCCTGACTTGCGGCGCTTTGCGCAGCACTATTGGCATTCTGAGCGTTGCTATTCGCCGTATTCGTTGTGCTCTGGGCGGCGCTAGCTGAACTAGCTGCACTCGTGGCAGCACTAACAGTATTATTTAATGCTCCATCTTTATCAGCTACAGCATAAGCTACTATAGCATCACTCAAAGCATGATCAGCAGCCAATTTAGCAGCAGAAGCATTAATACTCTGCTTCATTGCAATATCGGCAGCTGAACTAGCAGTAGTACCTGCATTTTTAGCTGTAATTGCTGCAGCTTCAATTGCACTATTAGCACTAGCATAATCATTTGCCGCTTGAGCTGTGCTTCCAGCAGCTTGTTCGCTAGCCGCTTTAGCTTGCAATTCTACAGCAGAACTAACCGCTGCCGATGCACTGTTATATGCTTTCTGTGCTACGCTTAGTGCTGCACTAGCTTGACTAGCGGCAGCGCTAGCAGCTGATTCTTGACTAGCAATCGTTGTTGCGGCACTTTGCGCTGTCGAGTTAGCTGCACTAACTGATGCTCTAGACGGATCCAACTTCTTGATATCATTTTGGATTGTCCCGATAGCCGTCTGATCATTAGCAATTCCAGTATAAGCTGAATTAGCAGCAGAATTAGCATTCTTTGATGTTTTGACCTTCTCTTGTGCTCTATCTAGATCATCCTGAGCTTGCTGTAATTCTTCGTCGATCAGTGCTTGATTCTGGGCAATGCTGTTTGCATTTGCTGCCTCATCACTCGCCTTGTGGGCAGCCTGGTTTGCAGTATGAGCATTCTTAGCTGCAGCATAAACGGCATTAATATTATTCATAATATCGTTTAAATTGTCAGTTAAGTTTCCTGCCTGTTTAGATTTGTTATACAAATCATTAGCACTAGTAGCTGCTTTTTGCGCGGCAGAAGCTGCCGAAGAAGCTATATTTGCAGCACTAGTAGCATTTGATGCAGCTGTACTTGCTGAATTAGCTGCCGACCCGATCAATCCATCTGTTGGATAGTCTTGATGATTTGCATTAGCATGCTTCGAATAATCTGCGGCATAACTAGCCATCTGTTGAGCATCAGAAGCATCTTCACTAGCTGCATTTGCCGCACTTGTAATAGCACTTAGTTGTCGCTCAACGTAACTTTCCTCGGCATTATTTAAATCCGTACCGCTTAACAAATTCTTAATCGTATTAGCTAAGCTATTAGCACTGGAGTCAACACCCGCAGCAGAAGCGGCATCCCACTGACTAGCATCAGCAGCCGACTTAGCTACTTGGGCATAGCTATTGGCATTTGTAGCAGCGCCAGCTTGAACTGCATAACTGGCTACACTAGCCGCACTATTAGCATCTTTACCAGCACTCATTGCGGCACTCGCGGCGGGTAATCCAGCACTTGCGGTATTTTCGACGCCTTGATAGGATGACCCCGACTTAATTTGATCAACATAGACCGCTGCTTGACTAGCAGCCGACTGAGCAGCCGTCAAATCAGAACTAACAACGCCGGCTTCATCTCCGGAAGCAATTATTCCTTTCAAATTTTGTAAAGTGCGCACAGCATCATCGATTTCTTGCTGAGCGCTAGATGCTTGCGCTAGGGCTGTATCAGCCGCTGACTTATTCTTCGCCAACGTAATAGCAGCACTCTGCGCGGTTGAAGCAGCAGATGCGACAGTCAATTCTTGCTGGGCAGCACTATTGGCTACTGTAGCAGCACTCGCCGCAGTAATAGCTTGTTGGTTAGCAATTGCGGCAGCACTAGCAGCGCTAATTGCCGCAGTCAAATTTTTAGCAGACAATGCTTGATTCCCTGCTGATGTCTGAGCAGCAACTGTCGAATTGGCGACACTAGCATTTGCAGCCGCTGTACTAGCAGCACTCGCCGCACTTTGTAATAATTGATCAGCATCAGAAACAACCTTAACAGCTGAACTAATCGTTGTACTCTTAACATCCTGCGGAATAGCGGAATCATTAGCCGCACTAGTTGCAATAGAGGCAACACTACTATTCAATGCAGTCCCTGAAGCAGCAGCGACTTTAGCAGTCGCAGCAGCAGAATTGGCAGCGGATACTTCATCAGCTGCAGCCGATGATTGCATTGCCTTAGCAGCATTTTGCGCATAACCATTATCTAACTGTGCTTGACTAGCAGCGGTATTAGCAGCAGAGCTAGCCGTGCTGGCAGCACTAGCGGCTGGATCAGCTGTACTCTTAGCCGCACTAACTTGCGCAATTGCTGAACTAGCGCTTGCTAGGCCAGCACTAGCAGCTGATGCAACTGCTGACGAACTGACAGCAGTACTAGTTGAAGTACCAGTTAATTCATTTGCATAATTCGTGTCAGCCGCTGCAGAATAAACACCGGCAATAGCACTAGCAGCAGATGCTCCAGCGCTATTTGCAGTGGAAGTAGCGGCATTAGCAGTAGAAACGGCTTGACTTGTTTCACTCTGAGCTAAATTTGCCGATGAAACTTGATTCTTGGCAGTAGAAGACTGACTTTGAGCATCATCCTTGGCCGCATCAGCAATCCTACTCTCCAGATCATTTAACGATCCTGAATGTGCGTTCTTATAGTTATATGCACTATCGGCAGCACTAGCAGCGGCCGAAGCACTTGCCTTTGCAGAGGAGGCCGCATTATTGGCAGCACTAGCAGCACTAACAGCAATCGAATTGGCTGACGAAATAGCCGCGTCATCTTGGGCAACTTGACTATTAACAACATACTTAGTTCCGGCCGATGGCATCCCAACATAAGTTGCAACGGCAACTAGGACACTATTTGGCGCTAACTTAACTCCTGAGAAGGTAACTTTACCATTGGAGTCAGCTTTTGCCTGCTTAGCAATAATATTGCCTGCCTGATCTTGAAGCGTCACGTTTGCATACGGATGAGTTGTTACGTTGACACTGATCGTTTGATTATTTAGGTCTGTATTTGCAATGGTTGTAGCATACGTTGTTATCGGACTAGCGACAAACGTTAACTGCTTGCCTTCCCCAGTTTGCATAGTTGATAATTGGGGTGCAATGGTATTAATGGCATATGCAGTCCCAGCAATGGTATTATTTGCATTCCAAGCAGCTGTGTTATCTGAATCAACATTTAACGAACTCCCTTGGCCAGCCATCGCTAATCGACTATAAATCGGTGAATCCTGACTATCATTTGTATTTACTTTAACGTTATAAGCATTTAAGCTGTTATTCCCATTTAAGGCAAATAATTGGCTCCCTGCAGCAGCATTTTTATTTAAATTAAAATTGACTTTATTAACATTACTAAAGATCAAGTTGGCGTTTTGAGCACTGACTAAGTTAACTTTTCCGCTACCAGTGTATGAAACATTAGCATTGGCACCTTTACCAAAGCTCATAATTGCTTGGTTTCCTAAGCTAATTACATTTCCACCAGCAGTATCAGAAGTGTTGGTAATTACTAAATTAGGCTGGTTCGTTGCCCCACCGTTGTTATCAACTGTAATGTGGCCACCACTTGCAATAGTAATCGCCTGGACAGTTCCCGTTTGATTCAGATTGACCTGGCCACCATTAACCTGCAAATTACCGGTCTCATCAATGTCGATTGAGCTTTCATTCTTGTAACCGGTCTGGTTACTAGCATCAATATTATTATTGACTGTCAGTTGACCACCCTCATCAACGAGAATATGGCCATTCTTGCTGGCACCAATTGCACCGTCAGTTGTCTTACCATGCTGATTAACGGTTACAGCTCCACCCTTGCGGATTGCTAAGCTACCAAAGTCAGTAGAACTTTTCCCTTCAAGGTGAATTGCTGAATCATTGTTGTGGTTTTCGACCTTAACATTACCATCAGTATTGACGTTGATCGTCCCGTTATGGATTCCGATCGCACTGGCTGTCGTACTCGACTCACCCATGTTTACTGCCAATGTACCATTATTGACATCAACATCTTGATCACCAGCAACGTAAAGGCCAGCGCTAAGTTTGTTACTGCTCGTCTGGTTTGGAATAGTAACTGTAACTGACCCACCATTTTGAATAGTCAATGCTGGATCCTTTGATGTTGTGCCCATATCACTGGCAATGCCAGCTTTCATGTAGTTTGTAATTAGACCGTTGCGATATGTGGAGTCTGCAGGCCCATTAACCGCTAACTGTCCACCATTAACATTAATAGTGCCAGCAGCATACAAAATTGCTTCAATTTCTCTGGCATACATATTTTCCGCATGATGTCCAGAACCAAGATCCGTCACACCACCCGTTAAGTTCAACTTCGCAGTTGGATCAATTGTCAGCGCACCATCAAGTTTCTCTCCACTGCCACTACGGTAGGTTTGAACGACACTAACACCACGGTCCGCAATAGTTGTTGTCCCATCTTGAACCTCAATTTGACTAGCTTGAACTGCTGGTAAACCACTAAAGTTTAGCGTATTAGAAGTATAAGTTGTGCCATTGTATTTATAAGAGTCTTGAATCGTAATGTTGTTATTACCCTTAAAAATAACCTTGTTATTAGCAGGGTAAACACTTCCACTAGCATCAGGACTGTCATAATCATAACTATGGAATAAGGTAATCCCTTGATAGTTAATATTGTTAAACACTAACGTATGGTGGGCGTTTGCACTGACGCTGCCCTTGTTATCTTCAAAGCAGAAGACACCATACTTAGGGTAATAAGCCAAACTTGTGCCACTTTCTATAGACTTGAAGGTTAAATCATTTAAAGTAATTGTCCGATTAACATTACCAGCTGTATCAAATACATAATCATTATTAGCGAAGTTAATTGTATGCCCATTTCCGTTGATAGTTAGATCACGGTCAGCAATGGAGCCAGCCTTGATCTTTACACTACCGTTCTTAGACGAACCACCATCAATATCACAGGTGATATTGATGACATTATAGTCACCTTGAGAAATGGCATTATTCAATGCATCCCAATTATCAACATCAATCGAGTTTACTGCTGTAGTTGGGCTCGATGTTGTTTTTTCCGTTGCCAGGTCATTAGCATTTTCCCTCACAGAAATGGCATTATTCAATTCATCCCAATTATCAACATCAATCGAGTTTACTGCTGTAGTTGGGCTCGATGTTGTTTTTTTCGTTGCCAGGTCATTAGCATTTTCCCCCACAGAAGCAGTCTGAGTTTGGAGTGAGGTCGTATTCGCTGTTGAAGGAGAACCTTGTGATGTTGAATTGGTGCCAGTTTGAGTTACATTACTTGCAGTTGACGTTGCACTCGTCAAACCACTATTACTATTGCTAGTTGAACTAGCAACTATAGATTGACCAGACTGGTTAAGTCCACTTTCACTAGCTGTTACCTGGGAGGAACTGAATTGACTAACTCCACTGAGAACCACCTGCTGACTTTGCAGATTAGTCGACTGGTTAGAACTTTCTACTCCCCTTAATTGATCCATATCATTATTAACTGCCGCATGAACTGGTTTTCCACTGATAATGACAGCACTCATCGCCGAGACGAGCAATGGTGAATACAACCACAGCTTACCAGCTTTATACATCTTGTAGTGCTTTTTTAATCTTCCATCAGTCAATGGATTATTCTTACCCATTTTGACTCCTCCCCAAGTTAAAATTTTCCATACAATAAAAAGAATATAATTACTACAATGATCATTGTTTAATGGGCAATTTACTATTTTTCAATCACTCGATTGACCATTTTATAGTCCTTGCATTCTTTTGTAATTAAAATTATTTACAACTACATAATACATCACATGTAAAATGTTATATCAATTTTTAAAATATTATTTAATTAATATAATTACATTAAAAATTAATTTATTAATTGCTTCCATTGTTGCCAGGTTGCCGTGTCACTAATCACACCTAAGTTATCATAAGCGCCCGTACTTAATTTCTGTAATTGTGCCGGGTCCTGTAAGAGCTTAACCAACTGGCGGGCAAAGGCGTTCTGGTTATTGAGTCGGACCAGTTCACCGTTGACCCCCGGTTTGACCATCACCGCTGGACCATACAGGTAGTCATAGGTCACCACGGGCACCCCATGACTAAGGGCCTCCCCCATTGCGAGGGGTTGGGCATCGATCCGACTGGTGTCGACGAAGATCTGAGCCTGGTCATAGTCCTGGTCAAGGTCTACCTGGTAGCCGGCAAAGGTGACGACATCCTGCAAACCAGCATTCGCTACCTGCTGCCGGTAACGCTTGACGTCATCCTCATTTCCATAACCATACAAAGTTAGCTTGCTCGTCGGACACTGCCGGTGAACTGCGGCAAAGATCGTCAGCAATTGACTGATTTGTTTATCTTCTCCCAGTCGGCCGACGTAGATTAGTTGACCCGGGGTGCGTTGTGATTGAGGAATCCGTGGTCGAGTGGTAATCACTGGCGTCCCGTTAATTACGATTAACGGGGCCTTATCACCGAGACGGTTGCGCAAGTTACGGGCTTGCTGGGGAGTCATCACGATGATTCCCGCCCACTTTTGCAGGTCACTAGTTAATGCCGGTTGGAATAGGTCATTAATTGGTCCGTTGAGCAGGTTTTGACCATCATTCACGTGGTTAATCGATAACCACAGGTACTTCTTTGCTGAACTTGTCATCGCCAGGACCGGTTGGATACTAATAGCTGGCCGGTCCGCGATGAAGGCGTTGTGACCACCATTAGCCAGGTTCAATTCGTCCAGGAAGAAGACGAAGAGGTCATCGAAACTATCAAAGTAATAGTCCTTTCCCTTGTAATCCCGTAAGACATTCAGGGAATTAAGCGGTGTATTCTGGTCCGACTGGATGTAGTAGCGCTCAAGATAAAGGGTCTTGTCCGGCCGATAGTAGCGCTCATAGTACATCTGGCCGTCCTTACCGAAGAACTGGTCGACGGATTTAAAACCCCGGATGTCGAAGCGTTGGCGGAGGGTCAAGTTGCCGGCGGGGTCAAAGAAGTCGACGTGGTCCACTTGCCCGATCGTTCCCCCGATGAAGTAGACCTCACCGACCAGGCGCTGGCCGTCCATGATGTCCCGGGAGTTATTACCCGTTCCGACCTGGTAGGCTGCCGGCAGGTCGAGGTCTTCGACATGCCACTGCTGGCCATGGTAGTCTTCCGTCTGGGCGAAGAAATCGAACATATTGACCAGCTGGTCATCAGTCAGGCCGAAGCGTTTAAGGGTCGCGTGAATTATCGAGTCATAGTCACGACTAACCAGCTTGGCTCCCCAGTTATGACGGGCAAACAGTTGGAGCCGTTTGATCTCGGCGTGTTCGACACTCGAATTACGGCTTAAAAAGTACTGGTTCACGAAGAAAAACATTATTTTCCTGCCTCTCTCTCATTCATGTCATCAATTATCTTCCGCCAGAGTTTCATAACACTCGGCTCAGAGTAACGCTTGCTGTCTTCATAGGCATTAGCGCTCATCTGTGCCAGGCGGTCCTGGTCGGTTAAGAGACTGATTACGGCCTTTGCTAGGCCATCGATATCACCGTTCTTGGTCAAGAGGCCGTCCCGCTTATCGATGATGACGTCACTCGGCCCATACTTCACATCGTTGGCGATCGCTGGCAGACCATGAGCACCTGCTTCGACCAAGGCAATTGACAGCCCTTCGACCCGGGTCGGCAGGACCATCAGCTGGGCCTGATCATCGACCTCCCCAACCGCCGTCGTGTAACCGCAGAAGTGAACTGAGCCCTCCAGTCCCAGCTCCTTGACTTGTTTTTTCAGCTTCTGGTCATAGTTATCGTTGGCATATCCCCACAGGTCCAATTGGGCATCCGGAACGGCCTTTAAGATCTGTGGCCAGGCCGCGATCAGGTGCTCCTGCTGCTTTTCTGGGGAGAGGCGGGCCACCGTGACGACTTGGTGGAGTTTCCGCTTCTTAAACGGCACGTGGGGCGCGTTAATCACCTCATCGGACACGATCGCGCTTGGTACCCGAAAGATCTTGACTCCCTCCTTGCCGAAACGGGCCTTGACGTCATCTTGCTGCTGGGGTGTGAGGGCGATGATCCCGTCCCAGTCCTTCGTATGACGGAGGCCCCACTCATAGTTGTAGTTCAAAGTCGAGTGCATGATGTCCTCGTTGTGGTTGACGTGGTCATTGTGGAGCTGCATGTAGCGCGGAACGCGGTGTTTCATGTGTAGCACCGCCCAGCCGTCCTCGTAGACCCGGTCGACGAGGATCCCAACTGGTCCGTCCCCGCAGATTTCCCGATCACTGACTAATTCGTCGAGGAAGAAACGTGTCAATTCATCTAAGCCGACAAATTGGTAATCCTGGCCATGGTAGTCAAAGAGGTGGTAGGTCTGGATCTCACGATTTCGTTTATCATACTGGTGGGAGAGCTGGATAGCTAACTGGCCATTAGGACGCAGGTAATTTTCGGTCGTGATCTTCCCCTGCCAGTCGTAGAGCTGCTCTACTGATATGAAACCCCGGACATCATACCAGGAGACCTTTAGAAGCTTGCCGAAGTGGTCGAAGTACTGGAGGTTGATGATGTGCTTGTCAGCATCATTACGGCGGCGGATATATAGGATTTGCTTGCCATTTCGGTAATAGCCATAATTATTACCATCTGTCTTCCGCTGCCAGTGTGGGTCGATCAGGATGTCTCTAATGGTAATGTCCTTATGTTGGACAGTCACTGCATCTTGGAAGTAGTCAAATAGGTTGACAAAATCTTTATCTGCGATCCTGGCGTGCTTGGTGACGAGATGGAGTTCGTTAGAATACTGGCGAGTGACAATCTTGGCGGGCTCATGGTAGCGGTTAAAGAGGTTTAATCGTTGAATTTGTGCGTGCTCGATCCCCGATTTATTCTCTTGGATATTATCATTTAGGAAAAATAACATAGTAAATCCTCTTTTCTAGTTTCACATTTCTGATTTTACCATATTTCTTATTGTGCCCATTTCTTCTATATTAAGAGTGGATCGCCAAATGTATTATTTTAAAACTTCTAATTGCGCATTTAAGCTGAAGCCAAATGCCCTCATCCTATTGTTTATAGAAGGTACTACGCAATCTTACATTGCGTAGTACCTTTTGCGGTATTATCTATTGATGTTTTTGGTAGACAACTTACAATAAACTGCCAATTCTACCAAATTTTCCCCTCTACAAATGCCGTTATCTTGGGCTTCCCTCTTCATGTTGTACTATAACATCACTCGTATTCAAATGAAAATGCCTTTCACTTTTCCCCGTTATATCACCATTTATTAAGATTGTCGAGGGCAATTAAAAATTGTACAGAAATGGCAATTTGAAAATGTACAATTTGAGATTGCCATTTTCATATATTTTAAGACTGCCATCGACACAACCATTTTATTGGCATCCATATCGTGATTGACTACTCGCTGTCTCCAAAAGCTAAAGCAGATCATACCAACGCGGTAATTTTACGCGCAATATTTGACAGGTAAAATCCTGCTCCATGACACATTATGAGTATCATTAACCACTCATCATTACTATTAGCCAAACAGCCATGAGAGAATGAGCTGCTCGTCAGTTTGTGAAGAAAATAAGGTTTGATAAGCTGTCAGCCCGGAAACTACCTACTATTCCTTGGTTTTTCGCGGAAAGTAGGCAAATGTATATTCGACCGGCGCGACTTTACCTACTATTAATGTCTTTTGCCAAAATAGTAGGTAATGAGATTTTTGTCATATGTATTATGCAAAATTATTTGCATAATACATGATGATCACCATTTCTTTCCCGGTACGAGCCGCTTGACGCCAAACAAAAAACCGAGATACAGTCAGGATCATCCCTTTTGTATCTCGGTTTTACGGTTTCGCCATTTCACACATTGATCATTGACATTTTACATTAGCTCAGTCCTGTTCTGCTGACTCTGAGAAAGTGATACTGAGGTTAGGAAGTTCGTCCGCAAATAAGTACTGATCCAATCAGAATGCAAATGTCGCAATCACCAATCTGCTGCCCACAATGCCAAACCGCTTATTGATAGCAGTTGAAAAACTAGATTCAGCACGACACCGCTTGATTACAGCAGTTGAATGCCAGCTTTTTCACACTTTTCTCGCATGTCTTCTGGCCAGATGCTTGCCTGAACCTCGCCAACGTGTGCCTTACCTAACAGCAGCATGCACAGCCGTGACTGACCAATCCCGCCACCAATCGTGTATGGCAGTTCATGGTTCAAGAGCATCTTGTGGAATGGCAGTTCGGCACGAGCTTCTTCGCCGGCTTCCTTAAGCTGGTAGCGCATTGCATCTTCATCAACCCGAATCCCCATGCTGGATACTTCCAACTTGCAGTCAAGCGGTTCATACCAGAAGATAATGTCGCCGTTCAAAGACCAGTCATCATAGTCAGGGGCGCGGCCATCATGTGGCTTGCCGGAACGACGTAGCTTGTCACCGATCTTCATGACAAAGACACAGCCGAGTTCCTTGGCAATGCGATCTTCACGTTCCATTGGCGTCAGATCTGGCCAGCGATCCTCCAATTCCTGCGTCGTAACGAAGTGAATCTCATCAGGCAGATGGTGAACGGCTTGTGGGAACTTGTACCAGACTTCATGTTCCATGTGCTTGATAACCTTAAAGATTTTGCGGACCGTAGCCTTCAAGGTTTCTTCGGTTCGTTCTTCTTTAGCGATCACCTTTTCCCAGTCCCATTGGTCAACGTAAATAGAGTGGAAGTTGTCCAGATCTTCATCTTTGCGGATGGCGTTCATGTTGGTGTAGAGGCCTTCATGCATCCCAAAGCCGTACTTCTTTAAAGCATAGCGTTTCCACTTAGCCAGCGAGTGCACGACTTCAATCGTTTCGCCTGGCAATTCCTTCATCGTGAATGAAACCGGCTGTTCAACCCCGTTTAGGTTATCGTTCAAACCAGTTTTCTTTTCGACGAACATTGGCGCACTCATCCGCTGCAGGTTCAATTCACGACCAATCTCATCTTGGAAGGTTTCACGAATGTAGCGAATAGCGGCTTCGGTCTCACGGACTGACAGCTTTGGATCATAGTGTTCTGGAATAATCAGACTCATAATAAAAATCTCCTTGAAACTTAGACTTGAGGGCAAAATAAAAAGCCTTTTGTCCCCGTAGTTTCATGGGACGAAAGGCTTTATTCCGCGGTGCCACCCAAGTTGTCCAGAGATATCCAGACCGCTTTGATCAGAGCACAAACATGCTCCATCGACTGTAACGTGTCGAAAACGTCTGAGCCTACTTTGGACGAATCCATTTGGGTCAGCAACGCGGGGAAGTGTTTTTCGCTGTATCAGGGTCGGCCAAGTTCCCATTATCCTTGGCTCACTTTACGAATGAAAACAGCTACTCGTCTTTCTCATGGTTTTTCAAAACTGTTTGATTGCTTTTTATTTTAATCCATTCTTAGTTTTTTGCAAGTAGTTTTTTAATTTTTTAATGGTTTTGCTTAAAATCGCTAAGCTGATCAGCCACGCAGCTACTTCCAAAACATCATCATAATCATCAGCACGACGGCAATGATCACGACCAGATTCATAAAGAAACGCGGCAAGCCCGAATGGTGATGACCTCTTTCATAAGCCTTTGCCTGTTCTTCTTGAATTTTTTTGAGCCGCTTGCTGGCATGCTGCTCGACGACATTGTCAAGTGAACCATCGGGCCCATGGTGATTGATTCTGTGTGTTGCCATCTAAAATCAGCTCCCTAATCATTTTGATTTTCAAATGATAATCTAAACGAAATATACAACAACCTCTCCATCTTCATTCAAGGCTACCGTACTTAACAACAGGTTGCGAATCGCTTCTTGAGTAACCGCATCAATCATTTGTTTGAAACGTTCATACGCTTTTTCATGATAAACTGCCATTGGATTGCGCTGCAGCAGCGTCCACGGCTGGACCAACGTTTTTAAATAGCCAAGATAGGCCACCTGGTCAACCCAGCAGTCATCCATTGCCTTAAGCAGTGCTGAACGATAAAACTGATCAATCTGCTTGGGATCAGCAATTGAGTCTTCAATCTTATCTAAAATCTCATTGGTCCGGCGCATCAGATAACCTTTGACCGCCGCTAGATCCTGATAGTTCAAGTCAGCAGGAATCTGGGCATCATCATAAGTTATCCAATGATTAACCATTGCCTTTAAATGACCATAATCCCAGCTTGAACGCTTGCTTAAAATTACGTCAAAACCGTGTTCCATCCAGTTAAGCGCGGTCTTGCGATAGTCACTAGCGTTCATGATGGCATCCCGCGATTCATAAAAAGCCATTCGCTCCAAGCGCATACTATTCTCATAACTGTACACTCGCGCGCGGGTCTGACGCTGACTGACCATGACCTTATCGCGTAAAAGCAGCAACGACAGTAAAATACGAGGATTATGCAGACGGTGGGGCTTAGCCTGGTGGTTGAGATGTTTGATGTGACGACGATAGTATTTGCGAATCACGGGACTGCTGTTTTGCGAAATAAAATTGTCTTCCAGCGAAATGAAAAACCAGCTGTCGCCAGGATCTCCTTGGCGGCCGGCTCGCCCCTGCAATTGTTCAGCAACGCGCGGATCAAGCATTTCAGTACCAATTACGGCCAGACCGCCCAATTTGGCAACGCCTGGGCCAAGCTTAATGTCAGTACCGCGCCCTGCCATGTTGGTTGACACGGTTACGGCATTTTTTTGTCCAGCGTTTTTAATAATCGCGGCTTCGTTGGCTTCGTTACGAGCATTCAGCAGGTTATGCGGAATCCCACAATTGAGAAGAATCTCAGAAACGATTTCCGAGTTTTCAACCGAACCGGCAATCAGCAAAATCGGCCTACCTTTTTGATGCAGCTTTTCGGCCAGCTTGATCGCTTCAATCAGTTTTTCACTGGTCGTAAGATAGACGCGTGGCTGATGGTCTTTGCGAATATTTTTGCGGTGTCGCGGAATCTGGACAACTTTCATCTTATAGACGTCAATAAATTCATCAGCAGCAATGCGCGCGGTCCCTGTCATTCCAGCAACGTTGTTAAACAGCCGAAACAGGCCTTGATAGGTAATTGAAGCAACGGCTTGCCGATTACCAGAAATCTTGACGCCCTCTTTTTGTTCAACGGCCTGCTGAATCCCAGTATTGACTTTCATTCCGCGCATTAAGCGGCCATTCGCCTCATCTAGCAAGACCACCTCGCCATCCTCAACCATATAGTCGTGACCACGCTGCTGAACAAAATGCGCCTGCAGAGCCAGACTGATGTGTCGATATAATTCACGATGCTGCTCATCAAATAGACCATTAATTCTAAACCACTGCTCCGCCTTTAAAACACCCTGATGCGTCAGCCAGGCCGATTTATGGTTCCGGCTGCGGCGATAGTCGGTTCCAGGATCCAGACTGCGCACAAACTCGTCAGTCAAGCGATAAAGATTTGACTGCAGTTCCGGCTTGCTGGCAACCACCATTGGCGAATTAGCCCCATCTAAAAACACCGCGTCGACCTCATCAACGATTGCGTAGTTGTAAGGTCGCAGATATTGATCTTCAGGCTGTGAAGCCAGATTATTGAACAGATAGTCAAACGCCAGCGTGCTACCGGTCGTGTACAAAACATCGGCTTGATACCATTTTCGCTTGTCGGCAACAGTTGCCCGATTGCCCGACTCATCGTCAGGATCAAAACCCAGGCTGCAGGTCAATCCCAGCCATTCATACAGGACGCTTAATTCTTCTTGGTCACGCTGAGCCAGATAACGACTGGGCGTCACCAAAATCGCTCCTTTACCGGTTAAACCGTTGAGATAAAGAGGCAGGGCCGCGGTCAGCGTCTTGCCTTCCCCGGTCTTCATCTCGGCAATCCAGCCATGATGAAGAACGATGGCCCCAATTACTTGAACGTCATAAGGATACATCCCCAAAACGCGTTTGGCTGCCTCACGCGCGGTCGCAAACGCCATTGGCAACAGACTGTTTAAAGATTTGCCGCCCTTGAGCATTTTACGCATGCGCGGGGTCTGGGCCTGCAGCTCTTCATCACTCATTGCCCGCATTGTTGGCGCCAAGGCATTGACTTTGGCTAAAATATGCCTGGCGCGCCGCAGTTCAAATGAAAATGCCGTCGTTCTCACCTCTTTAATTCATCTTTGATCTGATCCAGCGTCTCTTGAATTGGTACTAATTCCAAGTGCTTAAAGAAATGCCCCTCATTGCCGGTCATTTCATAATTGCTCAGTCGATAGTCAGTCAGCATGGCATCCGCGTCAATCAGCCAGCCTCGCCAATGAGGACTTTTCTTAACCAATTTGCGTACGACCGGATTTAACCGGTGAGCCGTACTGATAAAGTTTGTGCGACGTTCTTTTAGATTTTCAAAATAAGTCAGCAGCTCACTGTCAACCTGATCGATCTCCTGCCAGGCAACCATCATCAGTGAAAGGTTCGGTACGTCATGACTCTTATCGATCTCTTCACTTGGAATCATTGCCGTTCTAAGTGAGCGCAGCAACATAATGTTGACTGGCTGTTCGGCATCGATTTTTTTAGGCGTATAAAACATCAGATTGCCGGTCTGCTCAGTAAAGGCATGCGTCAGTTCCAGCCGCCAAAAGGTAATTGAACGACAGCCGCCATTAATCAGCTGCACCTCATAGCGGGTCGCCGCGTACGGATAGGTAAAGTTGAGCTGATAGCCATGCGTGATTTTCTGGTCGATGATCTCGCCTTGAATGTCATAAAAAATGATTCGCAGCATTACCGAATCAGCCGGTTTGGCAATATACTTGGCCTTGATGCGATACTCAAACCCGCCACGCAGAATCGGCAGCTGGGGCACAAAACGGCTGGCTTGATAGTTAACCGTTGAATACCAAGTAATCATTGCTCGTCCTGGTGCCATCCACTCGTTTTCAAAATGGATCACTTGATTGTCGTAGACATCGATCCGTGAGCCATAACGATAGGTGGTGTCATTTTGCGGCAGCCAGTAGATATAGTTGATAATTTGCATCGGCTCACCTCCCAAAATCATGCTGCAGAATCTGACGATAGCGCATCAAAAACCATTGCAGCATTCCCGCGCTGTCATCATTGTGGCGTCCGGGCAGACTATAGCTGTTCAAGCGATTGGCCCGAGTCAGCAAATGGCGGCTTAGATCAGCAAAAGCCGTGGGATCATAATCATCGTTTTCCATATAGGCAATGCTGAAATTGGTTTTGGCCAGGTCCTGCTGATCCATCAGCCGCAAAAGCATCTCATCATCAACAATTTGACCATCTGCCTCAATGGCGCGCTTGATATCAAATGCCGTCTCAAATTCATCGGGACGGGCCAGACGACTGCGTGTAGCAATTGAATCCAGATGCACCAATGGCTTAGCCGCAATTACCTCATGCACGCCCATCAAAGCGCCAAACTTAAGCGCACCATACGTTCCCATTGAGATTCCCGATAGAATCAGCTGCTGACGCGTAAAGCCCAGCTTCTGCAGATACTGATCGATTACTTTAGGGATGGCTTGATTAAAATACTCGCCCGTATAAAACTGGCCACCTTCCAGCCGGGAATCGGTAATCAGCAGATATGGAGCATTTAAGCGACGCATCATAAAATATCCTTCAAAGCTTTTTTTGGAGTGATAACCGGCAAAGTATACGCATAGTGGCGGTTTAAGATCACCAGGATTAAAGTAGTAGGCCAGTTCCTCTCTCGTCTTGGGATCGACTAAGCTCTGCCCCCCATTCAGATAAGTTCCCAGGCCATAGCGCGTCCACCGATACTCTACGTTGCCCAGACTTAACCGACCATAGCCGCGGACATAGATGGCCATCGTAATGTATTGATGATCGTTGGAAATCTTTGTGTCAACGATCTGCGGACTCTTGAGCTGCTCTTCGGTAAATTCAAAAACGCGCCGCTTCTCGCCATAAACAACGGCAAATCGATATTTCAGCTCCACGTCGGCATCTTTTTGAAACTGGGGCCAGACTTCCAATTGACGACCCGGATCAATGTAGATATTCTTGCGTGAACTGGCCAGTGGCTGCCAATCCGGCGTATGAATCTGCATCTCCATGCAAGATGAATCCTCATAATGGATCATATCGCGAAACTTACTGTCAAACATCAATGCCGCTGGTGTCAGACCGATCCCCTGCTGACCAACAAAATAGTAATGCTCAATATTGTTGATAAACTCTTGAATCGGCATAGTCAGCTGCCGCGCCGCCATCTTTTGCAGAAAAGACGCCAGATGATCGTCTTTAATCGCTAAATCCGCAGTCTGAATAACGTTATATGGATCGGTGCGCTGCTGTAAAAGTTGCCAGTCAGCAGGTGCCAAGGCGACGGATTCTGAAATGATTATCAGCTGCAGTCGAGCTTTAGGGTCATCTAAACAACTTAGATCGTTAAAATACCAGTTTAAAGCAGCTGGAATCTGATAAGCCGTCTGCCAATTATTTTTTCCAAGCTGTAAAACGTTAAGCTTCAAAACGTGCACACCTCTTCCAAAGCAATTGCCAATTATGCAAAATCCGTTTTCCTGAATAGTTGTTGATCTGCTGAACCGCGTCAACCCGCGCTCGATTCCAGTTCTCCATGCTGCCCAAATAAAACTGAAGAGCTGCGGTTAGATCAGCAACGTTGGCAAGCAGCAAGCCATTTTCATGATCTCTTATCAAGTCGGTTTCAATCAGATTGATCTGCGGCAGACCAACGCTGATTGAAGCCATCTGAACGTATGAATCCGGGTTGTTGCCCAGATCCACGACTACTCGGACTTGATCTAACAGCTGCAGCAAGTCGGTCGTCTGCACGATTCTTTTGGTGTAGATCGGGATCGGCTGCCAATGCTGCTGTTTCCCCATCCGTGGGTCAATATCTTTATCAACCAAATCCGGATTGGACGTCATCTGCTCTTCTTCTGGATCGATCAAAAGCCGGGGATGGTTCTGAGCGATTTCTTGAGCGATTTGGCGAGCCTGACTCAATAACCGCTCATCATAGGCCGCAATCTGCAGCCGCTCGCTGTTTTGATTTTGATCAACCATTTCCATGAGCTGAGCTAAGCCTTTTCTTAAATTCAACGTTGTCGTCTGCTCACTGACAAACAGCAGAATCGTCTGGGTCGTGTATTCATCGCTATGACCAAGACTAAACTGTGAGGCAAACGTTGGCAGTAGATTGGTCTCAATTTTATCGCCCATGATTTTATGTACATGGCGATCTGCAGCCTCTGAATCCGTGACGATCGTTAAATCAGTCCGTCCATTCATCGGCTCCCAAAAGCGATCATTAGCATGCCACTGACTCGCCTGAATAATCGTTTTAAAACCATTAAACTGTTTTAAGTCAATTATTTGCTGGTCATCAGCCGTTAAGACGATCTGGTCGCTGTCTTTATCAAGTCGTTCTTGGATTAAATTAGCAATTGCTTCATTGATCAAGTCGTGACGGCTGGCATAATCTGACTGGGTAAAATCGCCTTGATACTGTGGATTGATATGACAGCGACCAGTTTTGGCATCCTCAATTACGCGCCATTCACCATGCAGATTAAAGAAGATCGTTTTTTGCAGTTGGCCCTGCTTATCAAACGTTTGGATGCTTGAGACAAAGCCACGCGTATCCATAATAATATCTTCTTGATGATAGCCGTTTTGCCACCGCTCAATCCGCAGAATCTGGCCAATATTATTGAATAAAAGACGCGCGATATGTTCATCATTGCAAATGGCATCTACACTGAACGGTCCATACTCAAAATAAGTTCCCTTAGGCCAGTTAAAGTCCTGGATATCCACGATTCGGCTGTTGTCTTGCAAAGCAGTATCCTGGATCCAATCGAAGGCCGCCAGCGTATCAGTGGGTGCAACACCTTCCGCGTTTAGCTGCGTAATCAATTGCGGTTTATAGTCCCCAATGATCAAGCCGTAATCTTCATCAGCGTGATTCATGATGCGCATATTGCCAATTGCATCATCAAAGGTAATAATTTGCTGAGTGGAGGCCCAGTCACTAATATCAAGATGCCAAGACGGAACAAAATACTTCATACGCTTTTTAAGATCCCTTCTTTAAGCTTCTGATAGCGTTTAGGAATCGTCAACTCATTAAGTATTTCAACCAGAGATTCCATAAACAGTACCATCATTACGATTGAAATTGGCAATGCATACAGTGGCTGCCAGATCTTAGGAGCTAATAGGCTGCCCGCGACCTGCAGCCCAACCAATAATCCCAAAACCAAAGCACTGAAAAAGTTAAACAGACTCAAGCGTCGTCTAATGAAACGTCGTGTTGGCTTGCCAATTTCCACACCAAGCAGGTAATTGCCGCTATGGCGCATACCCTTTGCGATTTGACGTGGACTAAGCATGACAAATGCAAAAAAATAGTCAATTAAAAACGTCATTACGATTGCAAAGCCAATCTGAAATTTAGGACTGTTCCAAAAGGCCGGCATTTTAAACAACGATGCCACCAGTGAAGGAATAACCAGAAAAGACATCCCCAGCATAAAAGTCATCATCGTTCCTAAATTAAAGCCAATTGGAAACACAGCCGGCTCAATCTGACTTGGTAATGAGATTTGGATCTGTTTGGTTTCATAATGAGCCGCATGGAAAATGATCGTCAGCCAGGCAATCAACAGGCTGCCGATTATCAGTGCCGCCAGCAGCCAGATTCCATTTTTCATTTTCAACAGCTGACGACAAGGCAGAACCAAGCGATTCATATTGGAATGCAGCATATTGCCGACGATCAGAACCACCATACCGCCAATACCGTAAATCGTAGTCACGTTGCCCAGCCATTGAACAAACATTGCGCCGGCCGTCAAGGTTACGATAATCATCAAAACCTTCAATAAATGATCACTGCCGGCTGCCAGACTAAAACCATTGGCAATAATGGCTGCTTCAATCAAGGCAAAAAGCAGCGACAAAAGGTTTTGCAGATACATCAATTGACGCTGTGATATTTCCTCGACAATCGACCATTTCATCATTACCAGCAGTTGAATAATCATCATCGCGGCCATATAAGGACTGAATCCTAGCGAAAACAGCGATAAATCCGGCAGATTAGCACCAGTCAAGATACTGAGCATACTCATATGGTAATGACGAATCATAGTTTGATATTCAACTGTCATCTTAACCAATGGCATCGGTATCTGATTGCCCAATGAATAGACAATAATTGCCATCACCGTAAAAAGCGCTTTTTTTAGGAACTCTTTTGTCGAAACATTTAATTTTTTTCTTTGCAAATCTCTTTCCTGCACTTTCTAGCCTAATTATTGACGTTTACCAAAACCTAGCATCGTCTTTAAAGTGTTTAAAAGTCCAGAATTACGCTGCTGAGTTTGACTTGATGCTGCACTGACGGAAAGCGAGTTCGTTGTACCGGAAAGCTGCTGAGTCTGCGTATCACTCATTGAATCGGCAACTGCCAGTGTATCCACGGTGCTCTGCTGAATCGTACCATCAATTGAATTGCTGCCTGCGTCCAGGTTGCTCTTAGATGCCGAAAGCAGACTGTTAAGTGAAGTCGAATTACTGATTGCATTTGATGAGCTGTTTGAACGTGAGGCAAACATGCTTTCATAAAGCGTCTGACTTTCAGTAGCCGAAACCTCCAAGCTCATTGAATTTGAAGCACTCAACGATTCAAAATTGCTCTTGGATGCTGAAAGCTGGCTGTTAAGCGAGGTTGAGTTGCTGATTACGTTGGACGAACTGTTTGAACGTGAAGCAAGCAGACTTTCATAGATTGCCTGACTCCGTGAAGCCGACTGCATCATGCTTAGCGAAGCCGCCGTTGACGCGCTTTGTGAATTCTGAATTGAGCTGGACGTATTGTTGACGTTAGCTGAAGTTGACGAAGTTGCCGTCGATACAGCAGCCAACCGTGCCATAACTCGATTCCGGGCCGTGGTACTGGTCGTTGTTGCAACTGCATTGGCAGAAACGCTAGCAGATGTTGACTGACTTGCTGAGTTGGCAGCCGTCACGGTTGATGTCGAGGCTGACTCGGAAGCTGAAGTGCTGGTTGATCCAGAAACTACTGCTGATGTAGATGCCGACGTACTCGTTGATTCCACAATTGACGTCGAGGCAGAGTTTGAGCTGCTGATTGAAGCAGACTTTTCGCTCTCACTTAACGACGTGCTGGTCGAAATTGAACTACTGGTTGAGCCAGATGCACTTGCCGATGTCGAACTGCTCGTTGAAGCCGCCTCAGATTCACTTATTGAGTTGGCCACAGACATTGAAGTCGAGGCTGACTCAGAAGCTGAGGTACTGATTGAACCAGAAACTACCGCTGAAGTGGAGGCCGACGTACTCGTTGACTCCACAATCGACGTCGAGGCAGAATTTGAGCTGCTGATTGAGGCAGATTCTTCACTTTCACTCAGCGATGTGCTGGTTGAGTCAGATGCACTGGTTGATGTCGAGCTACTCGTTGAAGCCGCCTCAGATTCACTTGTTGAGTTGGCCGCCGACGTTGAAGTCGATGCCGACTCGGAAGCTGAGGTGCTAATTGAGCTTGAAACCATTGCTGATGTGGAGGCAGACGTACTCGTTGACTCCACAATTGACGTTGAGGTGGAGTTTGAGCTGCTGGTTGAAGCAGATTCTTCACTTTCACTCAGCGACGTGCTGGTTGAGCCAGATGTACTGATTGATGTCGAGCTACTCGTTGAAGCCGCCTCAGATTCACTTGTTGAGTTGGCCGCCGACGTTGAAGTCGATGCCGACTCGGAAGCTGAGGTGCTAATTGAGCTTGAAACCATTGCTGATGTGGAGGCAGACGTACTCGTTGACTCCACAATTGACGTTGAGGTGGAGTTTGAGCTGCTGGTTGAAGCAGATTCTTCACTTTCACTCAGCGACGTGCTGGTTGAGCCAGATGCACTTGCCGATGTCGAACTGCTCTTTGAAGCCGCTTCAGATTCACTCGTTGAGTTAACCGCAGACGTTGAAGTCGATGCTGACTCGGAAACTGAAGTACTGATTGAGCCCGACACCACTGCTGAAGTGGAGGCCGACGTACTCGTTGATTCCACAATTGACATCGAGGCAGAGTTTGAGCTGCTGATGGAAGCAGACTTTTCGCTCTCACTCAATGATGTGCTGGTTGAGCCTGAAACCACTGCTGATGTAGATGCCGACGTACTCGTTGATTCCACAATTGACGTCGAGGCAGAGTTTGAGCTGCTGATGGAAGCAGATTCTTCACTTTCACTCAACGACGTGCTGGTTGAGCCAGATGCACTGATTGATGTCGAGCTACTCGTTGAAGCTGCCTCAGATTCACTTGTTGAGTTGGCCACCGACGTTGAAGTCGAGGCTGACTCGGAAGCTGAGGTGCTGGTCGAAGCAGACTCCTCACTTTCACTCAACGACGTGCTGGTTGATCCAGATGCACTGATTGATGTCGAGCTACTCGTTGAAGCTGCCTCAGATTCACTTGTTGAGTTGGCCGCCGACGTTGAAGTCGAGGCTGACTCAGAAGCTGAGGTGCTGGTTGAGCCTGAAACCACTGCTGATGTGGATGCGGACGTACTCGTTGATTCCACAATCGACGTCGAGGCAGAGTTTGAGCTGCTGATTGAAGTAGATTCTTCACTTTCACTCAGCGACGTACTGGTTGACTTGGAGGCTTCAACTGAAGTCGATGTTGACTCAGAGGCCTTAATTGAAGTACTTGTGGATTCGGAAGCAGCTTTGCTTTCCGCTATGGATTTGCTGGTTACTTCCGATGCCGACTCACTTTCACTCAGCGACGTACTGGTCGACTTAGAGGCTTCAACTGAAGTCGATGTTGACTCAGAGGCCTTGATTGAAGCACTCGTGGATTCGGAAGCGGCTTTGCTTTCCGCTATGGATTTGCTGGTTACTTCTGATGCTGATTTACTTTCACTCAGCGACGTGCTGGTTGACTTAGAAGCTTCAACTGAAGTCGATGTTGACTCAGAGGCCTTGATTGAAGTACTTGTGGATTCAGAAGCAGCTTTGCTTTCCGCTATGGATTTGCTGGTTACTTCCGATGCCGACTCACTTTCACTCAGCGACGTACTGGTCGACTTAGAGGCTTCAACTGAAGTCGATGTTGACTCAGAGGCCTTGATTGAAGCACTCGTGGATTCAGAAGCGGCTTTACTTTCCGCTATAGATTTGCTGGTTACTTCTGATGCCAATTTACTTTCACTCAGCAACGTACTGGTTGACTTGGAGGTTTCAACTGAAGTCGACGTTGACTCAGAGGCCTTGATTGAAGTACTCGTGGATTCAGAAGCGGCTTTGCTTTCCTCTATGGATTTGCTGGTTACTTCCGATGCCGACTCACTCTCGCTCAGCGATGTGCTGGTCGACTTAGAGGCTTCAATAGATGTTGACTCAGAAGCCTTGATTGAAGTACTCGTGGATTCAGAAGCGGCTTTGCTTTCCTCTATGGATTTGCTGGTTACTTCCGATGCCGACTCACTCTCGCTCAGCGATGTGCTGGTCGACT
>OLOY01000583.1_pt1 | contig 23686 bp, 13 predicted proteins | sample 1672771 | NCBI WGS metagenome assembly OLOY01 (sample SAMEA3136722, study PRJEB25190) | human gut metagenome
TGGTGGCATTTCAGATTGGCGGTTATGAACCTTGCACGGTGACTGATTTCGAGGTCTGTAAGCGGCATGGTCTGGAACAAACCATTGCCGATACGCTGGGGCCGGGCGGCATTATGCGTGCGCTACGTACCATTCCGCACCTGTGGCAAATTTGCGAGGACATGACGGAAGTCTGCCCTGATGCCACCATGCTCAACTACGTTAACCCAATGGCGATGAATACCTGGGCGATGTATGCACGCTATCCGCATATCAAGCAGGTAGGGCTGTGCCATTCGGTGCAGGGAACGGCGGAAGAGCTGGCGCGTGACCTCAATATCGATCCGGCTACGCTGCGTTACCGTTGCGCAGGTATCAACCATATGGCGTTTTACCTGGAACTGGAGCGTAAAACCGCAGACGGTAGCTACGTGAATCTCTATCCTGAATTGCTGGCGGCTTATGAAGCAGGGCAGGCACCGAAGCCAAATATTCATGGTAATACTCGCTGCCAGAATATTGTGCGTTACGAAATGTTCAAAAAGCTGGGCTACTTCGTCACAGAATCGTCAGAACATTTTGCTGAGTACACACCGTGGTTTATTAAGCCAGGTCGTGAGGATTTGATTGAGCGTTATAAAGTACCGCTGGATGAGTACCCGAAACGCTGCGTCGAGCAGCTGGCGAACTGGCATAAAGAGCTGGAGGAGTATAAAAACGCCTCCCGGATTGATATTAAACCGTCACGGGAATATGCCAGCACAATCATGAACGCTATCTGGACTGGCGAGCCGAGTGTGATTTATGGCAATGTCCGTAACGATGGTTTGATTGATAACCTGCCACAAGGATGTTGCGTGGAAGTAGCCTGTCTGGTTGATGCTAATGGCATTCAGCCGACCAAAGTCGGTACGCTACCTTCGCATCTGGCCGCCCTGATGCAAACCAACATCAACGTACAGACGCTGCTGACAGAAGCTATTCTTACGGAAAATCGCGACCGTGTTTACCACGCCGCGATGATGGACCCGCATACTGCCGCCGTGCTGGGCATTGACGAAATATATGCTCTTGTTGACGACCTGATTGCCGCCCACGGCGACTGGCTACCAGGCTGGTTGCACCGTTAAGGGGTAATCGCTTCCGGCGCTCTGGTGATCAAGTCAAAGCGCCGTAGCTGACGGCAATGAAAGCGAGCGAGGAATATTACCGTCGTTAATGCACCAAGCAGCGCGCAGAACATATCGGATTGCGTGTCCCACTGGTCGCCCTGGGTGCCGAGAAAATCATCTGCGCCCTGGCCCATTGCCAGCGCGGCCCACCACTCGATCAACTCATACATCGCGCTTATCGCCAGCGCCACGCAGCAGACCAGAAACGCCACCATCTTACGTCCGCGAACGTATATCCCGCGTACAAGGATCTCTCGTGCCACCAGTGCAGGCACCAGCCCCTGGAAAAAATGCCCCAGTTTGTCATACGGATTACGGCTCAACCCCAGCCATTCCTGCACCTCAAAACCAACGGGGACTTTCGCGTAGGTGTATTGCCCGCCGACCATCAGGATGATGGCGTGAAAGAAAATGAGCGTATAAAGCAGCGGCGTTAACGGATAACGTTTAGCGGTGGCAAGCAGTAGCGGCACGACAATAATCACCGGTGTCACTTCCATCAGCCAGGTGAGTTTGTCATGGGCCGAAATGCCGGTATAAATCAGGATTAACGTTAGCGCCAGTGCGCCGGTGTTAAGAATTAACGGCTTGAGTGTGCGGGTCATGGTGAGTTCGCAAGTCAGGGAAAATACTGACTATTGACCAGCAAGCGTGAAATTACAATCGCAAAAGAGGTGGCCCAGGGGGATCACCTGGCAGCATGCTGCCAGGCGCTGGGCCGAAGAGGTTACTTAGTGCAGTTCGCGCACTGTTTGTTGACGATCTGCTGGAAGAAGTCGTTACCTTTGTCATCGACCAGGATAAACGCCGGGAAATCTTCTACTTCGATTTTCCAGATAGCTTCCATACCCAGCTCCGGATAAGCGACGCATTCCAGATGCTTGATGCTCTGCTGCGCCAGTACCGCCGCCGGACCGCCGATGCTACCGAGGTAGAAGCCGCCGTGTTTATGGCACGCGTCGGTAACCTGCTGACTGCGATTACCTTTCGCCAGCATGATCATGCTGCCGCCGTGGGATTGCAGCAGATCCACGTAGGAGTCCATACGACCTGCGGTGGTTGGGCCAAGTGAACCTGATGGATAACCGACAGGCGTTTTCGCCGGACCCGCGTAGTAGATCGGGTGATCTTTGATGTACTGCGGCAGTTCTTTACCGGCGTCAATCAGCTCTTTCAGCTTGGCGTGTGCAATATCGCGACCCACGATAATGGTGCCGGTGAGCGACAAGCGGGTGGATACCGGGTATTGCGAAAGCTGGGCAAGGATCTCTTTCATCGGGCGGTTAAGGTCGACTTTCACTGCTTCGCCTTCACCTGCCTGACGCAGTTCTTCTGGAATGTACTGGCCTGGGTTGTGTTCCAGTTTTTCGATCCAGATACCTTCGCGGTTGATTTTCGCTTTAATGTTACGGTCAGCGGAGCAGGAGACTCCCATGCCTACCGGGCAGGATGCGCCGTGACGTGGCAGACGGATAACGCGGATGTCGTGCGCGAAGTATTTACCGCCAAACTGCGCGCCAAGACCGAGTTTCTGTGCCTCTTCCAGCAGTTCCTGTTCCAGCTGGATATCGCGGAACGCCTGACCATGTTCGTTCCCTTCCGTCGGCAGTTCATCGTAATAGTGAGCGCTTGCTAACTTGACGGTTTTCAGGTTGGTTTCCGCAGACGTACCGCCAATCACAAACGCGATATGGTACGGCGGGCAGGCTGCAGTACCGAGGGTACGCATTTTCTCGACGAGGAAGTTTTTCAGTTTGCCGGGCGTCAGCAGGGCTTTGGTTTCCTGGTAGAGATACGTTTTGTTGGCAGAGCCGCCGCCTTTAGCGACACAGAGGAATTTGTACTCATCGCCATCTACCGCGTACAGGTCGATTTGCGCAGGCAGGTTCGTGCCGGTGTTGACCTCTTTATACATGTCCAGCGGCGCGTTCTGTGAATAGCGCAGGTTATCTTCGATATAGGTGTTATAGACGCCTTTCGACAGCGCTTCTTCATCACCGCCACCGGTCCACACGCGTTGACCTTTTTTACCGACGATGATCGCGGTGCCGGTATCCTGGCAGGTCGGCAGCACGCCTTTGGCGGCGATTTCGGAGTTTCTTAAGAATTGCAGCGCCACGTACTTGTCGTTTTCGCTGGCTTCTGGATCGTGAAGAATAGCCGCAACCTGTTTCTGGTGTGCCGGGCGGAGCATGAAAGAAGCATCGTGAAAGGCTTGCTGCGCCAGCAGGGTCAGGGCTTCTGGTTCCACTTTCAGGATGGTTTCGCCGTCGAAGTCGGCAACGCTAACGTAATCGGAAGTGAGTAGATAGTATTCGGTATTGTCTTTCCCCATCGGGAAAGGTGCCTGGTAGATAAAGGGTTTGTTTGACATAGCTTCCAGCCTGTAACTCTGTATTTGTTATTCGAAAATGGCGTGCCGCGTAGTTACGGGCGGCACGCAAAGTGCATTTATAAGAACCCGTACATCGCGGCGAAGATCCAGCCGAAGACGCACGATACGCTCACACCAATCAACCCCGGCAGAATAAAGCTGTGGTTGATGACGAAGCGACCGATGTGGGTGGTGCCGGAACGGTCAAACTGAATCGCTGCCAGATCGCTCGGATAAGTCGGCAGGATGTAATAACCGTAGCAAGCCGGTGCTGAAGCCACGATGTATGCCGGATCAACGCCGATCGCCAGCGCGACCGGAACAATCGCCGCCAGCGCCGCAGCCTGAGAGTTTACAAACTTGGAAACCAGCAGCAGAACAATGGCATAGGCCCACGGATACTCTTTCACCATTTCACCCAGTACGCCCTGAATTTCAGACATATGCGCACCGAACATGGTTTCAGCCATCCATGCGATACCGTACACCGCCACGATGGCGATCATACCGGAACGGAAGACTTCGTTTTTTGAGATAGACGCGGGATTGGTTTTGGTCAGGATAATAATCAGCGCCCCGGTCAGCAGCATAAACATCTGAATAACCAGTACCATCGACAGCGGTTTGCCGCCGAAGGATGGACGCAGGTCCGAATCAGCACCAAGAAGGGCGACTACAGCGATTGCCCCGAGGAAGATCCACATTGCCAGCCAGTTGCTTTTCGGCAGTTTTTTATCCAGCAGCGTCGCGGTATCACCGTAAACATACTCACGGTTTTCCGGTACGGAGATGAATTTCTGGAACTCTTCGTCTTTATCCAGATCTTTACCGCGGAACCAGCTGAAGATACCGATCGCCAGGATACCGATTAACGTCGATGGAATGGTGATTGCCAGCAGGTCGAGGAACTCAAGATGGCGACCATCAAAGGTGACATTACCCAGCATCGCAACCAGAGATACGACCGCAACCGACACCGGACTGGCGATAATCCCCATCTGTGCACCGATAGAACTTGCCGCCATCGGACGTTCCGGACGGATGTTGTTCTTAATAGCAACGTCGTAGATGATCGGCAGAATGGTGTAAACCACATGACCCGTACCGCAAAGAATGGTCAGCGTACAGGTCACAAACGGCGCGACAATTGAGACATATTTCGGGTTGCGACGCAGCAGCTTCTCGGCAATTTGCAGCATGACATCAAGACCGCCCGAAGCTTGCAAGGTCGCCGATGCCGCCACCACCGCAATGATAACCAGCATGACATCAACCGGTGGTTTACCTGGCTGAAGGTGGAAGACGAAGACCAGAATGACCAGACCGATACCGCCTAATAAACCCAGCGCGATACCACCCTTTCTGGCACCATAAAACAGACATATCAGTATTATGATAAGTTGGATAGTAAATAACATGTGTGAACCCTCGCGATAATCCTATTTAAATTTTTGCTGAATAGATCACAGTCACGTTCTGTTTTGTATGAACTGTTTTCAGAGCCTGACTAAATATCCGTTTGGTCGTTACCGGCTTGAGCAAATACCTCACAGTGAATATTGGCTGATTAAAGCAGCGGCAAATTTATGCACTGTGATAAGCGGCTTTTTCAGAGAGAAAGACTCTCTGGCGATGGGTTTATAGTTTGTACAGCGCAGATGTTAATGTTTTGTTTGCTGTTATCTTATTGATATTTATCGGTCTGTTTTTTGTTCTCAGGGCAGGTATTATTAGGTTTATAGATTAATCTGATCTACCCATTTGTGGGTAAAAATACACATAATGTGGGTGACATAATAGTTAATTAACTTTTGTTAGCGTTTTGAAATTAAAAACACCGTTCATCTGAAGAGATATTAATTTTTAGCGATGATGGAGGGATAATTATATTTGATCTGGCACAAGTTTTACTGATGAACGATGTAACTTGTGCCAGGGGTATTTTGCATTACGGTAATAATTATTACTTACAGATAACCAGCGATCCGTTATTGGCAATATTGTTTCAGTAGTGAGTAGTGTTCTGCCTGAATACGGTAACGGTAAACCGGACGCCCCGTGACGCCATAATGGATACTGGTGAACAAGATGTGGCAGTTGACCAGCCAGATAAGGTATTTACGGCAGGAAACACGCGAGATGTTAACCTCGTTAGCCAGCTCGTCGGTTGAAAACTCATAGTCCTGATGCGCGTCAATCCACTGGCACAGCGTGCGTAACGTCTGCGGCGTTAAGCCTTTTGGCAAGCGACGAGGATCCTGCTCGTTGGAGCTGCTGCCGTGGATTAGCTGATCAAGCTCGGCCTGGTCATAATACTGATGTTTTTCCAGCGCCATTTTCTTTTGCCGCCAGCCGGTGAGCGCCTCTTCAAAGCGGGAAGCCTGGAAGGGTTTGATCAGGTAATCCACAACACCGTAATGCAGCGAATCTTTAATGGTTGCTGCATCGGCAGCGGAGGAGATGACAATCACATCACTTTTGCAACGCGCGTTATGCAGGACAGGCAGTAAATCGAGCCCGTTCTCTTTTTGCATATAGATATCTAGCAATATCAGGTCGATAGGCGTATCGCTATTGAAGATAATCTCTTTGGCTTTCTCCAGCGTCGAAGCCGTTCCACAGCATTGAAAGCCCGGGATTTGTGCCACGTATCGGCGATTCAGCTCCGCGACCATTGCGTCATCATCGATAATTAATACATTGATCATCTGTTCGACCTCTCCCCGTCCCAGGGTATCTGGACAAAAAATTGTGTGAAAATCCCGGGTTCCGATTCCACGGCGATGCTGCCACCGAGATTTTCTACCTGTTGTTTGACAAGTGCTAAACCGACGCCTCGCTCGCTTCCTTTTGTCGAGACACCTTTGTCAAAAATGTGATCGATTTTGTCGGGTGCGATCCCCGGTCCATCATCGTTAACTTCGCAGTGCAGCCAGCCGTGACGGTAGTGCAATGTTACGCTAATTTCGCCACCGGGTTCCGGCCCTAATGCCTCCAGCGCGTTTTCTATCAGATTTCCCAACGTGGTAATCAGCGTCGCGACCTGATCCTCACTACCGCTGTCTGGCAGCTGGCTTTCACTGTTTAAAATCAGCGTATGGCCTAAATCGGTCGCGCGGTTAATCTTGCTGATTAAAAAACCAGCGATAACCGGAGATTTGATCTTACCCAGCAGAGAGCCAATCTCTTCCTGATAGTTATTGGCTGTTTTGAGAATGTAATCTTCCAACTGCTTATAACTCTTCAGATGCAATAATCCGAGAATCACATGCAATTTATTCATAAATTCGTGGGATCGTTCACGAAGTGCGTCAGCATAGTTGACCAGACCGTCGAGTCGCTGCATCAGTTTACGTACTTCAGTTTTGTCCCTGAAGGTTGAAATGGCACCGATGATAACGCCATTACTGCGCACCGGAACGGTGTTGATCAGTAATAGTCGGTCTTTAATCGTAATCTCTTCGTCGCGGCGTGGGGTTCCGTCGCGTAACACTTCCGAGACATCTACCACCTGTGACCACGAGTGGCTTAGCGTCGACAGTTTCTCATCGTCCTGCGACTTACGGTAATTCAGCAATTCTTGTGCGGCATCGTTGATCAGCGTGACCTCGCCGCGATCGTCCACGGCAACGACTCCTTCTTTGATGGACTGCAACATGGCCTGGCGTTGCTCAAACAGTGTGGAGATTTCGTAGGGTTCCAGGCCGAAAAGGATTTTTTTCAGTACTTTAACCAGAATGCATGTGCCGATCAGTCCGACCAGCATGCCAAATAGTACCGACCAGATAATGCTCCAGCGACTGTCATTGATCTGTTGGGTCACGCGGCTTAACTCAAGGCCGATCGCCACTACGCCAATTTGTTTATGATTTTCATCGTAGATGGGGGTAAATACGCGTAAAGCCTGCGCCAGAAAACCGCGATTGATAGCGACATTTTCTTCGCCATTCAGCGCTTTAAGGATGTCATCACCTTTAAATGGCTGACCAATACGCTGGGCTTCAGGATGCGAGTAGCGAAGACTTTGCATATCGGTAACGACAATAAACAGCAGATCGTTGCGTTTGCGCACGGCTTCCGCGATGGCCTGGATTCCACTCTCCTGCGCTTTTTTCTGCAAGCCCTGACGGATTTCCGGCGAGTCGGCGAGGGTACGCGCTACTGCCAGTGCCTTGTTAGCTAGCCCGTCTCGCGTCATATCACTGATTTGCGAGAAGTAAATCAGATGCACCACCAATAGCACCGAGAACAGTACCGCGCTGACCATTAAGATCACAGTGGTACTCAATTTCATCGGACGTTTGCGTAACATACGGTAGGGCAATGAATGTCTCATCAGCTTCCTTGTGTGACAAATTTCTTAAGCATTATCTCTGATGAGGCGGGTAATTCAAAGGGAGTAAGAATGATTGGCTATATAGGGGAAGAGACTCTGGCAACGGAAACTGCCAGTGCTGTATGAAGATTCCGGGGCTATGCTTATAGTGAAAACCATACTGATGAGAGAGGGAAGGTCATGGATCAGGCGCTACTGGACGGGGGTTATCGCTGTTATACCGGCGAAAATATCGATGTCTATTTTAACACTGCGATATGTCAGCATTCTGGCAATTGCGTACGTGGCAACGGCAAGTTATTTAATCTCAAACGAAAGCCGTGGATCATGCCGGATGAAGTTGACGTCATTACTGTGGTGAAAGTGATTGATACGTGCCCGAGCGGTGCGCTGAAATACCGTCATAAATAAGCGAGGGTAAAATGGAAATACGCGAAGGCCACAATAAATTTTACATTAATGACGAACAAGGCAAGCAAATCGCTGAAATTGTCTTTGTGCCGACCGGAGAGAATTTAGCGATTATCGAACATACCGATGTCGATGAAAGCCTGAAAGGACAAGGGATTGGTAAACAGCTGGTTGCGAAAGTCGTGGAAAAAATGCGTCGGGAAAAACGAAAAATTATCCCACTATGCCCATTTGCGAAACACGAATTTGATAAAATACGGGAGTATGATGATATTCGCAGTTGAAAAGATGATTTGTGTCCGTCGGAAGTAATACAAATCTGGAATGATGTTGTTAATATGTTAGATGAAAATAACCCCGCATATGCAGGGTTATTAATCTAAGAACTACCGACTATTGGCATTGTAAAGTTAATTCACTGAATTTCGCTGTTTTATTTTGCAATTTGTAATTTGTTTTACACTTTTGAGAAGCTTCCTCACCCCATTGTGCAATAAGTGTATCCTCTTCAGGTAACCCTGACATATACACCTGTCCTTGATCAGCAACAATACTGCTGTTAATGCTATTTTCAGAATCTAATGTCACCACACTACCAAACGGTACGGGCTCACCATTCTTCTGTATCAAGGTAATTATTGCCTTATTACCGACATTGACTTTAAATGGAGCGGAAACTAAAGCTCCTCGAGAAGGGATGACAGTAACATCTGTATTTAGCAGCTCAACATTATCCTTAACACTATTAACATCAAGTGAAATTTGATTTCGGTTATAGGGATTCAAATATGGGACCACAGCATATCCACGCCAGTCCGTATAAATACCAGACCCGTTCAATACTTTTACGCTGGCGGCATCACGAGCCTGAACCAGAGCACTGGCACTGTCCAGACTTAATGGCTGGGATAAGGTTAATCCATGTGGATGCAACGTAATACCACCGCTAATTCCGTATGTCCATTGACTGGATTCTTTTTGCCAGGCATAGCCGCCGTTCATTTGTGCATAAGGTCCACGATAGTTAAGGTTAATGTTACCTGACTCTCCTCTGTTTTGATTCTGCCAGCCTTGCGCCACGGCATAGTTAAACTCACCATCCTGTGAGGAGCCGTTTAATCCAACCTGCTGTTGCACCTGACCATTATTCGTAATGGTATTCGTGGTTAAGAACAGGTTATTTCCATTCAGCAATGAGTTGAGCGGCACAGACACAGATAAAAACAGCGATTTATCAGCCTCGTGGTAATACGGGCTTTTATTATACCCGAGCGATAGCATTGCCGAGATATAGCGGAATGGCAGCGAGTAACTCGCAGATAAGTTATATCCATCAGCGGTATCCCAGTACTGATCTTTACTTGCTGAGAGGTAGAATTGTCCCCAATCCTGAAGATCTTGACTTATCGTTGTTGATATACGCGAACGTTGATGATAACTGTTTATATTTTTCTCATCAACGAATCCACTCTGAATTTGTTGTAACTCATCAAAATCGTAGTAACCGCGTGTGGCATAACGATAGCCGGTAATATTCAATGTCGTATTCGTCTCACCAAAACCACGCGAATACATAAAGCGGTAAGACTGTCCTTGCTGTTTTCCGAAAGACTTATAATTCTGCGAAAATTGTGAGCAAGCATGAGTGACATCCAGGGAGAACGCTCCAAAAAAATCTGAGTATTTACCCAGGCCAAGCAGAACTGCTGCATAGTTGTCTGCTTTGATACCACCACCATAAAATGTATATTCATCAGGTAATCCGATTGCTGCTGAAGACTGAACAAACTGAGGCTCAGACACACTATTATTCAAAGTAGAACTTGAGCGATATTTCCCAAATGCCAGGTTATAGCGTAAGCGCCCCTGACGTTGCAGAATCGGTAAAACGGCCGTCGCCTGAGTAAAATGGCGAATAGTGCCATCTGCCTCACGGATTTCCACCTCCAGGTCACCGGTGAATATTTGGTTAAAATCGCGTAATTCAAACGGTCCAGGTGGGACGTTCTTTTGATAAATGACAACTCCGTTTTGCTTGACGGATACCTGTGCTTGAGAATAAGCAATGCCACGGACAACAGGGCTATATTGGCTGAGTTCTGGGGCAATCATGCCATCATCAGATGAAAACTGTGCTCCTTCAAAAGGAAAACTGTCAAATATAGCACCATCCGTTGAGGTCTGGCCTACAATAAATTGCCCTCCCTGCAGGAAAGAATAATCATGCTGTAGATAAACACTGACGGGTTGCCAATGGCTCTCTTTATTATATGAGTTTGTTGACCAGTTACCGTTATGGCGAAGGCGCCATCCACCAAGGTTCAGAGAACTATCCAGAGATAAAAACTGACTACGGCTACCGTAGCCATTATTATTTTGCTTAATTCCGTTAAATAGATAGTTAACCATTAGCGCTGGCATACCTTCATCCCAGAGATGGGGCGGAGTACTTAACCAATCCTGAGGTTTGAGGTAGCTTTGTGGTATATTCAATATTAGCTTTTGGTTGTTCGCATCGAATTTCTCTGTTGCGCCCTGAATAATATATGCAATATTTTGCTGGTAAGCCGATGGGGAAGATACGGAGAGCTTATTTGTATCAATTCCCCAACGTTCCAACTGTTGAGGCGTCAGTCTGGCGTTCAGCTTGTTGTCCTGCGCGAAAAAATCTATCTTAATCTGACGGTCAACTAATTCCCCATTCATAACTACATCAACAGTATATTCCCCTGGAGCTGCACCGCTTGCGTTTGCAAAATAATTGAGATCGATATTTTTGGCATTATCACCATCAGATAATTGCAAAAAATCGGGGTTAAATGAGAACCTATGACTATTGTCAGGTGAGGGAGATACGGCAGCACAACTGAATACCGGACATATGATGGTGATCCTTAACAATAATAAGGATTTTTTTAATGAACCTTTCAAACTGTCCCCCGATAAAGATGACTAAATGAATATTAAAGCTTAATGTTTTGAGTCGGAGTTTTTCCGCCATAATCATTGATCGTAGAATAGCTAATTGTTTTAGCGTTTTTTTCCGGAATGATTAATGTTGAAAATGGCGAAACCATAAAATCCTTGATAGATGTAATACTTTTTTCATTAATTTTCACATCATTCATGGTAATGTAATATGGTGTTGGGTTTTTAACATGAACTTGATTTTCTGATTTCGAAAATATCAAAGCTTTATAAGCATCATCGACTTTCTTAGGTACATTCAAATTATGTGGTCGATAGATAAGTTTAATACGATTGTTTATTGCAAACTGTAATCCCGAATCTCTTTTTTCTTGTGTGTCATTATTATAATTAGAGGGTATAGCTAAAACATTAATTCTAAATACAGACTCTCTATCTTCTGGTAGATGAACATTAATTTTATTTATGCGTAATTGAAAACTTTCTGTTGGGTCAATTCGATATAAAGGAGGTGTGATTATAAAGTTTTTAACTTTTTCGTCACTATTATAAGCTGAAACCCATGATCTTAAAAGCCATGTTTTTTCTTCAGAATTATTATTTATTTTCAAGGATGCGTTAGCTTCTTTTGAATCAAAGACTACGCGAGTTGCCGCCAGATTTATCCCATTTGATTGGCTAAATGAAAAGTTTGAAAATAATAATGAAATTAAAATTATTAGTTTTTTGTACTTCATAGTAGTCTCTCCAACGGCATGGCTATAAGTATAGCCATGCCGAATGTTATTTATGCATAAGTAGCAGTAAACACGTAGTTAACGTTATAAGTGCCATAACTAATAGCATTAGCATTAGTTCCAACCTTATAAGTACTTACGGTTACAGGAATAGAATAGCTCTCATTGTTCACAGCAATATTTTGAAAATTTGTATCATCTTTATTTACTTTTATATATTTTTCAGCCCCATCTTTTTCTAAGCCAACTACTAAACCATATTGTCCTTGCTCGCTGCCATTTACAACTGGGAATGTAATATAGCCATTGCCACTTACTGTGTTTGCAGTCGTTACTTTTATAGTAACGGACTGATCATTACATCCTGAAAAGGTAATATTTCCTGCATTTTGAGAACCAATAACGCTGTTCTGAGCTTTCGCTGAAAAATCTGCTTTTGAAAAAGTAGGCAGTGTGACAGAGGTTGGGAAAGATACAGTACATGCTGATTCAGCAGTTGCGCCGGTGACAGCTAAAGTACCGGTGCCAATTTGAGTACCTGGTGCAGGTGCCGCTGCAATAGCGGAAACAGAACCAGTCGCTATTAATGAAATGGCGATAGCTAATAAACTTTTTTTCATTATCATTACCTCAATTTAAAATCAGATAAGAAATTTACAGATGAATGAATTATAAATAGCAAACAGCAAATTTATTCCTCATTTTGCATAAGGCACATAGGAGAAACACTTATGTTTGCTATAGGCGCAGTTTAATTGATTTTTTGTTTTGAGCAATGCTGGTTTAATTGAGTTGAATTTTAACTAACTTTTCTTGCGGCACCTAAAATAAAAAGAAAAGTTAAAAAAATGATTATAAAAGTGTTTTCTTTAATAATTATTTTTTATTTATCGCATTTTGTTAGCGATAATGCTATCGATTTTTTATGTTTAATTATCACCTTATATTCATTGCCTGTCTTTTTAAAGTACAATTCTCTGCTAAGAATACGATGTGTTAAATTTATGGCAATATAAGATATAAAAATAACTCAGGTATAGCGAATGCAAATTAATTTGGTTAAATAATATGTTTTAATCTGTTTCCGTGATTCTGAGATTCTGAAAATGAATAAGGTTTACTCATTAAAGAAAAATACTAAGGAACAAGTTGTTGCCGTAGCTGAGATCTTTAGTAGATCTAAGAAGGGATGTGAGGGGAAAGTAATACCTTGTATTTCTAACAATATCGTATGGTTAATAGGAACTATAGTTTCATTTCCAATATACGCCTCCGTCGTTGGGGCCTCACTTCCCTACCAAACGTATCGTGATTTCGCAGAAAATAAAGGGGTTTTCCTGGCTGGCGCAGAAAATGTTCCTCTATATGATAAAAATGGCAATCCCGTCATGACGCTAAATAAAGCGCCAATGATTGACTTCAGCTCTAATGACTCGACTGGGGTTGCAACACTGGTTTCGCCACAGTATGTCGTCAGCGTTAAGCACAATGGTGGTTATCAATATGTGAAATTTGGCTATGCGGATGATTCCTCCTATGCTCTTGTTGACAGAAATAATCACTGGAGAGATTTCCACACTCCCCGTCTCAACAAAATTGTCACCGAGGTTACACCGCTGGATATAACCAATGCGGGCACAGCTAAGGGAACCTATCAAAATGCTGACCGTTTCCCTGTGTTCTATCGAGTAGGTACGGGAACTCAATATGTAAAAGATACTAACGGAAAAATCACCTATTTAATGGGAGCCTACTCGTATAAAACAGGTGGAATAGTAAATACGCCGGCTATATCTGACTGGAGTTTTGTCACGAATACCACTAATACTCCACTCTCAACCTACGGCACTCCCGGTGACAGTGGCTCTCCTCTTTTTGCCTGGGATGCAGACCAAAATAAATGGGTTTTGTTAGCCGTTCTCAATTCATATGCAGGGGTCAATGGCAATACTAACTGGTACACAATAATTCCTGCTGGTGATGTAAAAAATACGATGAAACAAGATGCCGATGCACCAGTAAATACAAAACAAGGTGAAGGGGATATTCATTGGTCATATGACGAAAAAACGGGACTTGGTTCATTAACCCAGGGAAGCACATCATGGGAAATGCATGGAAATTTGGGGGCAACATGGCCTGCTTCGCTTAATAGTGGTAAAGATCTAACTTTTCAGGGCGGCGGTACTGTAGTGTTAGAAAATACCGTTAATCAGGGGGCTGGCACACTTACTTTTGATGATGATTATATTGTCAAGCCCGTTGATACTCAGACATGGAAAGGCGGCGGAATTATTGTTAATGGTGAACATCTTGTTGACTGGCAGATTAATGGGGTTACTGGTGATAGTTTGCATAAACTGGGTACGGGTACGTTAAAAATTAACGGTACCGGTGTAAACCCAGGAAGCTTAAGTGTGGGAGACGGAACCGTTATATTGGCACAGCGTGCTGATGATAACGGACTGAGCCAGGCGTTCAGTTCTGTCAGTATTGTAAGTGGGCGTCCTACTCTGGTGCTAAACGACGACAAACAAATTAATCCGGATAATATCAAATGGGGCTATCATGGCGGCAAGCTCGACATTAATGGAAACAGTTTGACTTTTCATAAACTTAACGGGGCTGATGATGGAGCTATACTGACTAACAGTGGCTCCATGGCTAATGTTAATCTGGATTTCAATAGCCCAGATACAACAGCCACGATTGCTAATATCTGGCACGGCCATTTCACCGGTAATCTAAATATCAATAATGAGGTTACCGCAGGAACACAGAATGATTTCGCTATTGATGGTGGAGTGAATGCTCAGGGGAGTATAACCCAGCAAAATGGTCGGCTATTTATGCAAGGACATCCGGTTGTTCACGCCGTCAGCAGTCAGGACGTAGCAAATAAGCTAAAGGCGCTGGGTGACAATTCAGTACTGACCCAACCAGTGTCATTTACTCAGAACGATTGGGAAAATCGACAGTTCAGTATGGCGGAGCTTAACTTACAAAATGCTGAATTTAACCTTGCAAGAAACGCCAGCCTTAATACCAGAATTAATGCCGAGCATTCTACCGTGACGTTAGGTAGTGAGGATCTTTACATTGATCTCAATGACGGGAATGGCGTGGCAACCAAACCAACATTGGGTAAGTCAAAGGCAACCGCTGAAGATGATCAGAGTCGTTTCAATGGACATGTACAGTTGCAACAAGGATCGGCACTAACTATTAATGAACATTTTGCCGGCGGTATTGATAGTGCAGATAGTGCGACGACGATAACCTCTACAGATACCACGCTTAATCAGCTCAGCCGTTTCACCCAATCTTCTTTGTCATTAGGTGAAGGGGCAAAATTGACCGCTACAGCCGGATTACTTTCTGACGGGACGGTAAGCAGTAATGCCGGGGCGAGTCTTTCCTTGCTATCAGACCAGCCTGGAACGATGTATTCCGCCCAAAGCTGGGAGCTTAGCGGGCAAGACACGAGCTTAAATGTTGGCGCGGGTGGGATCATCACTGGAGATATCAATGCCAATGATGCGGCCAGCATTAGCTTTGGCACGACTGATATTAACCAATCCACAAATTACTATGGAAATATCAACGCGCCGTTGGCAAGTGTAACAATGAAGGACACTGCCTGGCAGGTAAACAAGCAGTCGGTGGCTAAGTCGCTCACTTTGAATGGTTCAACACTGAGCTTTAATCGTTTCGGGCAAGGGGGGCTGACGTCAGATACGCTGGAGGCCACTAACAGTTCGTTCATTATCAATGCCGATGGTAAAGCAGCAGATACGGTGACGGTAAACCAGGCATTGACAGGGGGGAATAACACACTGGTTGTTATTCCTACGACAAATTCAGTAAAACAGGGCGGTGACCCTGTGTCATTGGTTACTGCCCCGAAAAATACACAAAGCAATATATTTACACTTAACCCGGTTTCAATAAATGCAGGGTTCCATAGTTTCACACCGCAACTTGATGTGTTGGAGACCGACGTTAATAAGCAATGGCGTCTGGAGGGATTTTACATACAGCCTGATAAAGCCGCTTTGCGGACAGGCAAGAGTTTTATGGATCTCGGTTATAAAAACTTTATTACAGAAATTAATAATCTGAATGATCGTATGGGGGACTTACGCCATACCCATGGTGAAACTGGGGCATGGGCTAGACTTAACAGTGGTTCGGGCTCAGCTACTGATGGATTTACCGGAAGTTATACGCACTTGCAAATTGGGGCAGACAGGAAACATATAATTGAAGGCGGAGAGTTATTTACTGGAGTAACGGCGACATTTACAAGCAGTAATAACCGGGGAACTGGTTGGTCGGGAAGAACCAAATCAACGGGTATTGGTGTGTACGCTTCAGCTATGTTTGACTCTGGACTCTATGTAGATACTATCGGGAAATATGTGCGTCATGACAATCATTACTCATCAAGTGCGTTAGGAATGCCAGAACAAGATTATGGCTCGCACTCCTGGTATTTGGGCGCTGAGGCCGGTTGGCGTTTTTCCTTACCTGACGAAACATATATACAGCCGCAAACAGAGTTGATCTACGGTACTGTATCTGAGAATCAGTTTGCCTGGCAATTCAATGGGGGTGAGATCTATATGCAACGTAAGCAGATGCAACCATTGATTGGTCGCACAGGAATTGAATTTGGCAAAACATTCCGCGGCAAAGACTGGGAAATGACAGCGCTGACTGGGATTAATTATCAGTACGATTTATTTAAGCCTACTGTGACAGCGTTCAAGGATCTGGCAGGTGATACATATATTAATAATGGTAAAGATAGCAGAGTGGTATTCAATGTCGGGGTAAATACTAAAATTAAAGAAAACACTAGGATAAGTCTGAATGTGGAGCGTTCTGAGTTCGGTTCATACAATATTGATAAGTTAATAAATGCTAATATTCGTTATACATTCTGAGCAGGAGAGTAGATAAAAAAGAAAACCTGAACATATTGTTCAGGTTTTCTTATTGATTTATTGTTATAGCTAGTCAAATATGCTTATCTATTGGATATTCTGGAGTGTAAAATTTTATCTTATGCTGCTATTTTTTAGAGTGGCTTTATTCTTTACTTTAGATTATAGTTGGATTCAGTTCAGGTTTCTAATATTTTATATGTGCTATGACCGTTGCTCTAATAATGGTTACAAAAGATTTTTATTTAAAAAATGGTCTCTTATATTTTTCAAGTCAGGATGAAGAGTATAAATGTTTTGAGTTCAGTGGCCGTGCCTCTGTATATGAGGCCGTTCAGCAATATAATCATGTTTATATGATTTGCGATAATAGTAATTATTTTTTATACAGTCTTCTTTTTTCAGGGGGGCCTGTTAAATGCATATGTGCTGATAATATAAGTATCCACTATGGAAATCGGTTATCAATTGATTATACGTATCCACCAGAACAAATTCTTCGATCTCTTAATAATACCGAACGAGAGATTCTTTACCTCTATTTCATTAAGCGGAGAAAAATAAAAGAAATTTCAAAGATTACATGTTTAAGTGTAAGTAAAATTTATTATAGAATAAGAATGATAAAAATTAAATTTGGTGCTGAAACGACACGGAAGCTTCCAATTCTTTTTAGGTGTTATCTGTAACATCAACTGATTTTATTTTCATGACGTAACTATTATCAGAGTCAATTAATTTTATCATCATAGTGACTAATTATTTATAGTCTATGAAATTAGTTGATATGTCGATGCGAAACTTTTTACCGGGAAGTATTCATCTTTGCGTTATTTCCGAGTTTACAGAGTGGATATCCCATGAAATTATGTTGTTACAAAGCATGGGGGTGACTGTATGAATAGTCAAAATGCTTTAAGTAATATGAGGCTTGCTGTGAGAGGGGATATATCCGGTAACTCTACATTGGTTCTTAAAAAGATTAGATTCTACAATTGTGCCATTATTTATCTTCGCAATGCCCAATTACTTGTTAAAACGATAGATGGGGGGGTTATTAATATCCCACCTGAATCAATATGTTATATTGAGAAAAATACAGTCATTGATGTAACACTTAACGTGTTAGGTAAAGGCATGCCTTATGATATTTTTCATATAGATAATAATATATTAAGCTGTATCTGCAAAGTCATGGAACCATTGTTACTGAATCCCCATAAAATTGGCCCTATGCGAAGTAGAATTTTTAATTGCATGGCGGATAAGACAGATACAGAAATATTTAAAATGATAACAGAGGCAAATGTCCCAAATCATAGACTAATTTATAACATTACTTATTTGTTATCTAAAGTTGACGATATTGAATCTTTGGTTTGCTCATTATCTGTTTCAACAGACTCTACTTTCACAGAAAAATTAAAGTTAATAATAGAATCTGATCTGTCAAAATCATGGCGATTAGTTGATCTGGCAAATGTTTTACATATGTCTGAAGTCTCAATTCGGAAAAAACTTGAAAAAGAAAATAATAATTTTAACAATTTGATTTTGGATATTAGAATGCAACATGCAGCAAGATTGATAACTACCACTGAAAAACATATTAATAGTATATCTGATGAGGTTGGGTATGTTAGTACATCATATTTTATCCGTAATTTTAAAAGTTATTTTGGTATAACACCAAAACAGTTTTCATTGAAAGTGAAAAGGAAATCATAATATATATTGCATATATAATATAGGCAGAAGCAATTCTTACTGATTTTTAATCGTTTTCCGGTGAGATGAAAATGATATGCATTTTTAATAAATTGTACCCGTCCAGGACGAGTTCCTTTTCTATATATTAAGAATAATGTTATTTTTTTTACCAAAAATGATGCTGTTGTGCAGGGAATAGTCAGGGGATATTCCATAGAACTGAACGTTCATCCCCCAGAATGAGAAGTTGAACATGCCTCCATAGCGAATAGTGTTCCGGACTCGAATCGTTGAACGATATCCTGCAATTTGGAGCACGAGGTGTTTCTATCCTATGCAACAGAATCATCATTAATCCAGATGTAGGCCTGAAAAACAGGCCTGGCAATATCGATACCAACAATCCTGATCGTGTTCATGGGATGTTACTCTCGGATTAATGCAGTCAGTAAAAGTATGGCACTGACTGCATTAAGAAGGGACGTCCATCATATCGTGACACAAACGCTCCCACCGACATCGCCATTGAGTCCTGCACCGTATCGGTGAACTTGTAACTATCCCGTATAATCATTCTATACACATTTATTGGCTTGATGAGTCAAATACTTCTTAATTTCGGAGAGAAGTGTGTCAGGTGATACGTTAACTCGCCATTATCTACATATTTAGAGAATTACTCAAATAATAACGAATTATTTACCCATGTGCTCAATTAATCTTCGAATATAAAAACAGCCACATGTTAAAAACATTATTGTTTTCCAAAAAAATAAAAGAATACGATACAATAATGTTAACGCGCGGAATAAATGAAGAATTCCGCCGCATAATGATATAAAATAAAAAACAATAAATACAAAAACACTTAAACGTCATATGCTTTTGTTTATTTCATGATTTTATTTTTGTAGCTTTACCCTTCATTATGCAATGTGGGTATGGAGTCGTTATTATATTCTAAATAACCTTTGGCGGCGCAATGCAATTTAATTAATGCAATGTAAATATGCTAAACACACTGCTATAAAATCTATATTGTAGATGTATTTTTTACAGACGTGGGGGGATTTTTTAAACTGCAATTAATAAAGGTAATTGGAAGCTTTTTATTAATAAAGGCATAGTTATATTTGTTTGTATTATGTTATAAACGTTATGGAGTCTTACCCGTGAACAGAATATATTCACTTAAGTATTGTCACCTTACTCAAGGGCTTATAGCTGTATCAGAATTAGCATCCCGAGTATCCTCTAAAACCGGTCGAAAACTTCTCGCTATATTTATAGTCTCTGCCTTGTCTTATGGTGCGGCTGAATATGCCTGTGCAGCACAGATGGACACCCGAAATTTCTGGATCCGTGATTATCTTGATCTGGCACAGAATAAAGGTGCATTTCAGCCCGGAGCATACGGGGTAAAAACGCCATTAAAAAATGGGGGAGAATTCAGTTTTCCTGAAGTAACAATTCCTGATTTTTCTCCTGTATCCGCTAAAGGTGCAACAACTGCTATTGGTAATGCCTACAGTGTTACAGCAAGTCATAATGGCACTATTCACCATGCCATTAAAACTCAGACATGGGGACAGTCAGATTATCATTATGTTGATCGTGTGACCAAAGGTGACTTTGCGGTCCAGCGTCTGGATAAGTTTGTTGTTGAAACAGCGGGTGCAACAGAGCATGCTGATTTCAACTTATCAGCAGCAGAAGCACTAGAGCGTTATGGTATTGAATTCAATGGAAAGAAACAGATAATCGGTTTTCGGGTCGGAGCCGGAGCAACTGGTGTTACATCTTATGGGGTGGGACAGGCATATAATCCATTATTACGCAGTGCCTCTATGTTTCAGTTAAACTGGAACAATATGTTAGCCACGAATAATACAGGTGGATTTTATAATGAAGTGACAGGAGGAGACAGCGGTTCCGGATTTTATCTTTATGACAATCAGAGAAAAAAATGGGTCATTCTTGGAACAACATATGGTAAAGCATTCTCCAGTAAGGATACCTGGGCCTTTTTTGCTCGATATGATCAGAACACTGTCGATACCTTGAAAAATACTTTTACCCAAGAGGTGAACCTCAATGGTCAGAAAATGACAGTTAATAATAAAAATATTGCCATTAACGATAAAATAACTGCTATTGAACTGACCAAGAGTAATAAAAATAAAGATTTGAAATTTCATGGTGGCGGGAGCATTGAGCTCACCGATAACCTGAACTCAGGAACCGGAGGATTGATTTTTGATGAGGGACAACATTATTCGGTTATTGGGAAAGATAAAGCCTATAAAGGGGCGGGTGTTGAGATCGGAAAAGATACGGTTGTCGACTGGTCGGTAAAAGGGGAGGCAAACGATAACCTGCACAAAACAGGGGCCGGGACACTGAATGTCAATGTGGCCCAGGGGAATAACCTGAAAACAGGTGACGGTACCGTTTTTCTTAATGCAGAAAAGGCTTTCAATGCTATCTATGTTGCCAGTGGCCGTGGAACGGTCAAACTGGGGCAGGCCGATGCGCTGGATAAAAATAGTGATTACAGAGGTATTTATTTTACTAGTCGTGGGGGGACTCTGGATTTAAACGGGTTCAGCCAGTCGTTCAAGAAGATCGCGGCAACTGATGTTGGTACCATTATCACCAATACTTCTGATAAAACAGCGACCCTTTCCCTACAAAACCCCTCCCGCTATGTCTATCACGGTAGTATCACGGGAAATACGAATATCGAACACACTGGGACACAGAAAAGTGCTGACAGCAGTCTGATTATTGATGGAAACATTAATACACGCAATGACATTACTGTGCGGAATTCCCAGCTCAGACTTCAGGGGCATGCCACATCACATGCAATATTCCGCGAGGGGCCTCGACACTGCTATGTCCCCGGAGTTCTTTGTGACAAAGATTATGTTACTGATTTTGCCAGACTGGAAAGTGAGGCAAATAAGAAAAATAACAGTGCCTATAAAACAAATAATCAGGTGGCTTCTTTTGACCAACCTGACTGGGAAACCCGGCATTTCCGATTTAAGACTCTGAATCTGGAAAACTCAGAATTCACAACTGCACGTAACTCAGTTGTTGAGGGTGATATTGTCGCATCGAATTCAACGCTGAAACTGGGGGGCGACGTTCCGGTGTTCATTGATATGTATGATGGCATCAATATCACCGGTAATGGTTTTGGCTTCCGCCAGGACGTTCGTGAAGGACGCTCAGCAGATGATGGCAGTAGCAGCTATACAGGCAAAATTACACTGCAAAAAGGCTCCACGCTGGACATCAACAACCGGTTCATTGGCGGTATTGAAGCCCATGACAGTAAGGTAAACGTCACCTCACCGGATGCCCTGCTGCAGAACAGTGGTGTTTTCGTGAATTCCACCCTTTCTGTCCGTGACGGCGGTCATCTGACGGCACAAAAAGGGCTCTACAGTGACGGCCGGGTTCAGATTGGAAAGAACGGTACGCTTTCCCTGAGCGGCACGCCGGAAAATGGCGCTGATAATACCTGGATGCCCGTACTGACATACATGACAGAAGGCTATGATTTAACCGGTGATAACGCCACGCTGAACATCAGCCAGCAGGCGCATGTTTCCGGGGATGTTCATGCAACCAGTTCATCCAGCATTCGTATTGGCTCCGAAAACCCTGGCTCAGTTTCCTCTTCTGTCTCCCCTGTTCTGGCTGCCGGGTTGTTCAGCGGATATAACGCGGCGTACTACGGTGCCATCACCGGCGGTAAGGGGAACGTCAGTATGAATAATGGCCTGTGGCAGCTGACCGGAGATTCCGACATCAACAGTCTGACGACCCGTAACAGCCGGGTACAGTCTGAAGAAAACGGTGCCTTCCGTACCCTGACGGTTAAGACACTTGATGCCACGGGCAGTGATTTTGTCCTGCGCACTGATCTGAAGGACGCTGATAAAATCAGTATTACGGAGAAAGCCAGCGGTTCAGACAACACCCTGAATGTCAGCTTTATGAAGAACCCGTCTCCGGGACAGTCCCTGAATATCCCGCTGGTCAGTGCACCGGCCGGAACATCAGGGGATATCTTTAAGGCCGGCACCCGGGTGACAGGCTTCAGTCGTGTGACGCCGACGCTGCGTGTTGACACCACTGGCGGCAGTACGAAGTGGATTCTGGATGGTTTCAGGACGGAAGCTGATAAAGCGGCTGCAGCGAAGGCGAACAGTTTCATGAATGCCGGCTACAAAAGCTTTATGACGGAAGTAAACAATCTGAACAAACGTATGGGGGAGCTGCGTGACACGAACGGTGATGCCGGTGCCTGGGCCCGTATTATGAACGGCGCCGGTTCAGCCGATGGCGGATACAGTGATAACTACACCCACGTTCAGGTCGGTTTTGACAAAAAACATGCGCTGGACGGTGTTGACCTGTTCACCGGTGTCACGATGACCTATACCGACAGCAGTGCAGACAGTGATGCGTTCAGCGGGAAGACAAAATCCGTGGGGGGAGGTCTGTATGCTTCAGCACTGTTTAACTCCGGTGCCTACATTGATTTGATTGGTAAATATATTCACCATGACAATGACTACACAGGTAACTTTGCCGGTCTGGGTACGAAGCACTACGGAACCCACTCCTGGTATGCCGGAGCGGAAACGGGTTACCGTTATCACCTGACGGAAGACACATTTATTGAGCCTCAGGCCGAACTGGTTTACGGCGCAGTGTCCGGGAAAACATTCCGCTGGAAAGACGGTGAGATGGACCTGAGTATGAAGAACAAGGATTTCAGCCCGTTGATTGGCAGAACAGGGATTGAGCTGGGCAAAACCTTCAGGGGTAAGGACTGGAGTGTGACTGCCCGTGCCGGAACCAGCTGGCAGTTTGACCTGCTGAATAATGGCGAGACAGTTCTTCGTGATGCATCCGGAGAGAAACGGATCAAAGGGGAGAAAGACAGCAGGATGTTGTTCAATGTTGGCATGAACGCACAGATAAAGGACAACATGCGCTTTGGTCTGGAGTTTGAGAAATCCGCCTTTGGTAAATACAACGTGGATAACGCAATAAACGCGAATTTCCGG
>OLOY01000584.1_pt1 | contig 23636 bp, 23 predicted proteins | sample 1672771 | NCBI WGS metagenome assembly OLOY01 (sample SAMEA3136722, study PRJEB25190) | human gut metagenome
CTTCGTCAAGCCATTTTTGGTAACGACCAGCCTCAACCTCGGCTGGATTGTATTTTGGTGAAAGTTCTTTAGACATGTGTGTTCTCCTTTAAGTGTTTGTAAGTGATCTTTTGACAATCTTTGATATCCTAGATTTTTTCTTTCGATATCTATTATATAAAATAGGTTGAAATATAAAATATGGTGGTCTAGAATTTTTTATTAGTTTTTTCTGCAATTTCCGGCGTTTTTTTCTTAGCGCCTCAAGATTAGTTTTGTTATAAGGATATCCATAAAGTTTTCTCTCTAGACTAGCTATAGAATTATAAATATGAAGTACTTTTTTAGTCTCTCGATTTCGTTTTACACTGACTCGTTCAACTTCTCGAATGTAATCATCTTCTACTGACTCAGTGATGGATAGATAATAAAACTCATATACATATAAACCTATAAATGACAATATTTTAAAGATTCCAGATTCTAAAAATGAGATATTTAATAATAAGGTTAGACTAGTATTCACATAAGGAAAAGCATAGAAAAGAATAAATATCCATAACTGCTCTCTTTTATGTCTAGAAGGATTTGATTTGACAGCGTTTGTTGATCTCGATTGTAACAATATAAACAGAATTGACACTACAGAGACTATAAACAGAAACATGTACCAACTATTTTTCAAGTTCTCAGTTTTCCCGAACATAACACTAGAAGAATAAATAGACAAAACAAATAATGTCAGCCAAATAATTCTTCTAAATAAGTCCGAGGGATTGAATTTTATTTCCGTTTTTGAGCGTTCCCAGTCATATTTCAAGAGCAATGCTATATACAAAGACAACTTGTCATAATCTATTACATTATTGTCCAATATATCCCAAATATGACCATCTTTCATATAATAGGGCTTAGAATATTTAATATCCATATTCTTACCAAACGGATTAATCTGACTTTTTAACTGTATAAGTGCAGAATCTTTCTTTTGATTATCCTTCAAATCTTCCAAAATTGTTTTAAGTTGCCTTCGCCATTCAGCTCGTTCCTTAGTGATATAATCAATTTGATTTCTTTTGCTATTATTAAGAAATACTAAAATCGCACTCAAGATAGCACCTATTCCTGCTCCACTCAGTAGTGCAATAATCTGACCTACTTCCATTTTCCAATACCTCGCTTTAAGGATAACCTATCCAACTGTTCGAAATTATCGAACAGTTCAACTAACAGTTATTACCGTCCTCCCACTCACTCCTAATCAATCCATACCTCAACTCGTCACAGCGGTTGCCTTGAGCATCTTTGCGATCCCTTATGCGAGCTTCAAGAGTGAAACCGAGTTTTTCAGCGACACGTTGACTTTGGACATTGTAGCTAAAGCAAGTCAGCTCAATCTTGTGAAGGCCTAAATCTTTAAAACCTAGATCAATCAAAGCACGCGCTGCTTCAGGCACATAGCCTCGACCCCAATAGTCTGGGTGCAAGGTATAGCCAAGCTCAAGAACATCATCTTCGTGGCGATGGTTGAAATCAACAGAACCGATCACTTTATCGGTCCCTTTGACCACAATGCCGTAACCAGCTGGGAGATTGTCTTTTTGATTACGCTCAGGAAGGATATGCTCTAGGTAATAGATCTCGTCTTCCAAGGTCTTGACGGGTGGAAAGCCTGCTGGGTAAGAAACTTCTGGAAGACTGGCGTAAGCATGGATATCTTCTGCATCCACCACTGTTCGGACTCGTAAAAGAAGACGCTCCGTTTCGATTCGTTCTGGTAACTCAGCTCTTGTCATCCCTCTTCCTCGCTTTCTTGATAAAGCTTCCCATGGGGTCGACTCGGTCATCTAGATAGCGATAGACACGTTTATGACCATCTCCCATAAAGTAAGTCGGTGCAAAAGAATCATTACGGAAATGTCCCTTGTCATCTAGCAAACCAGAATCAGCAAGTCGATCTACAATCTTAGCGAAAATATGACAGATACCATCTTCCTCAATAATTCTGTCGACCTCACAATCCAGAACGACTGGACAGGCATCCAGTATAGGTGCTTGTGTCAGTTTAGAAGGTTGGAAATCTAAGCCGAGTTTAGCAATCTTTTCACGATGACTAATAAAACCAGCCTGCTCCATCTCAAGCATTAAACTCTCATCAGGAATATTCACAGTAAGCTGTCGATAATGCTTAATCTGGTCTGCCGCATTTTCCTCGCTACCAACCCCGATGACGAGCCAATCTCCTAGACTATAGGAAGAACTACAAGTCGTCACATTATAGCCATGTGTCTGGTCCTGGTAACCCAAGATAAAAATTGGAAAACCATAGTACAATTTACTGGTATCAAAAGATTGCTTCATGTCACCCTCCTTTAATAGGAACGTAGACCTCACTTGCGCTCCGTCTGCCTCGATATCTCTAAATTCACCTGTGACCTTCGGTCTTAGTTCTTTAAAAGCTATAGAAAATCCCTGCCATAACTATGACAGGGACGAATGTGTATCCGCGGTACCACCCAAATTTGAGTGGCAACCACTCACAGCTTTCTTGATTCAATTTGACCATCAGCAACCAGCTTTGACATTTGTGCGGATTTCTCAGTACCACCGCTTCCTGTGACAAATGGGCTTCAAAGCACCTCTGAATGGTCTTATTTTATCACAATTTTAAGACCAAGACAAATGAAATTGTGATGGAAAACTTATTGATTTTTGAATTTGAAAGTATGTCCTCTGTCTTACTTTTCCTCACAATTTTCAATGGCTACTATTACCTTTCATGACAAGTTCTAACTTTGCTTGACTTTCCAAATATCTCTTACGGTAAGTTATTGCCATCGTTTTATACTCTTCGGAGGACATTTTATAAAAATCTGCTTCTTCTTTGTAAGATTCTACAAACTTTTTGTAATAATCGATATCTTTTATCGGATTCTTAATAATCTTATCTATCAACACATAAATCCCTAAAAATACACCACCAAGAATCATCCCAAGAAAATAGGGCGCCACAAGAAATGATTTAATTAACTTCATGAAGTTCACCATCACTTTCCTTCAAAATCCTTCTGAAAATGTTCTTTATGAACTTTTAATTCAAGCCCACAAACATCTTTGAGCTTTTTCCCAGCTGCAACTCGTCTTTGATGTGCTCTTATTAAAACATGTTCGGACTGTGTATGACTAATAAAATAACACAATAGCAGGTAAGTAACTATACCCCCAAACATCATAGTAATTATCCTAACCACCAAGAAAATCATCTCTCTACTCCTCTCTTAAGGAACTTGCTGAAACCATTGTAACAAAACATCGGCTAAAATATAGACCTTTTTTCACAAGAAATGGCTCATCTGTCATAAGTATAAGCATTTATTTTATTTTGAGTACACGAATGATGGTGTTATAGATATTTCAAGACAGAAACTCTACATTCTAGATAACTTTATTTTCCATTAGAAAAATCCCTGTCTTCCGACAAGGATTTCATCTTATTTATCTCCCTTAGCTCTTTCTTCTTTTAGCCATTTTTCATAGCTTTCGAGTAGATTGATAGCCATTTGGGTTGCCAAGGCTAGTGAGAAGGCTTCTGTACCTTCAGTTGTTTCGTCTTGGACTTCCAATTTACTTTCTTCGTAAATGGCTTTGAGAGCCTTATTGCTAAGCGTGTCTTTAAATGCTTGGAATTCTTTCATGGTCAAAGCCTCCTTGATTCTGCGGCAACATCTACAGCTACTGTTACCGTTTTCACTTTAAGTTTACACCATTTCAGAGAAATTGCAAGGATTTTCCTTAATAATAAGGAGAGCTTTCACTCTATCTGCGACCTACTGAGCAGGAGCCGCAGCCCCTGTGAGATACTCAGTCGTATAGGCTACGATAGCTCCCGAATCAGCATTTACCGCGTATTTATAACGTAGACCGCTAGCAGCATAGTCAAAGCTGATATTGTAGACCTTACCGTCTCCTTCAGTCTTCAATTCCGTTTTCAAGTTTGTCACAGAACCTTCAGCTAGGCCAGCATGGTTAAGAGCTGTTGTTTGCGCAGTTTCTTTGGATACAGCTGTCTCTTCCTTGCTTTCACTAGGTTGAGTCTCGTCTTTAGGTTCTTCACCTTTTTGAGCATCATCCTCATCCTTAGTTGTTGGATGGTCACTCTTATGTTTCAAAATAGATCCTGACTGACCATCAATTGTATATTCAAAATGGTTGTCTGACGTTGTGAAACTAATCTCATAACTTCCGTGAAGCCCAGAACGTGCTTTCGAAACTGTTGATTGAGAAATCTCAGAAGTTTTGACACCTGCATTTTTGTAAGCAATGTCTGCCGCATCTTGTTCTGACAAGCGATAACCTGAACCGTTAAAGATAAACAGGCCTGCAGCGATGGCAACTGGGATAGCGAGCAGAATCAGATAGCCCGCTAGCTTTTTCATTTTTCGCATAAAATTCTCCGCTATTTTAATCTAATACTACTATTATATCTTAAAGTTCTAAAATTGTCAGATAAACTTGGCTCATTTTTAGGACAACATCATAAAAAGTTCCCGATAGCTATCAGGAACTTCTACGAAATGTTATTATTTGGCCAGTTACAAAGACTAGTATGGCCATCCAGATAAAGAGGAAACCTTTCAACTCTCCAAAGCTGACCACCTCACCAAAAATGAGGATGGCTACGAGAAGTTGAATCGTAGGATTAAGATACTGGATGAAACCAATAAGGTTAAGCGGTGCCCTTTTGACTGCTTCTGAGAAGCAAAGCAAGGGAACAGCCGTCACCATACCGGATATGGCTAGGAGAAACATTTCCATGCTCGAATAGGAAGAAAATGATTCTGGAGAAAAGAAAACGAGATAGATAGCTACAAAAGGTAGTAGCAAGCCACTTTCTACTAGCATGGCTACGTCACTGGAGAGCCTAACCCCTTTTTTGATTAGACCATAGAAACCAAAGCTCAGAGCTAACCCCAATGAAACCATGGGAAGTTTTCCTGTATTGGCAACAAGAACCAGTACTCCTATAAAGGCCAATACTACTGCTGCCCACATGGTCCTACTCAATGATTCACGAAGAAAAATGAGGGCAAACAGGATAGAAACAATAGGCATAATGTAATAGCCCAGGCTAGCCTGCGTCGCTTGACCATGACCCACAGCATAGATATAAATCAACCAGTTAGCTGCTATGAGAAAACTAGCAAGTAGCATACGAAGCAAGGCTTTCTTATCCTGCCAAAGTTCCACAAGCTCCCCTTTGAAACGTGTATTTTGCTTAGCGACTAGGGCGTAAGTCAGCATAGTCACCACTGTAAAAACAATCCGCCACGAGAAGGTGTTGTAAGCCGAAACACCTGCTAAAAGCTTCCAAAAAAGGGATAAAAATCCCCATTGAATATAGGTGGCTAGACCAAAGAGTAGCCCCTGATTTTTTCTAGTCAACGACAACACCTGCTTTATCCACAGACAGGATGAAGGTTTCACCATCTAAACCAAGACCATCGATAGCCGTTTTTAGAGCCTCAGCTTGATCATTTGGCGTCAAGGTCATAACTGTTGGGCCAGCGCCTGAGAGATAGGTCGCATAAGCACCGTATTGACCTGACAATTCCTTAATAGTCGCAAATTCCTTGACCAATTTTTGGCGATAGCGTTCGTGGAACATATCCCCTTGAATAGCATGTCCCGCCTTAACCAAATCGCCTGCAAAGAGGGCAGCAATGGCAACATTGGCAATAGATGATGCAGCTACAGCTTCTTTGTAAGACAGGTCACTTGGAAGTACCCCACGTGAATCAGACGTCTTAAGTTCATAGCTCGGAATGAAGGCTACAAAGGCACACTCTGGAAAGTCTGTCACGATGCTATTAACATGTTCATCCACATAAGAGGCTACAACGAGATTCCCAAAAATAGCTGGGGCAACATTGTCCGGGTGACCTTCAATCTTGGTTGCAATATCAAGTTTATCATCGTCTGAGAGCTGCAAGTTTGCCAATTGATTGGCCAACTCGATTCCTGCGACAATAACAGAACTTGAAGAACCTAGCCCACGCGCTAAGGGAATATCTGATGCCATCACCAATTTATGGGGCTGCAAATCAGACTTAACTTGCAAGGCAGTTGAAATGAGGAGGTTATTTTCATCTGAAGGAATATCTCCCAAATCATGTTCAATATGCCATGCATCCGCTGGTTCAAGCACCTCGATTGTCAAATATTTAGAAACGGCAACACCCACAGAGTCAAAACCCGGACCAATATTGGCAGATGTTGCTGGAACAGTAATTTTCATAATAATACACCAAAAGGAGGAAAGCCATCAGCGACTTTTCTCCTTGAATACCTTTCTTATACGCACCAGTATGGGCTTATCAATTAGTTAGACAAAACTTTCAATGTGTTGACAACAGTGAAGTCTTCTGCTGCTTCAAGTTTTTCAGTAACAGCTTTGAGTTGTGTCTTAGACATAGCATGTGTAATCACAACGATACGAGCTGTTGTGCCATTCGCTTTTTGTTGCAAGACTTGTTCAAATGAAATATCTTCTGAGTTGAAGATTTCAGACAAGTGAAGGATTTTACCTTTTTCATCTGGTGTATCAAGGGCAAAGTAGTAATTGCTCTTAACATCTGCTGGATTAGCCAATGGCAAGTCACGACGGAACTCATTAAATGGTTTACCAACATTGCCATCTGAAAGACGACGAGCAATACGGATAATGTCTGCCAAAACAGATGTTGCTGTTGGTTTTTGACCAGCACCTGGACCGTAGTACATTGATTCGCCAATACCGATAGATTCAACAAAGACTGCATTCATGACATCGTTGACGCTAGCAAGTGGGTGATTTTTTGGCAAGAATGTTGGGGACACTTCTGCTGAGATACCTGATTCTACTTCACGCACATCACCAACCAATTTGATGACATAACCTAATTCCTGAGCGACAGCTACATCATCAGTAGAGATGTTTGTAATCCCCTTGTGAGTCACATCGTCGAAATCAATTGTGGCACCAAATCCAAATTGGCTAAGGATAACAGCTTTATAAGCAGCGTCAATACCTTCAACGTCGTTAGTTGGATCACTTTCGGCATAACCAAGTTCTTGGGCAGTCTTAAGAGCGTCCTCATATGACCAACCTTCGTCAACCATCTTAGTCATCATAAAGTTAGATGTTCCGTTGAGTACACCAAGGATACGTGTCACCTTGTCAGACGTCAAAGAGTTAGCCAAAGTACGCAAAATTGGAATACCACCAGCAACAGCAGCTTCATAGTAGAAAGCCACTCCCTTATCTTGGGCAAGAGAAATCAACTCTTTTCCATGAGTAGCAATCAAGTCTTTGTTAGCAGAAACAACGTTTTTACCTGCTTCAAGTGCTTTTGTGATGAAGGTACGAGCTGGCTCGATACGACCCATCAATTCAACAACGATTTGAATCTCTTCATCGTTAAGGATTTCGTCAACATTTGTGACAAAATTGTAGTCGTTTCCGGCAGCGATAAGACGATTTTTTTCCTCGTCATCTTTAACCAAAACTTTGGCAATTTCGAGTTGGTCACGTGAGGCTGCAAGAACCTTTTCACCATTTTCCTTCAAGAGGAAAGGAATACCGCTAGCTACTGTACCAAAGCCAAGCAATCCAATTTTAATAGACATTTACGATTTCTCCTTAAAAACATACATTTTTTTAATTGTACCACATTTCTATCGGAATTGACAGAATATTGTTGCCATTTAAGGAGGCAAGTATTCTTTTTACTGAAAATTCTGTGCATTTCCATCCCATTTTTGTTAGAATAATAGCTAGACCTATTTGAAAGGGGATACAATGACTTCTCAAAAGAAAAAAACAACTCAAGCTAACAGAAAGAAACTGAACCTTCTTCTGCTTTTCCTAAATCTCGTCCTTCTTGGCTTACTGGCAGTCTTTATGCTTAACCGACCAAATCAGTCGAAAAGCAAGCAACAACAGGCTCAGACCAGTCAGTCTAAGACGACAGCTAAATGGAAAACCTATGACGATCCTGTCCAAATCCCTATCCTCATGTATCATGCGGTACACGTCATGGATCCATCTGAAGCCTCCAACGCCAACCTTATCGTTGACCCAGACCTCTTCGAGGCACAAATCAAGGCTTTGTCAAAGGCAGGATACTATTTCCTAACGCCTGAAGAAGCCTACAAAGCCTTCACTGAAAACGCCCTACCTGCTAAGAAGGTTGTCTGGCTGACCTTTGACGATGGTAACGAAGATTTCTACACCATTGCCTATCCTATTCTCAAAAAATACAAGGCTAAAGCAACCAATAATGTGATCACTGGCTTTGTTAAGAAAGGAAATGCTGGAAATCTTACCGTCAAACAGATGAAAGAAATGATGGCTCACGGTATGAGCTTCCAGTCTCATACGGTTAACCACCCCGATTTGTCAACCACTGATAAGGCGACACAAAAGGTTGAATTAACGGATTCTATTGACTTCCTTGAAAATAAACTCAATACCAAGGTCAATACCATTGCCTACCCATCAGGTCGCTACAATCAAACGACACTTGACCTAGCTAAGAAAACTTACAAGTTAGGACTAACAACCAACGAAGGGCTAGCCAGTGCCAAGGATGGTCTTCTCTCACTTAATCGTGTCCGTATTCTGCCAACAACAACAGCTAAAGGACTTCTCAGCGAGATTGATACTGACAATGAGTAAAAGAAATCACTTGATTCAAGAATCAACTGATTTTTATGTTCTAGTCAAATATTTCTGATAGGAGAGCCACACCCTTTTCAATTTCAGCATCACTTAGGGTGATTGGTGGCAAAAGACGAATCACGTTTGTCCCTGCAGTTAAGACAATTAACCCCTTATCTCGAGCCGACTGGACCAATTCTCCTAAATTGCCAGTAGTCTCAATCCCAATCATATAGCCCAAGCCACGTACAGTGGTAACCGTCTCTTTATCAGATAAAGTTGCCTGCAATTTTGCTTGTAGCTGGTTTCCATTTTCAAGGGCAGTATCTAGAAAACCTGAGACCAACATAACTTCAAGCGTAGCTTTGGCCGCCGCCATAGCCAGTTTATTTCCTCCAAAGGTAGAGCCGTGACTTCCGTAAGAGAAGGCTTCTCCAAGAGATGACTTAGCAAGCATGGCACCAACTGGCACCCCATTTGCCAAACCTTTTGCCAGAGTAAAGATATCTGGTTCAATATCGTAGTGCTCATAAGCATAAAGCTTACCAGTACGACCAAGTCCTGTCTGAACCTCATCTACAATAAGATAAATACCCGTCTCCTTACAAAAGTCAGCCAAAGCCTTAACAAAGTCCTTATCAGCAGATTGAACACCTGATTCCCCTTGAACCAACTCCAACATAATAGCCGCTGTTTCGTCACTAGCTAGGGCCTTGACACTATCTATGTCATTGAAAATAGCATAGCTAAAGTGGGGCACACCTTCACCAAAGCCTTGTTTGATTTTATCCTGACCAGTGGCAGACATGGATCCAAACGTTCGACCATGGAAGGAATTTTGAAAGGTAATGATTTCTTGTTTGCCTGATGCCTTACGAGCGATTTTTATAGCTGCCTCATTGGCCTCTGCACCACTGTTACAGAAAAAGGCCAGATAATCCTTGTCACCAATTAGAAGACCGGCAACATCTTCTTGCAACTGATTATGATAAAGATTAGGCTGGTGCAAAATCTTACCCACCTGCTCTGTCAAAGCCTGATTGACATAGGGATGATAGCCTAGGTTAGTTACCCCGATACCAGATGAAAAATCCAAGTAGGTATTGCCAGTTGTATCAGTCAAATAATTGCCCTGTGCCGAAGCGAAATCAATCGCTGCCCGCTTATAGTTTGAAAATAGTTTTGTCATCTCTTACTCCTTGATTATGGTACCATCTGTCAGGTTATCACCAATAATGACCTGCTCAACACCAGATTCAACCGTCTGAACAGCACTTTGAATTTTAGGAATCATGCCCCCAGTAATCACACCTGAATCTATTTTTTTCTGAACGTCCACAAGATTCAGATGCTCCAAAACCTGATCATTCTCTAAAACACCTTTGACATCTGTCATGAGGATAAGTTTTTTGGCACCTAGACTAATTGCCACAGCTCTAGCAAGGTAATCCGCATTGATATTGAGCAAATCTCCCTGCTCACTATAGCCTAAGCTAGGAATCAAGGGAATCTTGCCTTGAGCAAGGAGTGCTACTAAGGTCTGATTGGCGATGTTTTTGACCTCACCCACAAAGCCATAAGTCTCTTGATCAAAAAAATCAGCATGAACAAGGTCCGGAAGCTCATCTATGACCTGATAGGCTGGCAAACCTGCAGTTGTCAGCTCACCTGCTAAGTTTTTCCCAACTATGTCAACCAAAGCTTCTCTAATCAAGGCCATATCTGACTGACCAGTCACACGAAGACCATTGACCTTGTGAATTGGAATATGATTCTCCTCCATCAGCTGATTAATAGCAAAACCACCCCCATGGACGATAACAACTTTCTGACCAGCCTGCTGCCATTCTGACAGTTTAGCCAATATCTCGGGAGTTAGCTGTTTACTGGCTACTCCACCAATCTTGATTACAATATATTCAGCAGTCATCAGTTAACTCCTTTTCCTTAGATAGTCTAAGTGTGATAGAGGGCATTAATCTTAACGTAATCGTAAGAAAGATCACAACCCCAAGCGGTTCCTTTTTCATGTCCAGCATGAAGATCTACCGTAATGGTCACTTCATCCTCATGCATGATGTCTTTCATTTCCTCATCATCAAAGGTCACAGGACTAGATGCTAGCATGACTGGCAGACCGCCAAGCATAATATCAACATTGTCCACAGGAACGTCCACACCGGCATAGCCAACAGCAGCTAGAATACGTCCCCAGTTAGGATCTTCACCAAAGATAGCTGTTTTAACTAAGCTTGAACCGACAACAGATTTTGCCATCATACGTGCATCAAGGGCATTAGGGGCATTAACCACATCAACTTGGATGAGTTTATTGGCACCTTCACCGTCCTTGGCAATTTTCTTAGCCAATTCTTGCATCACGAAATTAAGCATTTTTGAAAACTTATCAAATTCTGGTGTACCTGGCAGAATCTCTTCATTGAGCGTGCAACCATTTGACATGACAAGAACCATATCATTAGTTGATGTATCCCCATCAACTGTAATCTGATTAAAGGTCTTTTCCACATTTTGGCTCAAGGCTAATTGAAGGGTGTCACTAGAAATATTAGCATCACAAGTAATAAACCCAAGCATGGTTGCCATATTCGGGTGAATCATGCCTGAACCCTTAGCGACACCAGCCATAGTGACAACATCACGACCAAAAGTCTCTGTCACAGCAATGGTCTTAGTCGCTGTGTCAGTCGTCAAAATTGCCTTAGCAAAATCATCAGCATTCCCATTAACCACCAACTTGGAAAGGCCATTTTTCAAGGTATCCATTGGTAGCAACTCACCGATAACCCCTGTAGAAGCCACACCAACCAAATCTGGTTCAACACCTAACTTTTCAGCGGTCCACTCCTGCATGGTGTAAGCATCCTCCAATCCTTGAGTCCCTGTACAAGAATTGGCTACACCTGAGTTTACAACGATGGCCTTCATTTTCCCAGCCTTTTTAACTGAGGTCTTGGTCACAATAAGAGGAGCTGCAATCACCTTATTGGTCGTATAAACTCCTGCCACACTGGCTGGTTTTTCAGAGACAATCCAACCAAAATCCATTTTTCTCTTTTTAAATCCTGCATGTAGCCCATCTGCTGAGAATCCCAACGGGCTGGCAATTGTTCCTTCAATGACTTTCATATTTTTTCTCCTAACTCTATGCTTACATCTACAAGTATGACGGTGTCAGAAGCAAACCTTCTGTCTCATCCCACCCCTGCATGAGGTTGAGATTTTGAACAGCTTGACCAGCAGCACCCTTGATCAAATTATCAATGACCGAAATAACTGTCAGAACATTGGTTTTCTCATTATAGGCAAAGCCAATATCTGTAAAATTCGATCCAATAACGTTGTGTAGTTCTGGCAAACTGTCTTGCACACGTACAAAGGGTTTATCACTATAAGCCTTTGTGAATGCTGAAGCCACATCAGCTACAGTCACATCCTTCTTCAACTTACAATAAACCGTAGCCATGATTCCACGATTAACGGGTAAAAGCGACGTTGAAAACTGAATCTCCGGCATTTCCGGATTAAAGACCTGCAAGGTTTGAACAATCTCAGGAATATGCTGATGATGATTGAGCTTATAAGTCACGTAATTATCGTGAACATTGACAAAATGACTAGACTCACTCAAAGCCTTACCCGCACCAGTTAAACCAGACTTAGCATCCACAATGACACTCTCCGTCTCAATCAAACTAACTGCCACCAAAGGAACCAAGGCTAACTCTGTCGCTGTCGCATAGCATCCAGGATTAGCAATAAATTTCTTATCCTTCACATCTGCATATTCTGAAAATGCGTATGTAAATTTATTCAAAACATTCTGCTTAGCAGGTGATTTTTTATACCATTCTTGATAAACATCTGCCGGCAATCGATGATCGCCAGACAAATCAATAACAGGAAAATCAGCCAGAACAAATTCCTCTGCTAGCGAGCTAGCGACTCCTGAAGGTGTGGCAAAGAAAACCAAATCCGCCTTTTGCATAATCTTTTCCGCATTGTAAGCTTCAATTTCTAAGTCACAAACACCTGTCAGATAGGGATACACATCAGACAATCGTCGGCCCACTTCCTTGGTTGCGTGAATAGAAACAAGTTCCACTTTTTTATGATTATTCAAAATTTTAACTAACTCTAAACCACTATAACCAGTGATACCAACGATTGAAATTTTCATTTATGCACTCCTTTTGAATAAATATGTAATTAGTTTATTGTATTTTTATTCATTTGTCAAGAAAAAATTGAAATTAACATGAAAAAAACAAGCAGTCTTTTTCAACTACTTGTTTCATGATTGTTATCTAGTTATTAAATAATTGCAAGTTGGCAATACGATCGACTGCTTCGACCAGACGTTCTGGCTCTACCAAAAGCCCAATACGAACATAAGCATCTCCTGCAGAACCAAATCCTTTACCTGGTGCCACAGCAACATGGGCTTTCTCAAGCAAAAGATCCGCAAAACTCTCACTAGTGTAACCCTCTGGTACAGGCATCCAAGCATAGAAAGAACCTTTGGATGGAAAGGCCTTCCAGCCAATCTTAGCAGCTGCCTGGACAAAAGCATCTCGACGGCTATCATAAGTCACATTCAGTTGAGCAACAGCCTCCTCAGATTTAGGATCTATGAGGGCTGCAATCCCAGCCTCCTGCAAGGCAGGAAAGATTCCCACAAAAAGATGGTCTTGAATCAGATTTAAGGCTTCAATCATCTGGTCATTCCCAGCAGCAAAGGCCAAACGCCAACCAGCCATATTGAAGGTTTTCGAGAAAGTATAGAACTCAATGCCCACATCTTTAGCACCAGGTGTTGATAAGAAGCTAGGATTCTCATAGCCTCGATAGCCCAAAGCTCCGTAAGCTAAATCACTCACCACACCAACTTCGTAAGTCTTAGCCCAGGCAACCAACTTTTCATAAAAGGCCTTAGTCGCCACAGCACCCGTAGGATTATTTGGATAATTGATATAGATAAACTTAGCACGGCGAGCCGTCTCTTCAGGGATGGCATCCAAATCTGGCAAGAAATTATTTTCAGCCGTCAAAGGAAAGGTCTTATAGGCTACACGTCCTAGACTCACTCCTGATAAATAATCAGGATATCCTGGGTCAGGTAGGAGCAGGAGGTCACCTGGATTCATCAAAGCTAGAGGCAATTCCACAAGCCCAATTTTAGCACCTCCCATGACACAAATCTCACGCTCCGCATCCAAATCGACCCCATAATGTTTCTTGTAAAAACTAGCAGCAGCTTCCTTAAAAGGATGATTGCCTCGAAACTGTGAATACTTATGGCTAGCAGGATTTTTCGCTGAAAGGCACAGCGCCTCAACAATATGGTCATAGGTTGGTTGGTCTGGATTCCCCTGACCGAGATTGATAACATCTGCTCCTTCCGCCACCTTGGCATTAACTTTAGCAACCAACCCTGCAAAAAACTGTTTTGGCAATGCCTTCAATAAGTCAGATTCTTCAAATAACATAAACACTCCTTAATGATACAAGTCCGTGCGACGATCCTCAAAAACAGGAATCTGACCTCGAACCTTATCTACCTCTTCAAGATTAATATCAGCCGTAAAAACGCCCTCCTCATTCTCCTTGGTTTGTAAGACCACATTTCCAAGTGGATCTATAACCATAGAATGTCCTGAAAAGATATCGTTCGGTCCTGCTCCAACACGATTGACAGCAACTACAAAAGCTTGATTTTCAACTGCACGCGCCTTTAACAAAATCTCCCATTGCTGCACTCGAGGTTCCGGCCACTGCGCTACCACAAAAAGCACCTTGGCCCCTTGTGCCATATGTGTTCGCACCCATTCAGGAAAACGGATATCATAACAAATGACACTGGCAGCTATCACACCATCAAGCTCAAAAACAGACTCATTCGACCCACCAGACATGTACTGGTCCTCTGCCATAAGGCCAAAGAGATGGACCTTGCTATAGGTATTGATTAAGTCCCCAGACTTATTGTAGACATAGGTCGTGTTGTAGAATTTGCCGTCTTTCTCAATAGCAACAGACCCTCCAATAATAGCTACAGCATGTTTCCTAGCAAAATGAGACAAGAGTTCTTGAGAGTCCAATCCATACTTATCCGCAAGCCCATCAAGTTCATTTAAAGCATAGCCTGTATTCCACATTTCAGGAAGCACAATAACATCAGGATTGTCATCAAGCGCCCTCTCCAGCATCTCTATGACGTGTTTTTTATTTTCCACAGGCTGTCCGTGAACGACATCCATCTGTACCAACGCAATTTTCATAATAACCTCGATTCTATATTAACCATTATAGCACTCCAAAAGACGTCACAAAAATTAAAAAATTCAATCTCATGATAAAGAAAGGCTATCAAAAAAGGCTGGACATAATGTCCAACCTAATCATTATTACACTAAGCAATATCAACGTAACGACGAGCACCGCTCACTGTCATGTATGAAAGCCATGTGTGACCGTCCGCTGTCAAAACCTTATCGTAGTTAACACTCATACCCTTGTCATAGTAGGCCAATTCTGGACTTGAAACTTTAGCTTCTGCCTTGATTGACGCACGACCTGTGAAGGTATAATGACCTGACTCTGGGAGACTTGGTTTCGCAGCTGGTTTGCTTGCTTCTGGCTTAGCTGCTGCAATATCAACATAACGACGAGCACCACTTGTTGTCACGTATGAAAGCCATTGACGACCATCGGCTGTCAAAACCTTGTCGTAGTTAACGCTCATACCCTTATCATAGTAGGCCAACTCTGGGCTTGAAACCTTAGCTTCTGCCTTAATTGATGCACGACCTGTGAAGGTATAAGTGCCTGTCGCTGGAAGACTTGGTTTATCCGCTGGTTTAGCAACCGGTTTAACTTCTGGTTTAGTTTCTGTAGCTTTAACTGTTGCAATATCAACGTAACGACGGGCACCGCTTGCTGTCATGTATGAAAGCCATTGATGACCATCGGCTGTCAAAACTTTGTCATAGTTAACACTCATGCCCTTGTCATAGTAGGCCAATTCTGGGCTTGAAAGCTTAGCTTCTGCCTTGATTGACGCACGACCTGTGAAGGTATAAGTGCCTGTCGCTGGAAGGTTGATGGCACCTGTAGTGGCTGGTTTGCTTTCAGCTGGTTTGCTGCTAGTAGCATAATCGCCACCTTCGATACCAAAGTACTCTTCCAAGCTCAATCCTGAATCGTGGATGTCTTTAGCTTCTTTACCCACATAGCGGATATGCCACGCTTCTGGCATGTAGCCGGTTGAAGCTTCTTTACCTGCTTGGAAACGCACGATAAAGCCATAGTTATGTGCATTGTCTTTAAGCCATTGACTAGCTCGTGCATCCTCAAGCAAGTTACCTGATTTATCAGTCAAGTCAAAGACCAAACCAGTTTGGTGTTCGCTGAACCCAGGACGAGCTGAGTAACGGTCCGCAGCTGCTTGACCATCACGGCTTACGTAGTTGTCGTAAAGAGTCTTTTGATAATCGTAAGAACGGAAACCACTGTATGAACGTCCAACATTCAACCCTTGATTAATCATATCATCACGAAGGCGAACAAAAGCTGCCTTAGCTGTTGGGTTTTCACCTGGATTGTAGTCCTTAGAAAGACCATGCTTCTTATTGACAATGATAATATCATCATATTTACCACGAACACTGTAGTAAGAACCGTTATTGGTCAATTTCCCTGTCACTTGAGTTTCGGTGATTTGAGGGACTGTAGCTTTAGTTTCTGTGATATAGGTTCTCTTACCATCCAACATATAGTAAAGATGCACAGAATAAGTACCCGCATCACCCTTATGGCTAGCTGTGTCTACATGAACCTTATAGCTACCGTCTGATTGTTTATCAGCATGATACCAAGTGAGATCGTCTTGACCATTCTTATCTGACCAGATTGGGACACGGACTTCTTTAACTTCTTTGCCACCACCTGAAACATTGGTAACAACAACATCAAAGCCATTAGACGTTTGGTTGCTGATAGTCAATTTCCCTGTCACTTGAGTTTCAGTAGATTGAGGGACTGTAGCTGTAGTTTCGGTAATATAAGTTCGTTTACCATCCAACATGTAGTAAAGATGGACAGAATAGGTACCAGCATCGCCCTTGTGGCTGGCTTTATCTACATGAACCTTGTAGCTACCGTCTGATTGTTTATCGGCATGGTACCATGTAAGGTCATCTTGACCATTTTTATCTGACCAGATTGGGACACGGACTTCCTGAACTGTCTTGCCGCCACCTGAAACATTGGTTACGACAACATCAAAGCCATTAGAGGTTTGGTTGTTGATGGTAAGGTTACCAGAAACACGGTTTTCTTGTGGTTTAGACTCAGTAGCTTTCAAGGTCGCAATATCCACATAACGACGTGTACCACTGTAACTGATGTAAGAAATCCATTGGTGGTTATCCGCAGTCAAGGCCTTGTCATAGTTCACTTTGTAGCCTTTTTCCAAGGTATAAAGTGTTTCTGCAGAAGCCTTAGGTTCATTTTTAACATTCAAGCTACGTGTCACATTATAAGTACCACTTGCTGGAAGCTTTTCAGCACCAGTAACTTCTGGTTTTGCTTGATTAGTCTCTGTTGGTTTAACAGTTGGTGTTTCAGCTTTAGCAGGTGTCAAAGTCGCAACATCTGCATAATAGCGAACATAGTCATAACCAAGGTAAGAAATCCATTGGTGATTATCCGCAGTCAAAACTTTGTCATAGATAACATGGTCACCCTTACTGAAAACAAAAGTAGGTTTGAGGTCTGCTTTTGGTTCTTTCTTAATATCTGTGTCACGTGTAAAGTAGAAAGTTCCTGTCGCTGGGATGTTCAAAGCACCTGTTGTGGCTTGAGCGCCATTAGAAGGTTTGCCATCCCCATTACCACTACCACTACCAGCTGCCACTGGTTTCACTGGCGCATAACGACGCACGCCAGAGTATGATTTGTAGCTAATCCATTGATAGCCGTCAGCTGTCACGACTTGATCGTAAAGGACGCTGTCTCCTGGATTTACATAAAATTCAGCCTTGGCAGACACCTTGGGTTGATTCTTAATCTCTGTACGTTCCTTGTAGACATAAGTTCCTTGACTTGGAAGGTCGCTGTCTGTAGTTGTAGCTGGTTGGCTCACCAAACTAGTATTGACAGCTGCTCTCGTTAAGGCAGATACATCAAGGTTAGTGGCTGTTTCAGATGAAGCATTTGTGTTCCTTGTCGCTTCTGAGCTAGCAGTTGTTGATTCAGAAATTTTATCTGTTGCTTGTGAGGTACTAGCACTCACTTCACTTCTAGCCTCGCTAGTAGCAGTTTCACTAGCGGTTTGGCTAGTTGTTGAGACTTGGCTAGCTTTCTCGCCTGATGCTACCCCATCGGTCGCTACACCACTGAAAATATCAGCTGCTGTCACAGCATCACTATCTGAGGTAGCACGCAAAGTGGCATCTGAAGGTGTTGAAACTTCATGATGCTCATCAGCCAAAGCTTGACCTGCAAAGACCAAACTAGCTCCTAAAAGGACTGATGCTGCCCCAAATGAATATTTACGAATGGAAAAACGTTGTTGTTCGTGTAAAAATTTTTCTCGTTTCATATCAATTATTCTCTCTATCGAATTGATGTTACTGTTTGATTGTAACACTCAGTGACAAATATTACAAGTATTTTACAGAATATTACTGAATATTTCTCACTTGTCCATTAGTATACCAAATTTATTTGACTTGTTCACACCTAAATCATAAACTGTCCAATTTTTGTCATAATCGGAAAATGACTAATTATACTTATATATTCGTTGTTTTTCCAAAAAAATGGAAAATAAAGTAAAAACACGACAGCTTTAAATGCCATCATGTTTCATTTTTGAACCTTTTATCAATGTCCTACATCTGAATATGAAATGTAGTATCGTTGACCATCCTTAACAAAACTATACCAGTTTCCATCAGGTAAAATTTCATATTTATCCCAATCAACATCCCCTGCAGGAAGTTTAGAAACAGCTCCACTGTCTTTATCTGGCGCAGCATAGACAGGTGTTTCCGCATCAAGTGTCAATGTTCCAGATGTAGCTGTCCAAGCACCTCGACCACCTTCAACTTGAGAAGCTGGTGTTGTTGCTTCAGCCACTTGTCCACCATCTGTAGCGCCTGCTTGAGCTTGTTCTTGAGAGGAAACTTTAGGTGCTACTGCTGAGGCCTGATTGTCATTTTCTTCATTTGTGACTGCTGAAGATGATGATTGAACTGATTTCTTATCCTTCTTAACAGCCTTACTTGAGCTTGAAGATGACTTCTTAACCGTTTTGACTGGACTGCTACTTGTGCTAACACGAGCTGATTCATGGCTGTTAAACTTAGTCACCAGGAAGATGGCAAGAATAACTACGATAAGAGCTGCCACGATACCAATGAGTTTACTTGTATTTTTCATGAGTGATATTCCTTTTCTGATAATTTACTAGGTTATTATAATATATAGACAGCTAAATTTTTCATTGAAGTCATAAACAGTGGTTTTTTCGTCATAATCAAACCACATCTTCTATTTTTAGTGTCTGTTTAAAACGATAGTCTTTAGATTGTGTTGACAAAGAACAATTAGGATACTTCCCTAAAATCTCTCGAACAGTAGACAAACCTATACCACGTCCTTCTCCTTTACTTGAGCGACCAAGTTTAAAGATACCGACTGTATTGATAGATTCTTGAGCAATGGTATTCTCCACTATCACCACCTTTGTCTCTCCACTGATAAGAGCAATGTTTACTTCTTTAGCACTGCTATCCAGACTAGCTTCAATAGCATTATCCAAAAAAATAGACAACACTGTTATGAAATCCAACAATTCCATCCTTGATACCTCAAAGACGTCGCTGACCTCAAGGTGAATGGTAATAGACTGTCCCTGTGCTTCCAAAATTTTACTAGCAAGGACACCTTTAACGGCTTCATCTTTAATATTAATCAAGTTGGCAATTTCGTACTGTTTCCCCTCAATCCGAGTCTTTGTTTTTTCAAGGATGTTATCGTAGATATCGGAAATAATAGCCATATCCTTGGAGTCAATGCCATATTTGATACTAGACAAGACATTTAGGTAATCATGCCTGAAGCGACGAATATCCGTATAGAGTTGCTCGATTTGTTGACTATAATGAGCCAAATCACTCATTTGCCTATCTTTTTGGAGTAGGACTTCTTCTTTTAGTCTCTCACTGAAGGTCGCATTGATATAAACAAGGGTCGCAAGAAAGAGTAAAGCATAGGTCACCACGAGATAAACATGCCAATCTCTTCCTCCAGGGCTCTGTTGCACAAAAAATGTAATATATTGGAGAAGGAGGGCATAAGATAACATTGATATATCTATGAGTAATAAAAAGTACTTTGAAAATGACTTTCGAAAACCATAGTTCAATGCTTTGAAATCCACTTTTAAGGTCTTAATGATTAACCAAAACACAGGAAAGACTAGCAACTCAATGACAAGGTTTAAATGAAAATGGTTAAGTACAATCAGATAATGACGATTGATGACCAAGGCAATCCCATAAATAATAAGATTGTGAACAAGACTTTCTATGATGATTGGAAACAAGCCATAGAAAATATCTAATAACCTATTGCCATAACGATTTCTGTAGAGGGAATAAACAACCAAGAAGGCATGCCCTAAAACATAGGATAGTGCTGGAGAAAGCACAAACAAAAATCGGATAATCAAGGGGATGATGATATACCATCTTAGCTTTATCTTCTCGGAGGTAATGTATTGATAAATGAGAATAAAGAGGATAATCTCCGCTAAAAAGTCTAGATTATCCAACAAAAAATTGATTGCTGTCATAGGCTGATTCTCTCAAGCAATTTCTTTAGTTTCAACTTTGAAACATAGCAAACACCACCATTTTCAAAATAGACCGTCCCCGTACTTTTATCTAATTTGATGATATTTTCTGGGTTGATAAGGAAAGATTTGTGGCATTTAAATAGTCTAGGGTCACTCTTTTCGATTTGTGAGAGACTGCCATAAAACTCAATCTGCTCCTCTTTAGTATAAAGGATAACCTTATGAACAATATCCGAGGTCTCAAAGTACAAGATATCATGAAAAGGAACCTGAATAACAGTCTTAGCATTCTCAATCCGAAAAGCGTCTTCTGGATTCTGACTCTGTATCTTTTTGCAGGTTAATAAGATAATACTTTCCACACGCTTTTGAAAGTCCTCACCCTCCAAAGACTTATCAATAAAGTCTAGAGCTGCCAGTTGGTATTGAAAAGTTAAGGGAAGATACTCTGAATGAGTCGTGAAGAAAACAATATTGGCATAGGGATCATTCTTGCGAATCTGCTTAGCCACTTCCAAACCTTTTTTAGTATCGTCTTTAATTTGAATGTCCAAGAAAAAGAGCTGATGAGACCCTCGCTCGGTAATAGACTCTAACAGTTGATTGGGTTTGTCAAAAACCTCAAAGTCACCCACTTTAATGTTATTTTTCTTAAGAATCGTATGAATAACCTCTTCAATACGATTTTGTTGGATAAAATGATCCTCTAAAACATAGATGTTAAGCATGGCATAACTTCCTTTAGCATAATCTTAAGAGAAATTCTAAGTTAGAGCATTTCTTTAATAAATGAACCTCTCTTATTTATTTAAAATGAGATTTTTTGTTCTCTTTACCTATTTTACAGTTTTATTACAAAAAAACAATGGTTTGTAACATTTTTTTGCTTCAATCAACTAAAAAAACACCCCACAAAGTTAGATTTTATCTGTCTAACTTTTGGGGTGCAGTTCATAAATAGCAATCTTTTTCGTACTAGTTACGATAATAAGGGACACCTTCAGCAGTTTGGTCCTGACCAATAACAAGGTAATCAGAGCCGTTACTACCTCCAGAAATCGCTCTCAATGCAGCTGAGCTTGTATCTGAGAAAACTCCTGCATAGAAAATATTATCTGAAACTCTTTGAGGCTTCAATTGAGCAGTATAACCTGTTGAGTTTTTAATAATTGTACCATCAGCATTAATTGTAACTGATTCACCATTCGCATTAGTCCAAGTTCCCACAAGAGAGCTAATATCACCATTGTCAAGGGCACCAAAGTCAAGCGATGATTGACTATTATTTGTGTTCTTCTCAGATTTAGCCTTATCTGTTCCAGCTGCAGCTTCAGCCACTTGCCCACCATCTGTGGTACCTGCTTGAGCTTGTTCTTGAGAAGAAGCTTTAGGTACTACTGCTGAAGCCTGGTTGTCATTTTCTTTACTTGAAACTGCTGAAGATGATGATTGAGTTGATTTCTTATCCTTCTTAACGACCTTACTCGAGCTTGAAGATGACTTCTTAACCGTTTGGACTGAACTGCTACTTGTGCTAACACGCGCCGACTCATGACTATTAAACTTAGTCACTAAGAATACAGCGAGGATAACTACGATAAGGGCTAATACTAAACCAATAAGTTTACTTGTATTTTTCATGAGTGATGTCCTTTACTGATAATTTACTCAGTTATTATAATACAAAAACAGCTAAATTTTTATCGAAGTCATAAACGGTCGTTTTTTCGTCATAATCAGAAAATAACATTTAAAATAAAAATACTATATACATCAAACTGCCATGGGTTTTGGAACAAGCATCTTAGCAACAATCTCTTTTTGTTTAGCTTTCGAAATCAAGCATGACTCTCCGTTTTCAAAATAAATTACACCTAACTCTTTGTCCAATCTCACAATGTTTTCGGGATTTACAACAAATGATTTATGGCATTTATATAGTCTGCAGTCTTGTTTCACAATTTTTGACAATTGACCATAGAACTCAATCTGCTCTTCCGTTGTATGAAGAATCACCTTATGAACTGTTGGAGATGTTTCAAAATAAAGAATCTTATGAAAAGGAACTTGTATAGTTGCATTCTTTGTATCTACCGTAAAAGCACACTCTATTTGGCTAAGACCATTTTTAGAAAGTGCTAATCCAATATCAGAAATAATCCTATCTTCATATTCATTATCAGGCAAATTCTTATCAATAAAATCAAGTGCAGCTAAGCGATACTGAAAGGTTGAAGGTAGGAGTTCGGGATGTGCTGTGATGAAAACAATACTAGCATAAGGATCTCGCTCACGAATCTGTTGAGCAACCAATATTCCCCCTTCGACATCACTGTCAGATCCAATATCTAGAAAAAAGAGTAAATGCGAGCCCCTTTCCGTAATACGCTCTAATAATTGATTGGGTTTATCGTATAAATTGACCTTCCCAATTCTTAAAATATATATTTGTTTGGACTTTTGGATAGCATCCTCAAGACGAGCTTGTTGAAAATAATCTTCTTCTAAAACAAAAATATCTAACATGCTCAATACCTCCGTTTTATAACATTTCCTTTCAATAACTTGATGAATTAGCTACTTATAGAACGAATCCTATACTTTCATTTTGATTCTACAACTTTCGCTAATTTACGGCAAATATTTTCAAAACATATTGAACAATATATTTATTCAACTCTTGAAACTAAAAAAACACCACCCTCAAAAGAGAGTGATGTTACAAATCTTAAGAAATATCTACATAGCGTCTTGCACCGCTATAGGTTACATAAGACAACCAGGTATGGTCATCTGCTGTAAGGACCTTGTCATAGCGAACGGACATGCCTTTATCATAGTAGGCTAACTCTGGGCTTGCAACGCTTGGTTGAGCCTTGATAGAGCTAGGTTTGGTAAAGGTATAGGTGCCAGTTGCCGCTAAGCTTGGGCTTGCTGGTTGAGCAACTGCTGTTGCCTTAGCATCAATAGCAACGTATCGGCGGTTGCCTCCATGGCTGACATAAGAGAGCCAGGTATGACCATCTGCAGTCACCAATCTGTCATAGTTAACGGACATACCAGCATCATAGT
>OLOY01000604.1_pt1 | contig 22712 bp, 17 predicted proteins | sample 1672771 | NCBI WGS metagenome assembly OLOY01 (sample SAMEA3136722, study PRJEB25190) | human gut metagenome
TTTCAACTAATTCCGCAACTTCATTTATTTTAGACATAATCAAAACCTCCCTGTTTATCTATTCAACTTATTTCTTCTTCGCTGTACCGATCAGGCCTTCTCTGTAAGCTCCGATATATTCCATACAATAATCATCCAGTCCCAACAATGCCTCTGTGGCATAGACAAGTCCCAGCATATCCTTATTTGTAGGATCCATAATACCGCTGTCCAGACCTGCATTCATTGCAAGTACCAGGAACCCGTAATTAATCAGCTTACGAACCGGCAGATTAAAGGAAATATTACTGATCGCCGCTGTAATATGAATGGTTGGATACTGTTTTCGAACACTTGTGATCGTTTCAATATTCGTATCGATACCATCCTCAGAAGTACAGAGCATCTCAACCAGGGGATCAATATGAATCCTGTCAGGCGCAATTCCGTACTCTTTCGCTTTCGCCATGATCTTGTCAAAAACTTTCAGACGGTCTGCTGCACATTTCGGAATACCTGTATTGTCACTCAGCAGCGCAATTACCTGCCATCCCTCATTTCCCGGCTCAGCCATGATTGGGAAAATCGTATCAATCTTATGTCCCTCTCCTGATACAGAGTTAAAAATTCCGGGTTTCTTACAGAACTTATAAGCCTGTGCCAGAACATCCGGACTTGGGCTGTCAATTGAGATTGGAAGATCTGTAACCTCCTGAATACAGTCAATCATCCATTTCAGAGTTTCCACTTCTTCCGCTTCCGGAACAGAAGCACAGCAGTCAATATAAGTAGCTCCGCTTTCTGCCTGAAGCTTTGCTCTTGCTTTAATAAATTCAGAGTCTCTTTTCGCAATCGCTTCTGCAACGATCGGGATAGAACCATTAATTTTCTCACCAATAATAATCATTTTTCAAACACCTCCATAGCATCATCTTTTCCCAAACTTCCGCTTTGCCACTGGCAAATACCTGAAATCAGAACATAATCTGCCATGGAAGTCTTGTAGATTCAGATGCCTTAATGCCAAATTTCTCTTCATTCAGCTTGTCAATGGAATCACAGAGAGATTTGTAGACACCCGGATAAACAGAACCAGGACCACCCTGGGCAATACATGGAATAAAGTATTTATTTCCACATTCTTCACATACACGGCGTACCACTGCATCACAGTTCTCATCTGTCCAGCCTTCAAAATCAACTGCACGATTCTCAATGCCACCCATGAAGCTGATCTTTCCGCCGTATTTCCTGATCAGTTCCGGAAGATTATTAGTTTCCATGCATCCCTGCCATACATCGATTCCCATCTCAATCATAGAAGGAACCAGTGTTGCTGCGTAACTGTCAGAATGATGGATAACCAGTTCAACTCCATGGCTGTGATAATATCCATAAATCTCTTTATATGGCTCAAGTAAAAATTCATCAAACATTGCCGGACTCATGAATGTGCTGTCCAGTCCGCCCCAGTCATCATGATGGAACAGCATATCCGGATGAAGGTTAGAACAAATTCCCTCAGCCAGTTCCAGTTCCCACTCTGTCAGATACTTAATCAGATCATGCATCTCATCCGGATTGGTAATATAGTAAACCAGCGCATTGCTGATCTCACACAGATGATGCGTCTGCTCAAATAATCCCGGTGCTACGAAAGCTGCTTTAAAAGCCTGCTCACCATCAACTGCATCATACTGGGCTTTCACCATATCCCACTGATCCTGAGTAAATTTCAGTGATGGTGCATGTACATAGTCTTTCCAGTCTTCAATATCCTTTACTACAATTTTATCAGGGGTATGTACAGGAAACGCTCCCGGTACTCCCTTTGGAAAAGTGTTGGTTACACCCCATGCATTCACCACATTTTCCTGTCCCGGCTGAAGAAGCGGGCTTGCAAACATAAATGGATGAAACAGAAGCTGCACTGCCTCATACTGATTGACAAATCTGTCAGGATTACCGCCTCTTATAACTTCCAGCATATTTTGTTTTGGTGTTAACATATGATCTACCTCCTCATTTCATATCGAAAATGCCCCCACATTTCCGCGTTTCTTTGTTTATTTTGTCGTTCTTTATCTTTCTTTCGATGATTCCATTGTATCATTTGTATAGTTTAAAATATATAATCAGATATGTGGATTTTTCGCATCTGTGTTCCTACAATTTGTACGAATTAACTTTTCCCTTTTTATGCTATGTACTACTTCACAAAAAACATTTTCGACAGCCATCCTATTGCGGTTCTTCTGTAAACTCGTTATAATTTACATATAAATATAACGTAGGCGGTGATTTAAATGTACAAAAAACTCTTGCTCCCTTTTCTGGTTTCTGTCAGTCTTATGAGTGCTTCTCTATGCTATGCCTCAGAAGGCCAGGGAATGCTTTCTCCCTCTACAAACTCCTCTGACAGTGTATTTGGCGGCGCTTCCTCCGATGAGTCCGAACCGGTGACAGATACCAGGCTTCAAGCCCTTTTAAACAATCTTCAGGGACAGCTTCCCACAGACAACGGAAGCTGGTCTGTCTATATCTGTGACCTTCCGGGAGAATCCGAGGGCGGCCTAAATGCAGGTTCTATGCAGGCAGCCAGCCTGATCAAGCTCTATATTATGGGAGCTGTTTACGAACAGTACGACAGCATTATCGGCCAATATGGCAAAGAGACTGTAGACTCTGCTCTGTATTCTATGATCACTGTCAGTGACAATGACTGCGCTAATACACTGGTAAATTATCTGGGCAGCGGCAATTCCTCTGCAGGCATGCAGGCTGTCAACAGCTTTTGCCAGACTCACGGTTATACAGACACAAGCATGGGACGCCTTCTCCTTGCTGATACCTCCACAGGTGATAACTATACCTCTGCAGAGGATTGTGCTGATTTTCTGAAGGAGGTTTATGACGAAGAGGATTCTGATTTCTCCCATGCATCAGACATGTATGCTCTTTTGAAGGCTCAGACAAGACGCAACAAAATCCCCGCACAGCTGCCCCAGGGAGTAAAGGTGGCCAACAAAACAGGAGAACTTTCAGATGTGGAAAATGACGCAGGTATTCTCTATGATTCCGAAAATGACCTGGTGATCGTGTTCCTGTCCCAGAATCTGGTCAATGCTTCTGCCGCCCAGAACACAATTGCTTCTCTCAGCAAGGAAATCTATACTTATTACAACCAATAAAATATCAGGTCAAAAACTCAACGCTTTCGACCTGACATCAGAAAAATTTGAAAAGGAGGTTTTTACATGAAGAAGAAAAAATTTTACTTACCGGTTATTGCCACAGCAGCACTTGCACTGTCTTTTTCCACCACTGCACATGATGCCCAGGCATCTGTCAATACTTATCAGGTAAATGTGCCAACCGGATACCTGGCTCTGCGAAACGCAGCCAACGCAGATGACAGTAACATTTTCGGACAGCTTTACACCGGAGATCTGGTAGAAGTTTCCGACTACGCAATCGCTACCGGATACTGGTATGTTTATTCTCCCAAATATGATGCTTTCGGTTATGTAAATAATGACTATCTGAATGCTATCAATTCCTCCTCCGGATATTACTATGATTCCCAGTGGACTGTCAGCGTAAGCACTGGTTATCTGGCCCTTCGCACTGACAAGGCTTATAATTCCTCCAATGAAATCGGGCAGCTTTATACCGGGGATACCGTAAGCGTCTTCAATAGCAGCGATCCCGCTTACTGGTATGTATATTCACCCAGACTTAACCAATATGGTTATGTAAACAAAGATTATCTGACCGGCGGAGTTGTTGGAGCCGTAGGTACTGTCTCTCTTTACGCAGGGGAAACAAGGGTTGTCAATGTTGCTACAGGATATCTGGCTCTCCGCAATATGAAGGCTTATGATTCCTCCAATGAAATCGGGCAGCTTTATACCGGGGATACTGTTCAGATTCTGGATACCAGCGATGCACAATACTGGTATGTATATTCGCCCAAATATGATCTCAACGGATTCGTAAACAAAGACTATCTCAGCGGCACGGCTTCCTATTCATCCAGAACTGTACGCGTTTCCAAAGGATATCTGGCTCTCCGTTCCTCCAAGGCTTATACCACAGCCAACGAAACCGGGGAACTTTATACCGGAGATACTGTAGAAATTATAGATACCAGCGATCCAACCTATTGGTATGTATATGCCCCCAAATTGAATAATTACGGTTATGTAAACAAGGATTATTTGTATTGATCTGACAGCTTGATACAGTTTGATTCGACCAAAAAAGAAACTGCATATTCTGTGATGTCTGCCAATTTCGCAAACATCATCTGAACATGCAGTTTCTTTTATTTCCACACACTGATAAGCGGGCGTCTCAAAAAAAGTTATTTTATAAATTTTATATTCTATAATTAATGGTTATCAGCATGATGGTTTCTATTTCATTTTTATCAGTAATTTCCGCTGAAAAACTTACTGTCTTTTGGCAGCTCATAATCATTAAAATAAGCTCCAAAATCTATCTTCAGATAATTGCAGAGATTAGCCAGTTCAACCATAGTATTGTCATTTACAGGAATACCATTTTCCCTGCGCTCTTTTTCTGCCAGCACTTCTTTCTCACCATGAGTATAAATCTGCTCTGCGCCCTCAGCCTTGGGACTCTGGCGAAGAGTTTCCAGATATTCTGAGAAATGCGCCTTGATATCATCTGCATTGCCGAAGATTGCAGGATCGATCGCTGCAAATCCATGGCAGATACCTGTCTTGTCTTTAAATGTACAGCATTTGTCAGAAGTAACACCCATAGAAAGAATAGAGCTGAAAATCTCACAGAGCATTCCATATCCATAGCCCTTATGACTTCCGTTTACCTCTTTATTTCCTCCAAGAGGCATAATTCCGCCGCCTTTCTTGCCGACAATATTTGCAAGTACAGCCGGTGCATCTGTACTTTCATGTCCGTCTGCTCCCAGAGCCCAGCCCTCAGGAAGCTGTTTACCTGATTTATTATACATTTCCAGTTTTCCTCTGGTTACAACTGTTGTAGAACAGTCAAAAAGGAAAGGATAGGGTTCTGCAGGCATCGCTACCGCGATCGGGTTGGAACCCAGCATAGCCTTACGTCCAAAAGTCGGTACCATGATCGCTTCTGAGTTCGTGCATGCCATACCAAGTAATCCCTGTTTAGAAGCCATCTCTGCATAGTATCCGGCAATACCAAAATGATTCGAATTTCTTACAGAAACAAAACCAACCCCTGTTTTCTTTGCTTTCTCAATGGCTTTCTCCATTGCAAAATGAGAGATCAACTGTCCCATACCGTCATGTCCGTCAATCACTGCTGATACAGGTGTCTCAAATACAACCTCCGGTTCCGCATCCGGATGAATCGTACCTTTCTCAATTCCTTTATCATATCTTACCATTCTCTGCATTCCATGACTCTCAATCCCGTACAGATCTGCGGTAAGCAAAACATCTTTAATAATATTGGTCTGTTCCTCATTGAAGCCAAACTTCCGAAATACATCGTGGCAAAAAGTATTTAATGTGTCATAACTCCATTTCACATATCCCATAACTGCAAAGCCCCTCCTTGTAGTATTACCTCTTCCTGTATTGGTTATACCAATTAATTTGTTGAAATAATTATATTACCATTGCTTTTAAAAATCAACTGTTTTTTCTGATTTTATTTTTCTTTTTGTAGACTAGGTCAGAGGGCTTTGCCTCGTTCCCCTCATCAAACCGCACGTGAGATTTTCCCTCATACGGCTTTCCGATATTCTTCTTTCTTCAGCATTATGTCATGCCACCATTGCTAGGCACGCTTCTATAACATAAACAGGGCGAGTAATTCTAAACGAATTGCTCACCCTGCTCTAGAACTGCCTGCTTCACAGCAGTTCCCCTTCATTATTTTTTAATTTATTTCTTTTAAAATTGCAACATCATATGGTTTTAATTCAACAACATTCTCCACTATTTCATGTGTAATCATATTCTCATATGACTGCCCCATTGAAACTATAACTGAATGGTCATTATAGTTCAAAATAAACAATGCATCATTTGTCCCATCTGTAGTATCTACAACTTCTACACCATCAACTTTATATAAATCCATATCAATCCCTGCTTTTCTTCCCAGATAAACAGCCAACATTTTCATGGCTTTTTCATCCAGATCGCAGCCCAAATAATATACCTCACCTTTTCCTATCTGGTTTACAGTCATGCAAGCCTCACCTGCATAAAAATCAGAAGTATATTTTCCAATTACTTTTGCAGTAACTGGTTTCACTATATCACACCACATGTGAGCCATTCCATTTCCAAACACACCTGTCGTAGCAGTTGTTTTCTCCAGAAGCGGATCATAATCTTCTACCTCTACACCGGCTAGGTCTGCAAATACACCTGGTACAGTTTCTGTAAGCATGTTGTTATACATATCTTTGATTCCACTTCTAAATGAGAATAGAACTTTTCCACCTGCTTGAGCATAAGCTTCAATGTTCTTCTTTCCTTCATCCGATACCATCATCAACATTGGTGCAAGAACAAGATCATATTTATTTAAGTCTTCTTCTGCTGTCACGAAATCTACTGGAATTCCCATGTTCCAAAATGGACGATAATAATCAAGCAATAAAGAATCATAATACAATCCTTCTACCTGACGATGAATAGATTGACTCCATTCACTATCAAAAGATTTGATAATTGCAACACGTGCTCTCGGCATCAGCGCTCGGTAGTTCTTACTTAGTTCTTCCATTTCAGCTCCTACCCGAGAAACTTCAGCATATCTTCTGTTCGGTTTTCCATCATGATTCAAAATGCCATGCCAGAGTTCTTCTGTTCCAAACGGGCATGCTCTCCAGCGGAAATAAACAACTGTATCGGCTCCATTTGCCACTGACTGATATGTCCAAAGACGGAGTTTTCCAGGCGTTGGTGTTGGTCCCAACTTACTCCATCCGCAAGGACCGGACTGCTGTTCCATAACCCAGAACGGTTTCTTCTTATAGCTTCTAAGCAATGCATGGTCTCTTGATACTGTTTCCGGTTTTGCTTTCCCCCACTGAAATTCAATATAATTATCCCATGTTACAAAATCAAATTCTTTAGATAATTTAAAATAATCAATTCCTGTTCCCGAGTTAATAGCAGCGTCTAAAAGATTGCTAGTTATCGGAAGATCAGAATACTCCTTAATTGTATCTACAGATTCTTTTGTAAATTCAACTACAGAATCACTGCAGAAACGATAGTAGTCTAGCAACAATGCTGGGTTCTGCCCTTGTGTATCGTGACAAGTATCATAGCATGCACCCGCCTTCGGAATGTTCAGCTCCTCAAAACTTCTGTATGTCTGACTCCAGAAAGTAGTTCCATACGTTTTATTCAGATTATCAATCGTACCATATTTCTCTTTCAGCCAGCTACGGAAACGGTTCTCGCAAGACTTACAATAACATCTGGTTGTATTTGACCATCCCAGTTCATTATCTACCTGCCATGCTTCAATTGCAGGATGTTTTGCATATCTCTTTGCAATAAGGGTATTTAATTTTTTTGTTTTTTCTCTGTATGTCTCACTGTTAAAGCAGTAATGCTTTCTTGTTCCGAAGAGCTTCGGATTTCCATGAATATCATTCTGAAGAATATCTGGATACTTATCTATCATCCATTTAGGAGGGGTAGCTGAAGGTGTACACATTACTACCTTGATTCCGTACTTTCCAAAAAAATCCAGTGCCTCATCCATCCAGTCAAATTCGTATTTTCCTTCTTCAGGCTCATAAAGGCTCCATGCAAATTCACCAATTCTGATTACTTTGATATTTGCTTTGACCATCATCTCTGCATCTGTTTTCCAACGCTCTTTTTCCCAATGTTCTGGATAATAATCCGCACCAATTCTCATAGTATTTTCTCCCTGTTATTTTCCAAATTCAAATTTCACGGATTTTAATGCTTCTTTACAGCTGCAATCACCTGTATATGCAATATATGTAATATCCTCTTCTACAAAATCATCTTTTTCTTCTGAATAATAAGCCATATCCTTCGAACTTACCTGAAGAGAAACTTTCTTTTCTTCTCCCGGCATTAATTCTACTCTCGCGAAATCTTTCAAGATTTTAACCGGACGATCTACAGCACTTCCCTCACATCCGATATAAAGCTGTACAACTTCTGCGCCTTTTACATCTCCTGTATTCTTTACATTAACAGAAATCTTTGCTGTTTTATCAAATACTTCAACTGTCGGCTCGCTGATGTCAAATGTTGTATAGGATAAACCATAGCCAAACGGATACAGAACAGGAATGTTTTCTTTATCCATCTTGCAGTAGCCATGATAGTATTCATACTCTGCATATGTGCAGTCAGGATCAAAATCAGGATAGCTGTCTTCGGAAAGTGCTACTGTATATGGAAGTTTACCGCTTGGGCAAACATCACCGAACAGAATGTCTGCCAGTACATTCCCGCCTTCCATTCCACTGTAGAAGGAGAAGATAATTGCAGGAACATCTTTTTCCCACTCATCGATCAGGATCGCACTGCTTCCGATAATGGAAACGACAGTATTCGGATTCACACCCTTTACACCATGAATCAGATCGATATCTCTCTGATGAAGTCTCATGCTTGCTCTGTCTCCGCCCATTCCGGCAATATCACTTCTATCAGCCAGATATTCTCCTTCATCGCTATGGATATAACCGGCAACGATCACTACTGCATCAGCATCTGCTGCAAGTTCTTTTGCACGTTCCAGATCACTTCCGTCATTATAAAGGATCTGTGCTTTCGGCATTTTTTTCATCAGGCCTTTAAATGGCGTAACTGTATAATATGGATGAACCTTACTGGAACCATGGTCGCCGATATTTTCTGTATCTCCCAGTACTCCAAGAACTACGATCTTCTCCGTTTTCTCTTTATCAAGAGGAAGCACATGATTCTCGTTCTTCAAAAGTACCATAGATTCTTCGGCAGCTCTCTTTGCTACTGCTACATGTTCCGGGCATGCAAGAATATCTTCTGTATATTCCTGCGGGTCTTTTCTTGTCTCATAATAAAGTACTGTACGAAGAATGTATCCAACAGCTTCATCTACATCTTCCATAGCAAGAGTTCCGTCTTCAATTGCTTTAGGGATCTGTTCTGCATAATGACAGATACATGGCATTTCAACGTTCATTCCGCTCTTTACTGCCTTCGGGCCATCTTTTACGGCCCAGAGGAAATCAGATAAAGTAAATCCTTCAAATCCCCATTTATCTCTGAGAATATCTTTTAACAGATATTTACTCTCTGATGCCTGTTCTCCATAAACTTTATTATACGCTCCCATTACAGAAGCTGCACCTTCTTCAATGCATCTCTTAAAATGAGGAAGATATACTTCGAAAAGTGTTCTCTTATCTGCATGTACATCTGCTTTAAATCTCGCATTTTCAATACTGTTCATTGCGAAATGTTTAATGCACGCCATAACATTCTGGCTCTGAACACCTCTCGTCAGAGCTGCCCCCATTTCTCCCAGATGATAGGTATCTTCTCCGTAGCACTCCTGCGCACGGCCCCAGCGTGGATTTCTTGGAAGATTGATGCACACACCGCCGTAATAGTTTCCGCCCACTGCACGAACCTCTGCACCGATCACTTCTCCAATCTTCTCTTCCAGATCGCGATCAAAGCTGGCACCTCTTGCCATGGAAACAGGAAAGCAGGTTGCAGATCCAGCTACTACGCCTCTTGGTCCATCTACAAAACGGATATTTGGAATGCCAAGACGTTCTACTTCTTTTGTCGGATACGGTTTTACATTATAATGTTCAATCAGAAACAGATCATCCAGTAATTTCTTCTCTGTAACCTGTCCTGACATTATCCCAATCTTCTCATCCAGTGTGAGTTCCTGGATCACTTCATCTACATATTTCTTTATTGTTTTTTTTGAACAATTTTCTGTCAGTTTTGTTCTTTTTACTACATCCCTCATCCTTTACTTCTCCTTTCATAATTGCACTTGTTTGATGTTTATTTTTATTTTCTCTTTGCATATTTTCTCATGTCAATAATAACAGCAAGAAGAATGATTAAACCTTTTACGATATACTGCCAGTACATGTTTACACCGATGAATGCAAGGCCATAATTGATAACTGTGAACATCAGAACACCAATTACGATACCGCCTACACTACCAACACCACCTGAAAGAGATACACCGCCGATTACGCAGGCAGCAACTGCATCCATTTCATATCCGTTACCGGTTGTATTGGAAGCACTTCCGATACGTCCTACTTCCAGGGCTGCTGCAAATGCATACATCATACCTGCAATTGCGTAAACCATAATCTGTGTCTTTATAACATTTACACCTGATACTTTTGCAGCTTCCGGGTTACCACCTACTGCAAACATATATTTACCAAATTTTGTTTTATTCCATACGATCCACATAACTACACATACTGCTGCGGCAATGATGATCAGATACGGAATCTGGAAGTCTCCGATTCCAATGGAACCAATTGCAATCTGAGTTACTTTTGAATCAATACCACCAATTGGCTGTGCACCATATGGCGGACGGTCAAAATAAATAGAAGATGCACCATATAAGATCAACTGCATACCAAGCGTTGCGATAAACGGCGGTACTTTAAATACTGCAACAAGCACACCGGATATTCCACCAAGTACAAGACAGATTGCCAGTACCAGTAATAATGGAACGATCAGCGGAAGCTCTTTTAAATTCGGATACATTCTGTATGCATAGTCTGGATCCTGAACTAAAGATGCGAAGATAACTGCTGCCAGACCGATCATACGTCCTGTGGAAAGGTCAACGCCCTGCACTACCAGTACCATTCCGGCTGCTAATGCAATAATAATCTTAGTTGATGACTGCGCAAAAATATTTTTAAAGTTATTGAATGATAAGAATCTTGGTTCTACTACCACAATTGCAACTAACAGGATAATAAAAACCAGATAAATTGCTTTTTCAGCAATAAGTTCTTTAATTGAAATGTTCTTTGAATTTTTCACCAGAATCCCCTCCTGAGTTCGTATTGAAAGATCAGATAAATCGGGCCGCTGCCTGCATAACATCTACCTGTCCTACTTCTTTTGAATCAAATATAGCTGATTGATGTCCATTGCTCATAACCAGAATCCTGTCGGAAATTCCGAACAGTTCCGGCATTTCTGAGCTTACTACGATAATTCCTTTTCCTTGCTCAGCCAGCTGGTTGATCAGCTGATAGATTTCAAATTTAGCACCTACGTCAATACCCCTGGTAGGCTCATCCAAGAGCAGGATATCAGGATCTGTCAGCAGCCATCTGCCCAGAATTACTTTCTGCTGATTTCCTCCTGAAAGGTTTGCAATCTTGGACTTCATTGACGGAGTTTTTACTTTCATGGCATTTATCATTTTGGTAATATCTGCTTTCATTTTTTCTCCGTTTAAAAGTCCCGTCTTCTGATATTTCGGTAAATTGGAAATTGTCATATTAAATCCAACACTCAAACCTCCAAAAATACCATCCGATCTTCGTTCCTCTGTCAGCATTGCAAATCCATTCGCCATTGCCTCTTTTGGACTTCTGTTCTGAACTTCTTTTCCTTTTACCAGTATCTGACCTTTGCCTTTCATTCTTATGCCAAATAATGTTTCAAGGATTTCCGTTCTCTTAGATCCTACTAATCCGGCGATTCCAAGGATTTCTCCCTTATGTAATTGAAAATTAACGCCCTCAAATCCTGGATTTAATGTACCGAGGTCTTTTACTTCCATTAATACATCACCTATCTTGGCTTTCTTTTCCGGATAGCGGTCTTTTAATTCTCGTCCAACCATCATTTTAATGATCTTATCAATGGTCAACTCACTGGCAGGTTTTGTATCAATCCACTTGCCATCTCTCATAACTGTTACATCATCAGAAATACGCAAAATTTCTTCCATTTTATGTGATATATAAATAATACTGGTATTCTTTTTCTTAAGCTTTTCTATAATCTTAAAAAGATGCTCTACTTCTTTCTCTGTAAGCGATGAAGTCGGTTCATCCATTACAATTACTTTTGAGTTATACGAAACTGCTTTTGCAATCTCTATCATCTGTTTTTGTGAAACTTTCAGGGTTCCTATCTTAACCTTCGGATTTACCTGAATATCCAAATCATCGAAAATCGCTTTTGTGTCTTCATACATTTTCTGGTCATCTACCAGACCATGCTTCATTGGAAATCTTCCAAGCCACATATTTTCCATAACTGTCTGATTTAATACCTGGTTCAGTTCCTGATGCACCATGGATACATGATTCTGTAATGCTTCTGATGGGCTGGAAAATTTAATGTTTTTGCCATCCAGAATGATTTCGCCCTCATCAAATGAATAAATACCGAACAGACATTTCATTAATGTGGATTTACCTGCACCATTTTCTCCCATAAGAGAATGCACTGTTCCAGGACGTACACATAACGTTACATCGTCAAGTGCTTTTACACCAGGAAACGATTTTGAAATATGCTTTAATTCCAATATATATTCTGTTCCCATTTTAAAATCCTTTCCCTCTTTTTTATTACAGGCATCCGTTTAAAACGAATGCCTGCCTGTAAAATCAGTTATTTTTTATTCATAAGTTGACTTTGCTAAATCAAGATTATCTTTGGTGATTGCCTGATATGGAACTCGTACAGCTTTTGCTTCTTCTTCCATTTCTACACCTTCGATTCCATCTACAGCGTCTTTACCACTTGTAAGGTTCTCTGCCATTTTTACAATTGTCTGTCCCTGAGTCTTAGCATCCTGTAATACGGAACCTGTGATCTCACCGCTTTCAATCTTGGAAAGAATTTCAGGAAGAGCATCAATTCCATAAATCGGAATGTATTTGCTGCTTTCTTCTCCATCTGTATTAAATCCGGCTGCTTCTACTGCTGATAAAGCACCAAGTGCCATTGCATCGTTTCCTGCTACGCAGCATTCAATTTCGTCACCGTATTTAGATACCCATGCATCCATTTTTTCTTTTGCAGTTGCTGTTACCCACATTCCTGTATCTTCTGCAAGAAGGTCAATCTCAATTCCTGCATCTTCGATCGTGCTCTTGAGATAATCACATCTCGGCTGGGATGCTGTATGTCCCGGGTCACCCATCAGATATACAAGCTGTAATTTTCCATCACCGTTTTTATCCATTTCCGGATGTTCTTTCCAGTAGTCGATTACCATCTGTGCCTGAATAGATGCACCATAATCTCCACCTGTAGATGTTACCTGATAAGCATTTTCATAAGAATTAATTACATCGTAATCTGTTATCTCTTTGTTGAAGAAAATGATCGGAACATTTCCTGCGTCTTTACATTTCTGGATCAGTGTCGGAGCTGCTGTTACATCACATACAGAAACTGCAACTACAGAAGCGCCTTTAGCCAGCATTGTATCAACCTGATTGTTCTGTGTGGACTGGTCATTCTGTCCATCTTCGATGTTTGTTTTAAAGATTCCATCGCATGCATTTGTAATCGCTTTTCCAATATAAGAGTTGAAGTTATCAGAAGCTGAATAAATACCTGCGCCAAGAATCTTCTCATCATCAGCCTTTACCTGTGCTGCACCTACGCCGCCAACACCGGCTACCATTACTGCTGCCATTAAGACACTTAATAACTTTTTCTTCATTTGTAAACCCTCCCATTAGTTTATTTTACGCGTTTGTTATTTTGTATACTCATATTAACTTTGATGTCCTATTTTTTCAACTTTTGATATTTAGATTAAGGGGGACATTCTTTTGTTTCTTATTTTTTGTATAAAAAAAAGACGAATTATCCAAAATTTTTATCATTATTGCACATTCGTCTTTTTTTGCTTTACCATTCTTCTTCTCTTGTCAGCACACCGTGCTTAAGAAACATGGATTCTCCCTTGATTTTATTCATAATTGCAAAGTTAGCAGTAAGAAGAATTACTCCGATTCCTCTTTTCTGCAATGCTCCGATCATCTTTCTTGTAATTTCCCTCATATTAATATCCATATCTGTAAATGGATTCTCAATGATCACAATCTTTGGCTGATACACCAGCCATTTTTCATAGGCCAGCTTCTGTAGTTCTGTATTTCCAATATTTTTCAGTTTCTTCTTATTCAGCTCATCGTTCTGAATGAAATCACTTACACTTCTGGTATACTTTTTCGCAAACCAGAATCCTCTTACCTTTTCATGCAGCGGCACACTCACATTTTCCGTTGCACTCATATTATCCAGGATCATGCTCCTATACGGTGCTTCTGTTATAAACCCTACGCCCTCACGTACTGCCTGGCTCATATTTGATACCTTATACAATTTCTCAGAAATATAAATCTGTCCTTCTTCAATGCTCTCTTCTCCCGAAAACATTTCCCAGAAACTGCTCTTGCTTTTTTCATCTGAATAATAAATCTTAAGCAGCTCTCCGGAACACAATGTAAAATTAAGATTCTTCAGATAACAGGTACTTACATCTCTTACTTCTAATACATTGTTCTGCCCATTTATTACTTTCTGCCCATAGGCTCCAAATGTTTCTACCTTATTTTCATATATCAGAGCTTTCAGAACTTTACTCAACTTACAGTTTAACTGAGAAATCCCAGATACAAATGTAGTTCTTCCATTTTGAACAACTGCAATAGATTCCATCCATTCCATAATAAAATCTTCAAATCCTACTGTAACCAGAAATGACATCTGGGATTTCATTTTGTCAATAAGAGAAAACACTTCTCCCAGATCCTTTTCTGATAAAAGGCTGGTAATCTCATCCAGAATCACAATTTTCTTTCTTTCCTCATAGGCTTTAAGTAATTCTATAATAACCTTTTCCTTGGCAGATAAATTTCTGACTTTATGAGGCATATCATCCAAAATATTCAGTTCCGTCCTTAACTTCTGGAAACGTTCTCTATACTCTTTCTGATCCAGAAACAGTTTTCTGTCTGAAAAAAGAAATATATTATCTTCTATCGTAATAGAAGGCAGTAATTTACTTTTAGAACCAATCACCGCCACCTGCTGTTTTAACAATCTGGCAGCTTCTTCATAAGCTTTCCTTTCCTCATTTACAAAAATCTTTCCTGAATAAAGTAAAACATCTCCAAGCAGCATATCAATAAAGAGCTTCTGTTCCAGAATATCATCGAATACGATTCCTGTTATTTCTCCCTGAAACAGTTCCAGAGACAGATCATCAAATATAACATTATTCCCTTTTTTTATCTTTCCGCCTTCTATATTCAGTAATTCTCTTTTCACTGATTTCTCTGCTCCCTGTTTGTAATGATCGGTACCGATATCCTGACTTCTGTTCCAAGATTAGGAATACTATAAATATGTATTCCATATTCATCCCCAAATAACAGCTTAATACGCCTGGATACATTCGGCAGAGCAATACCTCCACGTTTACGCTTCTCTTCTGTCAGCGGCCCTGAAGTTATCTCCAGTCTCTGGTTGATCTTTATAAGCTCTTCTTCGTCAATTCCAATTCCGTCATCATGAATATTGATCAGAAGTTTCTTCTCTGTCATCTCCAGTGAAATGGTGATAACTCCACCTTCTGCTTTCGCTTCCAGACCATGGAAAATTGCATTTTCAACTACAGGTTGCAAAGTAAGTTTAGGGAGTTTACATTCCAGGATCCTTGCATAGTCATCCGGAAAATTAACTCTCATATCCAGTTTATCTCCAAAACGATACTGCTGTATTTTAAAATAATTCTCTACATTCTCCAGTTCATCTTCTACTGAAACCAGATTTCCTGTATCCGTGATGGTATATCTGAAAAATGTAGACAATGCTTCCGTCGTATCAGCAATACTATCAATTCCTTCACATAGCGCATCTCCTCGTATTGCTTCCAGCGTATTATACAGAAAATGAGGATTGATCTGATTCTGCAGTGCAAGAAGTTCTGCATGTTTTGTCGATAACTCAATAATGTTCTTTTTATCCAATATGGAATCCAGCTTCTGCATTACTTCATTCTGCTCTGGAAAAATCTGATAATCCTGATCAATCAGTTCCTGAAAACTTCCACTCTGTATAAAATGTTTGAATAATTTTCTGGTCTCATTACATGGTTTTATCAGAAACTTATAAATAATCACATAAATGCTTCCTGTAATAACCATCTCTGTCACAATAACCACCATCATAGAAAAGAATCCCAGATATCCTTTCGATGCAGCCCATATAACTTCTATAAACTGAAGACCTGCCCCTAATCCCAGAAGAACCCACAAAAAATTAACTGCCTGTCTGCTAAATATATTTCTTTTTTTCATAGTTTTTGCACCTGCACATTTTAATTAACTATATAACTTTCTAAATTCTGAAGGATTCAATCCTGTTGTCTTCTTAAACAATTTAGAAAAATATTTCAGATCATTATATCCTACTGCAGATGCTACTTCCGCAATGTCATAATTAGTCTGTATGAGATAGTTCTTTGCATTTTGGATACGAAGCTCTGTCACATACTCAAGGAAATTTTTTCCTGTTTCTTTCTTAAACAGTGTAGAAAAATAGGCAGCATTAAATCCAATATACTCACTGACATTCTCCAGACTGATATGTTTGTTGAAATTATCATGGATATATTTCTTTGCATCACGTATCGGTTTACTCTCTTCATCCTGAATATTCTTCATATAAACCTGATGCACCCGGGACAGATCCGATTTGATCCACTGAAAGAGTTCATCATAATCCCATATCCTTCTGTACTGTTTTTTATAATCTTCAATCAGAAAAAGATTTCTGCCTTCACGAGAATATTTCATACCAAACCGCAATGTTTCAACTAATTCACCAAAAACTTCATAAACCAGTTTTCCGTCATACTTAAATGGCTTCAATTTCTCTCCAACCTTGTCAACAAGGCGGAGGGTTCCTTCAATATCCATTCTTTCCTGATAGGTCAGAATTTCATTTCGCAGACCACTGTCAAAAATTTCTTCTTTAGTTTTTCCACTTTTACTGTCTTCACTGTAGCAGATATATGTATCTTCATTTTCGCCCATTCGATTCATGATCGCCTGTTCTGCCTCTCGGAAACTATCCGTGATTCCCATATAAGAACTATGTGTATTTCCCTGTCCGATCCTTATTCTGATATCAGGAAATACAGTTTTCAAATTAGATACATTAACTATCAAATGTTTTAGCTTTTTTCTGACTGGTTCAATCTCTTTATCCACTGTATTTAAAATGCATACGATTTCATCCTGATATACTGTAGACATATAAGTTTCGCAGTATATCTCCAATTTTTCTTTTACCATCTGATGAATTTTGTTCATTACAAATTCTTCACTGTCACCGGCAGATTTGTCCGAATTTTTTGAGAAAAATGGCCTGACTCTGACTGCTGTAAAAAATCCTTTATGAAATTTACAACCATACTGTTCATTCAACTGTTCCAGACTCATATCTGCTTTTAGCGGATTAGTTGCTGAGTTTTGGAGCGTTTTCATAAGAAAATTCTCCCGTATATGTTCTCTGGATGCTTCAATGATAGATTCCATTTCGTTTCTGATTCTGGTACTCTTAATCAGAGATTCATGTGATTCTTTAATTTCAGTTAATGAGTTTTCCAGTTCTCTCTTTTTTAATGGTTTCAGCAGGTAGTCTTTTACCCCATACTTGATTGCCTGCTGTGCATATTCAAACTGACTATAGCCACTGATTACTATGAAATTAATCTCTGGATTTGTTTCTTTCGTCCTACGTATCAGTTCCAGCCCATCATATATCGGCATACGTATATCCGTAATTACAATATCCGGCTTCTTCTCACAAATATTTTCATAAGCAGTCTTTCCATCATTTGCGAAACCAACAATATCCATTTCCAGGGCATCCCAATCCACAAGATGCTGAATCAGGCGACATACTTTTATTTCATCATCTGCTATTAATACCTTCAATCTTCTTCCTCCCTGTCTATTTCCGCATATATTAACAATACTCCTTCTGAAATTCTATTATAAACTATCTAAATTTTTTTGTATACCTATGAATTTTCTTTGTATTATTATCAAATTATCTGACATATTGTCTTTTTTCAGAATAAATATTTATTGCTTGCTTTTATAAAACTCCAAGAATATACTATGAACAGATAATTCATCTGTATTATTTTGCCACTCATTATCTTCTTATATTTTTCTGATAAACCATAAAGACTTTATAATTACACCCACAAATAATATTATCAGAATCTTATGAAATTATTTTATAACAAAATAAAGAAAAGGAACGATTGCTATGATTCAGGACATCGCACCACATACTTATCACAACGAATACAAACCTTCTGCCCCGGATAAAGATTGCTTTATCCTTGTATATGAAAAAGGCAGCATTCTCCTTCCCCGCCAGGAACGGGATGCTGATATTACTTTCCCACGTTTCCGGGAGTTGGAGGAAAAGATTGCTGATCTTTACAGCAATTATATTTATCTGTTTTCCATAGATGATCAGCGTTTCTACCTGATCCCGGAGTTGGATACCACTCTGCTTCCGGACTATGAATTTCAGGATGTACGGATTCTTCGGACCGCTCAGCCACAGCATCTTGCATTTGCAGGAATTACAGGACATCAGCTCTTCCAGTGGTACAGCAAACGCAGATACTGTGGCTGCTGTGGAAAACCAATGGTTCACAGCCGGAAAGAACGTATGATGGAATGCCCTTCCTGCGGCAATCAGGAATATCCTGTTCTGTGTCCTGCAGTTATTGTAGGGATCACAAACGGAAATAAAATCATCCTGTCCAAATATGAAGGACGTCGATTCAAACGTTACGCTCTCATTGCAGGCTTCGCAGAAATCGGAGAAACAATTGAGGAGACTGTTCACAGAGAAGTGATGGAAGAAGTAGGACTGAAGGTCAAAAATCTCCGCTACTACAAGAGCCAGCCCTGGTCTTTCAGCAGTACCTTACTTTTTGGATTTTTCTGTGATGTAGATGGTGATGATGCCCTGACCATAGACCATGAAGAACTCTCCATGGCACAGTGGGTAGAACGAGACAAAATCCCGGATCAGGGCAATAATATCAGCCTGACCAAAGAAATGATGATGCTCTTCCGTGATGGGAAAGAACCCAGATAAACAATATTCTATATCAGAAAAAGCTCATAGAATATTTTTCCCTATTATGTCAAAAGGATACATGCACTGTGATTTTATTGTGCATGTATCCTTTTCGTTTCCCTGCAAAATTGCTTCCCTATATTCTCAAAAATATTTCTGATTACTCTTCACGCCGCACTCCCGGTGCCAAATCCACGGCTTCTGCGGCTTCCATTACATTCCTGTTCGAATTCTTTCAGTTTCCGTCTTGCATCCGGTGTCAGGTTTGTCGGAACTTCAATCTGTACAGTTGCATATTCATCGCCGTGTACAGACGGATTGTTCATGGCAACAATACCTTTACCTCTCAGACGTATCTTCGTTCCGGACTGAGTACCCGGTTTAATGTTACAGAGAACATCACCGTAAATAGTGTGAACCTTCGCCTCACCGCCAAATACTGCTGTTGTAAATGGGATATTTACAGTTGTGTAGACATCTCTGCCTTCTCGTTTATATCCGGGCTTATCCTGAACATTTACTTTCAGAAGCAGGTCACCGGCTTCACCTCCGCCGACTCCCGGATAGCCTTTTCCCTTAAGTCTGATAGATTTACCGGATTCAATACCCGCCGGAATATTGACTTCATAGTTCTGGATACCGCCGTTGCTGCTCTGCAGGCGGATAACCTTCTTGCCACCAAAAGCAGCTTCATCAAAGCTGACAGTAACCTCTGCATGAAGATCCTCACCTTTGCTGCTGTAAGAACCGCTAAAGCCCTGACTGCGGAAATCACTTCCACCTGTACCAAAGCCACTGCCGAAGCCGCCAGTTCCGTTACTTCCGAAACCGCCAAAGCCACTTCCGTGAAAGCCACTGCCTCCAAATCCGCCCCTTCCAAAACCACCTGATGATTTACTCTTCTTAAATCCACCACCAAAGAGGTTCTTCAGGATATCATCCATATCTTCGCCATTTTCAAAATGATATTCATGATAACCATTGCCATCACTGTACGAACCATGGAAACCACCGCCAAAAGGATTGCCCTGTGCTCCGCCAAAACCGCTTCCGAACGGGCTGCCCTGTTCGTTTCCATAATTACCGGCACCTTCTTCAAAAGCAGCGTGGCCAAACTGATCATACAGTTTACGCTTCTTCTCATCACTCAGAACATCATAGGCTTCATTTACTTCCTTAAAATGCTCTGCTGCCGAAGCATTTCCCTCATTACTGTCCGGATGATATTTCTTTGCCAGTTTTCTGTATGCTTTCTTAATCGTTGCTGCATCCGCGTTTTTGTTCACGCCCAGAACTTCATAGTAGTCTCTTTTCAATATCATCACCTTCCCTCATAAACACATTCTAACGCAATCATTCCTGACTTCATATTTCTGCAATCCTCATTATGCAAACAACGGGAAGCCAAAAGATTTGACCTCCCGTTGCTGTAACTTAATATCTATTATCCTTCAATGGAGATGCTGTGCTTCTGTTCCACTGCTGGCTTTGCTTCTTTCTTCGGAACGAATAATGTCAGGATACCATGTTTGAATTCTGCTTTGATGTCATCCTGATGTACTTCTTTACCTACATAAAAGCTACGACTGCAGGCACCTGCATAACGTTCTCTGCGGATATAACGTCCTGTCTCTTTTTCCTTCTCGTCTTTATCCAGGCCTTTCTCTGCACTGATAGTCAGATAACCATTTTCAAGTGCTGCATGAACTTCATCTTTCTTAAATCCCGGAAGATCTACAACCAGTTCGTATCCATTATTCATTTCCTTGATATCAGTTTTCATTACATGATTTGCTTTATGTCCATAAAGTTTCTTCTCTGCATCTTTCATTGCTCTGTCATCATAATAGAATGGGAAATCTCCAAAAAAGTCATCAAATAAATTTTCTCCAAAAATACTAGGCATTAACATAAGTCATATCTCCTTTTCTAATATATTTTATATATGTCAAATCTGTTCACCAGATTTACTTTCCAAATCTATCGCTACAGGTTTTTTCAACCTTCAATGGCAATTGTTTTCTTCTGTTCTACTGCTGGTTTTGCTTCTTTCTTTGGTACAAATAATGTGAGGATACCATGTTTGAATTCTGCTTTAATGTCTTCTTTCTCAACTTCTTTACCTACATAGAAGCTACGGCTGCAGGCACCTGCGTAACGTTCCTTACGGATATAACGTCCTGTCTCTTTCTCCTGCTCATCTTTGTCCAGGCCTTTCTCTGCACTGATAGTCAGATAACCATTCTCCAGATCAGCCTTTACTTCATCTTTAGTAAATCCCGGAAGATCTACGACCAGTTCATAGCCTTTATCAGTTTCCTTGATATCTGTTTTCATTATATGGCTGGCTCTGCGTCCGTAAAGTTTCTTCTCTGTATCTTTCATTGCTCTGTCATCATAATAAAATGGAAAATCTCCAAAAAAGTCATCAAATAAATTTTCTCCAAAAATACTAGGCATCAACATAAGTCATCTCTCCTTTTCTATACCGTCCATCTGTATATGATGGACTCTCAGTTATGCATCTTTACCTTGTTTCTTTGGAACTTAGGTTATCAGGAATCTCATAGAACTTATTTCTTTGTTCTCTTTTTGTTCCCTTTCCTTTGTTCTAGCTGTAATATAACACTTATTATTAGCACTGTCAAGAGGTGAGTGCTAATTATTTTGTGAAGAATTTGTGAACTATTTATATGGAAGCAGTGATATTACCTCTATCATCAATACCCTATGCGCCTATACTGCAAAGGGGATTCCCGTTTCAGGAATCCCCCATCATTATCCATATGTCTTCAAACTCCATGTAAGTTTTATCATGTATTTCTCAAACCAGATCGTATTTCACTACATCAATTTTAGCTGCACCTTCAACAAAGAAGGAAATCCCTTTTGCCTCTTGTCCTGTAAATATGACAGCCGACATAACCTGCTCGCCATCATTAATAAATATCTCTGCGCTGAATCTATCCAGAATCACACGAAGCTTTAATTCATCGGCATCTCCATTTACCAGACATCTTCTCTGATGAACCAATGCTCGTTCACTTCCTGAAAATTTTCTATCAATTTTCAGGACAGACTCATCCGGGCGGAAGCACAATTCTGTATGAAACCTCTCATTCTGTGCAAAACGTAATGCGAATTTCTTATAGACATTTTCCTTATCTTCCGGACGTATCACAAGCTCCATGTCTATAGTTCGTCCTTCGATTTTATCTAATGTGATCGTATCATTATTTATTACCACATTGTTGTACTCAACTCTGTCTTTTCGCATCCCATCGAGTTCTTTGATCGGCATTTGATAAAGTCTTCCGTTTTTCACAGATAATTCTCTCGGCAGACTCATTTGTGCAAACCACTTCGAATCATTATCACGATGAGCCAGTGTGTCCCAGTTCTGCATCCAGCCAATCATAATTCTGCGGCCGTCCGATGCTTTCACCGTCTGCATTGCATAAAAATCAATTCCATAATCCACAGACTGCGTAAACTGCTCTTTTAAGGTATATGTATCCTTGTCCATTTCTCCTATGATACATAAAG
>OLOY01000611.1_pt1 | contig 22399 bp, 15 predicted proteins | sample 1672771 | NCBI WGS metagenome assembly OLOY01 (sample SAMEA3136722, study PRJEB25190) | human gut metagenome
AGAATATGTGCAGGGAATATATGTGTATGATGATGGGAGAGTGGAGGTGGAATGGGAATCACTGACTTGATTTGTAGCAATAATGTAACGTCCACTACTACTGAACTTGTAGCAATGACGTTACATCCTCCCTGCTGATTTTGTGACAACAATATAACGTCCTCTGTTCCAAAACAACGGTTTTATGGGAAAAATCGAGGGGAAAAAGGTCAAAAAGTTTGTAGCAATGACTTGACATCCTCGGGATATCTCTGCGCATCACAAAGTCTCCCTGAAATATAAAAAACCCGATCCCCCGGACCAGCAAAGACAAAGTTCCGGCGGATCGTTTTGTTATATCAGTGAATCTATCGGACGATTTTCTTTGTACCTTTCCGGTTCAGCCGGAGGAAGACCGATGGTAAGGAATTTTCCACACTGACAGCCTGCGCAAAAACAGTGGCGAGGGTTGCTCCGGTAGCATCCGGATGGAGTCCGGTAACGAGGATCAGATCACCGACGATATTGACGATACAGACAACAAGAACAAACAGCAGCGATAATTATATAGAGACAGTAAAAAAATATTAAGAGATTATGCATGCAAAACAGAAAACAGATTCGATATTGTTCACATTGCAGTTTCCGGTAAAATCAGGTAGAATAGAGCACAGGAATATAAATCATATATGGGGTAAACATGGATGAAGAAAAGAGAAAAACGAGTAGCCTATATCCTTCGGGCAGGGATGACGGTACTCACGATAATACTGATTATTTTGTTTTTCGGTATCATGTCGCTGGTCAGTGACCTCCAGGGAACGGCAAGGGTCGTAAACTACGCCGGACTGGTTCGCGGAGAAACCCAGCGGGTGATCAAACTGGAAGTGTCAAAGGAGCCGGATGACGAGATGATAGCGACCGTGGAAGCGATCATCAACGGACTTCGTTTCGGAAGTGACGAACTGGACCTGGTACGGCTGGAGGATACAGAATTCCAGGGGAAAATGGATGAACTTGCAGCTTACTTTACGGAATTAAAAGAAGAAATCTCGAAAGTACGGCAAAAAGGCTATGAACAGACAGCAATAATCGGTATGAGCGAGAATTTTTTCCGGATGTGTGATGAGGTAACCGGGATTGCGGAACGATATTCGCAAAAAAGAGCGACTGCATTGAATCATCTTGAAAAGATTGTAGTTGCAGATATTGTCTGCCTGGTACTTCTGATCGGTGTAGAACTGCTTCGGGCACTCCGCTTTGCGGCACAAAACAGGATCCTGCGAAAGAAAATCTATCTGGATGAATCCACAGGCCTGCCCAACAAAAACAAATGCGAAGAGATCCTGAGCGATCCCACCCCTCTCGGGGAAGAAGAGAGTACAGCCGTCTGTGTGTTTGATCTGAATAACCTGCGGATCATCAACAACAATTTGGGACATGACAAGGGAGACGAATATATCCGTTCCTTTGCCGAACAGCTTCGTCTCGCGGTAGATCCGGAAAACTTTGTCGGCAGGGACGGAGGAGACGAATTCATCGCGATTTTTCAAAAGACTGACCACTCGAAGATGCGGGAAACCTTAAAAAAGATCCGCACACAGATGGAAAACTACTCCGCAAAACACCCGGAGATGCCGATCAGCTATGCGGCAGGGTTTGCAATCTCCCTGGACTTTGCCGGTTCCACCCTCCGGGAACTGTTCCGGCTGGCGGATAAAAACATGTACGTGGACAAAAACAGGGCAAAGATCGAAGAAGCGACACAAAAACAGCAGAAAGCCTATGAACTGCTGGAATGGATCAAAAAAGAAAAATACCATTTTTCGGACTGTCTGTACTGTGATGCCCTGATGGATCAGTATGAGATCCTGCGGTCAAGCACCGGATACTTTCTTGCGGAAGACGGTAATTATTCCGGGGCGGTGGAACAGATCGTGGAAGAACTGGCAACCGACCGGGTGAGAAAAGAATTCTGGGATACCTTACAGCTTACCTCCCTGGAACAGCAGCTGACAAAGGACAATCCCCAGCTGGAGATTCCCTATCGCTACAAAAGAGAGAATGTGATTCACCGGGGAAGAGTGATCCTGAGATTCCTGGATGCCACAGAAGATGGCAGACTACACCATTTTATCCTGGGACAGGAGAACTTCCGGGACAGCAGGCAGCACCTGATGGATGAAAAACAGGAACTGATCCGCTATTATGAGCAGATGAAGCAGTCGATTCTGGAAAACAGCAATTATGTAGACGCATTAATGGAAACTGCGGAAGCGGTGTATACCGTAGATCTGACCAATGACTGCCTGGAAAATGCATTCTACCATGTGAAACGTGAAAGCATAGTGATCGACCGGGAGATGCCATGCTCTTACGATGCCTACTGCAGAGAACGGAGTCAGAAGGTGACAGACGATACGCTGGAAAGCTACCGGATCATGGATTCCTCGGAAAAACTGCTGAAACGCTTCCGGGAAGGCGATAAACAGATCACCGTAGAGTACCGGGAAGAAAAACAGGATGGAAGGATGATCTGGCTTCAGAAGACGATCCTGATGTCCCGGGAACTGCTGTATGACCGGGAGACCGGAAAAGAACGCAGTGCTGTACATGGAATTATCCTGTTTAAGAACACTTCGGAATTCCATAAAAAAGAAGAAGAGGAAAAAGAACGGCTGCAAAAAGCGGTGCAGGAGGCCGATGCAGAAAGCAAAGCCAAGACAGACTTCATGAACCGCATAAGCCATGATATCCGTACACCGATCAACGGCATCATGGGGATGCTGGAGATCCTTCGGAAAAATGAACACAACCCGGAGAAGATGGAAGAATGTATGGATAAGATACAGGTATCTGCCGATCATCTGTTGGCGCTTGTCAACGATGTACTGGATATGAACAAACTGGAAACCAATCAGATCCAGGAAGAGAATGAACCGTTTGACCTTGAAGTGCTGATGCGGGAAGTGGCTGTACTGATAAATCCGCTTCTGGAACAGAACCAGATCACACACCGGGTACACCGGAAAAATATACAGCACACAGCACTGAAAGGAAGCCCGTTACAGCTGCGCCAGATCATGCTGAACCTGTTCAGTAATGCGGTCAAATACAACAAACCGCAGGGATCCGTGGATACCGGCGTGGAAGAATTATCCTGTGACGGAAAAACAGCCTGGTACGAATTCAGAATCGCAGATACCGGTATCGGCATGGGCGGGGACTTTGTAAAGAATCAGCTGTTTGAGCCGTTCACCCAGGAACAATACGGAGCCAGAACACGCTATCAGGGAACCGGACTTGGAATGTCGATCGTCAAAGGTCTGGTGGAAAAGATGGGCGGAACCATTCAGGTGGAGAGCGTCCGTGGAGAGGGAACCACATTTACCTTCCGTCTGCCGTTCACCGTCAGTGAGACAGCCGCTTCAGAAACAAACACAGTGGGAGAAGATATATCGGATCTCCTCCGTGACCGAAGGATCCTTCTGGTAGAGGATAATGAGATCAATATGGAGATCGCACAGTTCTATCTGGAAGAAGCAGGGGCAAAAGTAGAAAAAGCATGGAACGGACAGGAAGCAGTAGCTTTGTTTTCCAAAAAACCTGCCGGCAGTTTCGATGCGATCCTGATGGATGTGATGATGCCTGTGATGGACGGCATGGAAGCCACACAGCGTATCCGTGATCTGAAACGGGAAGATGCGGCATCGATTCCGATCATTGCGATGACTGCACAGACTACAGCAGACATCCGGGAAACCTGCCGCAAAGCAGGAATGGATGACTATATCGCAAAACCGATCCGTGAGGAAGAGCTGGCGAAGGTGATCAGAAAATCGTGGAAAGTAAAAAAAGTGTAATGCTTTGCGTTGACAAAGAAGAGATTACTGACTAAAATAAAATCAGCGAGAAGTCGCTTCCGGGAGATACCATACCGGAGGCGATTTACTTTTCTATGATAAAAACGAAGAGTAGATGAGGGGAGGGAACCATATGGAAAATCAGTTACCGGAACTCAAAGTGAATATGTTGGGAAGGTTCTCCATAACCTATGGAGAACAGCCGATAACCTTCAAGAGAAACTCGGCAACCAAAGCAGTAAAACTACTGCAGATTCTGTTGCATTCCAGTCTGGTGGAGGACCGCGGGAGCACAGGAATCCCCAGAGCACAGCTGCTTGACGATCTCTTTGGAAGAGAAGAACTGGCAAATGTGGGCAATAACCTGCGTGTGACGGTATTCCGTCTGCGCAATATGCTGATCGAGGCGGGACTGCCGGAATATGAGTATATCGTAAAAGAAAAAGGTGTCTTTTACTGGCGCAGCCCGATGAAAGTGGATCTGGATGTGGCACGCTTTATGGAACTTGTCAGAAAAGGAGAAGAAGAAGTAGACGAAACCAGGAAGATGAATCTGTGGGAGAAGGCCTGCAGGCTGTACAAAGGAGAACTTCTTCCGATGCAGTCCGGAGAAGACTGGGTCATCATGAACAGTGTCCGTTACAAAGACAAATATTCCAAGATACTCCGCCGGCTGTGTGCCTACAGAAAAGAACAGCACGAATACGACACCATTCTGGAACTGACAGACAATGCCATCGAGATCTATCCGTTCGACGAATGGCAGTCCTTAAAAATTGATGCCCTGATGGGTATGAACCGCTACAAAGAAGCATATCAGCTGTACGATGCGACTTCAAAAATGTTCTTTGAAGAACTGGGAATCACACCATCCGAGCGCATGATGAACCAGTTCCAGGAGATGAGCGAACGGATGGGAAGAAAATACCATGCGGCAGGAGAGATCAAGGAAGACCTGAAAGAACCGGAGTACGAAGACGGTGCCTTCTACTGCAGCCTGCCAAGCTTCCGGGATAACTACCGGCTGGTGCGTCGGCTGATCGAGCGAAACGGACAGTCCGCATTCCTTATGGTATGCTCCCTGACAGACGGCAACGGCCATCCGCTGGAAAACCGGGAAAAGCTGGATGTGATGTCCATGGAACTGCACCGGGCAGTAAAAAACAGTCTGCGCCGCGGAGATTCCTTTTCCAAATACAGCCCGTCTCAGTTCCTGATCCTTCTGGTGGGAACCAGCCAGGAAAACTGTGACATTATCTTCCGACGCATCGCCGGGCGGTTCACACAAAAACATGGATCCTGGAACAAATATCTGGAGTATTACGTATCATCCATCGCAGACGTGGAGAATCCAAATGCAAGATTAAGCTTTCAGAAAAATGAATTTCGCTGGAAATAGGCAACAGGAACAGGAGTGTGAAACATGAGTCAATTTTGGAATGGAGAAGTACTGGCAGCACCGAACCTGATCACGGTGTGTGTGGACGAAAGTCATGCCAGCGAGATATCCGGCCGACTATATCACGGTTATTCCCAGGAGCCACAGTCCTTTGAAAATGTCGTGCAGCTGATCCGTTACATGGCAGACTTTTACGACAGCATTCGTTTTCCGGAATCCTCCGTGATCCTTCGGAAGTTCACTTCGGAAAAGCGTGCGATGGAGGAACTACATGAAAAAAGTGTGGAATATCAGCAGCTGATGGAACAAAGCGGCATCTGCGCCACCTTCCACATCTTTGTCAAATACCGCCAGAACGCCACCTGGCAGGGCATCCTTGCATGGAAAGAAGGACATCAGGAGATGGAATTCTGCAGTGTCCTGGAACTGATCATCGAGATGGATGCCATACTGGGAAGAAAATAAAAGTACAGAAGCAGGAACTCTTATAAAAGATAAGGATTCCTGCTTTTTTCTGTACAGGCGGAAAACATCAAAAAGTATTACATTTCACATCCGGGTAATCCGATCACAGATCGGAACAAAATGAAAGAGTAATAAAAAAACGAGTTTCTTCTATATATAATAGGATCCACCGGATCGATCTCAAAAACCCTGTCATAAACCATAAAACCCCACATACAATATAAGTAATGAGGCAAAAACCCGTCAGAGAAACGGACGAATCCATGAAGATACAGTAGATTCCACATATAGCAACCGCAGGCGGACATAATTACGCCGGCAGGGAACAGGATCCGCACCGATATCACAAAACGTTACAGAATCCAACAAAAATAAAAAAAACACTAAATATATAATGACTGTAATGCTTTTAGTAATGGTGCGTCTATTATAATACATATATAAAAACAGAGTACAGAAGGAGGTGGAACAGCTGTGAGCGATTCTACTAAAAAGACGGAGACCTTTATCTTAAATATCTACAACAGGCAGAATGCCACCTGGCAGGGTTCGGTGACCTGGGTGGAAAAAAAAGAAAAGCAGCAGTTCCGCAGCGCTTTAGAATTATTAAAACTGATAGAGAGTGCTTTGGATGAAGAGGAGGGAGAAAACCATGAAAAGTAGAAATAAAAAAAGACTTCTGGCATTGGTGCTTTGCATGGTCGTTGCCATAAGCAACAGCAGCTTCATATTCGCATCCGAGACCGGACAGGCCGAATACCCACAGGAAGCGGAAGTACAGACTCAGGACGAAGCCGTTGCCAATGACATGGACGTGGCTGCCTACGCAGCAGATGAAGGCCAGGCAGTAGCCGATGAACAACCCGCAGCCGTGGAACAGGTTGCCGCAGAACCGGAAACAATCGCCGAAACCCAGGAAGCCCAGCCGGTAGCGGAAGCACCTGCAGCAGAACAGCCGACAATAGAGGCGCCTGCAGCAGAACAGCCGACAACAGAGGCACCTGCAGCCCAGGAACCTGCAGCTGCACCGACCGAGGAGACAGCACCTGCATCAGAAAATGCTACAGCTGAAACTCCTGAAGAAGATGCAACACAGGCGGAAGCTGAAAACCAGCAGCTCACATGGAGCCAGGTTGTTGGAAATACAACCGTTAACGTAACCGCAGAAGCAGGAGCACTTCCTGCAGACGCACAGCTTTCCGTAACAGAGATCACTTCAGAAGACGAAGTAAAGGAAATCGAAAAAGCAGTAGAAGAAAAAGCGATCGAAGAACAGTTTTCCATCAAAAATATCTTCTCCTACGATATCAAATTCTTGGTAAACGGTTCCGAAGTACAGCCAACCACTCCGGTACAGGTCAGCGTAGACACCCCGGAGATCACATCCAGCGAGAATGCAGCAGTACTGCATGTGGATGATAACAACGTAGCGGAAGACATGAAAGGTGCTGTTGACGGAGAAGGAAAAGTCGTATTTGATGCACCGCATTTTTCTAAGTATGTCATTGTTCAGAAAGGTGATTCGAAGGTTAACGTTACCATTGAATACTATGATAATACCCAGGATCCAAAGACTATGATATATGCAAGCAAAAAGGAATTATCGCCTGGGGAAAGCATAAGCAATTATGACATAGCTGATAACTGGAACATAAATTGGGCAGAGAAGAGTACTACAGATGGAAACTTCGAAAGAATATCAAATCTTGATGAAATCCAAGTTGTAAGCGATTGCACAATTAAGGTTTATTATACCCCTCAAGATAAGACGATTACAGGAAGTACTACATTTTATGACTATACCGTTAAAGCCGGTAAACAGAATGGAATATATTATTCATTTAACCAGTTGAAGAATGACAAGTCACCAGACATTGTTAATAAGCAAAAACTTATTGCAGGCACGAATGATTCAAACGTTGGTCAAAATTATCCGGAGTATCAAAAGTATAAGATTAGTTTGCCAGATAGTAAAGGTAATACAAAAGATGCAAACTGTTATACTGGAGGAGATAGTACAATCCCAGGATTGCTAAAAGAAATTGACGATAAGGGAAATGTAATATTCAATTACGCAGAACCAGGATTTTTTGTGGATAGCGATTATAGCATTCGATTCGGAGGAAGTATATTCGTTGGCGGTGAAACGAGAAATCTGAGAAAGGTGTATAAAGATTACACTCTGGAATTTAACCGAAAAGGTGATACTTATACACTTAATGGCGTAAGAAATAAAGATAACGGCTGGGTTACAGGCGCAGGAAACAATTTCTATCCGTTAGACAGCGTGCTACCTTCTTATGAAGAGAGTGAAAGAGGCCATAACTATTATTTCGGAATGCGATATGATGTCACATTCAAAATTGGTGATTATGTAGGACCACTTAATTACAAATTCACAGGTGACGATGATTTATGGGTAGTACTTGACGGTAAGAAAATAGTAATTGACCTTGGTGGTATTCACAGCGCAGCAGAAAAAAATGTTGATTTGTGGCAGTATATTGGTGATAAAGAAAATCTGACAGAAGCACAAAAACAGCAGAATCATACATTGACAATTCTTTACATGGAACGTGGTGCAGGCGCATCTAATTGTGAGATGAAGTTTACTCTTCCATCAGCGAAGATACAGCAAGTCGATAAAACAAAGATGACAAACATTTCATTCTATAAAACAGATGCAGCTGGAACCGGTCTTTCCGGTGCACAGTTTACATTAACGAATGACAGCACAAAGACCACAATGTATGCAGCTTCCGAAAGTGATGGATTGGTTCAGTTCCAGCAGCTCGTAGCCGGAACCTATACATTAACAGAAACACAGGCACCAAAAGATTATGTTACGCCAACAACCTCATGGAAAGTAAAAGTAACTACTGATAGTAGTGGTGGTTTAAGTGCAGGGATATACCTGGCAGATGGTAGAACAGAACTGGGAAAGCTTACCAGTGGTGGATACCAGATTATCAACTCAGCAAGCACACCAGTACAGCCTCCAACACCGGGCGTTGTTGAGACAAAGAAAGAACTGTCTCATGAAAAGTACATTGCTAAGAATGAAGATGGTACATACAATCTTACATTAAATGTTTCAGGTGCAGTTGGAAGCGAGTCCTATGCGAATAAACTGGATGTACTGTTCGTGATGGATACGTCAAACAGTATGATGCGTAAAATGAATTCTAAGAAAGACCTAAATGACTACACAACGAATGAAAATAGTCGTTTCTTTAATCAGCAAAAAGCTGTAGAAGCTGCTGTTGCCAAATTGAAAAGCAGGAAAAATGTAGATGCTCGATTTGCAGTTGTGTCGTTTGATACAGAAGCTGGTATTGAAACAGGTTGGACGAATGGAACAATTTCTTATCCTACAAAAGTTGCAAATTATGGTAATAGAAATAATACAGGTGGAACAAATTATCAAGCTGGATTGAGAAAAGCGGACGAATTACTTAAAAAAGGAAGAACCAATGCAACAAAAATAGTTGTATTTCTATCAGATGGAGATCCGACTTTGTACTACGATACAAATTATTTTGGTAATGAGTACGTTGATGGTAGCGGATCAGGATATGATCCTGATGCAATGACTAAGGCTCAAACTCAACTTGAAACAATGAGTATGAACTACTTCTACACAGTCGGAGTTGGTCCTGAAGATAGTTACAAGCATTTATCAAGTCTGATCAACAGGGCTCCGAGTGGAACAGTAACCGGCAGTTACAACGGCACAGATTCAAGTAATTTGAAAAATGCTTTTGATTCAATCATCAGAGATGCTACAGATCTTCTTTGTACAGAGGTAACTGTAACCGATACGTTAACCGATGAAGTTGAATTAGCTGATCAAAAGTTACAGGTGGTTGTCAAAGATGAAACTGGAAAGGTTATCAATAAGCTGAAAAATACTTCAGGAAATGAAGTAGACGTATCAGACATTATAACTACCCAGACACAAGAAGACTCAGATGGTAAGACTCAGATTATTATGCGATTTAAATCTGACTATAAACTGGAATCAGGTTACACATATTATGTAACAGCAAAAATCAGGCCAACTACAAAAGCCTATCTGAAGTATCAGAATCAAAGCTATACAGACACTGGTGATGAAAATACAGACGAATATCTTGGAACAGACAAAAAACCTGGAAAAGATACTAAGAATGATGGAACATCTTCAAAACAAAAAGGATTCTATTCAAACGTATCAGCTAATGTAACATACAAGTACAACAATGAAACATATACGAAACCTTATGCGAAACCTGTTATACAGGTAAATGCCAGTACAGTTTCTCACACAGTGGTTAAACAGTGGGAAAATGCCTCAGATAAAGTAGCCGTTGGTGTCGAGTTGAAGGCTTATGTAACAGAAGCGGCGGATTCTCAAATAAACGCTGATAATCCGAAGTATCTTACAAGTGCAGATGTAAAAAATCTTCCGACGTCCATGCAAGTTAATTTGTCAGAAACAAACAACTGGACATATACCTGGGAAAATCTTCCAACTAAATACTTCTACGAAACTACGGATGGTATCAAAGAAACAGATATCCATTACACAGTAGAAGAAGTCCAGACAGATGCAACAAAGGCATTTTACGGTCAGGTTACTGAGTCAAGTGATGGAAAGACCACTACAATTCGGAATAAGAAGAAAGATCAGGAGGATAAGCCGTTTATTGAAGTGACAAAAACATTTAAAGGGCTTACAAAAGATCAGATTCGAGAGTTGGCAGAGGCAGATAGTCCGTATACAATTACATTGAGTCATACTGAAACAAATACGACTAAAACGCTTACAATGGATGTAAGTAAATTAGACAGTATTCTTCAGGGTAGTGATGATGAAAAAGTATGGACATACACCTGGAAACTGGAAGATTGTTTGGATGGCACATACAAAGTCGACGAAAGTAATTACAGTAAAGAAGGATACGATGTAACCGTCACTGTCAACGGACAAACGGTGACAGACTGGAATGAATTTTCTGTAACTACAAAGGAAGCATCAATAGAAAAATATCAACGATCAGGAAATACTACTACGTGTTCACCAAAAGAGTTTTCTATAGGCAAAGTTAATTTAATTGTTGCGAAGCTTACTGGGAATGGAGGATATTTTGTGTGGACAAGCACACCGGTAAGCATCAGTGAACGTAAAGCAATAGTAAAATTGATAAATGATAAAACCAATGGAATCGGATTTAGTCCAGTAGCAGAATTAAAAAAATGCTATTTCTATAGTGGAAATGGAATAAAAGACACGTTGGTATTCAGAAATGGTGAGATCAAGTATGACGGGCAGGATAAACTTACGTTTGATGCATCAAAACAGTGGTCTATGTTTGCAGCTGGAACGTACACATTTACCGAAACACAGAACGCTGAGATTCAGATCACGAATACTTATTCAGAGCAAACTGCAGATTTAGATTTGATTAAGACTTCAGTAGCCGGAACAAAATTTGATGGTGCAGAATTCAAGCTGTATAAAAAGAATGATAAGGAAGTATATGAACTTCAGAAATTTGAATATACAGATAAGTCTGGAAATAATCAGACAAGAGAAACCATTAAGGTAATAAATACCGAAGGATCAAAAGCTGAACTTAAAAATCTTCAGTCTGGACAGTATTATCTGGAAGAAGTAAAGGCACCGGAAGCTTGTATGTTGTTAGCAGACAAGATTTATTTCAAACAGGAAAAGGGTAAGATTACTTTAACAGATAAGGATGGAGAAGTACTTGCAGATCAACCTACAATGTGGACACTTTCGAACACAGCTGGAAAATATACATTAACTGTAATGAATGAGATTATTTACGATCTCCCATCCACCGGACATTCCGGAATCTTCAACATCTTGATGAGTGGAATCCTGCTGATGTTTGCAGGCATTCTGATCATATACAAGATGAAAGGCAAGGAGGTGCTGAAAAAATAAGGAACCTTAATATTTCAGTGGCCTCCAAGCCACAACAATGATTTCCAGTGCAAATAAAAGGAGAGAAAGGCACTGAAAATAAAAGAGAGGAAATAAAAAAGAAAAGGAGAAAATCATATGAGTAAAATGAAAAGAATTTTATCAGTGATTATGGCGATGGTAATGGTACTGGCAATGAGCGTACCGACATTCGCAGCAGGAACTGCTCCTAGTGATGCAGACAAAGCAACTATTACAGTAACAGGAATTGAAAATGGTGCAACAGTAAAGGCATATCGTATTGTAGAACCATTGTATAACGATAATGGATTGTATGGATATCAGGTTGTATCCCCGTATATCATTGCAGATCATACCAATTTTGTTCCAACGTTTGATGAAATTACAACAATTGCTGCTCAGGTTGACGGTACACCTTATAGTTTGAACGGAGATTTTGCAAATGGATATTCAGCAACAGTTCCAGCAGGTGAGTATATTGTTATCATTGAAAGCACAAATTATACATACAATCCTGTTGTAGTAAGTGCAGCATATTCAAATGCAAATAATAAGGCATCCCTTGCTAATGGTACAATAAGTGCAACAGCAAAATGGACACTTGAAGATGGAAAATCAGCAGCTAAATCATCTAAAGTCGAAATTAATAAAACGGTTTCACAGCCAGATGCAGCAGTAGGTGATAAAGTTGATTATAAGATTACGGGTACAATCCCATCCTATGGTCCACAGTTCGTAGATCCTGTTTATAAAATTACAGATGAAATTAAAAATGCAAAATATGCAAGTGATATCACAGTGACAATTGGTGGTAAACCAGCAGTAAAAGGTACAGATTATACTATTACTGGTGGAACAGAAAGTGACGATAAATTTGAAATTGTCTTCAGCAATGTTGGTAGCTACTACAATAAAACTGAAGCTGATAGGGCCGTTGTGGTTACTTATAAAGCAGAAATTTTAGCAAGCGCAAAATCTACAGATCCGGCAACCAATAAAGCAAAACTGGAGTATAGCAATAAACCAGGAGAAACAGATAATGCTAAAGAGAAGGAAACATATACATATACTTTTGAATTAGATGACGAATTTACAAAAGTAGACGAGAATGGAAATCCTTTAGCAGATTGTACATTTACATTAACTAATAAGAAAGCTAACAAGGTATACCACTGTACGACAAAAGTTGAGGATGGAAAAGCAAAAATTCATTTTGAAGGATTAGATGCTGGAGAATATGAATTAGTAGAGACTATTGCAAAAGATGGATACAGTATTAATAATACGAAGTACAGTGTAGAGATTATTCCAGAATACAATACAGATGGAACATTAATAGATAAAACTATTAAAATTGATGGTGTAGCAGATACTAAGGTAGAAGTTCAGAACACTAAGATTACCGCTCTGCCATCCACCGGTGGTATCGGTACAACAATCTTCACAATCGGCGGTTGCGCTATCATGATCGTAGCAGCTGGTCTGTTCTTTGCAACAAGAAGAAAAACTCAGAAATAATTAATCATAAGGAACCCCGTACACTCTTATGAGGAACGGAAGAACCCATGAAAACGGGGCGGCTCGCCCGCCCCGTTTTTGATAAAAAAGCATGACAAGACAGCATATAGATATAGCATTAGAGTTGAAACAAGATACAACAGTAAGGAGAGCCCGGATGAAGAAAAAATTATCAATTGTATTAGCAGGAATTTTGTTTTTAGCCGGTTTGTCCTTGTTGCTGTATCCGCTGGTGGCAAACCAGTGGAATAACTACAGACAGAGCCGACTGATCTCGGAATATGAATCTGTAGTAAAAGACGAATCAAGGAAAGGAACCATCAATTATGAAAAGGAATGGGAGCGGGCCAATGCGTATAACCAGTCTCTTCTTCCAAGCATCCTTCCCGATTCTTTCGCAATCGCAGCAGCATCCGATAAGCCCGGTGAGGAATATATGTCCTGTCTGAACATCCTGACAGATGAGATGATGGGATATGTGGAAGTGCCGAAGATCAATATCAAGATCCCGATCTTCCACACCACTTCGGAAGAAGTACTCAGCAAAGGAGCCGGTCATCTGGAAGGAAGTTCCCTTCCGGTAGGTGGCGAGAATACCCATTCGGTAATCTCTGCACACCGTGGTCTTCCAAGTGCCAGTCTTTTCACAGACCTGGATCAGCTGGAAGACGGAGATCATTTCCTGATTCGTGTACTGGATCAGACACTCTGCTACGAAGTGGATCAGATTCATATCGTGGAACCGGAGAATACCAGTGATCTGGCAGTGGAGCCGGGACAGGATCTGGTAACTCTTCTGACCTGTACTCCATACGCGGTCAACACGAAACGTCTTCTGGTAAGAGGGCATCGCGTACCGTATGAGGAAGAGACGATCGAGAAAGAAGAGAAAGAATCTCCGATGAGTCTCTATACCAACTATCTGTTATGGGTAGTGGTGGGGCTTGCAGTAACCGCAGTGCTGATCATTTCCTTATGGCAGTACGACAAACGGTATAAGAGAAAAAGGAAAAAAAAACAGGCAGCAGCAGGTGGGGCACTAAAAGATGCCTCTGACCGGAAAGAGGAAGAGAGATGAGAAGAAAATTATCGGGAATTCTCTTTGGTCTGCTGTTTCTGGTAGGATTTGGGATCCTTGCCTACCCCACGGTATCCAATCAGTGGAATACGTACCGGCAGAGCAGGCTGATCAGTAATTATGAACAGGCGGTCAGCGATATGCAGCCGGAGGATTACACGAAAGAGTGGGAAGCGGCGAGAGAGTTCGACAGTACTCTGGTACAGAATAATATATATGGTGATGTGTTCGGCAGTGATGATGTGGACATGAAGGACACAGACTACTGGAAGGTTCTGAATGTGGCAGGTGATGGCGTGATGGGGTATCTCTCCATCCCGAAGATCAATATCAAGCTTGCCATCTACCACGGAACCGCGGAGGATGTTTTACAGACGGGGATCGGTCATATGAATGGCACATCCCTTCCCATCGGCGGAGAGAGTACCCACAGTGTACTTGCCGCTCACAGAGGTCTTCCGGCAGCCAGATTATTTACGGATATCGACCAGTTGAAGCAGGGGGATATGTTTTATATCCATGTACTGGATGAGACGATGGCGTATCAGGTAGACCAGATTCTGGATATGGTAGATAAAGATGATCATGAGACACTGGAGGAGGCATTGCAGATCCAGGAGGGGAAAGACCAGGTGACATTATTTACCTGTACCCCATATGGTGTAAACTCCCACCGATTGCTGGTTCGGGGAACCAGAGTTCCTTATGAAAGCGAAGAGGAAGTGGAAAATACACCGGTGGACAGCATGTTACGTGCCATCCAGAATTATTATATGTTATACTTAATCTTAGGATTAGCAGTGACATTGCTTGTGATACTGATCATGAAGTTCCTGTTTGACCGGAAGAATAAGAAACGCTCCGGTAAGACGGATGATATGTCGAAGGAGGGATAGAGGTGACTATGAAAAAGAGAATAAAAACCGCAGGGGCGCTGACCCTTGCAGCAATAACTGTTTTATCAGCAGCCGGTTTATCCAGTGTATATGGTGCTCTTGGAGTAGAGACAGATAGAAAATGTTCTCTTACATTTACATTGGACGACACGGAGTTCGATGAGCTTCGTGACCTGGAGATTCCGGTGGATGTGTACAAGGTAGCGGACATTACAGAAGAAGCAGTGTATGATACTGCAAAGTATACGGATTTTGCTGGTCTGGGACTGGAAAATGTGAGCAGTACTACCATCGCAGAGGAATGGGCACAGATGGCAGAGGATGCCATGAAGATCGTAGAGGATAAGAAAATTGCACCAACCGCAGATGTAAAAGTTACCAAACCGGCAGGTGCAGCGGAATCTACCGGTGTGATCAACAATCTGGAGACCGGTATGTATCTGGTACAGGCCGAAACCGTGCAGACCAGTGAGTACACCTATGATTTTACCCCGTACCTGGTATCTCTTCCGAATAACTATTATTCCAAAGAGAACCCGGACGATACCTGGGTATATGATGTGACAACCGGTATGAAGCCACAGCAGACACAGCGTTACGGAGATCTGGAGATCGTCAAGGATCTGACAGAGTACAATGCTTCTCTTAAGGATGCACTCTTCGTCTTCCAGGTAGAAGGAACCAGAAACGGTGAGCAGGTCTACAGCGATGTAGTTTCTATTAAGTTCAACCAGGCAGGTGAAAAATCAGTTCTGGTGAAACATCTTCCGGCAGGAACACAGGTTACTGTAAAAGAAGTATACGCAGGCGGAAGCTACAAAAATACATCCGGTGACACCCAGACAGCAACGATCGTTGCCGAGGGAGAAGACAACAGTCCGGTAAGCGTAAGCTTTACCAATACATATGATGGTCGCCTGGTTCCGGGAACCGGTATCGTGAACCATTTTGAGAATAAGGACGGCGAGTGGAGCTGGGAACAGCAGACAGATGAACCCGCCATTGCCAATTAGGGAAAGGGGTGCAGGATATGAGAAAATTAAGTAAAAAAAGTCTTTGCCTTGCAGCCGCAGCCCTGACACTGACAGCGGGGATCAGCGCAGGAACAGCGATGGCGTATTTTACCACGTATGCGGAGGCTTCCGGTAATGTAACCCTGAATATGGGATTTACGGAGACAAAGCCTACAGAGGAATTCAGTAACTGGACCAAACATGTGACTGTGAAGAATACCGGTGATTTTGCTTGTTTTGTCCGTGTGAAAGCGCTGGCAGGAGAAAAATATCAGGATGGCCTGCAGTACAGTGATTCCGATGGAAAGTGGACACCGGGAGAGGAAGGCTATTATTATTACAGTGAGCCGGTCGCTCCGGGAGAGAGCAGTTCGGTTCTGGATATTAAGATCGACAGCAAGGATACAAAAGACAGTTTTAATGTAGTCGTCGTTCAGGAATCCACAAAGGTTTTATATAATGAAAAGAACGAACCGTACGCAGACTGGACACAGATCGCTGATACCAGCGAGACAGCCGGAGAATAGGAGGGTGAGAGATGAGTAAGAAAAAGAGAATGCCCCTTGGGGGACTGACCGTGGCTCTTCTTTCCGCTTCTGTGGTATTGCTGGCAGGAAGTACGGTGGGAAGTGCCAGAGCGGCATTGACCTATTACAGTGAGAACTATGGCGCACAGGTAGAGGTTTCCAATATCGGTGTCAGCCTGGTGGAAAATGACAAGGTGATCAGCAAGAGAGATTACGCATCCAACGGAAAATGGGATGAGGCAACAGGTGATCTGCTGACAGGTCTGAAAGAAGAAAAGATCGTACCGGGAAAACAGTACGAGGAAGCGATCAAGGTGACAAACAGTGGTTCCATCGACAGTTATGTCCGTGTGCTCCTGAAGAAGAGCTGGACGAATAAAGAGGGTGTGAAAGATACCACTCTTTCCCCGGACCTGATCGATCTGAATCTGAAAGAGGGAAGTGGCTGGGTGATCGATAAGAATGCATCTACAAAAGAGAGAACCATTCTTTATTACACCGGTATTCTTCCGGCAGGTAAAAGCACACCGGCACTCAGTGATACGCTGACCATCGATGGCAGCATCGCTACCAAGGTAAAACAGGATGTCACAGAAAAAGACGGTTATAAAACCATCACCACAACCTATGCCTATGATGGTTATAATTTCCAGCTTGAAGCCGAAGCAGATGCAGTACAGACGCACAACGCACAGGATGCCATCAAGAGTGCCTGGGGTGTGGATGTAGACGTAGACGGCAATGGCAATATCAGCTTACGATAGGAGGGTGCAGAATATGAAAAAAAGAATTTTGTGCCTTGCCATGGCAGCAATCATGGCCGTAGGCATACATACAACAGCATTTGCAGAGACCCTGCAGGGTGGTTCTGACTGGAAGGTAGAATTCAACGGCTCCAAGATGAGCAGTAATTTTACTTCCGCAGACATGAAGAAAGATATTTTCCAGTTACAGCCGGGAGATACCATGGAACTTCAGGTAGGACTGAAGAATACCAGTGAGAAAGATGCAGACTGGTATATGACCAACGAAGTATTAAAATCTCTGGAAGACAGCCAGAGCATCGCAGAAGGCGGCGCATATGGTTACAAGCTGACTTATGTGGGACCGGATAAGAAGGAAACCGTATTATATGACAGCGAAACCGTAGGCGGCGAGGATGCCCAGAAGGGTGAAGGTCTTCACCAGGCTACCGATGCACTGGAGAAGTATCTGTATCTGGATCGTCTCTCCAAAGGCGATGTAGCTTCTGTCCATCTGACAGTAAAGCTGGACGGTGAGACACAGGGTAATGATTATCAGGATACACTGGCAAGCCTCCAGATGAGCTTCGCAGCCGATCCGGTGACGGTAACAACCGTGACGAAGAAGGGCGAAGACAAAGTTGTCAATAAGACAGTAACCAAGACAGTGCAGACACCGACAAAGAATGTTGTAAGATCCCCGAAAACGGGTGATACCACTCAGATCCTTGCCATCAGTGCGGTAGCGCTGGCAAGCGGTGTGATCCTTCTGATCCTGGCAGTGGTACTGATCAAGAAGCGAAAAGAGGAGAAAGGAGAGGGTCAGAGATGAAAAAAATGTATAAGATAGCCACAGTTCTTCTGGCCTTTTGTTTTCTGCTTGGATCGGTTCCTGTGAGTGTTAAGGCAGAGGATTATACGTATAAGGTAACAATTTACAGCGGCAAACAGGGAACATTTACAGGTATACCGGGAAATCTGGTAAAAGGAAATAATGCTACAATTTCTGTTAGCGATGATAAGAGTGCTATTGTAATAGACAAACTGAATCCAAATGATCCGGTAAATATGTCAGAACTATTAACCTCAGTTTCGCTGGGTAGTAACAGCAAATATTATGTTCGTGGAATTAAAGAAAGCGGACGTGATAATAGTGAAAAACTGAATACACTTTCATTTGATGTGAAAGAAGACCAGGAATACGTAGTAGCATACGGAATCAAAGGCGATCAGGTAGCTTACACCATCAATTATCAGGATGCCAACGGCAACAAGCTGGCAGACAGCCAGACCTTCTATGGTAATGTAGGTGACAAACCGGTGGTTGCATATACCTATATCGATGGTTACACACCGGAGTACAGAAACCTGACCAAGACCTTATCTGCCAATGCAGCAGAGAACGTATTTACCTTTAATTATCTGCCATATGAGACTGTAACCGTGACAACACCGGGACAGACCATCACCAACACCACCGAGCAGACAGTTACCGTACCGGGAGGTACAACAACTACAACCGGTGGTACTACCGGAACAACCGGTGGAACTACAGGCACAACTGGTGGAACTACAGGAACAACCGGTGGCACAGGAACCAATGCCAATGGCGGTAACGCAGCAGGCACAACCACCGGAAACGGTGATGCACAGGGCACAGATGCCACAGGTGGAACCGGCAATGGCGGACCTGGCAATGTAACAGATAATCAGGGAACAGAAGGCACAGAAAACGGCGGAACCACCAAGGATGCACAGGGTAACGAAGACACCACCACCATCGGTGATGAAGATACACCAAAAGCAGACCAGGATCTGAAAGATCTGGACGATGAGGATGTACCGAAGAGTGACAAAGACCTGGATGGCAACAAGAAAGTAAAGAAGAGCCTTCCTCTGGTAGCCGGCGTTGGTATCGGCGTAGCAGCACTTGCAGCACTTGCAGCAGGTATTGTGATCGTCAGAAAACGTGTACACAGATAATCAGACAGTGGAAAGAACAGTGAGACTGCTGTATGGAGTTAAAACAAAACTCCATACAGCATTTTTTTGTTGTCCATGCAAATTAAAGTCGCGAAGGGTATTCTATTTTGTATAAAATAACATATAAAGAAGATTTGCTTTCTTTCACGTAATGTATTATAATATACATATGTGTCTCACGGAAGGAACGAAAATCATATTTTCCGTGAAAGTGTAATACAACTCAGGAAAGTGGTTGTTTCAGGAGGCTGTAAACAGAAGTATGCAAACATGTGGAACGTATATGAAGAACAAAAAATTGAAGAACCAACAGGTTTTGTATGTAAAAATGTTCGGTGATTTTTCCATGAAATATCAGGGGAGATCCTTGATCGCAAAGAAGAAAAAAGAGACGCAGTTTGCACTGGTATTGCAGTTGATTTTCCATAGCGGAGAAGAGGGAATCAGCCGGGAACATCTGGAGAAGGTTTTGTTTGGTGAACGGACATTGGACGATGCGAACCATGCGATCCACAGCCTGATTTATAATATCAGAAAGAAGCTGGAGCAGACAGGGCTTCCGAAAGGAAAATATATTATTTCCAGAAGGGGAAGATTTTACTGGGACAAAGAGATTCCGTTTGAAGAGGATGCGCAGTTGTTTGAAGAGTACTGCAGCAGAGCATGCAGGGCAGGGGACTGGGAGGAACGGATTGAGCTGTGCTGGAAAGCTGCCTTGCTGTATAAAGGTGCTTTTCTTAAGGACTCTGAGCAGGAAGGCTGGGTAAAAGAGGAACGGGAGCGTTACCATATCATGTTCCGGAAGCTGATAGAATATATGGCAGAGCTTCTGCGGAAAAAGAAGGCATATATTCAGCTGGAGAAGCTGGGCCGGCATGTATCGAAAGCAGCGCCATATGAAGAAGGGGAACTGCTGGTGATCGAGGCACTGACCGGTATGGGAAGAACGGAACAGATAGAGAGTCTGTATGTGGAAACCATGGAAAAGTATCGTCAGGTCTATATGGAAGAAGAACTGTGCAAATTAAAGGATTTCCGGAGAAAAATCGAAGAACAGCTTGACCATCCGTATGATATACTGGATAATATACAGGAGAATATGACAGAACAGCTGGAAAAGGTACAGGAGCCATATCAGTGTAACTGGATGGTGTTCCGGGAGATTTATCATATGGTTGCACGTATGATAGAGCGAAGCGGTCAACAGGTGCAGCTGATGTTATGTACATTAACGGATATGGAGGAACATCCCATCAGATCCGATGAATGTGCAGAGGTACTGTCACGGTATATATGGGAAAGTATCTGCAGAAGTATTCGTGCGGGAGACGTAGTTACCCGTTACGGGAAGGGACAGTATCTGGTGCTTCTGATCAATACAAAACCGGAGGATTGTCAGGAGATCCAGAAACGCATCGATGCACAGTTCCGGAAGAAAGATACCGTGTATGAGATCCGGTACAGCGTGAAGTCTGTCAGAAGTCTGAATAATGCAAAGGATGATCAGGGCCTGTCATAAGGTGTTTTTCGGGCAGGCATCGGTTCTGGTACAGGATATGGAAAAAAAGAAGAAAGAAAAAAGAGGGGCACTGGCAGGATGTGCCCGGGTCTGTAAGATATTCGGAACGGTCTGTCTGGTGGCAGTGATTCTTGTATGTCTGCCATTAACCCTTCCGCGGGTCTTCGGGTATGAGATCTATACAGTCATCAGCGGAAGTATGGAGCCGGCGATACCGGTGGGAAGTCTGGTCTATGTACAGCCGGGAGCACCGGAGGATGCCGAGACAGATGATGTGATCGCATTCCACAGTTCTATGGATACGGGAGCGATCATCACACACAGGGTTATCAAAAATGATATAGTAACCGGTCAGATCCACACCAAGGGTGATGCAAATGAAAAAGAGGATCTGTATCCGGTGGGCTATGATTATTACATGGGAAAGGTAGTGTATTCTGTTCCTGTGCTGGGACGGGTACTTGCATTTTTCGTGACATTTCATGGTAAGATCGCAGCGGGAAGTCTGATCGGACTTGCGATTCTGTTACAGATCATCGGAGGAGTGCTGGACTCGGCGGATGAGAAGAAACAGGCAAAAAAAGAACAGGCAAAAATATCGCAGAAATAGCTTTGCGATGTCGGCAGAAAATAGTATAATAACAGTAGCTGTGAAAGATGAGACAGTTACTGAGAAAAGAAGGTAACCGGGGCAGCAGCCTGCAGTTACCTTCTGTGTTATAGAAAGAAGGACAGGTACGATGGGATTTAAAAAAGTGGATGTGAAAACACTGGAGATGAAACCTTTTGAGAAGATCGGTTCCGAATGGATGCTGATCTCCGCAGCAAAGGACGGCAAAGCCAATACAATGACCGCTTCCTGGGGCGGCATCGGCGTTCTGTGGGGCAAGAATGTGGCAACAGTATATATCCGCCCGCAGCGCCACACCAAAGAATTCGTAGATGCAGGTGATACATTTACCATCAGTTTCTTCGGTGGCGAGCACATGAAAGAGCTGGGCTACCTCGGCAAAGTCTCCGGCAAAGATGTCCCGGACAAGATCGAACAGTCCGGTCTGCATCTGACAGAAGTAGACGGTCAGCCGGGATTCGAAGAGGCCACACAGGTGCTGGTATGCAAAAAGCTTTACCATGACGAGATCAAACCGGAAAACTTCTATGAAACGGAAGAAGATGAAAGATGGTATCCGGAAAAAGATTATCATACCATGTACATCGCTGAGATCCGGGAGTGCTGGGTGAGAGAGTAAAGCAGAAAGTACAAAAGAAGAGTCGGAATCCTGAAAGGTAAGACAGGTTTCCGACTTTTTTGCATGGAAGGTGAGGCAGGATTGGCCGTTTCTGGTTGCGGAAGTAAGGAAAAGAGACATATAATAGATATTGCAGGGTAACTATTCAGTTGCCACTATCCCGCGAGGTGTTTTGACATGAATATGTCAAAATCCCGAGACATACAAGCCAAA
>OLOY01000615.1_pt1 | contig 22302 bp, 13 predicted proteins | sample 1672771 | NCBI WGS metagenome assembly OLOY01 (sample SAMEA3136722, study PRJEB25190) | human gut metagenome
GGAATCCTAAGATGGCTAAGTACATCTTCACAGAACGTAACGGAATCCACGTTATCGACTTGCAACAAACTGTAAAATATGCAGACCAAGCATACGACTTCATGCGTGATGCAGCTGCAAACGATGCAGTTATCTTGTTCGTAGGTACTAAGAAACAAGCTGCTGATGCTGTTGCAGAAGAAGCTGTTCGTGCAGGTCAATACTTCATCAACCACCGTTGGTTGGGTGGAACTCTTACTAACTGGGGAACAATCCAAAAACGTATCGCTCGTTTGAAAGAAATCAAACGCATGGAAGAAGATGGAACTTTTGAAGTTCTTCCTAAGAAAGAAGTTGCATTGTTGAACAAACAACGCGCTCGTCTTGAAAAATTCTTGGGCGGTATCGAAGACATGCCTCGTATCCCAGACGTAATGTACGTTGTGGATCCACATAAAGAACAAATCGCTGTTAAAGAAGCTAAGAAATTGGGTATCCCAGTTGTAGCGATGGTCGACACAAACACTGACCCAGATGATATCGATGTTATCATCCCAGCGAACGATGACGCTATCCGCGCTGTTAAATTGATCACTGCGAAAATGGCTGACGCTGTTATCGAAGGACGTCAAGGTGAAGACAGTGTTGCTACAGTAGAAGCTGAATTGGCAGCTACTGAAGGTCAAGCTGATTCAATCGAAGAAATCGTTGAAGTTGTAGAAGGCGACAACGCTTAATTTCATTCAATAAGTAACGAACCTAAGAGGGCAGGGCTCAGCCCGACCCTCTTATTTTATTAAAAAATATAGGAGAACAAAAATGGCAGAAATTACAGCTAAGCTTGTAAAAGAATTGCGTGAAAAATCTGGTGCCGGTGTCATGGACGCTAAAAAGGCATTGGTTGAAGTTGAAGGTGATATCGAAAAAGCGATCGAATTGCTTCGCGAAAAAGGTATGGCTAAAGCAGCTAAGAAAGCTGACCGTGTTGCCGCTGAAGGTTTGACTGGTGTTTATGTCAATGGTAACGTTGCAGCAGTAGTTGAAGTAAACGCTGAAACTGACTTCGTTGCGAAAAACGCTCAATTCGTTGAATTGGTAAACGCAACAGCGAAAGTGATCGCTGAAGGTAAACCAGCTAACAACGAAGAAGCTCTTGCTTTGACAATGCCTTCAGGTGAAACTCTTGAAGCTGCATACGTATCTGCAACAGCTACAATCGGTGAAAAGATTTCATTCCGTCGTTTTGCTTTGCTTGAAAAAACAGATGCACAACACTTCGGTGCTTACCAACACAACGGTGGACGTATCGGTGTTATCTCTGTGATCGAAGGTGGAGACGAAGCACTTGCTAAACAAATCTCAATGCACATCGCTGCAATGAAACCAACTGTTCTTTCATACAAAGAATTGGATGAGCAATTCGTGAAAGATGAATTGGCACAATTGAACCACGTCATCGACCAAGATAACGAAAGCCGTGCAATGGTTGGTAAACCAGCTCTTCCACACTTGAAATTCGGTTCTAAAGCTCAATTGACTGACGAAGTGGTTGCTCAAGCTGAAGAAGATATCAAAGCTGAATTGGCAGCTGAAGGTAAACCAGAAAAAATCTGGGATAAAATCATCCCAGGTAAAATGGATCGCTTCTTCTTGGACAACACAAAAGTTGACCAAGCCTACACTCTTCTTGCACAAGTCTACATCATGGATGACAGCAAGACAGTTGAAGCTTACCTTGAATCAGTAAATGCTTCAGTTATCGAATTCGTTCGTTTTGAAGTTGGTGAAGGTATTGAAAAAGCTTCAAATGACTTTGAAGCAGAAGTTGCAGCTACAATGGCAGCAGCTCTTAACAACTAAGAATAAAAAAATAAGAGGTTTCGAAGGAAACCTCTTTTTTGTAAGATAAATTCATCTAAATAACTTTCCTTAGGTGAGTACGGACGTCAGCGAACTTCAAAGAAGTTCCATGACTTAGTTTTGGACCTAAGGTTCCAAAACTCCCGAGTGCTAGAAACATGCTTGTTTCTAGCACTTTTCTCACAGCGGAAAGTTTTAGTAGATGACTGAGTAATTCTAATAAATAAATTTTTTTGTTTTATAGAATTTATTAGATTTTAAAAAAAAACAGTTTGTCTATACTCTTAGAGGAACGGAAGCCTCTTTTTTGTATGCAAAAACTGAAGCCGTTGCTTCAGTCTTTTGCTTAATGTGCGAAGGTATCGATTCCTAGAAGCAGGGACAGGGTTCCCATGATGAGGCCAGCTAGGATCACTCCGAGCATGACTGCGAGGCTACTGCGTTTGAAGTCCCAGTCAAGGATAGAAGCTGCAAGAGCTCCGGTCCAGGCACCAGTTCCTGGTAAAGGAATGCCGACGAATAGGAGTAGGGCCCAGAAAATTCCCTTGTCTCCTGCAGCTTTTTCTAATTTCTGTCCGCCTCGATGGCCTTTATTGAGACACCAGCTAAAAAAGCCTCCGATAATTGGTTTTTTTGCCTCCCAAGTAAGAATATGGCGGGCGAAAAAGAAGATCAGAGGGACAGGGAGAAGATTTCCGATCACTCCGATCAGGAGCGCTGTCCATAATGGAATACCATTTGCAATGGCAAAAGGGATAGCCCCGCGCAATTCAACAAGGGGCACCATGGAGATCAGGAAGGTAAAGATATATTTCATTGGTCAAGCCTTTCGATTAGTCTTCTTCATTCTATCGTATCTTTTCTCAATTGACAACTATGATCTTTTTTAATCTTTTATCTTGACTTTCTGGTGGAGGAAGCATATAATAAAGACATAGTTAATTAGAATCATTATAAAAAGGAGAAATGACATGACAACTATGAAACATGAAGCAGCTACTGATGTAGCAACTTTTGCACCTTCAAATAAAGAAACTCTTCCAGAAACAAAAGCTCTCTTGAACCAAGTCGTAGCAGATCTCTACGTGGCTCACATTGCCCTTCACCAAGTACACTGGTATATGCGTGGACGTGGCTTTATGGTTTGGCATCCAAAAATGGACGAATACATGGACAGCTTGGATGCAACCTTGGATGAAGTGAGCGAACGCTTGATCACTCTTGGTGGTGCGCCATATTCTAGCATGACTGAATTTTTGGAACACAGCAATATTGAAGAACGCCGTGGAACATTTACGAAAAATGTAGAAGAAAGCTTGACACGTGTTCTTGAAATCTTCCATTACCTTGATGGCCTTTACCAAAAAGCTTTGGATGTTACCGATGCTGAAGGCGACGATGTAACCAACGATATCTTTGTTGGGGCTAAAGCAGAACTTGAAAAGAACATCTGGATGGTGGCTGCTGAACTTGGTCAAGAACCAGGATTATAAGATCATAAAAAAAATAGAAGCCATTGGCTTCTATTTTTTGGGTTCATAGGAGATTTCCACTAATTAAAGGAGTTCTTAATCTAACTATAGTTGGAGCGAAATTGGGGCCTATCGCTCCTCTTTTTTTGGTATAGTTAATATGTGATTTTCTGGAAGCGTTCGCAGATATAAGAAAGCGCTTACAAATTTAATTGTTAATCCTAAGAGGAGGTTTTTATGGGAAAGTCTTTTTTTGAAAAGCGTCCTGTTTTTAGTATTCGTAAGCTCTCAGTTGGAGCTTGTTCTGTTGTGATTGGGATTTCTGCCTTGGGTCTTTCAAGGGTCCTTGCGGAAGAAAAGCCAGCCCTCGAAAGTGAACCGACTTCGATGGAGACACCAAGTGTTGTGACGGAAAATTCAGAAGCGGAAGTTCCTGAAGCTGGTGCAAGGGTTTCAGAAGCTCCAGCTGTCATCACCCCTACCAGAGTTGAGGAAAAGCCAGCGCCTCAAGGCGAAGGCCAGCCCGTTTCAGCTTCATCTGAGCGTGCTACAGGAACGGAAGAAACAGCTGCTCCAGATCAAAATCGTGTAGCGGAGGATATTGTGCAAGATCGAGAACGTGATTTTAATAAAGATTGGTATTTTAAATTAAATGCGGCTCCTGGTGCAGAAGGGCGTCAAGTGGATGTCAAGGATTGGAAAAAATTAGATCTTCCTCATGACTGGTCTATTTTCTTTGATTTCGATCACAACTCTCCTGCTCAAAATGAAGGGGGGCAATTAAACGGTGGGGATGCTTGGTACCGTAAGACCTTCCGTTTGGACGACAAAGATCTAGATAAGAAGGTTCGCTTGGAATTTGGCGGGGTTTATATGGATTCCAAAGTCTATGTAAACGGACAATTCGTCGGTCATTATCCAAATGGCTATAATGCCTTTTCTTATGATATTACTCCTTATTTGAATGCGGATGGAAGCGAGAATACCATCGCCGTTCATGTGGTCAATCAACAACCAAGTAGCCGTTGGTATTCTGGTAGCGGGATTTACCGGGATGTTAAGCTGAGTGTAACGGACAAGGTTCATTTAGCGCAGTATGGGACTACGATTACGACCCCTCAGTTGGAAAAACAGAAAGATGGGGCAGTAGATACAGTGGTGAAGAGCCGCATTGTCAACCAGGATGATCAAGCTCATAGTATTTATGCGGAATATGAAATTGTCGATCAAAATGGCCAAGTGGTGAGCGAAAAAACGCGCAGTGAAGCACAAGCTGTTCTAGCAGGTCAAGAGATCAACCTATCTCAAACCCTCCATGTTGAAAAACCAACCCTCTGGGATGTGAAAACGGATCATCCAGCTCTCTATACCTTGTATACGCGGGTTTATCGGGATTCGCAGTTAGTGGATGTGCAAAAGGAACGCTTTGGTTATCGCTATCTGAATTGGACGCCAGAAGGTGGCTTCTTCCTCAATGGGGTGGCGACGAAATTCCACGGGGTATCCCTTCACCATGACCACGGGGCTCTTGGAGCTGAGGAAAATTACAAGGCTGAATACCGTCGTCTCAAACAGATGAAGGACATGGGAGTCAATGCGATCCGGACGACCCACAACCCAGCGAGTGAACAGACTCTGCAAATTGCGGCTGAGTTGGGCTTGATGGTCCAAGAAGAAGCCTTTGATACCTGGTATGGTGGCAAGAAGCAATACGATTACGGTCGATTCTTTGAAAAAGATGCCACTCACCCAGAAGCTCGTAAGGGGGATACTTGGTCAGATTACGATCTACGGACCATGGTAGAACGGGGCAAGAACAATCCAGCCATTGTCATGTGGTCGATCGGTAACGAAGTTGGTGAAGCAGATGGTTCAGACAAATCTGTCGCAACCGTTCGTCGGTTGGTCAAGACCATCAAAGACGTGGATGCAACCCGCTATGTCACCATGGGAGCTGATAAATTCCGCTTTGGCGATGGTTCAGGAGGCCATGAAAAAGTAGCAGCAGAGCTCGATGCGGTTGGATTTAACTATTCAGAAGCCAACTATGAAAGCTTACGGGCGAAACATCCAAACTGGCTCATTTATGGATCAGAAACCTCTTCTGCAACGCGGACACGGGGTTCATACTACCACCCTGAAAGAGAATGGGTCGGCAGCAACCAAGAAGACCGCCATTATGAACAATCAGACTACGGCAATGACCGGGTTGGTTGGGGTCGGACAGCAACCGCCTCTTGGACCTTTGACCGTGATCATGCCGGTTATGCAGGACAATTTATCTGGACCGGTACGGACTATATCGGTGAGCCAACCCCATGGCACAACCAAAATGACACACCTGTGAAAAGTTCTTATTTCGGTATCGTGGATACTGCCGGCCTTCCAAAGAATGATTTTTACCTTTACCAAAGTCAATGGGTATCGGCAGAGAAACATCCGATGGTCCATCTCTTGCCACATTGGAACTGGGACAATCCTGAATTAGCCAATCGTGTCATGGACGAAGAAGGCCGGATCCCTGTTCGGACTTTCTCCAATGCCCACAGTGTGGAATTGATTGTCAATGGGGAATCACAAGGAGTGAAGACTTTTACCAAGAAGACCACAGCTGATGGCCGGACCTACCAAGAAGGGGCAAATCCGGATGAACTCTATCTAGAGTGGTTGGTCCCTTATGTACCAGGTAAAGTGGAAGCTATTGCGCGCAACGAAGCAGGAGAAGTGATCGCGAAAGATCAAGTCGAAACAGCCGGCAAGGCTGCGGGTGTTCGTTTGTTGAAAGAAGAACATGCGATCGCAGCGGACGGTAAGGATTTGACCTATATTACCTATGAAATCGTCGATGAAGAAGGTCGTGTCGTACCAACTGCCAATAACTTGGTGCATTTCCATTTGCATGGCCAAGGCCAAATTGTCGGTGTCGACAACGGGGAACAAGCTAGCCGGGAACGCTACAAAGCACAGGAAGATGGCTCATGGCAACGTCGGGCCTTTAACGGCAAAGGGGTGGTCATTGTCAAATCAACTGAGCAGGCGGGTGCCTTTACTCTGTATGCAGACTCAGACCGCTTGCAATCAGACCAAGTCAGCCTCTTTACTGGTAAGAAGGACCAGGAAGAACGCTCTGTTTTGGGAGTCGAACTGGTTCGGACACATGTTTACTTAGGTGAAGTACCTGAACTTCCAAGTCGCGTATCTGTCGTCTATAGCGATGGCAAGGCCCAAGAAGAAGCCGTTGAGTGGGACAAAGCAGACTATAGTCGTGCCGGCCAAGTTCGTGTGACAGGTCATGTTCAAGGACGCACGGTCGAAGCTCTGGTTGATGTGATCGGCGTGGAACAAGTCCTTCCAGTCATCAAACAAATCCCGCAGGGAGCAGACCTAGCGACAGTGGATAAGACTGTGCAATTAGTCTTCACCGATGGGACCAGTGCTCACTATGAAGTCGATCAATGGACCTTGGAAGCTGGTCAAGAAGATCAGTTATCCACACCAGGAGCACGCTTGAAAGCGACAGGACTCCTAGGCAATGGGGAAACGGTTCAAGCAACACTAGTGGTTGCAGGAGGAGATGAAGCCAAGGCTAAGAAACCAACGGTTCAGCTAGATGGAGTAGCTCTTCCAAAATTTGGTAGTGGCAACCATACCATTTTCCGTTCAATGGCTTATGGGCAAGAACCAGGTCAAGTCACAGCAAGTGCAGAAAATGCTCAAGTGACGGTCCTACAAGCTAATCGTGAAAATGGTTTGAAAGCTCAAATCTATGTGACTGCTAAGGATACGGGAGCTGTACAGACCTATGTGGTCCAATTCCAAGAAGAAAGTCCACAGATTGAGCGTTTAGAATTGCGTCTGCCAGAAGGACAGGAACTCAAGGAAGACCAAACGGTACCACTTGAAGTCATTGCCCATTACCAAGATGGTAGCCAGGCAAGTCTCAAAGCAGATCAAATCGATGTGAAGACAAGAGCTGGTAGCCAAGGAAAGGCCGTTGCAACCAATAAAGGTTTGGAATTGCGGGAAGCAGGATTGGTTCATTTAGTAGCTAACTTCCAAGGACAAACAGGGGAATTAACCTTTACCATTACGCCAAATCCAGAAGAAAAGACAGTTGTCAAGGTGCGTCCTGTACGAATCAGTACCGATCGAAACGTTTTGCCAGCTCTTCCAGAGACAGTCTTGGTTGAGTATGACAAGGGATTCCCTAAAGAAAAACGCGTGACCTGGGATGCTGTAACCGCAGATCAGGTCAAGGCTTACCATAGCTTTACAGTTACAGGTCATGTAGAGGGTGTGGAAAAAGAAGCCCAAGCTCAAGTGACCGTTGAAGGCATTATTGCTGTAGAAGAAGTCAGCACCACCACTCCAGTCGGCGAAAAACCAGCTCTTCCAGAAAGCGTGCGGACCTATCACTCTAATGGTAAGACCTATACAGCTAAGGTGGCCTGGGATGCGGTCGATCCGCAACTCTTGGCCCAAGAAGGAGAAGTTGTCCTAGCCGGTCGTGTAGAAGGAACGGATCTTCCAACACGTCTTCATATTCGTGTTTCCGCAAACACAGTCAAGGGGGCCAATGTAGCAGAGCAATGGACAGGATCAGTCTTGCCACTCGCTTTTGCAAGTGACTCTAACGATGCGGATCCAGTTGCTAAGGTCAATGATAAGGTCATCTCCTTTACCGATGCTCCAGCTAACCGTTGGACCAACTGGGGCCGTGACAATGCGGAAGATTCTGTTGGTATCTTGTTTGGGGATTCTGGTATCTTGACCAAGCGAGCAGTGGACAACCTCCATGTTGGTTTCCACGAAGACCACGGCGTTGGCGCTCCAAGTGAATATGTGATTGAGTACTATACAGGGGAACAAATCCCAACTGTTCCAAGCAATCCAAATCGTGTTAAAGACGAAACAGACCATCCATTTAACAATCCAGCCAACTGGAAAGAAGTCAGCAACCTAACCGTTGAAGAACCGGTAGCAGCTGGTAAGATGAATCATTTCAGTTTTGATAAAGTCGACACCTATGCTGTTCGTATCCGTATGAAGACGCCAGAAGGCAAGCGTGGAAGCTCTATTTCAGAGATTCAGATCTTTGCCAATAAGGTTGCGGCAGAAGAGAAGAGCCAGTTGACCATTCGTGTCAATGGCGATGTCTTGCCAGGTGTCAACCCAAGTGTGACCGATTACTACATCGATGCGCGTGATCGGGCTTATCCACAAGTGGAAGCGACAGCCAGCCATCACGGCCTTACAACGGTTGTGCCAAGCGTTCATGAAGGGGAGCCAATCCGTGTCATCCATAAAGCGGAAGATGGTACTATCTTACAAGAATACCGCCTCCATCTCACAAGTGATGCAGAAAAACTGAAACAAGCTGCCCCAGTAGCAGTAGAAGCAGGCAGACGTTTTGTGAAAGTCGGTCAAGATCTAGTTCTACCATCTACAGTAGGTGTCTACTTCCAAGGGGATACAGGCTATGAACGCAAGGAACTGACGGTGGACTGGCAGGCTATCCCAGCTGATGCACTTTCTCATGAAGGCAACTTCACGTTAGAAGGAAAAGTCATTGGCTATGATCTGACAGCTCAGCTGACCGTCCGGGTGTCAGAAAAGACAGGAGAAAACCTCTCTGTGAACCGTGACTACAATGCAGAAGATACAAGGGCATTTGCTAGTGAAACCAACGATCTCGATCCAAATCAAATCGACTATATCGATTACATCAATGATGGTGGCTACAATGAGTACTACCGTTGGACCAACTGGAAGAGAGAGCCGGATCAGACAGAAGTGTTTGCTGGTCTCATCTTCAAGAAAAATGGTCAAGTAACAGAGCGCTTAGTCAATAAAGTAGCGGTCGACTTCTTTGCAGATCAGGAAACAGGTCTGCCAACGAAAACGGTTCTTGAACGCTATATTGGTCCAGACTTTGATGTCCCAGATGATTACGGCAATTTGAAAAATCTTCCAGATCATCCATTTAACCAAGCCTCAAACTGGGAAGAAATCCCGTATAGCTTGGATTATGCCTTTGAGCCTGGTTATATCTCTAACCTCAGCTTCAACGAAACCAGAACGAAAGCCATCCGTTTAAGAATGGTCCGTGATGAAAATCTTAAAGGAATTGGAATCATTGAATTGAGCGCCTATGCCCCAACAGAAGAGGCTCAGGCAACAACTGACGTTACGATCCAAGTGAATGGCAAAGACCTAGAAGGTTTTAAACCAGATGTGACAGATTATCATCTAGAGTATGAGGGAGAACGTCCAATCGTTTCAGCACAAGGCAAGAATGGAACAGCCGTTACGGTCATCGATGCTAAAAGTGCCAATGCTCCGGTTCTTGTCAAGGTTGTCTCAGAAGATGGCAAGGTCGAAAAAGTATATCAACTTTCTCTCTCCGCAAAAGCACCTACAGGCTCAGCCATTCCCGAAGAAGGGGTTAAGAATCTGGTCCACACCAAACCAGAGTTGGTGATTGAGCCAGAAGAGATGGACTTTGAACGCTTAGAACGTCCAAATGCGGATCTTCCAAAAGGTGAGAAACGTGTGGTTCAAGAAGGTCAAAAAGGCCGCAAATTGCGCTTGGTGGAAGTTTCTCAAGAAAATGGTGTGGAAAGCCGGAAGGAACTGGATGCCTTTGTAGAGCTAGATCCAGTGGCAGAAATTACAGAGGTGGGCACTAAAGAAGTACTTCCAGACACTCCACAACCAGAGCCACAGCCAGAACCTCAGCCACAACCAGAGCCACAACCGCAACCACAGCCAGAGCCGCAACCGCGGCCAGAGCCACAACCAGAGCCGCAACCGCGGCCAGAGCCACAACCAGAGCCGCAACCACAACCACAACCGCTTCCGAATCCAGAACGTCCTCAAGGTTCAGAAGGACCAGTAGCTACTGCAACTCCTCAAGCATCTCTTGAGGTCAAAGCGGTACGTCAGGAAGGGACAGATGCAGCAGGGAAGGAAGTCGAGAAAACAGCTCAAACACCAGCAGTTTCAGCTGCTCCAGTTTCCGAAGGCAGATTACCAAATACAGGAACGGAAGAAAGCGTCGCAAGCCTCGTTGCTGGAATCCTAGCAGCAGGCCTTGCTAGTGCTGTGCTGGACGATCAGAAAAAAAGAGCCAAAAAGGCCAAATAAAACAGCTAGAGAAACTAGCAAAAAACGGTGAAAAGTTCACAGGTAAAAAGAAGGAGGATGGGGAAGCCCCACCCTCTTTACCTGGTGACATAAAGGAATAGAATATGGGAAAAAGATTAGTTGATCAGAAAAATCGATTTGGCATTCGCAAGCTCTCAGTAGGCGTCTGCTCGGTAGTCGTAACGACTTGTTTTTTAGGAGCTACTACCAGTTACGCAGAGGAACAAGCTGAGAATAGTGAACCACGTGAAGAACGGGTTGAAACAAGCAATGCAGGAGATCAAGGAAAGGAGGAGAAAACTGTGAACGAGCACCAAGAAGAATTAGAGCATGCCTCAGTAGCTACTAGCGAGAAAGAAAATCGCACAGCCAGCCAAGGGACGGAAGCCACTCAACCAGCCACTTCTCTAGATGAGGAGACTGAGATTGCGGATTACGGACCACTTCCAAGCAAGGCTCAGATGCAATACCACCGCGAAGAGCTAGCAGCTTTCATCCACTTTGGGATGAATACTTACTATGATCGTGAGTGGGGAGATGGGCAAGAAGACCCTTATTATTTCTATCCAGAGCATCTGGATACCGATCAGTGGATCAAAACCCTGAAAGACGCGGGCTTTAAACGGACGATCATGGTCGTCAAGCACCACGATGGCTTCCTCTTGTACCCTTCTAAATACACCGACCATACCATTGCTAAAAGTGGTTGGAAGGAAGGAAAAGGCGATATCCTAGCCGAGGTTTCTGCTTCTGCCAGCAAGTATGACATGGACATGGGGGTCTACCTCTCGCCTTGGGATGCTCACAGCCCACTATACCATGTGGATACAGAGGACCAATACAACGAATACTATCTCAACCAGCTCAAAGAAATCCTTGAAGATCCAAAATATGGAAACAAGGGCAAGTTCGTAGAAGTCTGGATGGATGGAGCGCGTGGCGATGGGGCTCAAAAAGTCACTTATACCTTCGATAAGTGGTTTGATGCCATTCGTAAGGCCCAAGGGGACATTGCCATTTTCTCAGCTGAGCCCACCAATGTTCGTTGGATCGGAAATGAAAAGGGAATCGCTGGAGATCCAGTTTGGCATAAGGTCAATCCGGATAAGATCCGCAACAATCCATCCAATAGTTACCTCAATCACGGGGATCCAGAAGGGAAGCAATACTCAGTGGGAGAAGCGGATGTTTCCATTCGCTCCGGCTGGTTCTACCATGACAACCAAGAGCCTAAGTCCTTGCGCGAATTGATGGACATTTACTTCAAATCAGTCGGCCGTGGAACCCCGCTTTTGCTTAATATTCCACCCAATCAAGATGGGAAATTTGCGGATGCTGATGTAGCCCGTTTGAAAGAATTCCGTCAGACCTTGGACCAACTCTACAGTGTGAACTATGTGGCAGGAGCTTTGGTAGAAGCTGACTCAACACGACGCAATCCGCTCTACAAGGCTAGCCATTTGACAGATGGCGATGAAAAGACCAGTTGGGCCCCTGCAGATGATGCCAAGACCGGATCTTTTGTCCTCGATCTTGGAAAAGAACAGCATTTTGATGTGGTAGAGCTCAAAGAAACCATCGAGAAAGGCCAACGGATTTCTGGCTTCACCATTGATGTGGCGGTGAATGGGCAATGGGTTCCTTTTGGAGCTGGTTCAACCGTAGGATACCGCCGTTTGATCAAAGGGCAACCTGTTGATAGTCGCTATATCCGGGTGTCCATCACCGATGCCCAAGCTACTCCAATCTTGAACGGAGTCTCTGTCTATAAGACGCCAGCCAGCATTGAAGAAACCGATGGCTATCCGCTTGGTTTGACTTATCATTCTGACCGGACTGCTGAGCGGGCCAATGGTCAGTGGAATGAAGAGGGAGAAGGTGTTCGAGGTACCTCTATGTGGACCAAGGAAAAGGGAGCTTCGGTGACCTATCAATTTGAAGGCACCAAAGCCTATGTGGTCGCAACTGTCGACCCTGGTCATGGGGAAATGGATGTCTATGTCGATGGCCAAAAGCTAGCGACCGTCAATACCCAAAGTCCAAGCCGCAAACGCAGCCAAAAGGTCTATGAAACACCGGACTTGGCAGCAGGATCTCATACCTTGACCTTGGTCAATAGCAAGGGAGATGCGATCGCAACGGAAGGGATTTATGCTCTCAATAACCAAGAAAAGGGTCTCTTTGAGTTTGCTCAGCCAACCCTAGCTGTTAAAAAAGGCGACCCAGCGCAAGTCGTCGTCAAGAGAAAAGGTGGCTCTAAAGGAAGTGCCAGTCTGAAATTGATCACAGAGCCGGGAACAGGGGTTCATGGTAAGGTCTACAAAGATACCAACGTCACCCTTGAGTTCGCAGATGGCGAGACAGAAAAAACAGTCCAAGTTCCAACCCTTGATTTTGCAGGAAAAGCGACCGATGTCTATGACTTTAAGGTCAAATTGTTGCATCCGGATCAAGGAAGTCTGGTCGGCTTTATTCCAGAACTGACAGTCCAAGTGATGAACGAGGACCTGCTTCCAGAAAATCGCAAAGAAGTAGATGACCAAGATCCAAAACTGCACTACAGTGAGGGTTGGCACCATGAGACGGACAACAAAGACTTTTCAAATGGCACAGAATCTTGGTCCAGCTTTAACCAAGTGACCGATGAGGAAGGCAAGAAACACATTGAAGTGACCATTACCTTTAAGGGCACCGGCGTGGAGGGCCGAGGAGTGGTCGACCCAAGCCATGGTCTCTACAGCGTCACTTTGGATGGGAAAGAAATGGCCTTCGAAGAAGGGCGTGGCCATGATTATGAGATCGACGGCGATCATTATTTCAGTGGCTACGGAGATCAACGCAAGCTCGACCAGAGTTTGGTCAATCTGCAAGGCCTAGCAAAAGGCTACCACCAGCTACGCTTGCATCTGGATCCAGCCCTCAATGATCCTCAGTCATCTAGAGCTATCCAAGTAGACCGATTTATCCTATCAGGGAAAGATAGCCAGTTGCTCAGTCAAGAGGAGCTGCAACAGATCATCAGAGAAGGAGTAGAAAAGATCAAGGCTACTTCTCTGGATCGCTTGAAAGCAGACCTTAAACCAACGGTTCAAGGTCAATTGACGGACTTGACTCAGTTGTTGGATCAAGAGCAACCAGATTTGGTTGCTGCAGCTAATCAAGTCGAAGCCCTTGAAACCATCTTGGAAGATGCTCGCAATTATGAACCGCTGACGCAGACACGGCCAGAAGAAGGTGTTCGGGATTTGATTCTTGAAAAGCCAGAACTTCTCATCGAAACAGAGGAGATTCCATTTGAGAGTCAAACGCGTGAGAACAAGGACTTGGCCAAGGGCGAGAGCCGGATCCTTCAAGCAGGGAAGGTCGGACGCCGATTGAAATTGATTGAGGTCCGACAAGAAGAAGGCAAAGAAATTCGGACAGAAGTCGATGCCTTTGTCGAAGTGGAGGCCCAGGACCAGATCACAGAAGTCGGAACGAAGGAAGCGGAAGAAAGTCCGTTGATAGCTGATATGCCGACTCCAACCACTCCTGTCACTCCAAGTAAGGTGCAACCAGAAGTTGCGACTCTTTCTCAAGCTGAAGACAAAAAAGAAAAAGAAAGACCAGTTCTCTTTCAACCGAAAATCCCAGAAGCAGTTTCTGTTTTGACTTCAGACCATCCGGAAAAAGAAGGTGTTGAAAGTCCTTCTCTACAATCGGAAGGAAAACTACCTCAAACCGGTACAAAAGAAAGTGGATTGTTTGCTTGGTTAGGCCTTCTTGGTCTAGGATTCTTGGGCGGAGGCGCCAAATTCGCTCGTCGCAAAGAGTAGTTCATTCTTCGCATAGGAGGTTAGTTCTCACTAGCCTCTTTTGCTTTGTATTCTTAAGAGATTCCTATTTCCATGGAGTCTTTGCTTTATTTACAGCCGTAAAAATTGTATAATAGTCAAATAAGGTCAATGATGAGAAGGAACACTCCAAGGCTATTTTTTATGGGCCAAAGAGCAGAGCATCCATCTAGAAAAAAACAAGCCAGAAAGGAGCATCATGGCAAATAAGAACACATCTGATAGCATTGAAGCTTATATCAAGGCCTTGCTGGCTCAAGCTGGCATGGCAGAGCTCAAAAGAAGTGAGTTGGCCGATGTCTTTCAGGTCGTACCCAGTCAGATTAACTATGTTATCAAGACCCGCTTTACCGAGAGCCGAGGCTATATTGTAGAGAGCAAGCGTGGTGGTGGTGGCTATATCCGCATTGGCAAGGTCCAGTTTTCAGATCATCATCAGATGCTCCAAGAATTGGCAGCCAATATTGGAGAGACCATCAGCCAGCAGGTCTTCAATGATATCCTCCAGATGCTCTATGAAGAAAAATTATTGACAAAACGTGAGACTCAGCTCTTGCTTGCGACAACCTCCGATGAGGTCCTAGGTCGAGATGCTCTTATCCTACGAGCAACGATGCTGAAAAAAATCATTCAACAAGTAGATAGAAAAGGAAATACCGACTAGATGAACTATTCAACAGCACTGTTAGAAAGTATAGAAGCGGCCCAAATACTAGCAGGCCACTATCAGGGGCATACCTTAGATACTTGGCATCTCCTGACGGCTATGGCCAATAATCCCTATAGCGTGGCAGGTTCTGTACTGAACGATTATCCTATGCAGATCGATGAGTTTCAGGATGCAGCGGAGCATATCACAGGCCAAGCTTTTCAAAGCGACAATCGGTATGAAATCTTCCCATTTTCTTATCGGATGGAAGCCATTATGAAACACGCAAGAGAGATTGCCCAGGTCCTTCATGCCAAGACCTTGGGAACAGAGCATGTGCTCCTCTCTCTTCTAGCAGACCGTGGGACCTTGGCTAGCCAAGTCATGGAGTTTGCTGGCTTTGCCTTTACAGAGCAAGACAAGGGAGTTCCTATTGCCTCCCTTCGCAAGAATTTAGAAGACAAGGCAGGCTGGGACAAGAACGATATCAAAGCCATTCGGAGTCTTTATCGGGCTCAAAACCCTAACCGACAAACCATGGGAAATATGATGGGCATGCCACCAAGCACCAGTGGAGGTCTTGAAGATTATACCCGTGATTTGACAGAAATGGCGCGTGCAGGCCAGCTTGAACCTGTGATCGGCCGGGATGCAGAGATTTCACGCATGATCCAAATCCTCAGCCGCAAGACGAAGAACAATCCTGTATTGGTGGGAGAAGCAGGGGTCGGAAAAACAGCCCTTGCATTAGGTCTGGCCCAGCGTGTCGCTAGTGGCAATGTACCAGCTGAAATCGCGCAGATGCGTGTTCTGGAATTGGATCTCATGAATGTCGTTGCTGGGACGCGCTTCCGTGGGGACTTCGAAGAACGGATGAACAATATCATCCAGGACATCGAAGAAGACGGTCACGTGATTCTCTTTATCGATGAACTGCATACTATTATGGGGTCAGGATCCGGTATTGATTCGACCTTAGACGCAGCCAATATTCTAAAACCAGCACTGGCACGGGGAACCTTGCGTACAGTTGGGGCAACGACTCAAGATGAGTACCAAAAGCATATCGAAAAAGACGCAGCCCTCTCTCGGCGTTTTGCAAAAGTCACCATTGAAGAGCCAAGTGTTGCAGATAGCATCCAAATTCTCCAAGGCTTGAAAAAGACCTATCAGGACCATCATCATGTGACCATTACCGATGAAGCGATCGAAACAGCTGTCAAATATGCCCACCGCTATTTGACCAGCCGTCAATTGCCAGATTCAGCCATTGATCTCTTGGATGAAGCGGCAGCTACTGTACAAAACCGCGATTCCAACGGTCACGTAAAAGAAGAGTTGACCGCCTTGGATCAGGCCTTGATGGATGGCAAGTGGAAGAAAGCAGCCCAACTCTTAGAAGTAGAGGCCACTCCCATTGTCTACAAAAAAGAAGTCACTGACCAAGATGTCTTGGTGACCTTGAGCCAATTATCTGGTATTCCAACTCAAAAACTGACCCAAACCGATGCCAAGAAGTACCTCAACTTAGAAGCAGAATTGCACAAGCGCGTGATTGGTCAAGACCAAGCGGTTTTGAGTATCAGTCGGGCTATTCGACGCAATCAATCAGGTATCCGTAGCAATAAACGTCCGATCGGTTCTTTCATGTTCCTAGGACCTACCGGTGTCGGAAAAACAGAGTTAGCCAAAGCTTTGGCAGAAGTTCTGTTTGATGATGAATCGGCCCTCATCCGTTTTGATATGAGTGAGTACATGGAAAAATTCGCGGCCAGCCGCCTCAACGGAGCCCCTCCAGGCTATGTGGGCTACGAAGAAGGAGGCGAGTTGACCGAGAAAGTCCGCAACAAACCATATTCAGTTCTCTTATTTGATGAGGTGGAAAAAGCCCACCCAGATATTTTCAATGTCCTTTTGCAAGTCTTGGATGACGGAGTCTTAACCGATAGCAAAGGCCGGAAGATCGACTTCTCCAATACCATTATCATCATGACCTCAAACCTGGGAGCAACAGCCCTTCGGGATGATAAGACAGTTGGCTTTGGTGCCAAAGATATTCGCTTTGACCAAGCCAATATGGAAAAACGCATGTTTGAAGAGTTGAAGAAGACCTATCGTCCAGAGTTTATCAACCGGATTGATGAAAAGGTGGTCTTCCATAGCCTATCCAGCGAGGACATGCAGCAGGTGGTGAAAGTCATGGTCAAACCGCTCATCGCGACCTTGGCCGAACAAGGCATGACCCTCAAATTCCAGCCTTCAGCGCTCAAGTTGCTAGCAACCAAAGGCTACGATCCAGAAATGGGAGCTCGCCCACTCCGTCGTGTCTTGCAGACCGAAGTGGAAGATCAACTAGCAGAGCTATTGCTGAAAGGTCAAGCCCAAGAAGGGCAAACGATCAAGGTTGGAACGACAGCTGGAACGATCAAGTTCGAGATTGTCTAGGAGGACGTCATGACGCTTCAGCGATTAACCCGTATTTCGCTTTTGGCGGCCCTTTGTGTCGCTCTACGTCAGGCTTTTGCCCCTTTCCCAAATGTCCAACCTATTTCTGCTGTCTTTTTTCTCTTGGTGATATTTGAAGGGTATAGCTTTGCTTTTCTTGTGATGATGATCACCATGTTTGTCTCTGCCTTTTTCCTGGGGATGAGCTTGATTGTGTTCTTTCAGATTGTCGCCTTTGGCTGTTTGATGCTCATTTGGCGCATCAGTTACAAGTGGTTGCCCTTTGTCCTTCAGATCCTTTTTGTGGGCCTACTGTCCTTTGCTTATGGGGTCTTGATCGATAGTGTTTATGCCTTGATATACCATATTCCTTGGTGGACCTATGCTTTGGTCAATGGTTTTAGTTTTAACCTTGCCCATGCTCTGTCGACGATCATTTTCTATCCCATTATTTATCAAATCTTTAGGAGATTTTATGTTGAAAAAAACCATTTCTAGCTTAATGACCTTACTTGCAGCTCTTCTTTTAGCGAGTTGCGCTTCGTCTCATAGCACAAACCATCAAACAACAGCTTCTAGCACAGAAGTTGCCAAGAAAAACGAAATTTCGATTACGATTAGCGTGACGCCAGAAGGTCAAAAAGCGCAATCGAAAACCTTGAAAGTAGCAGAAGAGAGCAACCTCATGAAAGTGCTCAAAGCCAACTACAAGATTGAAGAAAAAAATGGCATGATCACCTCGATTGACGGTCACAGCCAAGACGAATCCAAAGGTCTTTACTGGATGTACAAGATCAATGGCGAGATGGCTCCAAAAGGTGCTGCTGAAACCACCGTTAAAAAAGGAGACAAGATCGAATTCTATCAAGAAGTGTATAAATAAGAAAAGCTGGACAGTATGTCCGGCTTTTTTTTGCAAAGTTTAGGAACTTACCTAAAACTTCTTTCAAATTAGAAAAATATTTGAGAAACTATTGACAGCCTCATATAACAGTGTTACAATAATGTTACAAAATATTACAAATGTTACAAAAGAGGTTCTGTTATGAAAAACAAAAAAATCATTTCCCTAGCAGCGCTAGCTCTTACAGCTAGTCTTTTCCTAGGAGCTTGTGGCGGGAATAAAGAAGAAAAAACTTCAGAAGCAAGCAGTTCAAAGACCAGTCAGGTTAAACAAACAAGTTCTTCTTCTAAGAAAAAAGTGATCACTAGTAAAGATCCGATTGCCTCTTCATCCTCTGATAGCAAATCAGAAGAAAGTCATACTGTTGGTAGCAAAAATAACCAAGCTGCAGCTAGTCAAACACCTGCTCCAGCTAAAGAAGCGACACCAGCAGCACCCGTAACAAAAGAAACAAAAGAAGTAGCCACTCCAGCAACACCAGCGAAAGCAAAATTGCCAAGTCTAGAAGACGGTCATGCCCATGCTAAGAAGCAAGCTTCTGCTACGGAGAATGCCCAATACAAGGGAGTCTATTCTGTAGCAGCAGGGGATTTCTCTGCAGCAGCTGGGAATTGGTCTGACAAACGCGACACTGGAGTCACTATTGGCCAAGGTGGTCAAGTGACCATCCAACTTCCTGGGGGCCAACCCGTAGCCTATGGTATCAGCGCTTATAACTATACCTTGGATGATGGTCATTACCATGCTAATCTCTCAGCAGGCGATGGGTCTGCGGCGACTCTAGATATCGTAGTTGGAAAAGATGGCTCTGTATCTAGTGTGACGGTTCTGAAAGACGGTGTCAGCCACTCCCTCACTCGTGAATAAAATTCGAAAGATCTGAAAGGATAAGCTTCTCTTTTCAGATCTTTTTTTGTTGGTTTGAAGAAAAATATATTTTTTTATAAAAAACTATTGACAGATAGAAAATATAGTTTATAATAAAAACATAAAGAAAATCTATTTATAAAAAATTATAAAAAGGAGTTCGTATGAAAAAAGAAAGAATTGCCCTGGTTTTTGGAACCTTTGCGCCCCTTCATCAAGGGCATATTGACCTGATCCAGCGGGCCAAGCGTCAGTGTGATCGCGTTCGTGTCATCGTTTCTGGTTATGAAGGGGATCGTGGCGAAGAAGTGGGACTGACTTTACAAAAACGCTTCCGTTATATCCGCGAAGCCTTCTCCAATGATGAGTTGACCCAAGTCTATAAGTTAGATGAGACAGAACTTCCTCGTTATCCTTTGGGCTGGGAGCCTTGGTTACAAACAGCCCTAGACACCATCCAGTATCAAACAGAGACAGAAGAGTTGATCTTTTATGTAGGGGAGAAAGCCTACAAGGAAGAGTTGGAAGCTAGAGGGTTTGAAGTTCACTTAGAAGAGCGTCGCTTCGGGATCTCTGCTACCATGATCCGGGAAAATCCAAGCAAATATTGGAAATACATCGCCCAGCCCTTCCGTCGCCAGTTCACGAAAAAAGTCTTGATCATGGGAAGCGCCAGCAACGGGAAAACGACCCTTGCAAAGGACTTGGCTCGCTTTTACGATGCACCTGTTAGTCTTGAGTATGCCCGTGAATACCAGATCAAGAACAATGTTCGAGATGATGAGCTCACGCCAAAAGATTACTATTACCTACTCTTAGGACAGTATGATCAAACCTCTAAGCTCATCGATAGTAGTGCCAATCGAGGCCTTGTCATCGCCGATACCAATTCCCTGGTGACCAAGGGTTATTACGACTACTACATGGAGGTCGAAGGTCAGGATACCAGCATGACCGATACCTTCGACAACCTCTTTGTCAGTATTCTCTCCAAAGAAAAATGGGATTTGATCCTCTTTGTCCACCCGATCGGCTCTTATGTCAATGATGGTTTCCGAGACATGACCATGGCTGACGAAGAGATCCGCACTAGCTTTTCAAATTACCTGGACCAATTGCGCCAGCAATACCTAGGAAACATTCCGACCACTTTCCTCGCATCAGACTACCTCGGCAACTACGAAGAAGCCAAGAAGGTGATCGATGCCATTTACCAAGCCGACTAAGGAGCAGCTTATGAAAAACCTATCTGAAAAATTCACAACCTTTATCCAAGACTTTAAAAATGTTAACCAAGAAGCGAAAAAACAAGGCTTTGTCAATATTATGAAACTCCTGTGGAAGGACCTTTTTGTAGGACGCACAGCCTTTCAATGGATCTATCTCCTGCTTCTTTCCAGCGTTCCCTTCTTCTTAGAATGGACCAAAGCCCTCAAGAAGGAGGTGGCTTAGATGGCAAGTCTCTCAATTCCAGCAGGAATGACGGAGAAAGAGTATTTTGAGACGGCCGCTAGTGAAGCAGACTTTCTCAAGTGGTACAAGGAGCAAGACCTGCCGACTTATGAAACTCCAAGTGTCACAGCGGACATGGTAGCTTACTGTTTTGTTGAAGGCAAGCTCAAGCTCTTAGCTATTCGCCGCAAGGCCCACCCTTATCAACACCGCCTCGCCTTGGTGGGGGGCTTTGTGAACAAGGATGAAGATGCGACCCATGCCTGCATCCGAGAAGTCAAAGAAGAAGTTGGGCTCGATCTGCCAGTGAATAAGGTGGAGCAGCTCCTGACCGTTTCCACCCCTGGGCGGGACCCCAGAGGCTGGGTCATTACCATTGCCCATCTGGTCTATCTGCCAGCAGAAGCAGTAGACTTAGCCCATGCAGGTGACGATGCCAAGGAAGTCGTTTTTCTCGATGTCGATTTCAAACAGTCCCAGTGTTTGCTTGATGGAGAACCCTTAGCTGCTTCTGATTTTGCCTTTGACCACTACCAGATTATTCAAGAATCGATCAAGCGGATTCAGGGGCGTCTGGACTGGAATCCAACCTTCCTCTATCTGTTAGAGGAGCCTTTCACCGTTTATGAAGCAACTGAGTTGGTCAATCTGATCAATCCTGGACGTCCCATCGTTAGCAATAACTTCCTCGTAAAATTCGGAGAATTCGTGGAAGAAGTGGGTGTCAAGCGGGTACCTAAGAAAAAACCACGCAAGACCTATCGCCTAAAACAGTAGATCGAGCGAGGTTCATTCTACCAGCCCTCCCTTTTAGTAACGGAAGGGCTTTTTCTGATTTTTCCTGCTCCACTTGTGTGCAAAGTGGTATAATAAACATAATTGAGATCAAAAGAGACAAGACTATGGAAGAAAAAATAATTTTACCACAAAATACACGACTGATGGGGGCTCTACTTGGTTTTATCGGAGGGGGCCTCGATGTCTTTTGCCACATGCACTACCGGAGTTTGGTCGCGACCCAAACGGGGAACCTCCTGCTTCTCATCGCTGATTGGCACGATCCCCGTGTCGAAAATACCATCATGCGTTTTTCATCTATTTTATTTTTCTCGCTCGGCTTTGTGGTTGCCCTCCATATCAAAGAGTATCGCAAGACAGCCTTTTGGCGGACCAAGATGTTAATTCCTTTGTTTGTGGTGACACTCCTGATTCCCTTGGTGTCTGTCATACCACCTGTAGAAGTTCCCTTTATTGCTTTTGGGACAGGGATGATGATGTTGACCTTTACAGGGAGCCTCATCGAAAATCACCCTTATGTGATCTTTATGACTTCCGGCAATTACCGCAAGATGCTGACGGCCTTGTACCGAATCACTCGAGGAAAGGGAGATTTGGACGAGTATCGGCGTCAGGCCATGAATTACGGGATTGTCGTTGGGAGCTTTGTTGCAGGAGCTATTAGCGTAGCCATCCTCATGCATTTCATTCACCAATGGGCCATCTGGCTGATCACAGCCAACCTCTTTTTGATCATGACCTACTACACCGCCAGAGTCAAACAACTCGGCCTGCAAACAGACAATCTATAGAAACAGGACCCCGTGTGAGGTCCTGTTTTAGATTAATGACAAAGCCATCTTAGAAACTTTCCTTAGGTGAGTACGGACGTCAGCGAACTTCGAAGAAGTTCCATGA
>OLOY01000617.1_pt1 | contig 22225 bp, 15 predicted proteins | sample 1672771 | NCBI WGS metagenome assembly OLOY01 (sample SAMEA3136722, study PRJEB25190) | human gut metagenome
CCCGCGCCCACCTACCAGCACAGCTCGCTCGACTGGCGCGACTGGTGGTGCTCGGATGACGCACAGATCTACCAGTTCATTGGCCAGGACAACATCTACTTCTATTGCATCGCGCAGACCGCCATGTGGGAGGCCCTGGGTTGGAACCTCACGCAGAGCACCGTCAGCGCCTGCTACCACCTGCTCTACATGGGCAAAAAGGCAAGCTCGTCCTCGCAGACGCCTCCCCCGCCGGCAGACGACCTGCTCAACCACTACACCTGCGAGCAGATGCGCGCGCACTGGCTGTCGCTCGGCCTGTCCGAGAAGCCGGTGAGCTTTAGCCCCAAGGCATACGACACCCGCGTGACCGGCAAGGACAAGGACGGCAACGAGGTGCACGCCTGCGACGACAAGCGCGTCATCGATCCGGCCCTTAAGGAGAGCGCCCTTTTGACCGGCGTCTTCAACCGCCTGGCCCGCAGCTGCTTCTACGGCGTCGCCGTCAAGGAGGGCGACGAGAGCCCCTATCGCAACGGTTGCATCCCCGCCGGCGCCGCCTCGGCCACCGTGGTGGAGGCCGCCGAGCAGGCCGCCCTCGCGTTTGAGCAGGCCATGTACAAGTTCGAGACGCACCGCGCGCTCGCTGTGTGCGACGACTACCTGCGCGCCGCCAACAAGCGCTGGAGCGACGCCTCCAAGGCTGCCAACAAGCTTGAGGGCGAGCAAGCCAATACCGCGATGACGCAGGCCCTCGTCGACGCCTTCACCGAGCTGCGCGTGGCGACCGTGCTCATGCACGGCATCGTGCCGGCCGGCTGCGAGCTCATCTGCGAGTACTTCGACGTTGACCCGGTCGCCTTCTTTAGCTGGGATAACATCTTCGCCTCCACGGATGAGTTTGTGGAGAGCTTGGGCGAGAAGCCCGGCGAGCACCGAGTGAAGCCGCTGCCCCCGCGCTTCGACTTCTTTAGCAAGCACGAGAGCCAGTACTAAAGCACGCCAGCAACGGCGTACCCGGAAAGTAGTCAATTTGGGACGGGAAGGAAAAACGGATGTCCAAGCCGCGTCGTCGTAAGCAGAAAAAGCAGGTTAAGCCCGAGCTCAAGCTTAGGCAGTTTGCCTCCACCGAGCTTTCCGACCAGCTTGCCGCCCTTCCCTGCGCCGCCGACCTGCCGCGCTTTATGGTCGACACGGTCGCCGGCGCCTATGCGCCCGCCGATGCCGAGCTCATGATCGAGGGCTTCGGCGCCGCGGCCACACGCCCGGTCACGCTGCGCGCCAATACGCTCAAGGCGACCGCCGAGGACATCGCTGCGGCGCTCGATGCCGCCGGAATCGCCCACAACCCCGTCGCCTGGTACCCAGACGCCTTTATCCTGCCCGAGGCCCAGGTTTCTGCTCTGTGGGACCTCGACATCTACCGCGACGGCAAGATCTACTTGCAAAGTCTGTCGTCCATGATGCCGCCGTTGGTCCTGGGCGCTCAGGCCGGCGAGGACATCCTCGACATGTGCGCAGCCCCTGGCGGCAAGACAACGCAGATCGCCGCCCTCACCCAGGGCCAGGCACACCTCACGGCCTGCGAGATGAGCATTCCCCGCGCCGAAAAGCTCGAGTCAAACCTCCATCGCCAGGGTGCCAAAAACGTGCCCGTCATGCGCATCGACGCACGCGAGCTCGACGAGTTCTTCCGCTTCGACCGCATCCTGCTCGACGCTCCCTGCACCGGCACGGGCACCGTCATCAGCGGCAACGAGAAAAGCCTGCGCGGCCTCACCGAGCAGTTGCTGAGCAAGTGCGCCCGATCGCAGCGAGCACTTCTGGATCGCGCCATGGGGGCCCTCAAACCGAGCGGCACGCTCGTCTATTCGACATGTTCGATCTTGCCGCAGGAAAACGAGGATGCCCTGCAAGAGGCCCTCGACAAGCACATGGACTGCGAGCTCATCCCCCTCGACAGCACGCCGAGTGAAAGCGAAGCACGCCGCGCCCGCGAAGCCGGTGAGGAACCGCGCATCGAGTGCAACGCCCTTACCGAGGCCATTGCCGCGGGCCACGTCTCGGCCATTGCCAACGGCATGCCCGGCACGCTGACCATTCCGCCCAGTCGCGACTTTGAGGGCTTCTATATCGCCCTGGTCCGAAAACGCAGCTAGCGCACGGATTCAAAACTCAACAAACTATCTCCGTGCGCGCTTGTCCTGCTGGTCACGGCACTGCTTAAGTGCCTCGCGCTCCTTGCGCTCGGCCTTTTTGCCCTTAATGGCCGTGACCGCAAAGTAGATGACCGCGGCGGCAACGATTGCGCCCACGCATAGGCCAATCGAGCCTAACATTGCCGAGAATTCCATACCGCGTCACCTCTCTTTTGTATACGGGACATTCAAGATAGCACCTCGATTCCCGCCACCACAGCTCCTTCACGTTCGCCAGCCCTTCAGTCTAACGGATGGCGCGGCGGGGAAAAATCAACTCGTCAAACGATTTAGCAATCGTAGCGCCGGTCGCACGCTGACGGGCGCACAACATAGAAACGGACCGCCATGGATTCTCTCAACGATTTGAACGAGCGCGTCGACGCCTTTGTCGGCACCAGCTCCTTCGATACGCCCGCCGCGACCGACGATCAAGCCCCCATCGATGTGCCCGCCGAGGTTCACGAAGACGTCGTCGCCTCGGTCGACTTCTCCGAGGTTGAGCTTGCAGACGAATTTACCGAGCCCCAGGTGGCCGTAACCCCCAACGGCCTTTTGCCCATGGAGCCGCTGCCCATCGACGGACGCCTGCGCAAGGCGGCCCTCCGTATGCCCGATGAGATCGAGGAGGCCAGCGGCTTTACGCTCTTTGGCCGCCGCATCAAATCGCTCATCTACACCACCGACGTGGCGGTCATCCGCAACTCCAATGCCGACGCCGTGTTTGCCGTCTACCCCTTCACGCCGCAGCCCGCCATTACGCAGGCGCTGCTGACCGTTGCCGAGTGCCCGGTCTTTGTGGGCGTTGGCGGCGGCACCACCACCGGTAAGCGCTCCGTGCAGATGGCGGCCGTTTCCGAGATGCAAGGCGCGGCGGGCTGCGTGGTCAACTCCCCCGCTACTGCCGAAATGGTCGAGCACATCACCAACATCGCCGACATCCCCGTCATCGCCACGGTCGTTCGCTGCGACGACGATGCTCACGCCAAGGTGCGCGCCGGAGCCAAGATTCTCAACATCGCCGCCGGCAAGAACACGCCCCAGGTCCTACGCGAGCTGCGCGAGCACTATCCCAACCTGCCGCTTATCGCGCCGGGCGGCAAGACGCCCGAGAGCATTCGCGAGACCATCGCCGCCGGCGCCAACGCCATCATCTGGACACCGCCTTCGGCCCAGCAGCTACAGACCGACATGATGCAGCGTTATCGCAAGATGAAGGAAGACGCCACACCTGTCATCTCGCGCGACAACGTGCCCATTATCGACCAGGTCGCCGCCGCCGAGGTCAGCCAAGTCGAGAACATGAATCCCGATGTGCCGATTCCCGACGAAGTCATCGAGCGCGTCGCTTCGATCCACGAGCGCGTCGAGGAGCATCGCGCCAACCGCGGCCTCAAGCCGTCACTGCACGGCTTTTTCTTCCGCGGAAAGAAACGCTAGCCGCAACAGCAAGGCCCGCCCCACAAACGTGAGGCGAGCCGTTTTCGTTTGAGCAATCATGCAGCGACGTGATGGGGCAAATTAATCCACGCGCTTGTCGCCCATAAAGAAGAGCGCCACCGTACCAGGTCCGGTATGCGAGCCAATCAGAGTACCGATGTCATTGATCTCAATCTTGCCTTTAAGCTGCGGAACCTGTTCCTCAATCAGTGCCGCGACCGCCTCAGCATCCTCGCGGCACGCCGACTGCGACATGATGCACTTACCCGAATAATCTGCACCGTCCTGTACGTGTGCCATCATGGTCTTAGCCATCTCGGAAATCGCGCGCTTCTTAGTGCGAATCTTCTCACGTGGCGACAGCTTACCTTCGCAATCGACCGTCATAAGCGGGCAAATCTTAAGCGCCGTGCCGATGATCGCGCTCGCGGCCGAAATGCGACCGCCGCGCAGGTAGCTCGACAGATCGGTCGAGAAGAACCAGTGGTGCAGGTTGAGCTTGTGCTCCTCGATCCAGGCAGCCGTCTCGTCGAGTGAAGCCCCGCTATCGCGCACATCGGCGGCATATTCCAACAACAGGCCAAAGCCCGAAGACGCCGCCAGCGAATCGATGACGCGCACCTTGCCGCCCTCGGGATAGCGATCCGCAAGCATCTGCGCCGCGACGCAGGCCGATCCATACGTGCCCGAAATACCCGACGACAACGTCAGGTGCAGCACGTCTTTACCCTCGGCAACAAACGGCTCCCAAAACTCCTCGTACTCACCCACGCTCACCTGAGACGTCTTGGGCATGGCGCCCGCGGCAATCTGGGCAAAAAACTCGTCCGGCGTAATCGACTGATACAGATCGTCCGTATAGACAACATCGTCGATCTCGTAATGAAAACACACGACAGGGATATTGCGCGACGCAAAGAACTCACGGGTTCGATCGGCGGCGGATTCACAGGTCAGGACAAAATCACTCATATGAGGCTCCTTACTCATTGCTGCGCAAATTATCGCACAGTGAGCCTACATGCGGTACATATGTCCACTATTTACCAAATCGAACCAAAAATAGTGAACATCTTTACCACCATCGTCTCCACCGGCCCCACGCATAAATATCTGAGAAAACACCCTCTGTCGTCTCCACCCAACCAACACATCTACCTTCACTAAATCGATTTACCAAACCATTCAGCCGACAATTCAGCCGCTGGCGCAAAATCGAAACAAAAGCGGCGCATACTGATAAACGTTTGACGCTGTTTATCAGTTTTACCAGCCCCATCGGAAGGTGTTTCATGGTCGCATTCGATCGCAACCCGCAAGACTTCAAGTATCTGCGCCTGCTGTCGAGACAGTTCCCCACCGAACAATCCGCATTTACCGAAATTATCAACCTCTCGGCCATCCTCAACCTACCCAAGGGCACCGAGCATTTTTGAGCGACGTGCATGGTGAGTACGAAGCCTTTATGCACATCCTCAACAACTGCTCGGGCGTCGTGCGCGAGCATGTCGACGAGATTTTTGGCGACACGCTCACCTTTGACGAAAAGGGCGAGCTGTGTACGCTCATCTACTACCCGCGCGAGAAGATCGACCTGGTCCGCAGCCAGCGCGAGGACTCGCCCACTTGGTACAAGACGATGCTTGACCAGCTCATCATGGTCGCTCGCTCGCTTTCAAGCCGCTACACGCGCTCCAAGGTGCGTAAGGCCATCCCGCGCGATTACGCCTATATCATCGACGAGTTGTTGCACACGCACCCGGACGAGAACAACTATCGCGTGCGCTATCACGAGCGCATCGTGGAGTCCATCCTGGAGACCGCCAGCGCCGACGACTTTATCGAGTCGCTCGCCTCGCTCATCAAGCGCCTGGCCGTCGACCACCTGCACCTGGTGGGCGACATCTTCGACCGCGGCGGCGGCGCGGCCAAGATTATGGACCGTCTGCTCACCTACCATTCACTCGACATCCAGTGGGGCAACCACGACCTGCTGTGGATGGGCGCTGCGGCCGGTGAGCCCGCCTGCATCGCCACGGTACTGCGCAACAACCTACGCTACGACAACTACGAGATCCTGGAGAACGACTACGGCATCTCGCTGCGTGAGCTTGTCGCCTTTGCCGATGCCACCTATACCGCCGGCGAGCCCATCAGCCCGCTGATTAAAGCCGTCAACGTCCTGCTTTTTAAGCTCGAGGGCCAGATTATCCAGCGCCACCCCGAGTTCGATATGACCGACCGTCTGTTACTCGACAAGATCGAGCACGGCACCGGCACGGTCACGCTCGCCGACGGCAGCGTGTGGCCACTCACGACCAACGACTTCCCCACTGTCGATCCAGCGGACCCCTATACGCTCACGCCCCAGGAGCAGCACATCATCGACAAGCTCGTGTCCGAGTTTGTCACCGCCGATCACCTGCATCGCCATATCGATTTCCTCTACACCCACGGCTCGATGTACAAGGTCGCCAACGGCAACCTGCTCTTCCACGGCTGCGTTCCGCTCAACGAAGACGGCACCTTTAGCAGCATGAACTGCCTGGGCACCTGGCACGCTGGCCGCGATTATCTCGATTTTTGCGACCACATCGCCCGCCGCGCGTGGCGCGTGGGCGACCGCGATGCCCTCGACTGGATGTGGTACCTGTGGATTGGCTTCAATTCACCCGCCAGCGGACGCCTGGTGCGTACCTTTGAGCGCGCCTATATCGCCGATAAGAGCACCTGGGTCGAGCCGATGGACCCGTACTTTACGCTTACCAAGTCGCCCTCGGTCTGCGATGACATCATGCGCGAGTTTGGCGTCGCGCCCATGGCATGTTCGCCGACCGGACACATCATCAACGGCCACACGCCCGTTAAAACCACCAAGGGCGAGCAGCCCATCCGCGCCGAGGGCAAGCTGTTGGTCATCGATGGCGGCTTCTGCCGCGCTTACCATCCCAAGACGGGCATCGCCGGCTATACGCTCATCTCGAGCTCGCGCGGCTGCCGCCTCAAGTCGCACCGGGCCTTTACGACGGTTGCCGAGGCACTCACGCGCAACGTGGACATCGAAAGCGAGACCAACCGTTTTGACCAAGCGGACCGTCGCCGCATGGTGAGCGACACCGATACTGGCGCCAAGATCCGCAGCCAAATCCAAGACCTGCGTCAGCTGCTCGATGCATATAGAAACGGTGCTATCGAGGAGCGCGCCTAGCACCACCCGCGGGGATTGGCTAAACTTGCTGAGTTTGTCATCCCCACGGCGCCCCGGCGCCACCCTAAGGCAGGTACCATGCAAAAGCTCCTTGCGCAGATCATGAAATTTGGCATCGTCGGTGTCATTGCCACGGTTATCGACTTTGGCATTATGAATCTGCTCCACTACGGTCTGGGCCTCAACATCCTAATTGCCAACACCAGCGGCTTTATCATCTCACTCATTTTTAACTACCTCGCAAGCATGAAGTACGTGTTTGCGCACAAGGAAGGCATGAGCCGCCGCCGCGAGTTCATCATCTTTGTCGTGCTGTCCGTGATCGGTTTGGTGCTCAACGACGGCATCGTGCTGGCGCTCAACGCCGGTCTGGGGCTCGAGGCCAATATCGCCAAGATCTGCGCCACCGCGCTTGTCATGGTCTACAACTTTGTGACCCGAAAAATCTTCCTGGAGGGCGACGAGACAAAATAGCTCGAAACCCCTGCAGCATTACGGCGCCCACGGACGACGCGCACTCAGCGCAGTATCGTCCGTGGGTGTCGCTCGTTTACGGGCAAATTTTCAACGTTTGCGGATTAGCTCTTGAAAATTTGGCGAGTTCATATAGTTCTTGGCAAAGACCTTACGTTTCCCTTGTAAAAGCTCTAAAGTATCCTCTGCTCGATTCATCAACGCATTGGATGTGATTACGTGCGCAAGGCGCTGGCACAACCTCATACCAAGCAGTTCCTCAAGTTTGCCGTCGTGGGTCTTATCTCCTTTGGCATCGACTGGGGCATGCTCATTGCGCTCGTCGAGCTGTTCCACCTCGACTTTTTGATGAGCACCACGGTTTCGTTTATCACGTCCGTCGTGGTCAACTACTGGCTCAGCATGAAGTACGTGTTCGACCACCGCGAGGGCATGAGCCGCAAGCGCGAGTTCACGATCTTCACCATCCTGTCGGTGATCGGCCTGGGCCTCAACGATCTGTACATGTTTGTGGGCGTCACGTTTTTGAGCATCGGCTACCAGGCCATGAAGGCCATCGCCACGTTCCTCGTCACCTGGTACAACTACTTCAGCCGCCGCTTCTTCCTCGAGGGCGCACGGTCGTAGTCGATTCACTATTTGCTTGAATGTATAACCGGTTGGAATTCCCGTTCCAACCGGTTTTTTGTTTGCAGAGCCTGCCGAGGAAAGCGCACAAGGCGGGCCGCAGCGTCGGAATGGGTAGTAGTTTCCCCATGGTCGCCCCGCGGAAAGCGCGTCCCAGATTGCAGCCTCAGAACGGGACACAGCTTCCGCAACGTGGCTCTAGCGGAAAGCGCATCCCAAAATCGATGCCCAATACGGTCCGCAGCTTCCCAATGGGCGCTGCTTCGGAAAGTCTATCCCGGAATGAGCCCTCAGAGCGGAACACGCTTTCCGAAACCCGCCCCAACGGGAAGCTGCGTCCCGGAATTCGCCTACAGGGCGGGATGCAATTTCCGGTTGAGCCTCGATTGGGAAATGACGTCCCATTCGTATAAAAACGGGCGTCTCGGATGTTTGTCCGAACCGCCCGTTTGATGCGATATGTCGAGGCCCCTAGCCTGTCACGTAATACCAGACCACGTTGTCGCCGTTTGAGAGAACGTAGTTGCTGCAGGCTGTCATGGGCGTTGTGCCGTTGACGGAATAACACCAGCCGCTACCGCTTCCATAGTTTTCATCCTTCTCGGCCAGGCCACCGATGGCGGCAACATAAGTGCCAAACGACGAGCCACGCGCATTTATAGAAATACCCAGCGCGCAGAGAGCGTCGTAGGCAGTTGCTCCCTCATTAAAGGTGTAGGTACCACCAGCGGACACAGGATTGCCCACAGCGCTCGAAGTAACCGAGACAGTCACGGTAACGTAGCTAGACTCCTGAGAGACGCTCTGGTTGCCCGAGGGGGCATTACTGTTATCAGGAACGGCAGAAGGCCCACCGGACGTTGCCGAATTCTGAGAAGCCGACTGACTGTTGTCAGTCTTTTTATTTCCTGCTCCTTTTTCGCCGGACTTCTTGCTATCCGAGTTCTTGTCCGATTCCTTGTCCGAAGACTCGGGATCTTTCTTGGAGTCAGATTTGTCAGAACCCCTAGACCCGTCATTCGTATCATCAGAAGATTTGGAATCCTTGGACCCGGCCTTGCCCGAAGCGACAGTCGAGCCGGACCCATTGCCATCCTTGGCGACGATACTCTCCCCCGCCACGGTCTGGACGATCCAATCAATGGACCAAGCACCGCTCTCGGAGGGATGAACAAAGCCCAGAGAGACCACGATCAGAACGACGCATGCGGCAGTCAGAACGCCAAGGAGCGCCTTCCGTCGAGGAGCGGACGCCGCCGAAGCGGCGCCCTTTTGCTTTGGATCATCGAGCTGGATAAACGAGGAGTCGGGCTGTTGCCCGTTGGTCTCCTTGGGCTTATCGGGCATTACCGTCACCCTTGCCGCGCTTGGTCAGCACGAAGACGGCGATGAGCGCAAGGCCAATCACGCCGGCGGCGATGCCAACGATGGCGAGCGGGTTGGTGCCCGTCTCCTGCTCGGAAGCACCAGAGGACTTCTTAGCAGTGGTCGTGGAAGCAGCGCCCGTATCGGACTTGGAATCGGACTTCTTGTCGGACTTGCTGTCCTTCTTCTCAGACTTCTTCTCATCCTTCTTGTCGGACTTATCGGAGCCCTTCTTGTCGGACTTGTTTTCCTTGGTCTCGGTCTTGGTCGACACCGTCGTCTTGGTCACCGGCTTCTGACCCGGGGCGATAGCGCCGCCGGCCTGCGGGCCCTTAGAGCCGGAACCAGCGCCGGAACCCGTACCAGTGCCCGTGCCGGTACCAGTACCAGAACCGCTGCCGCCGCTGGAGCCAGAACCGCCATTGTCACCAGAATTGGTGGCATTCTTGGTCCACTTGGCATACAGCGTCAGATCGGCCGTCACCGGCGTACTGAAGTCATACGCTTGCGTGCACGCCTCATCGGTATACCAACCGCCGAAGGTATAGCCCTTGCGACGCGGTTTTACAGCAGGCTCCGTAGCAGTTTTACCAGCCTTAATACGTTGGGAATCGAGCACAATAGAATCTGCACCATTTGCGTCAAACGAGACAGTATAGCGATTGACCTTCTGGCCATTTCCCTTAATCGCGAACAACTTGCCCGAATCGTTAGCGTAGTAGAGTGAACCATCAGAACCGACCGAAATCGACGACATGCAGTACTGCTGGTTCTCGGCCGACGGTCTATAGAGCAGCTCAGCCTCTTCGTCACCTATGCGATAGCGATAAATGCCGCCAGGATTATTGTTGGACGTAAAGTATACATAGGTATGACCATCTTGAATGGAAACCACAGGCTGTGACTTAACATCGCCGCTGCCCGTAAAACCACTTGCAGAAGAATCCTCGCGGATGAAGTTACCGTCTGCCTTATAAATTGAATAATCGACCGTAAGCGTATCGGCGTCGATAATTGCAAGCTGACCATAGTGGCTCGTAAGACTGTTTTGGGGACCGCCCATAAAGGACTCAATCGACGTGCCGCCAACTACAATCTTACCGTTGACAAACACGGGTGTAGAGGTCGAGCTGCTGCCAAACGTAACTTTACCCAGTTCTGAAAGGGCCCCATCATTAGCGATAGCAATTTTATGGAGCGTGCCATCGGCACTCACAACGTAAGCAGTAGCCCCATCAACAAGCACGTTCGCGCGAACGCGATCGGCGATCTTAAGCTTTGCTACGGTCTTTCCAGTCGAAGGATCAACCGTGCTGACAGTGCCTGAATCATCCGCGATAACGCCATAGTCGCCCGAGAACGCCATGCCAGCCCAGTAATAGCCCTTGCTGTTTTCATTCTTGTGCTGCCACATGACTTTACCGTCAGAAATACGAACACAAAGCAGGTAGCCGTCACTCGAGTCAATCCAATCGGCCGAAGCGGTACCAAAATAGGCATAGCCATCGCGAACCGAAACAGAAGCAAGCGACTGCTGCGCGCCATCGGGACCGGCCGGCAACCCATCGGTAACCCAAACCGTCGCAAGCACATCAACCGTTAAGGCCTGAAGACGACCGCCTGAAAGCGGAACAAGCACAACACCATTGGTATATACCATGCGTGAGGTGGAATCAATTGCAGCAGCCAAAGGTGACTCTAGAACGGTCTTGCCCGTCTCGACATCCTTTTTGAGCAATTTAGAACCAACTGCCACATAGAGATAGTCACCGATCAGCAACGCATCGGAAACACCCTTATTGCCGTCCGCACGCGTCTTAAGCTCGCTTACCCATTTCTCATCTGCATCCTTAGTGGGCACAGGTGCGTCGGTAACCTTGTCGGCACTTGTAAAGCCCGACCAGTCGCTATCCCAGTTAGGGCGTGCAGCGCTCGGATTAAGAACAACGTTGTCGACACCGGGCAAAGTATCCCCAGGGGCGTAAGCCCAAACGACCTTATCGCCCGACTTAAGCACGTAGTCGTTATCGAGTTGAGTTCCAGGAACGCCGTTGACAAAGAACGACCAAGCGCCGGACAGCTCGGTACCATCAAGCGGAGAAACGAGGCTATGGACACCCCAATAGCCGAATTGGTCGTACATCTTGGACTCGATGCCAAGGGCGTCGAAATAGGTAGCGGAGGCATCCTTGATCGACGTGCCCTTAACAAACACCTGGGTCGACGGGCTCGTCCAACGCTGAGCCATCCCGGCCTTTTTGCCAATAATCTCCATCGTGACGGAAACCTGCTCGGGCGCGGGGTCGCCGTACTTCGAGTAGCACCAGACGACGGAGTCGCCGTCCTTGAGCGTGTAGCCGCCCGCGCCGACCTCGGAGGCGCTGCCGTTGACGAACAGCTGCCAGTACGCGCCGGTCGCCGAGTCGTAGCCGAGCGTGCGGCCGGAGTCGAAGGGCGACGTGATCGAGTTGAGTGCCCAGCCCCAGCTGCCGTTGGGGTTGTAATCGGCCTTGAGGCCGGCACGCTTGAACAGCTGCTCGGAGAGGTCGGCCGCGGTCGAGCCCTCCTTCAGCGTGATCCGCTGCGCGGCGGCCCAGGTCTGCTGGGCGCCCTTGGCGTCGGTGCCGACGACGGAGCACGTGGCAGAGACCTCCTGGCTCTCTGCCTTGGCAGGCTGAGCCTTGGCCTCTCCAGCGGCAGAGACAACGGCGGTGTCCTGCTTCGAGGCATCGGACGTCGATGCAGCCGGTGCCTCATTGCCGGCAGCGCTATCGTCCTCAGTCTTGTCGGTAGGGCCCGAAGCTGTCGCAGTGGCATCTTGCTCGGCAGTGCCCCCATTCGCCACCATGCCGCTCGCATTGAGGTCGGCAGCAGGGCTTGTCGCGGACTCACCAGAGCCGTTCTCGGCAAGCGGTGCCGCCTGAGCCACAGCCTCGGCAATGCCCTCGGCGCCCTCGGCCCACAGCTGAGCCGGTGTGGTGCCAAAGGCCATCGCGAAGGCCAGGAATGCCACCAGGCCGCGCTTGGCTACGCCGCGCGCAATTGCGCCACGGCGATGCGAGACGCGCTGGCGCTCGTCCTCAAACATATCCATTTGTCCCCCATTGTCTGTACTTGGAGCGTTGCCTTGAGACTGCCCCACGTCATCGCGCATGTTGCGCTCGAGTTCCCCCATCGGGGTCCTCCTTCCCTCCAGAGCCCTATGCACACCGGCGGCAAAAGCCGCAGCCGCATGCAAGACGGGAGGCGATCCGACTTAACCTTAACGACTCGGGCACGTCGTCCGATCTGCGACGCGAGCATCCCGAGCCAAGAGGAATTACGGTTACTGGTACAGCCGGGGACTTGCACCCCGATTCTCCTAAATGCGCAGGATAACCGCGCATTCGTGCGTCTCCGCACCACCATCTAGGCCATCGATTATTACCGTCAAAATGGTATCACGCAAAAGGGCCTCGCACGCAGGCGAAGCCCAAGGTAAAAGCTATTGTTTGCGATAGGAAAATGCGGTGACGGCCGCAGCCTCTAGTGCTTGCCGCCGTGACTGTTGAGCCAGATATTGCGGCCCAGCATAAGCGCCAGCACCAGCGCGCTCACGTAGCCAAAGAAGCCGATGACCGGAATGCCGAGGACAACCGGCTCGATGCGCGCGTAGTACACCACCGACGAACCGATAAACAGGCCGGCGATAACGATAGCCATCGACATGCGGTCGATAATTCCACCCAGCTGTCGCAGCGCCTTATCGCTGCTCATGATCTGCGTGTTTACCTTAAGCTGGCCGCGCGTAAGCATGCGCGAAGCCAAGCCCAGATACTCGGCCGCCTCGAGCGAGCCTTTTGCCGCGCGATAGCTGCTCGCGGCAAGATCGCGGCTCATCTCGCGCATGCGGGCGTAGGTGCTCTTCTCGTTTTTGATGTGCGTCTGGATGATCTGGATCATGTTGACGTTGGGCATGTACTCGGTCAACAGGCCCTCGAGCGTCACCATACCGCGGGCGAACATCGTCACCACGCTCGGTAGCTCAACGTCATTTTTGCGCGCGAGGTTTAAAAGCGAAGTCAAAAACTCGCCGATATCCAGGTCTTTAAGGTCGAGACCGGCAAAGTCGGCAACAATAAAGTCCAAGTCGGACAAAAAGGCCGAATGGTCAAGCTCGGCCGAATCGCCGCGCGTCACGGCAAAGCGCATGAGCGAATCCTTGAGCTTGGGCACGTCGCCCTCGGCCACGGCAAAGATCATATCCTTGACGATACCGCGGTCGCGGCTCGACATGCGTCCGACCATGCCCAAGTCGATAAAGTAGACAATTCCGTCTTTGAGGATGATGTTTCCCGCATGCGGGTCGGCATGGAAAAAGCCGTCGTCGAGCACCTGCGTCGAATAGTCCTCGACGATTGCGGCACCGATCTTTTCCAAGTCATAGCCCTCGGCCACTAAGCGTTCAGGATCGGCGATCGAAATGCCGTCGACGTAATCCATGACCACCACGTGCTCGGTGCACAGGTCCAGATAGGATTTAGGGCACGTCACGCCATGAACGCTCTTATGGAACTCGTAGAAGTCGTTGAGGTTTTTGGCCTCGGCCAAAAAGTTGGTCTCCTCGCGAAACGAGGTCCACAACTCCTCGACTACGCCGTGCAGGTCAACGAATTGATCGGTGTTGACGAACTTGGAAACGATACGCACCACCGAGCGGATGATATCGATGTCCTGCGCCATAACCTGCTGCGCACCGGGGCGCTGCACCTTGACGGCCACGTCCTCGCCCGTCACCAGACGAGCGCGGTGCACCTGCGCGAGCGATGCGCTGCCAAGCGGATTGGGGTCGATCGCATCGAACATCTCCCCCAGGCGCAGGCCGTATTCCTCTTCCAAGCAGCGGAGCACTACCTCGTACGGCACCGGCTCCACGTCGGAGCGCAGACGACGCAGCTCGTCGCAAAAGCGTTGCGGCAGAATCTCTGACCGGTTGGCCAGAATCTGCCCCATCTTGACGAACATGGGGCCGAGCTCCTCGAGCAGGCGGCGCAAACGAACCGGCGTGAGGTTATCCCACACGCGGTACTTTTTGACCAGGCGAACGATCTGCCCAATGCGCTCGCGGCGACCCGCCGGCGTGAGCTGGTATTCCTCGTCCGGCGCCATCGCGTCGGGCTCCTCGGGCACCATATCGACAGCGCGCGGCTTCTTGCGAGCGCCCGAGACGGCGGCATCGACCTCGTCGACAACCGCCGCCTCGTCACCCAAGGGATCTAGATTGTTGTAATCGGTGGTGGAATCTGCCATCTGCGCTGCTACTCGGCCTCTTCGGTATCCTTCGCATCGTCGGGCTCAACGGACTCGACGGGCACCGAGGTCACGTTGTCCTCGACCGAATCGACGATGTCACGCACATGGGCCAGGAAGGCCGTGCGCTCGGGGGCGGTCATAACGCGGACGCGAGCCAGAATGAGCTCATCGAGCACGCGCTGGGCCGCGGTCTCGCCCTGCATGCCCAAGCGCTCGGTCAGATCGGAGATGGTACCGCCGGCCTGCTCGAACATGTCGGACACGCTGCGGGCGATATCGGGGGTGGCGGTGTCCTTGCGGACCTGCTCGCCTTTGGTGTTAAGGTCGTCGAGGACCTTCTTGCCGCCTTCGACAGCAACGGCGGCAGCGCCAAAGCCCACGTTAATGGCGCCGTTAACAAGCTGATCGAGTTTCATAACCATGGTTGTCTCCAATCACAAACAACTGCATTGGCGTTCTTGTACCCAAGATCGAGCGAAAGCGACAAAGCGTTTTAGCGCTATTCAATCGACGGGAAATCCCTACCTCACGTTGTCGTTCATCGCGAAAGAGTTCTTCATGGCGCAGCTCGTGGTGTAGAGCACCTTGCCCAGTAGAGCATCGGTCTCCACGCGCACGAGCTCGGCAAAGGCCTCGTTGGCGCGGGCGAGCTCGGCAGGCACCTCGGCCTCGGGCAGCGCGGCTACGACAGCGTCAACGTCGTGAATCTGCTTGTGGCCCATGCCGCCGACCTTCTCCTGATAATCCTCGACCGCACGACCGCACTCGTGGAAGCGAACATCGGCCAAGGCACCGATCAGGCGATTTGCCCAATAGAAATTCTCGGACGTCACGCGAGCCTGCGTGTCGGCATAGTACTCGGGCATGGTCTCGACGTTGGCGTACAGCGGAACCAGCGCGTTAAACGAGTTGGAGCCAAACGCCATCCACTGCACGGCGCGATAGGCCGGCTGCGCATAGGGACGCAGCTGCAACACGGCGAGCTGGCTGTTGCGGTTGATGCCGATGGGACGATATGCGCCACGCGTAGCGGGCGTGCCCTTGCTGCCGTAGCAGTCGTACTCCGTGCCCTGGTAGTGGCTGGAGAGCACGTACTTGATGTCCTCGATGGTCACCTTGCGCTCGGGCACGCGGCTCCAGGGAATGTCGTCGCTCTCGGGCGTGTAGTCGGCGTCGGGGCCATCCCACACGTCGCTGGGGTTGAGGCAGCGCTGCATGTACCAGGCGCGCGGCGTGTTGTAGACGTGGTCGCTGTCGCTGTGCGAGCCAAAGGCGTCGCGTGGGTTAAAGACCACAGCCGGGCCGTCGCCCTCGACGCCCAGCGTCAGGTCCAGATGCCACTCGGCCATCCAGGCGCGCAGGTCGGCGGAGCACATGTGGTCGGCCTGGGCGCCCTCGGCGTCATCCAGGTCAAAGCTGTCGATACCCAGCTGGTTGGGCATGGTTACATAGGCGTCGTCGGGCACGCGCTTGGCGATCCAGTGGTGGCCGCCGATGGTCTCGAGCCACCAGATCTCGTCCACGTCGCTAAAGGCGATGCCGTTGTTCTCGTAGGTGCCGTAGCGCTCGAGCAGGTCGCCCAGGATACGAACGCCGTCGCGGGCGGACTTGGCGTAGGGCAGGACCAGGGTCACCATATCCTCCTCGCCCAGGCCACCAGGCTGCGCCGGCACATAGCCGCCCTCACCCTCGTTGCCCTTGGCGGGCACGTAGTCCACGAGCGGATCGGCGCTGCGGACGCGCTCGTTGGTGGTAAGCGTCTCGGTTGCGGACATGCCAACATTGAGCTCGTTGAAACCGGCCTCGGCCCAGATACCGTGGCCCGGAACAACATCGGGGACGCTCGTATAGCGCATGGGGTTATCGGGCAGCTCAACGGTCAGGTGGCTCAGGACGCTCGTGTAGACACGCGGCTGCTCGTCGGGATGCACTACGCGCATGCGCTTGGGCTCAAATACCCCGTTGGACGAGTCCTCGTTACGCGCGACAAGCGTCGACCCGTCGTAGCTCGCGTTCTTACCGACCAGAATCGTTGTGCACGGCATGCGCATCCTCCTTGAGCGAAGAAATCAAACGGCAACAGTGTATCGCTTCGGCGAAAAAAGGGCGAAATCACAGCCCCGGCAACCCCTGTGGTCAAAAAATGCCAAATATGAGTACTGTCACCAATTTAGTAGCAGCAATTTCTCTGGGCACAGACGTCGATAATCTACATTTGTTCAAAAGCTGGACAATGCAATTCCTCATAGGTTCAATAAAATAGGCTCTCTATCGATAATAAATACCGATAGAGAGTCGAGAAGAGCTAAATTATATGTGACTATATTGGCGACAGTACTCATATTTGGCATTTTTTGTCCACGGGGTATAGAACTAACCCCTCAAACAGCCCAAAACGCCTATTTCGATGCGCGCTCGGCCGCTTCGATCACGTGTCTGGCGAGAATCGCCGTTGTCACGGCGCCCACGCCGCCCGGCACGGGGGTGATGGCACCAACAACCGGCTCCACAGCATCAAAATCGACGTCCCCGACCAGCTTGCCAGCGTCCTCATCCCAGTTAATGCCCACATCAATGATCGTCTGGTCCTCGCGAACGGCATCCGCGCCAATCGTGCGCGCGCGTCCAACGGCCGCAACCACAATATCAGCCGCACGGCACTCGGCAGCCAAGTCGCGCGTATGCGTATGGCACGTCGTCACTGTGGCATTGCGAGCCGTAAGCATGGCGGCAACGGGACGGCCAATCACCAGCGACCGACCAACGACCGCGACCTTGGCCCCATCCAGCTCAACGCCGTAATGGTCCAGCAACGCCAGCACAGCCTCCGCTGTGCAGGGGGCAAAGCCCTCGCCACGCCCCGAAAGCGTGGTAAGCAGCGAGGCCGGCGTCATGGAGTCAACATCCTTGGCAGGATCGAGTGCCGCGGCAACTGCATCCTCGTCAAGCCCAACGGGCAACGGACGAAACATCAGGCAGCCATGAACAGCGGGGTCGGCATTGATGTCCTCGATGGCCGCCAACAGCTCGTCCTGCGAAACATCGGCAGGAAGCAAAACGCGGCGAACCTCGATGCCGACCTTCTCGCAGCGCTTGAGGGCACCGCGCTCGTAGGACAGGTCGTCCTCGCGCTCGCCTACACGGACAATGGCCAGCGTCGGGACGATGCCCTGTTCGCGCAGTGCGGCGCAGCGAGCAGCGAGCTCCTCGGTCAAAGCACGGGCAACGGGGGCCCCTTTGAGCAGCTCGGCCATGGCTATCCCCTCTTCCTGGCGGCATCGGCGGCACGGCGCGCCAGCGCATCGGCGCGCGGCAGCCACGTATCCAGCAGCTCATCGCACGCCGCCTCGAGTTCCTCGGCGCGCGCCCGGTCTTTCATAGACGTGGTATTGGCAAAGAGCGTCAAACTCGCGCCCTGCATGGCAGCGCGGCAGAATACGGCGCCGCACGCCACATCGGACAGCAGTTGGCGCGAACCCTTATCGGCCATGTCCTCGAGCAGCGCCAGCGCACGACCGCACGCATCCATAATGCGGTACGGCGGCATGGCTGCCACATGCAGCGCATCCTGAATCGCGGTCGCTCGAGCCGGATCGTCACGCGGAATACCGTACGCCGTGGACACCTGCCCGTAGGCACGAACGTCCTCGGCGACCAGACCCACAAGTTCCTGCGCCAACTCATCCGCCTGGGCAAACGCGCGCGTCAGATCGTCTGCGCGATCGGCAAGCGCAGGGTTTGTCGCCCCATAGCGAGCAACCATCCCGCAAAGCGAGGCGCCCAGTGCACCTACAAAGGCGCTCGCGCTACCGCCGCCGGGAACCGGCTCGCGTGCGGCAAGCGCCTCGGCAAACTCTCGACATGTTTTATCCATCATCTCTTGGCTCATACGCACGCACCTTCAAGTCATATACATCGGTCGGGTGGCAACCGCCGACCGACCGCATCAATCACATAATGGTGCTAAGTCTAGCCCATAAGTACATGAGCGTCAGCGCACCTGGCCATCGCGGATTTCTATGACGAACGATAGGCGTCGGCACCGCAAACATGGGACACATGGCCCACCTTTCGAGACTTCCGGACGTCAAAAACTGAGGCATATCTATAAACAAGGAACCTGTTGGGGCAACGCCCACGCACGCGCGCCCCATTAAATCAACGGGCACCTCACCCCGGGGAGGGCCGACAGCACCAGCCCTCCCCTCTTTTGCGCCCGAACATATTGCCACTTAACGGCGCAAATCCGGCCCTCAGAATGGGACACATGGCCCACCCTAGCGAGCCGTCCACGCGTACAGTAAAGACAGGTAATCCATGGGCGGTTACAGATCGAGGAGGACACGACCATGAAAAAGAAGGCCTTTGCGATTCTCACCCTCTGCATGAGTCTCTTTGCTGCGGTTGCCCTGGTGGGTTGCGGCGGAAGCGGCGGCGCTACCGGAAGCGGCGGTGGCGGCGGAGCAGAAAAGCCAGCCGTGGATATGAGGACCGACTTCATTTGGTTTAAGGTCGAGGTCCCCGAGGGCGTCGAGATCACCGACGTTGCGGGCGATACCGCCGACAGGGCCCAGTTTAAGTTCACCGAGAGCGAGCACGCCAGCGATCGCTTCATCCCCGTCTTCGACTCTGACAAGAACGCCGACGAGCTGTTCGACTACGAGGCCAAATGGAAGGCCAACTTTGAGTGGACCGAGAATGACCCCGTCAAGTACAACGGCAAGACTTGGCGCAACGCTTCCTATACACACTCGGGCGGCGTGACGACTGAGTACTTCACCGAAGCAGGCGGCGGCAGCGTATACGTGAGCATCGACAACGTCGAGGAGCACAAGGACGCCGTCGAGACCATGATGAAGTCTCTGGAGTTTGCCGATGATATCGCCAAGGCCAAGACCGAGGCTATGGATGTTAAGCTCGACGATATCGAGATTAAGCGCTAAGCGACTGGCGAGCGCAACGGGAAACACGAGCGCAGCGAAGCAAGCGACAGTAACCCAGCGCTTCGCACCAAGGGAGGGTCGGCTCACCGGCCCTCCCTTTCTTATGCCGGTAGCTGGCGAACGCGAGGATGCCGGACTCCAAAACTATCCCAAGCGCGCCAGTAGCACCAATAGACAAGCGCCTCAGCACGTCCGCCCGCCGATTAATAGCGCCATGCAGACAATTTAAGCCGACGCCTTTAAACATCTGGGCAGTATAGTATCCAAAACGAGCGCATAACCGCACCCTGCGAACGGAGGAGTTATGACCGAACACCACGCCATCAGCCGTCGAGCATTCACGTTGGGCCTAGGACTCGCAGCATTGTCGCCTTTTGTAAGCCTGCCCGAAACCGCGGGATTGGGCCTTCCCGTGCGCGCGGCATTTGCAGACGACGCTGCCACCGCGTCGGACAGCCTCCACAATTTCGTCATTCGCCTTCGCCCCGCGGGCTATTTTCGCACCGCGAGCGTCAACCAAGACGGCAACGTTCGCGGCAACGTCTGTCACCTGTTTAACGACGGCACGTCCAGCAAGCTCATCCTTGAGAACGTAACGACCAAGAATGACGATACAAACTGGTACGCCATCCGCACCTTGCTCAATTTCGAAGAGCATAAAAAGACGGGCTACAGTATTTGGTCGGTCGACGACGACTCGGACAAAGATGGAAAGGTCATCCACGTATGGGGCGGCGAGTATGACAACAAGCCCAGCCGCGCTTTTGCGTTCGAGCGTCAATCAAACGGAACCTACATCATCCGAGACCGCACGGTCGAGAAAGAAACCGAGAAAAAAGACATTAAGTACCTGGCAATAGAATCGAACGGCAAAGACCAGGACAACAATAAGATCTGCCATAAGAGTAAGAGCATTCCGTGGGAGCTCGAACTTATCGGTTACGACATGAAAAAGAACGATGCCACGGTTAGCAGCCTCGACTGGATCACGTACAGCAGCTACGTCGACGGACCATGTTGGATGAAATACGTCGACGACAACAAGTTCCTCGACGAGCTGAGCATCCCGGGTACGCACGATTCGGGCACCTGCAGCGTGGACAACGACACTGAGCCCCAATCCTCGCAAGTAAAATGCCAGCAGGATTACATTCCCACGCAGTTGCTCGAAGGCATTCGCTATTTTGATATCCGGCTCGGAAAGGGCGATGACCCCGGCATCGACCACGGGATTTTCTACCTACTCAAAAAAGACGGGAACTATCTGCATCTCTCCGATGTCATCGGGTACTTCAAAACGTTTTTGAACGAAAACCCGTCAGAAGCGCTCATCATGCTCGCATCGCGCGGCAACGATGAGGCTACCGACGAAAGCATAACGACGGCCTTCGCCAAGGTTATGGCCGATAACCCCAACCTGTTCTACACGTCGAGCCACGTCCCCACGCTGGGCGAGGTGCGCGGAAAGATCGTCCTGCTGCGTCGATTTGGGCTCGCCGGCAACAGCGTAAGCGGCCACACGTGGGGCCTCAACCTCACCCAATGGGATGACAAGATCAAGGCGCATTCCGGGCAGTCGATGTGTCTCGTCCAAGACGCGCGGGGATTTGAAGCCATAGGGGAAACGGGCAATGAAGAGCCCTATTGCACCAAGGTATATGCCCAGGACAAGTACAAACTCACGGGAACCGACAAGCTCAGCTGGGTCGATAATGCGCTGAAGGAAACGACCGGGCGCACGCGCAACGAGGTAGATGTCGAGGACGATAACGGGGCCAAGGAGAAAGTCCTGGAGCGTTGCTGGTCTATCAACTACACCAGCTGCACGGGCTTGTCGCACGGAGGCAATCCTTTTACCTCGGCACGAGTAGTCAACGAGCATCTGTATAAGAGCCCGTACATCAATCCCAGCGGCATTGAGGATACAAAGTCAGATTACCTCAAGCACATTGGCATCATCGCATCCGACTTTGTTGATGCGGCGCTGGCCCGGAGCATCTACCAGCGCAATTACGATACGGAGCACAAGCAGACAGCTTCGTGCTACCTCCCAGCCCGCATGCACATGACATATGGCGACTCGCTGAGCGACGCCTCGCTCCAGGACGGCAAGACCGTTGGCGAGGGTCATTTCCGCCTCGTCGACAGCAGCAACGTACTCAACGTGGCGGCTTCGGGCCATGCGTTTGCCATCGAATATGTGGATGTCGACGCCCTAGGCAATGAGACCGTTATAGGGCTGCAGGGCTCTGTGCCCATCGATATCGATCCGCGCGTGCTGACGCCCCATTTTGAGGGACTCGAAGGCCTTAAGGCCGGCGAGGACGTGCGCGCCAAGATTGCGGCATCACTCGAGGGCAAGCTCGAAACCGATGCCTGCACGGCCCAGTTCGAGTTTGTGCACGACGCGAACGGCGCTCCGGGCACAGCAATGGCCGAGGGCGAAACATTTGCCGCAGGAACGTACTGGGTGCGCGTGAACGGTCTCTTGGGCGACGCGGCGCAGAACTACACGCTCGCCAGCGACGGAGCCGCAAGCTTTACCGTAGCGGCCTCGGACGGCGCAGGCGGCGCCGGCACCGGCAGCAGCACGGGCTCCAACGCAGGCAGCGCTGATAAGAATGGTAAGGGCAACAAGGGCAAGGGCTCGGGCGGAAAACTCGCCGACACGGGCGACGGCTCTGGCATCGCCGCCGGGC
>OLOY01000618.1_pt1 | contig 22214 bp, 24 predicted proteins | sample 1672771 | NCBI WGS metagenome assembly OLOY01 (sample SAMEA3136722, study PRJEB25190) | human gut metagenome
TGCTTGGTGAAACAAGCGGCTGTCTCAGGATTTTCAGTCACAATGGCATCCGAATGATGGGTGCTATGAGCTTCAATGTGGTCCACCGCTTCCTCCACTCCGTCAACAACCTTGACTGCTAAAATATAATCTAAAAATTCGGTATCAAAATCCTGTTCCTGTGCTGCTGTCCCAGAAATGATTGCCTGAGCTTGCTCATCTAGGCGCAACTCAACGGATCTTTCCCGATCATCCACTAAACGCTCTTTGACCAAAGGCAAGAAATCAGACGCGATCGCTCGATCCACCAACAAGACCTCCATGGCATTGCAGACGGATGGGCGGCTGGTCTTAGCATTTTCAATAATGGCGAGGGCTTTCTGGAAATCAGCCTCCTTGTCCACATAGACATGGACGATCCCAGTTCCTGTCTCGATCACAGGGACAATGGCATTTTCAACCACCGCTTGGATCAATCCAGCACCACCACGTGGAATAAGCAAATCTAGATAGCCCTTAGCCTTCATCATAGCAAGGCTAGAAGCTCGACTCGTATCTTGGATCAGTTGGAGAAGATCTGGATTCAGTCCTGCTTCTTCCAATCCAGCCTTGAGAGCTGTCACGATTGCTTGTGCAGAATGAAAGGCATCCTTTCCAGTACGAAGGACTACTGCATTTCCACTCTTGATGGCAAGCGCTGCAGCATCTGACGTTACATTTGGACGGCTTTCATAAATGATCCCGATGACGCCCATAGCGACTCGAACTTTCTGGATTTCAAGACCATTTTCCAAGACTTCCGTCTCCAGCACTTCCCCAATTGGATCTGGCAGGTCTATTAAAGCACGAATTCCTTGTGCCATACCGGCAATCCGCTCTTGATCAAGAAAGAGGCGATCCAGCATGACTTCAGAAATCTTCCCGCGTGCCGCTTCCATATCGATTTGATTGGCTGCTAAAATGGCTTCCGTCGCTTTTAAAAGCTGGCTAGCCATGGCCTCCAAGGCCTGATTTTTAAGAGCTGTACTGGATGTATTGATGCTTTTCTTAGCTGATTTCGCTAAGGCTAATTGTTCTTGTGTTGTTCCCATACGTGTTCCTCTAGAATTCTGTAAAGAGTAGGTCAATCTCAGGAGTTACCGAGATCCAATCATCCCGGTGGATGAGGATTCCCTTAGCTTTTTTAGATTGGAGCAGATCGCGCACAGCTGATTGGCCGAGACGGACCTTGCCTTTTCCTAGTAATTGACCAGTCTCTTGATGATAGACGCTGACGATGTCTTGATAAGAAAAATCCCCTTCTGCCTTGGTCACACCAGAAATCAATAGACTCTTTCCATGATCCAACAGGGCTTGCGCTGCTCCAGCATCCACCCAAACGGCACCTTTGCTTTCTGCATAAAAGGCTAGCCATTGCTTCTGAGTTTTTAAGCCTTTGTCCTCTGCAAGGAAGTAACTGCCATCTGCTTGATCTTCTGCTGCTTCGATCAAGGCATCAGGCTTGAGAGATGAGCAAATATAGACAGGAACCCCAGACTCGGTCGCAAGGGTCGCTGCCTTGAGCTTGGTCAGCATACCGCCGGTCCCGTTGCTACTGCCAGCACCACCAGCCATCTCGATCATCTCGCGAGAAATGTGTTCGATTCGATCCAAGCGCTTAGCTGTTGGATCCTGAGAAGGATTGGCTGTATAGAGACCATCGACATCTGTTAAAAGCACCAAAAGATCCGCTTGAACCATGGCTGCAACCTGCGCACTCAAGGTATCATTGTCTCCTACTTTTAACTCGGCAATCGAGACCGTATCGTTTTCATTGATAATCGGAATGGCCCCACGATTGAGCAAGACAGAAAGGGCCTGGTGGGCATTCTTATAGCGACGCTGGTCCGCAAAATCATCCTGGGTCAACAAAATCTGCGCAGAAACAATGTTGCGCAAGAGCAGGTTGGCTGTGTATTCTTCCATCAGTAAGCCTTGCCCAACTGCCGCAGAAGCTTGCTTGTCGGCCACCTTGGTCGGCCGTTTCTTAAAACCAAGGGCACCAAATCCAGCAGCAACTGCCCCTGATGAGACCAAGATCAACTCATGACCTGATTCATGTAAGAGAGCCAACTGCTGGGTAATGATCTTGACCTTCTGTCTGGAGAGACTTCCATCGGGATTGGTCAAAGACGAGGTCCCTACTTTAAAGACGATTCTTTTTGCTTTCATCGCTATGTTTCTTTCTAATACTATTTATTTCGTATCTAATGAAAGTGAGGCTGGACAAATACTGCCCAGCTCTCTATGTTTGATAGTAATAACTGCATGACGCAGTGGTTGATTGCTCAAAGCACTGCTTTGAGGTGGCGGATAGAACTTGCGAAGCAAGTATCCTAAGTCTTTGTTCGCTTTTTAGGCTCCAAAGATAACCTAATGTTGGAAACAAAGTTTCCTTTATCTGCAACCTTCAACAGTCTCCCAGACTGTTGAAGCTATGCGGGCTGGGAAAATTGAAAAGGTTTGGGGAACCTTTTCAACCTTTTTATTTTTAGGAGTTCTTTCCCACTCCCATTCTTCCTTATCCTTTTCGAAGGTCTTCCAGCGTTTTCTCAAAGATCGCTGGCACTTCTGCTGTAAATTCCAAGGTCTCTCCTGTACGGGGATGGGTAAAGCCGAGTGTCCGTGCATGAAGAAACTGTCCTTGTCCTTTAAGTGTCTTCTTAGGTCCATAAGCAGGATCTCCAGCCACTGGATGGGCAATATAGGCCATGTGCACCCGAATTTGGTGGGTCCGACCAGTCTCCAGTTGCAACTCTACCAAGGTGTAATTCCCAAAGCGTTCCAAAACCTGAAAACGGGTCACTGCAGGTTTTCCTTTAGCCGTCACCGCCTGTTTTTTCCGGTCCTTTTCACTGCGACCAATTGGGGCTTCGATCATGCCTCGATCGTTGGGAAGGTTGCCATGAACAATGGCCCAATACTTCCGGAGTGATTTTTTGTCTTTTAGTTCTTCTGCTAGGGCAACGTGAGCTTGGTCATTTTTTGCGACCATCAAGAGGCCTGACGTGTCTTTATCGATCCGATGCACGATCCCTGGACGCAATTCTCCATTGATCCCTGAAAGGTCCTTGACATGGTATAACAGCGCATTGACCAAGGTCCCACTGGTATGACCCGCACTTGGGTGAACAACCATGCCCTGTGGCTTATTGACCACCACAACATCCTGGTCCTCATAGACGATATCTAAGGGCAGATCTTCTGCTTCATAGCTGACCTCTTCCACTTCTGGGACTTCATACTGGATGACATCCCCTTCTTTGACCGTGTACTTGGCTTTTTTCACAGCCCCATTGACCAGAACTTTTCCTTCTTTGATCTGCTCATTGGCCACAGCTCGTGACAAGGGAGTCAAATCCGCCAAAGCCTTATCCAGTCGCGCACCGGCTACTTCGATTTTAATTTCCATGCGTTTCCTCTTTCAACATCAGGATCAGGAGCAAGAAAACTCCAACTGTCAAATAGCTATCTGCTACATTAAAAATGGCAAAATTCATAAAGTCCAAGTGGAACATATCGACCACAAAGCCCTGACGCAGGCGATCGATAAAATTCCCCAAGCCACCTGCAATGACTAAGGTCAAGCCTGTCACCATCCAAAGCGACCCCTTGAGATGCTTATAGAGATAGTAAAAGGCCCCTACCATCACGACTAGAGTGATGAGGGTAAAGAACCATTGCTGATTTTCAAGAAGCGAAAAAGCTGCACCTGTGTTTTGAAGATAAGTCAGGCTGACCACATGGGGAATAAAAGACTTGACGACACCCAGTGGAATGTTCTTCACCACATACCATTTGACCAGCTGATCCAGTAGGACCAAAAGGACAATCGCTACTGGGACCATTGTTTTTCTCTTCATTTCTTACCTCTTTTGATCAAAATATTCTACCATGACCTCGACAAACTTCTCTGCTACAGGGGAGAGATCCATCTCTTCGCGTTTGACATAGACCATTTTATTGTCCAAGTTGTCTTCTAAAGGAATCACGGTAATACCATTCACTGACTGGCTATCTAAAAAGCCTGATCCTGTCGCATAAGCATCTGTCCGCTCCAAGATCCCATTCAAGGTGGCCCGGTCGGTTACATTGAACATTTGGGAGCTCGAACTGGTATCGACAAAATTCTCTGAATAATAGAGGTACTCATCTTTTTCTTGGGTAAAGCGAACAGTTGGCAATTGAGCTAGATCTTCCATGACCAGTTTTTTCTTCTTAGCCAGAGGGTGTCCCTTGCGAAGGTAAATATGAGTCTGAAAAGGAATCAAATCCACCACTTCAAGTCCTAATTTATCAACCCGTTGCATAATTCCCTTGGTATTTTGACGGTTGAGATAAATAATCCCCAACTCACTATGCCCTTGAGCCACTTCATCCAAAATTTGGACCGTCGTTGACTCAAAGATGCGGAAGTTTTTATTTTCCGGATAGCGGATCGAGAATTCCGTCATCAATGGTGGCAAGAAGTCATAGTGTTGACTAGAAATAGAGAATTCTTTCTTCTCTTCTTCAGGACTGGCATATTGATTTTGAAAAATATCAAACCCCTTAACCACGTCCTGCGCTTTTTCATAAAATTCCATTCCCCGACGGGTCAAAAATGTCCCCGAACTAGTTCGACGAAAAATTTTAAAGCCCAGTTCCTTTTCCAGATCGCGTACTGAAATAGACAAGCTCGGCTGACTCACATACATTTTTTCAGCAGCCTCACGAAAAGTACCACTATTGGCAATCGCCACTACATATCGTAATTGTTGTATATTCATTCTATTTTCCTTATTACAGTATCGATCTATTATACCATAAATTAGGGGCTGAAAGAAGAGATGCGTTTAAGAGACCTTCATCAAGTGAAAATAAAAAAACTGGAACTAAAACAGTTCCAGTTGATACTTATTCAATCACTTGAGTTTCAGCTACTTTCTTGTACCAATGAGCCGATTTCTTCGGATAGCGCTCTTGGGTTTCAAAGTCTACATAGAAGAGACCATAGCGTTTTTCGTAACCATTAGACCAAGAGAAGACGTCCATAAGAGACCAGATGAAGTATCCTTTGACGTTTGCACCATCAGCAATCGCATCCGACAAGACTTCCAAGTGTTGTTTCACATAATCAATCCGGCCATCGTCATAAACCGTATTGTCCACAAACTCATCTTTGTATCCAAGTCCGTTTTCAGTGATGTAGATCTTCTTGTAATTTGGATAATCTTTCTTGACACGCATGATTTGATCATACAAACCTTGAGGGTAGATGATCCAGTCCCAGTCAGTACGAGGTACATAGTCAGGAGCTACACGACGTCCAACACCTTTGATTTGGTATTTAGAGCTTCCTTTTTCCCCTTTACCATTATGAATGATTTCTGTTTCGCCATCAAAGGCTTCCATCCAATCACTCATGTAGTAGTTAATTCCAAGGAAGTCGTTCAAATCTTTAGCTGCTTCAAGTGCTGCAAAGTCTTCGTCCCGAAGATCCAGACTACCACCATTAACTGAAAGAATGTGGTTTACCCCTTCCATGGTTGCATCTGAATAGTGTCCGAGGTAAGTCGCATCCAAGATAAACTTGTTGTGGATGATATCTTCCAACTCAGCAGCACGTACGTCTGCAGGATTTTTAGGATCCAATGGATACTTAGTTGGAAGTGCGTGAACAACCCCGATTTCACCTTTATAACCTTTGTCTTTGTACAATTTCACAGCACGTGCATGAGAAACCATCATATTGTGGTGAGATTGGAAGACTTTGGCAAGGTCATATTGAATACCTGGTGGGAATTTACCAACCAAGTATTGACCATCACCGATTGGGCCAATTTCATTGAAGGTTGTCCAGTAGTTGACTTCTGGGAATTCTTCAAAACAGAAAGCAGCATAATCTACAAAATGTTCGATGTTTTCACGGTTCAAGAAGTCTCCATTTGAGTGAAGAGCTTCAGGTGTATCAAAGTGGTGAAGAGTTACGAATGGTTCTACATGACGTTTATGACATTCTGCAAATAACTTATGATAGAATTCTACCCCTTTTGGATTGACTTCACCATAACCAGTTGGGAAAATACGTGACCAAGCAATAGAAATACGAATTCCGTTTACGCCATATTCTTCCGCCAACTGTAAGTCTACTGGATATTTATGGTAGAAATCACTTGCTGGTTCAGCAGTATACCAATAGTTATCAGCTAAGTATTTGTCCCAAGCAACTGGTCCTTTTCCGTCAGTATGGGTAGCTCCTTCTGCTTGATAGGCAGCAGTCGCCCCACCAAAAATAAAATCTTTAGGAAGTGTTTTTGTCATTTTTTCACCTATTTCTTAATTGAACCAAATGAAAAGTGAGCGGAGAGGAGTAAGTGAGCAATCCTTCTCCATCTCACTTCAATCAACAGTAAATGTATTTATTAGTGAAATTGTTCTTGAACGAATGCAAGAGCGCCTTTACCATCACGAGTCAACTTGATGTATTGAGCTCCTTCAGTTTTAGCCAATTTGATTCCAAGTTTATCTGTTTCAGCCTTCATATCTTCATAGTTTGAAGCTACTTGAGGAGCAAGAATAACAAGGTCAAATTCTGGCAACATTTCACGGTGGGCTCCATAGCCACCTGCTGCAGCCTTCACAGGAACATTGTATTCTGCAGCAGCTTTATTCAAAGCGTTGGCAAGAAGTCCACTAGTTCCACCACCGGCACAGAGAACCAAAACGTTTGTTTCTTTTGTGATATTGTTTTGAACTGGTTCACCTTCAACACCAGCTTTTGCAAGAATAGCATCTGCTTTTGCAGTGTTAAAGTTTGCAGCTACCTTTTCTTTTAATTCATCATTAGTTTTACCTGAACGTTCTTCTTCAAGAATTTGTTCATCATAAACCTTGAGGAATGGATAGTAGATAACAATATCTACTACAATTAACAATGCTGCAAGAGCGAATGATAAGAACTGGAAGTTTGTACCAAGAACAATACCAAGAGGTCCTGGTGTAGTCCATGGAAGGTTGGCAGTAAATGAGTTCATGCCAAGTGTTTCAATAAAGAACTTAAAGATCCATACGTTTGCAATTGGTGCAAAGATGAATGGGATAAAGAAGATTGGGTTCAAAACAAGTGGTGCACCAAACAAGATTGGTTCGTTTACACCAAAGAATGTAGGAACTACTGAAGCGCGTCCAATAGCACGATTTCGTTTCGATTTACATAACCACATAAACATGAACGGAACAACAAGAGTTGCACCAGTACCACCCATAGTGACGATGAACATTTGTGTACCAGATGTAAGGATCTTATCAGCGTGCATACCTTGTTGAAGGAGGTTCAAGTTGACTTCGGCATTTGCATAAGTGATCGCTGCAATCGCAGGCTCAACGATAGATGGGCCGTGAATACCAATAAACCAGAAGAATGCAAAGGCACCGAAAATAATCGTAATACCAACATAACCGTCTGCTGCTGAGAATAGTGGAGCAAGAAGGGTACCGATTGATTCAGCAACCGTTACATGAAGGCTTGCTTTCACAACTAATTCAAGTGCATACAAGAGTACAACTGACAATGTAAATGGAATCAGGTCTTTAAATACTTGTGAAATATTTGGTGGAACCTCGTCTGGCATGCGAATCGTCACATTATTTTTCACACAGACCTTATAAACATTAACGGTAACAAAGGCTGCAATGAAGGCTGTCAACAGACCTTTTGTACCCATGAAGGCTGTTAAGAATCCACCTTCTTTAGCAGGTTCGGCAGCCATGAGCAAGAAGCCAACCATAGAAGCCAACATTGTAGAAATGAAGTTGATTTGGTTAGTTGCTGGAAGGTCGCGGTTCATTGAATCAGTCAAAGCCTTAGCCGTTGTACCACCAACGAAGAAGGCCAAGATGCCCATAGAATAGCTATATGGAGTCATCAAGAAAGTTTCAATATCTTTAGACCAATGGAATCCCCAAGCGTTTGGTACATACGCAATTAGGATGAAGATAGATGAGAAAAGGATAACAGGCATCCCTGCAATAAAGCCATCCCGAATCGCTCGCAAATATTTGTTTCGAGAAATCTTTTCAAAGAAAGGTTTCCCTTTTTCAATCAGTTCAATCAGTTTATTCATTATTTCGCTCCTCTTTTATATAGTTCAATCAGATGGTGAATCACGTCTTTTAATAGGATTGTTGTCATGAGATGGTCTTGACCATGCATCATGGTAATGCTATAGGGGATTTCTTCTCCTGCTGCTTCATGCGCTAGCATGGTCGTTTGAGATTTGTGAGCCTCAGCGATACAAGACCCCGCTTCTTCTACTAAGGATTCTGCTTTAGCAAAATCACCATTTTCAGCAGCTTTTAAGGCTTCCACTAATTTTGATCGAGCGTCACCGGCATAAGCGACAATTTCAAACCCAAGTAATTGGACTTCTTCTTTATTCATGTTGGTTCCTCCTTATGATAACCTTTTTAAAAATTTTATAATAGACGTTGAATATGCAAGGCCAAATAGACTTTTTCATTAGGAGATATCTTAGCTCCAGTCTGTTCAGCGATGGTTTGGTAGATCTGATGACTGATCTCATAAGCCTTTGGATAGCTTAGCTGGATCAGTTGTTCCATCTCGCTCAAGCCTTCAGGATCCTCTCTTCCCTTATCTAGAGAGTCTAGGAAATAATTGAGATGGATCATAAAGCGATCGTAGAAATGACTGTTTTCTTCTTTCCGTTTCAATCCATTTTGAGCTAGTTTTTCTTCTACAGCTTTCAAAATCGCTTGGCGATCTTGGACATCAGGATCCTGCTCATGAATCATTTCCCCTTGTGCATTGATGAAGTGATAGGCGATACGATTCACTTCGTCATCAGGAAATTGATTCAAGAGCCGCTTTCGAAAGATCTCAATCGCTTCTTTTGCGATTTTATAGGGAATCGGGTGCATAGCAGACGCATCAGGAAGGTCACTGTATTTATATCTTCCCTGTTGAACTGCCTGGTAAGAACAAAAGATGTGATCTGTTAATGTCACATAGATATATTCTTGAACAGGATAGGCATATTTCTTAGACAAGGTATCAATCACTTCATAAGTAGTTGTAATGAAATCAAGAGGAACATCCTTTAGAAGGGCCATAAAGTTTTCTCTTGACTCATCCGTGTTTAAACGAAATACTTTTTCGACCTTATCATCAGCTACCAGATCATTTTTCTTTTTCCCAAAAGCAATCCCACTCCCAATAACAATCAACTCTTGTTGTAGTTCATTTTGAACCAAAGCAACATTATTGTTCATTGGATGGATAATACGATACATGAGGCTCTCCTTTGTAAAATTTGTTAAAAGCAAATAAAAATGACCACGAAGCAACTGAAAAAACTAGCCTATGCTAATCATTCAATCTACTTGTGGTCACGCCTAATCTAACTTAGTAACGCTCACTGCTATTTAACTTATGAACTTATTCTATCATAAGTTTTTTGTTTTGTAAACCCTTACAGCGAAAATTTTTAAACATTTTTTTATAAAAAATAAACAAGATCTTAAAATAATGAAGAACATTGGAAGGAATTGCTTTCTTCCAATGTTCTAACTGTTGCTTTAGGAGGCAATCATCATTTGAATCTTATACGCGTTCTGTCCAAGGTGTTGCTACTTTAGCCAAGACTGCGTTCAATTCTTCAATATTTTGACGACCTTCTGTACGAAGCCATTCACGAGCAGCTGCTTCTCCATCTTTGATGTAGGCTTCTACTGAACCTGCCCATGTCGCACGTCCACAAAGAACACCGTTGAAGTTTGCACCTGATTCGTGGGCAAAGACAAGAGTTTCTTGGAAGAGTTTTGCAGATACACCTGCACTGAGGTAGATGTATGGAAGGTTGGTTGCTTCTTCTTGTTCTTTGAAGAAAGCAGCTGCTTCTTCACGACTATAGACAACCTCTCCTTCTCCAAATCCTTCCACGAAGTTCACATTAACCGGAACTTCCACTTTCAAGACATCGATATTGAAACGAGGATCTGAGAAGACTTTCATAGCTTCAATGACTTTACGAGGTTTCACTTTTGCATATTCAGAAGAGGTTGCATCTGCAATTCCTTCATCATAAGCCAAGATTTCAAGGAAGAATGGAATGTCTTCTGCCACACATTCTGAACCGATGCGTTCGATATAAGCTTGTTTTTCTTGGTTGAGTTCATCTGCACTGTCTACATCATAGTAGAGCAAGAATTTCACAGCATCTGCACCTTGTTCTTTGATGCGTTTTGCTGACCAAAGGTTCAAGCAGTCAGGCAAGCGTTTGGTGCTAGACGTATCGTATCCTGTCTTTTCGTATGCGAGTAAGAGTCCTGCATCTTTGTCCAAGGCTTTCGTAGCAGGTAGACCATATTCTGGGTCCAATAACATAGATGAAGCATATTTTGTCAATTCATCAGCTACAAGGACTTTTAATTCTTCCATTTGTGCTACTGTTGGTTCTGTGTCTTGGTATTTGGCCATCAAGCGTTTCAAAGCCCCACGTTGGTCGAAGGCCAAAGCTGAAATGACACCGTCTTTTGTACTAAGACGTTCCAAATAGTTGCGTTTTTGTTCTGTTAATACCATTTTATACCTCTTTTACGATTAATTGTTGATACAAGGCATCATAGTGCCCCATGTTGACATGTCCTGTTTGTGCTTCTTGCGCATTTAACATTCCAAGAACATTTGCTTTCTTGAGCAAGTCTGCGTCACTCTCATGATGATAGAGACCAGATGCAATCCCTGCAACAGTCGAATCACCAGATCCGACTGGATTGACGACATCGATCTTAGGAATATCTACCTTATAGAAGACATCCCCATGCTTAGCGAAAGCGCCATTTGCACCAAGGGAGACAATCACCCATTCGATGCCATCAAAGAGAGAATCCTGAAGAACTTCTTTTAAGTCTTCCACATTCTTACTCACTTCTTTTCCTAACAACTGAGATAATTCTTCATTGTTTGGTTTAATGACCGTAGGCTTGACAGCTGCTTGAATGGCAGCTTCTAAAGAAGCTCCCGAGCAATCGAGTACGACTGGTTTTCCAGCTTCCCTTGCAATCTTGACCAGGCTAGCATAGTAGTCCACTGGTAAACCAGCAGGAAGACTTCCAGAGATGGCCACAACCTCTACTTGGTCAACCAAGTGACGATAATAGTCGAGAAAGTCTTGCCCTTCTTTCTCAGAAATGGTTGGACCTTTTTCTAAGATTTCTGTTTGCTTGCCTTCGTGAAGGATGGCGATACAATTACGTGTATCTCCAGCAATTTCAAAGAAACGTTCCTCTATCCCTTCTCCTAATTGATCGAGAATGAATTGCCCCGTTCGACCACCAAGTAGGCCAGTCGCTGCCACTGGATCCTTTATCTCAGAAAGTACACGAGTAACGTTAAGACCTTTCCCACCAGCTGTCTTACTCACCTCAGCCACACGATTGACTGTATCCAACTGGAGTACATCCAAAGGATAAGAAATATCAATCGAAGGGTTCATCGTGACCGTTAATATCATACGTCACCTCTTAGTCGTGGTATTCACCACGGTCCCATTTTTCAAGGAATTCTGTAAAGAAATCAGCATCCGCTTGATGAGCATTATGGGTTTCCACATGTTGGATCTTAGCGATCAATTTTTTATTTTCTTCAGTTGGTTTGTATTCAGCGTGGATGAATGCTTCAATGATATCGCACATGAGCAATTCACCAGTAATTTTACCACCAAACCCGATGACATTCGCGTTCAATTCTTCTTTTGCATAAAGAGCAGTTGTCATATCGCGTACCAAGGCAGAACGGATACCAGGTACTTTGTTAACAGCATTGTTAATCCCAACACCAGTACCACAGATACAAACACCTAGATCTGCTTGGCCACTTGCTACGGCTTCACCGACTTTCTTACCAAAGATTGGGTAGTGGGTACGTGTATGGTCATAAGTCCCAAAGTCGAGCACTTCATATCCTTTTGATTTCAAAAAATCAGAAACAGCCATTTTTTCATTTGTCACAATGTGATCACAACCAATTGCAATTCTCATTTGAATTCTCCTCTCATTAGCACATCTTATTCAACATATCAACACGGATTTGGTGACGGCCACCGTCGTATTTACCATTGACGAAGCCTTTGGCAATGTTTTTCGCCAATTCATCCCCAACAATTTCAGCTCCCATGGTAATCATTCGAGAATTGTTGTGTCCACGTGTCATATAAGCAGAACGTTCATCTGAAACTTCTGCTGCCACCATTCCTTTGATTTTAGTTGCAACCATAAATGGACCAGCACCGTATGCATCAATCACGATTCCAAGATTTTGATCGTTTTTGTTCACTTCGCTTGCAACTGCAAGTGTCACATCTACAAAATCTTGACCTTCAGCAGTTACATCCACAACATCGAAGTTTTCTTTTACAAGAAACTCTTTCACGAGATCTTTTAATCTTAATCCTGCAGCATCTGCACCAATTACAATAGACATGTCCTGTCCTCCTTTTGTTTGTTTCAGCAAATATTCCTGTTGTTAATTTTTCACAAAGAAACATTTTCTTACTTTTGATATTATATTACACCTATTTTGAACGAAAGTCAACATTAAATTGTTTATTTTCGAACATTTTTTAAAATAAAAACACCATATCCACAAAAGATATGGTGTCAGTTTTCAAACTACATATGACGATTATTTTGCATTTGCAGCATATTCTTCGTTACGTTTGATCATTTGTTTTCTGTACCAAGCGAAGATTCCGATATAGAATGCCAAGAAGACAACTACACCGAGGATAGCTTTGATATCACCAGTTGTTGCGTTACCGATTGTCCAACCGAGCAATTTTTCAACTGGTCCTTCAAGAGTTGAGTGAGTGATCAATTGAGTAGAAGCTACCCCTTTAGGGAAGGCATCAACACTCTTAGCCAATTGAGTTGCAAATGGTGCAATCAATGTACCTGAAAGAAGGAAGAGTGGCAAGAGAAGGCTTCCGAAGATGATCATACGGATCAATTTACCGCGTGTCACAACCAACAAGGCTGGAGTCACACCCATAGCGATGATACCTGCAAGTGGCAAGATACCATTTCCGACTTTAGAAAGAAGCACTGCTTCGATCAACATGATTGGTGCAAGTACGTTCGCACAAGCCCAGATTTCAGCACGACCAGCGATAAATGGCCAGTCCAAACCGATGTTGAATTTACGTCCTTGAAGACGTTTAGTAGCAACGTTTGTAATACCTTGTGACAATGGTTCTACCGCTGCGATGAACCAAGAACCGATCAATGAGAACAATTCCAAGCAGACACCGGCAGTCAAACCAAGGCTCAACCAACCTTTAATAACCAATTCCCATTTGTCAGCATCTTGCACGCCAGCAACTGGATGTGGAGTACCCATGATACCGATAACGATACCAAGAAGGAAACCGATAAAGAATTTAGATCCCCAGAAACCGATCTTCTTGTTCAATTTAGCAGCGTCGAAGTCGTATTTATCAAGACCTGGGAAGAATTTGTCAAAGATTTTATCCAAGACCATGATGATTGGGTTCATCATGTAGTTCATGTGAGTAGATGTCATAGGTGATGAACTTGGTGCATTCAAAAGATCATCAAATGTTGGTTTCATCAAGTCTGAGTTGATGATTTTCATAATCCCTACTAGGACTACTGCTACAGTGGCAACGAAGAGAGAAACTCCTGCGCTAACTCCATTTTTATCAGCATACCATTTGATCAAAAGACCAGTGATAGACAAGTGCCAGATATCGAAGATATCGACGTCAAGTGTATCAGTTTTCTTGATAGCAAGCATGATAACGTTGACGATCAACATAATCAACAAGAAGTAAAGTGTCCAGGCAGACCCCCAAGTGATGGTCGCAAGAGGTGCCCAACCAACGTCTGTGATATTCAATTGAATACCAGTGTTCTCAACGAATTTTGCAAGAGACGCTGAGAAAGCTCCATTCAACATACCGATGATGGCACCGATACCAGTAAGGGCGATGGCAAGTTTAATACCACCTTCAAGAGCTTTAGAGAATTTCACTCCAAACAAGAGAGCCAATAAAGTCAAGACGATCAACATGATGATCGGAGCACCCATGTCTAGGATGGGTTTGAAAAACTTATTGGCAAAATCAATAATGCCATTCATAATAAATCCTCCCGATTTATAATTTGTTATATTAGACTTTAATCGTTCCCAATTTTATCATTGGATAACGCTTACAAACTGTTTTAAAAAAATATTAACTTAATCCATGTTCTTTAATGGCAGCTTCGATGTTATCAAAGACTGGCGCACTCATCGCTGGAATACGGAATAAAATTGGTCCTGCTTCTACCACTGGAATACCAGGATCGAATCCCAAATCAGTTGCAGCAATTGGAGTAAAGATATCATAACCTGAAATCAAATCTTCATTGACATCTTTGACCATGACAGCGTCACAACGCACATCATAACCACGGTTTGACAACTCTTCTTCCAAGGCATTCTTAATTTGGTGGCTAGAGTTAACACCTGCACCACAGGCAGCTAAAATTTTAATCATTTGGATGTCCTCCATTATAAATATTTACGAATGTTTTAGGAAATAGTTTCCGTAATGTATTGATAAAGCTTATCTTCACTATCTAATTTTGATAGAGCTTCGAGATTTCCATTGGATGTAAAGAAATCCATCAGCTGGGCCAAAATATTGGTTTGGCTAGAGCTTGAATTGTTGATAATGAAGAATAAAAGTGAAACTTGAACTTCCTTATCTGGAGCAATCATATTATGGAAGGTTACGGGTTTATCCAAACGAACCACGACCACATTCTCAGTGAGATTATGGACAATGTCTGTGTGCGGGATCGCCACATTTGGTAAGTCCTTACCAAGAAATTCCATGTCTAATCCAGTCGGGAAAGACTTTTCACGCTCAATCAAAGCGGAACGATAGGTTGGTGTCACAATCTGTCGCTCTTCAAGTAAGCTTGCTACCTGCTCAAAGAGATCTGTTTGATCCTTGGCATGTAGGCAAAATACAAGATTTTTGTTAAAGAGTTGATTTAATCCCATTGTTGCCACCTCCTTATCTAACTATTTATTTTATGGTTAGAGTATATCACTATATTGATTGATTGTCAATCATTTTTTGTCGTATTTCGTTTATTTTTGTTTATATTCCTCTTTAAAGCGCTTCCTAACCGTCATTTTCTAACATTATTAAAAAAGTAAAAAGAGAGTGGGACAGAAATCGGTAATTCGTTAGAATTCGATTTCGTCGTCCCACCTCCGCACAGTTGAGTAGGGCTGTAAAAGCTGATGAAATCAGCGTAGTAGAGCCCACTCAACCACTGCGTCTTGCTCGACAATCCAAAAATAATTGAGAGGCTAGGACTTTTGTCCCAGCCTCTTGATCTTAAATGATTTTCGTATAAAAGCCGTATTTGTCTTTGATCTTCTTTGGAATACTATCATCGGTAATAATGGCATTTAGATCTTCCACACGATAGAAACTGTAGAAGGAATAACTATCAAACTTGCTGTTATCGGCTACCACATATTTCTCTATTGCATTGTTCAGAATAATGGCATTGCCATTTCCTTCTTCTTCATTAGCTGTAGAGACACTATGGCCATCGATTCCATTGACCCCGATAAAGGCTTTAGAAACCTTGATTTCTTTCAAGAGTTTATTAGCAAATTGACCGACAAAAGTTTGCGTCTTCACCCGGTAACGACCACCAACTAAGATCAGGTCATAATTTGGGAAATCCTTGAGCTTCTCAAAAATCGGTAGGGAATTGGTGACGATGCTAATTTCTTTCCCTTCCAAATAATCTCCGATAAAGTCTGTTGTTGTACCAGAGCCAATAAAGACGGTATCCCCATTTTCGATCAAGTCTGCACATTTTTTGGCAATGCTTCGTTTCTCATCAATATTGATCAGATTTTTTTCACTGTGAGAAGCTTCTAATAAGCTATCTTTGACTTTTTTGTGGGCCCCACCATGTACACGAACTAAAAGACCTTGTTTTTCAAGATCGATCAGATCGCGACGAATGGTCATGTCTGTCACCCCAAAGAGTTCCTTAAGCTCTTTGACCGATACCACACTTTTTCGATCCAGTTCCTGAAGAATTTCAACATGTCTGCTATCTTTCATGGTACTACTTCCATTCCTACTATATTTGTCTCTATTATACTACTTTTTTCAAAAAACACAAATTCAAACATTATATTAACAAGAGTAAACATGATATTTTTAAATAAATAAAAGAAAAAAAGCCTTCCGTTAATCCGGAAAGCTTTGATTTATGCTATTTCTAGCTTCCTCACCTTAATATTTCAAGGCTCGGGATAAAAAGGTTAAGGAAACCTTTTTATTTTGCGATTGGGTAAACAGAAACTTGTTTTTTATCGCGACCTTTACGTTCGAAGCGTACTACGCCTTCAACTTTTGCGAACAAAGTATCGTCTCCACCACGTCCAACGTTCACACCTGGGTAGATGTGAGTACCGCGTTGACGGTAAAGGATAGATCCACCTGTTACAGTTTGTCCATCAGCTGCTTTAGCTCCAAGACGTTTTGCTTGTGAATCACGTCCGTTTGATGTAGAACCTCCACCTTTTTTGTGGGCGAAAAGTTGCAAGTTAGCAAGATTCAATTTCAACATAATTGTTTTCCTCCATGTTAGTTTTCTGTGATAACTCTTGTTTGGACGAACTCCGATGAGTTCTCCGATAAGTTTGCCATCCCTAAGAAAAATGATTCAAAGAATAGTTGGGTCATTTCTCTTTGATGTGGTGGAATATCTGTCGGGATCGTCACCCGAAGGAAGCCACCTTCTTCTTCGTTTAATTCTAGATCCGGTTCGTAGCCTGCAAATTTCTCAACAGAGTTGACAAAGTTAATGGCTAGAGTCGAAACCGATGCACACACGACATCAAAGCCGTATTCACCGCTTCCAGCGTGCCCAGTGATTTCTGCACTCCTCAGCTCGCCATCTTCGGCTCGTTCAAAGACTGCTTGTATCATGTGTTCTCCTAAAATTAAGCGTTGATAGCGTTGATGACAACTTTAGTGTAAGGTTGACGGTGACCTTGTTTACGGTGGCTACCTTTTTTAGGTTTGTACTTGTAAGTAACAACTTTCTTTTGTTTTCCTTGTTTTTCAACAGTTCCAACAACAGTAGCTCCTGAAACAAGTGGAGTTCCGACAACAGTGTTTTCACCACCAACAAGAACAACTTCGTTAAATGTAACTTCTTGACCAGCTTCAACGTTCAATTTTTCAACGTAGATAGCTTGACCAACTTCAACTTTAACTTGTTTTCCGCCAGTTTTAATGATTGCGTATGTGCTCATTATGCACCTCCTATGTATTTTTGGGTTTCCCCGTATTTTTGTGAAGACTCGCCTAGCATCGTGGGACGAACCACTTACTCTCATGGAAATGAGCGACGATGTTCGAGCGGTTGCACAGGCATGTGCATAGTCAACTCTCTTAGTATATCACTTCTATCAGACAAAGACAAGTATTTTTGCGTTTTGAAAACGAATTTCTTTTATAAAATGGATTATTTTGTATCTTTTATGTTAAGATCGCTTGTCAGTCCGACTTCTTCATCTACTTATCCTTAAATTTAAAGTCATTGAAGCTCATTTTTGCTTTAGACGAATCGTTCATGCTCTTCATCTTTTCTTCTTGTTCCTTGGTGATTTTGATAGGAATGGCTGCAGCCGTATTGGGTTTCAACACCCCTGATTCGCTCACTTCATAGTCAACCGTGACATCTTTGAAAAGTGGCTCCCCATCATATTCCAAATTCAGGACAAAGGATCCATCACGATCGATGGTTGTGGTGGTACGATTCACAATAAAGAACAAGGCGAAGCGGTTTTCCTCATTTCCAAAGGTATAACCTGGGAAAAAGACAAATAATTTTCCAGCTTCTCCAAGCGTTGGATGTTCCTTGATAAATTTCTCAGATGCTTCCAAGACTTCGTTGTCCTGATCTTTGTACTGGTCGGCTCTGACAAATGTGAGGGGTTCTTTTTTACTGCTGGTTGACTGGCTGGTCTTTTCTTCTTTTTTCGGGCCAGTAAACGATACTTTGACACAGCCTGTCAACAGAAGCAAACTTGTCATTAAAACGATAACTTTTTTCATCTTGTCTCCTTTAAGTTGGTTAGAAAAAGAGGCTGGATACTCCCAGTCTCTCCTATAGCAAATCCTCGATCAGGTCATCGACCTCATCTTTTTCTGCTTTTGGTGTGATCTCGGTTACGATGATACCTGCTACCGCACGCTCAACCAAAGCTTCTACATCCATCCGTTGCTCATACTGCTCTGCATTTTTGAGTTTCGGATTGGTCTTTGGACGATCTGGTGCAAAGATGGTACAACAATCTTCGAATGGCTGGATAGAAATTTCAAAGGTATCAATGGCTTGAGCAATATCGATGATTTCCAATTTGTCCATGGTCACCACCGGACGGATAACCGGCGTATTGGTCACTGCATTGATGGCCTGCATACTCTCTAAGGTTTGGCTAGCCACTTGTCCCAAGCTTTCACCATTGATAATCACCAAACCACCGCGAACCTCGCGAATACGGTCTGTAATGCGCATCATAAAGCGACGGGTCAAAGTCATGAGGTAAGCTTCTGGTGCTTTTGCCTTGATTTCCTCTTGGATCTCTGTGAAGGGCACCTCGATAAATTGGATATTGCCCCCAAACTTAGTCAACTTCCGTGTTAAGTCATGGGCTTTTTTCAGCGCACCTGGGCTAGTATAAGGTGGGCTAGCAAAGTGTACTGCCTCAATGTCCACACCCCGCTTTAAGGCTAGGTAGCCAGCTACTGGAGAGTCGATCCCACCAGAAAGCATGAGCATGCCCTTACCAGACGTACCAACAGGAAGGCCACCTGCTCCTTTAATGGTTTCATAAGAGATGTAGGCTGCTTCTTCTCGAATTTCAACTTGCAAGTTGATATCTGGTTTTTTCATCTGAGCTTGGATGGTTGGGATCGCTTCAAAGACCGCACCTCCCAAGGTTTGGTTGAGCTCGCGACTATCGAGTTCAAAGGTATGGTCACTGCGTTTACTTGAGATTTTAAAGGTCAAGCCTTCCTTGTAAATCTCCTTCATAATCTCTTGTACTGCCGCTTTTAAGGCTGGTACTGATTTTTCAATCTTGTAAACAGGTGAAAAATTTTGGATTCCAAAAACCTGCTTGAGGGATTCTGCTACTGGCTCATAATCCGTCCCATGCAGATAAGCATGCGCCCGATCGCGGTCGGCTGTCACTTTGACAGCTGGATAGATAGATAAAACATCTTGGATATTATTGCGAAGTTTATTGATAAAACGCATACGGTTCTTTCCTTTAGTAGAAAGCTCTCCATAGCGAATCATAATTTCTGAATAGGTTAAGGTCATGTTGATTTCCTTCTAAAATTAACGTACTTTTCGTGTTTGTTCGTAAATCAGTTTGAACTTGGTCAAGAATTGCTCGACTTGGCTCATGTCATTTTCAAGATCGAGACTCAAGCGAACAGCTGTCTGTGCAATACTCTTATCCACTCCCATGGCAATCAAGGTTCCAGCTGGCTTACCAGCTTTGGACGAGCAGGCACTAGTGGTCGAGATGTAAATATCAAACTCTTCAAAGGCATGGACCACTACTTCTCCACGAACTCCCTTGATCCCGAAAGTCAAGATGTGAGGGGCAAAGTGATCCTCACCAGAAAAGATAGTGACATCTGGATAGTTGGCCAATTCTTTGAGGATGACTTCTTTCATCTGCTGGGTCTTACTGGCAAAAGCTTCTTGGTTTTCCATGGATAAGCGTAGAGCTTTTGCTGTTGCTGCGATTCCTGCCACATTCTCAGTTGTCGAGCGCATTTCTTTTTCTTGACCACCTCCGGTTAAGAGAGGGGTGATCTTTTTGCCTTCTTTGATGTAGACAAAGCCGACTCCGCGAAGTCCATGGAATTTGTGACTAGAGAAGGTCGCAAAGTCCACGCGCTCTGGTAGATAAACTTCTGTTGCTACCTTTGCCAAAGCTTGAACAGCATCGACATGGAAACTAATAGTTGGACGATCTTCCAAAAGAGCCGCGATGTCATGGATGGGCTGGATGGAGCCAATCTCATTGTTGACGGCCATGACAGAAACCAAAGTCGTATCTGAACGGAGAAGGTTAGCCAAGGCATCCACCTTGACAAAGCCACGCGCATCCACAGGAACGTAATCCACTTCGAATCCCTGTGTCTTTAACCAAGCAGCCGATTCCTTGATGGCAGGATGCTCGATGTCAGAGACAATGATATGCTTGCCATAAGGAGCTTTCTCAAAAGCGACACCCTTGAGGATCCAGTTGTCCCCTTCTGTCCCACCAGACGTGAAGTAAATTTCATCAGCTTTCTTGCCAATTAGCTCCGCAATTTGTTTCCGAGAAGCTTCCAAAATACGAGTCGCTTGACTACCTAGATTGTGCAAACTAGAAGGGTTGCCCCAGATCCGAGTCGCTACTTCTGTATAAGTCGCAAGGGCTTCTGGATAGGGTTTAGTCGTTGCTGAATTGTCAAAATAGATCATGTCCTACGCATCCATCACTTTCTTTTTACGTAACTTCTATTTTATCATTTCTAACCGCTTGGGACAAGGATTTGATAAAGAGAGATGCGGCAAAATCATTCTATAAAATTCAGTTCTTTTTAGACATTTTTCAGAAAATGACTTATAATAGGAAAGTGTTAAATAACAATTTTTGATAGAAAGAGAATGAACATGTCACAATATTCAAGAAGTAACAAAAACCAAAAACCTGAGGAAAAAGTAGATTCAAGACCATCTCGCGGTGAGAAAGTCAAACAAGGTTTGTCCGTATTTCAAACGGTTGTAGCTACGATTGCCAGTCTCTTAGGGATTATCGTCACTTCCTTTACCATCATGAGTCTACTCAATAAAGACAATCAAAAAACAGAAGACAAACCATCTAGTAGCACCAGCGTCGTCGTGGTCCACGATAAGGGATCTGACTCAAGCGCTACCAATACAGATGCTAACACCAATACACAAACCAATTCAAGCAATACAGAAACAAGTTCACAAAAAGAAACCGATAGCTCATCTGCTACCGAATCTAGTTCATCTGCCGCACAAGACCAAGGCTCCACAGCAACAGACAGTGGCGCAGATACAGCATCATCTGGAACCAACTAAAAAATCAGTTAGGACAACCTTACTGATTTTTTTTTGCTTTCGATGCCAGCTTTTTCTGATTTATATAGAAAGCATCTATCTCATTGTCGTACTCCCACTTGAGCTTTGAACTCTCTTCCTAGATTTGATCTAATCATTCATATGGAAACATGTTGGGTCTATCTCTGTAAGCTGATTCTGCTAGTGAAGCATATCGATTATCAAAACTGCTCAAATGCCAATTAGTCAAATAATCTACCCCCTATTCTAATGTCGGATCCTATATACATCTCATCTAGATTCAATGTATTGTCATCATTAATTGGGATATCTACTCCCCAACCCGATTCTTCAATATTATTTATACGTCCATAAACACTCATATAATATTCAGGAGTTGTCAGTCCACCATCACCCCACTGAGTTTCATCCCAATCAATCTGAACGGATTCAACTTTTGAATTTTGTGCTTTGACTAAATCAATAACCTTCTGTTCGTGTTCTTTTAGGTAGTCCAGTTGTTCTTTTTTTATGTCTCCTTCTGGTTTTTGTACGACTTTCTTTGAAGACGAGGCCGTTATCTTCTGTTCGGGTCTTTTGGTCAGGGTCATGATTTTTCCTCCAAGAAAAACCAGTCCTAGGATCGGTAACAAAATAATCAAAAATAGTTCCATTTGTCTCTTCATTCAATTCTCTCCAATCCTTCCTTTCATGACTGAATGGGCCAGTCACTTTCCTTACTATTATAGCATCTTTCATTTGAATCTCAATCTAACTCACTAGTTAGAGACTTTATGCAACAATCATAAAAGAACTTGCGGGGTTCTGCTAGAATATAGGTAATCCGTTTGTACAAATAACAACCTAAGTGATGCTAAAAATTCAAATGTTGCATTTTTGTAGAGTATCTAAATATATAATGAAACTTTCCGCTGTGAGAAAAGTGCTAGAAACACTATTGTTTCTAGCACTCGGGAGTTTTGAAACTT
>OLOY01000625.1_pt1 | contig 22111 bp, 15 predicted proteins | sample 1672771 | NCBI WGS metagenome assembly OLOY01 (sample SAMEA3136722, study PRJEB25190) | human gut metagenome
GAACTAAAATCAGTAAGGAGGAAAAATATGGAATTTCAGAAACTGATCGAAGAGAGAAGGACCATCCGTAAATACAGCCCGGAGAGCAGGATCACAAAAGAAGATCTTCTTGCAGTGATCCGGGCCGCTCAGGAAGCACCCAGCTGGAAAAACTCCCAGACCGGAAGATATTACTGTGTAATGTCCGAAGAGATGGTGGAGAAGGTCAGCAGAGAATGTCTGCCGGAAATGAACCAGGCAAAAGCAGAGAATGCATCCCTGATCGTTACAACCTTTGTACATGACCATGCCGGATTTCAGAAAGACGGAACACCGGATAATGAGCTTGGAAACGGCTGGGGCTGCTATGATCTGGGACTTCAGAACGAGAATCTGATCCTGAAGGCAAAGGAGCTTGGATATGGAACCCTGATCATGGGACTTCGTGCCGGAGACAAGCTCCGAGAGATCCTTTCCATTCCGGAAACAGAAACGGTAATGGCAGTGATTGCCATCGGAAAAGCAGCCGAAGAGCCTGCAAGACCGAAACGTAAAGATGTGGAAGATATTGTGAGATTTTATTAAATAATAGAAGAAATGCCCGGTACATATCAAAATGTCCGGGCATTTTTTAATGGAAATTAAAGAGCAAAATGGTCTGAAAAGGATTGCCTGGAGGAGTGAATTCTGTTATCCTGTAAGAAAACAGTTGTGACAACATGGAAGGGTTTTGAAAAGCAGAGTTTGGGAGAAGCAAAAAAGCAATACAGTAAAAGCAAGGGAGGTTTTTAACCAATATGCAGATCATACATGAAAATGAATACGAAGAAACCATGAAAAATATCGTAACGCCATATCTTCTGTCTCACAGAAGGGAACTTTATGTACCGGGTGCGGATTATCCGTTTCGTAACGAAAGCAAACGGATCACAGGTAAGATCCATATGCTGCAGTATCTGTCTGATATTGATATGCCTAAAGGTGTGGTAGTCATCAGCCACGGATTCACAGAATCAGCAGTAAAATATGATGAAGTGGCCTATTATTTTCTTAAAGAAGGCTATCATGTATATATTCCGGAGCATTGCGGCCATGGCCGCAGCTATCGTCTTACTGCAGACCCGTCTCTGGTCCACATCGATACATGGCGAAGATATATCCGCGATTTTCTGAAAGCATGCCGCTACATAAAGAAAGCACATCCGGATCTGTCACTTAACTTGTATGCACATTCCATGGGTGGTGCCATCGGTGGTATTGCTGCGGCCTGGGAGCCGGACTGGTTTCACAAGGTGATCCTTTCTTCTCCGATGATCCGTCCTCTTACAGATAATGTTCCGTGGCCGGCAGCCACCGGCATAGCTCTGGAGAAATGCATTTTCGGAAAAGATGAGGAATATGTAGCTGGCCGAAAGCCTTACGATGGCAGCGGTTCTTTTGAGACAAGCTCCGCAACATCAAAACCAAGATACGAGCGATACAAAAATCTCCGTGCAGAACATAAGGAGCTCCAGACCTGGTCTCCATCCTATGGCTGGCTCTGGGCTTCTGCGGAAATGAGCTGGTATCTGCGTCTCTACGGATGGAAAAAATATACGGCACCAATGCTGCTCATCCAGGCCCAGACTGAAGATCTGGTGTCTGTCCGTGCCCTGAAAAATTTTGCCGGAAAGATCAATCGCCAGGGAAAAACAAGCTGTGATTATATCCATATGATCGGAACAAAGCATGAGATCTATGGAAGCAGAGGTAAGATCCTGGAGAAATACTGGGGATATATATTTACATTCCTGGACGATACGGAAAATGATATTGATCACAGATAAGTATTTTTACTACAGGTGTATCACATATTTAACAACAGGATTGGCAGCTTTTATTCACTTCCTTTCTTTATCATAGTAAAATTATAAAGCTTTTCTCTTATACATTCGACAAAAAATGTGATATAATCTAACGAATCGTCTTTTTGTACAGACAAACGTACAATCCAAAAAGACAAAATTAAATAAGGGAAGGATTATAGAATGTTATCTGTTATTGAATCAGTGAATGCTGCCGTAAACAATTTTATCTGGGGCGTTCCTGCGATGATCTGTATTATTGGTGTAGGTCTTTATTTAAGTATCCGCACGAATTTTCTCCAGATTCGGAAATTTCCCTATGCCATCAGGGTCACTATCGGACGTATGCTTCGGAAAAGAGAAGCTTCCGATGGAAGTCTGACACCGTTTCAGGCTGTTTGTACGGCGTTAGCTGCTACCGTGGGAACGGGAAATATTGCAGGTGTGGCAGGGGCTATTGCCATCGGAGGACCGGGAGCCGTATTCTGGATGTGGATTTCTGCACTTCTTGGAATGTGTACAAAGTTTTCAGAAGTAACACTTGCGGTACATTTCCGCGAAACCAATGCCAATGGAGATCTGGTTGGAGGACCAATGTATTACATTAAGAATGGTCTAAAAAAACACTGGCACTGGCTGGCATATCTGTTTTCCGCTTTTGGTGTGCTTACTGTTTTCGGAACCGGAAATGCAACCCAGGTTAATACCATTACAACAGCTATTGATTCTGCACTGATCAATTACAATGTGATCGCTGCAGACAATACTTCTACGGTAAACCTTGTTATGGGAATCATCCTTGCGATTCTTGTGGCAATGATCCTGCTTGGCGGAATCAAAAGGATCGGTCAGGTTACAGAAAAGCTGGTACCGTTTATGGCATTGTTTTATATTATTCTTGCCGTCGGTGTAGTTATCATCAACTGGAAAAATGTTCCGGGTGTTTTCAGCGCTATCATCAGAGGGGCATTTAATCCGGCATCTGTGACAGGCGGCGTAGTAGGAAGCTTTTTCATGAGTATGAAAAAAGGTGTTTCCAGAGGTATTTTTTCCAATGAGGCAGGTCTTGGTACCGGTTCCATCGCACATGCCTGTGCAGACACCAGAAAACCTGTAAAACAGGGATTTTTCGGGATTTTTGAGGTATTCACGGACACGATCGTGATCTGTACGCTGACAGCACTTGTCATCCTCTGCAGCGAGGTGCCGATCGGTTATGGCGCAGCAGCAGGAGCGGAGCTTACCATCAGCGGTTTTACCAGTACATACGGAAACTGGGTTTCCATCTTTACAGCAGTTGCCATGTGCTGCTTCGCATTTTCCACTATCATTGGATGGGGACTTTACGGAGCCAGATGTGCGGAGTTCCTTTTTAAGGAAAAAGCTATCAGGCCTTTTATGGTACTGTACTCTCTGATAGCGATCATCGGTGCAACTGTTGATCTCGGACTTCTCTGGAGTATCGCAGAGACCTTCAACGGTCTGATGGCGATCCCTAACCTGATCGCAGTATTCCTGCTTTCCGGTGTGGTTGTAAAGCTTGTGAAGGAGTACTTCGCCGGAGAAGGAAAGAACGCCTGAAGGAGTTTTTGAAAAAAAAACTTGACTATCAAAACAAACAGAGTTAGAATTAGTTTAGCTCATTAAAGAGTTAACACATAACAGAAGCAAATTCCATGAAGGGAATCAGTAAAGACAGAGGAACCGTCTTCAGAGAGCTGTGACTGGTGTGATACAGCGTCGGAACTGCCTTGAATATCATCCCTGAGAAGGAAAGCCGAAAGTTTCAGACAAGTAAGTAGGTTTTCACGGGTGCTTCCCGTTACAGAAGTCGCGTATGCCGGTACGTTGCAGAATCGTGCTTGTTTCAATTGAGAAACAGGGTGGTTGCGGAATTTTATATCCGTCCCTGAAAGGGGACGGATTTTTTTTATCCAAAAACATTTTAAACCACGGGGTAAGGATCTGAAACCGGAAAAATATACAAAAGGGGAAAGAGTATGAAAGTGTACAAAAAACTCATGAACGCACTTGCAGCAGTAGAAAAAATCGTACTGGTCATTTCCACCCTGCTGATCCTTGTGCTGACTGTGGGAAATGTATTTTCCCGCAAGGTCATCCATCGCTCATGGTCTTTTACAGAAGAGCTTGTTGTAGCGGTGTTTGTTCTCATCACGCTTCTGGCAGCAGCACTTGCCTGCCGTGAAAAAGGAGGACTGGTAAGTCTGACACTGGTTACGGACCGTCTTCCGAAAAAACTGGAAAAACCATCTGTGATCCTGATCACGGTCCTGTGCATTGTTTTTTCTGCAATTTTATTTAAGTATGGAATGGACAAAGTTCTTACACAGCTGGCAAACGGCAAGAGAACTTTCGTACTGAACTGGCCGGAGTGGATATTCTGGTCCTTCGTGCCGATCGGAGCAGGCTGCATGATCCTTCATTTTATTGAGTACTGCCTGGACTTCTGCCTGAAAAAAGATGATGAAAAGGAGGACAAATAAATGATCAGTGCAATCTTATTTATCTCCTTCTTTGTTTTCCTGATCCTGGGACTTCCCATTGCGATCTGCTTAGGTCTGTCATCTGTATGTGCCATCCTTTATTCCGGCACATCTCTGACGATCGTAGCTACAAATATGTACTCCGGAATCAGTAAATTCCTGCTTCTTGCTATCCCGTTCTTTGTTCTGTCCGGAAACATTATGGCAAAAGCCGGTATTTCCAAGCGACTGATCAACTTCGTAGATACCTGCGTAGGACATAAAAAGGGCGGTATCGCCATTGTATGTGTTATCGTAGCCTGCTTCTTCGGAGCGATCTCCGGTTCCGGTCCTGCAACTGTTGCGGCACTTGGAGCAGTTCTGATCCCGGCTATGGTTGAGCAGGGCGGTTTCTCCGCACCGTTTTCCACGGCATTGATGGCAACTTCCAGTTCCATCGCCATTGTCATACCGCCGAGTATCGCATTCGTTGTATATGCTTCCATCACAGGCGTATCTATTGCAGATATGTTTATGGCTGGTATCGTTCCGGGACTTCTGATGGGTGTTGCTCTTGTGATCATCGTTATGATCGAGGCAAAGAAACATAATATTCAGCCATCCCGTGAAAAAGCTTCCGCAAAAGAGCGCTGGGATACATTTAAAGATGCATTCTGGGGATTCCTGATGCCGGTTATCATCCTCGGAGGAATTTACGGTGGTATCTTTACACCAACTGAGGCCGCAGCCGTATCTGTTGTTTACGGTCTGTTTGTTGGTATGGTGATCTACCGTGAGGTTAAACTCAAAGATTTGTTTGACATTCTTGTGGATTCTGCAAAGACAACCGGTGGAATCATGCTGATCGTAGCGAGTGCTTCTCTGTTCTCTTTTGTATGTACCAAGTTTGGTATTGCAAATGCGGCATCTGAGCTTCTTGCCGGCATTGCACATAATCAGTTTACCTTCCTTCTGATCGTAAACATCATTTTCCTGATTGCAGGATGCTTCATTGATGCAAACTCTGCGATGTACATTTTTGTACCGATCATGCTTCCGGTATGTAAGGCTCTGGGCTATGATGTGGTAGCATTCGGTGTTATGGCAACAGTTAACCTTGCGATCGGACAGGTAACACCTCCGGTAGGTGTAAATCTTTTCGTTGCCATCAGTATCAAGATCAAAAAAGGTCTGGAGGTTACTCTTCAGCAGATCTCCAGAGCAGTTATGCCGATGATCGCTGCATCCGTTGCAGTTCTTCTGATCATCACTTATATTCCGGCTGTTTCCACAGCTCTTCCGAAGGCCCTTGCAAAAGAGGGCTCCTATACAGGAGACCAGTCTTCTGACACAGAAAGCCAGAGTTCCAAGGATTCCGGGGACGGAAGTGATTCCTTTAATACCATCGCTGATTACAGTGATCTTGACTGGCCGGAGATGACATGGAACTTTGCATGCTCTACAACCGAAACAAGTACCTGGGCTGACGGAGGACGTAAATTTGGTGAGCTTATGGAAAAAGCAACCGGCGGAAAAGTCAAGGTTAATATTTACGCAGCAGATCAGCTGACAAACGGAAATCAGTCCGAGGGAATCCAGGCACTGATGAACGGAGATCCGGTACAGATCTCCATGCATTCCAATCTGATCTACTCTGCATTTGACCCGAGATTCAATGTAGTATCCCTGCCGTTTATCTATGATTCCTACGATGACGCAGATGCAAAATTTGACGGTGAGGCCGGAGAAAAGCTGAAAGAGATCCTTGGTGAGTACGGACTTCATTGTATGGGAATCGCAGAGAACGGTTTCCGTGAGCTGACAAACAGCAAGCATGAAGTAAAAACAGTAGACGACATGAAGAACCTGAAGGTTCGTGTGGCCGGTTCCAACCTTCTTATGGAATGCTATAAGAGATGGGGGGCAGATGCCACAAATATGAACTGGTCTGAGACATACACAGCACTTCAGCAGAATACGGTAGAGGGTGAGGAGAACCCGTTGCCTGCGATCGACGCAGCCAGTGTACAGGAGGTACAGCCGTACTGCTCCATGTGGGATGCAATCTATGACTGTCTGTTCTTCTGTATCAACCAGGATATCTATGACAGCCTGACACCGGAACAGCAGCAGGTTGTTGATGAGGCAGGCCAGAAGGCTGTTGAGTATGAGCGTTATATCAACCGTTCCGGCGATGAGGAGATCATGAGCCGCTGGGAGAAGAGCAACGGTGTGACCTTTACAAAGAAAGAGGATATGGATATCGATTCCTTCAAGAAAGCAGTAGACGGAATCGACGACTGGTTTGTAAACGAGCTTAAGAGTGCAGGCTATGACGATGCACAGGATCTTGTAGATCTGTTTACAGAGGATTCGGTAGATACCGTGGAGGATTACAGTGATCTGAACTGGCCTGAGACAACCTGGAACTTTGCATGCTCCACAACAGAGACAAGTACCTGGGCTGATGGAGGACGTAAGTTCGGTGAACTCATGGAAAAGGCTACCGGAGGAAAGGTCAAGGTTAACATTTACGCAGCGGATCAGCTGACAAACGGAAATCAGTCCGAGGGAATCCAGGCATTGATGAACGGAGACCCGGTACAGATCTCCATGCATTCCAATCTGATCTATTCTGCATTTGATCCACGCTTCAATGTGGTATCCCTGCCGTTCATCTATGATTCCTATGATGATGCAGATGCGAAGTTTGACGGAGAGGCTGGAGATAAGCTGAAGGAAATCCTTAACGGCTACGGACTCCACTGCATGGGTATTGCAGAGAACGGATTCCGTGAATTGACAAACAGCAAGCATGAGGTAAAATCTGTAGATGATATGAAGAATCTGAAGGTTCGTGTAGCCGGCTCTAATCTTCTTATGGAGTGTTATAAGAGATGGGGCGCAGATGCCACAAATATGAACTGGTCCGAGACCTACACGGCACTTCAGCAGAATACGGTAGAGGGCGAGGAGAATCCGTTGCCCGCCATCGATGCAGCCAGTGTACAGGAGGTACAGCCATATTGCTCCATGTGGGATGCAATCTATGACTGCCTGTTCTTCTGCATCAACCAGGATATTTATGATGCGCTGACACCGGAGCAGCAGGCTGTTGTTGACGAGTGTGGTCAGAAGGCTGTTGAATATGAGCGTTACATCAACCGCTCCAGTGATGATGAGATCAAAGCACGCTGGGCAGACAAAAACGGTGTGACCTTCACAGAGAAAAAGGACATGGATATCGATTCCTTTAAGAAAGCAGTAGACGGTGTAGATGACTGGTTTGTTCAGGAATTGAAAAAACAGGGCTATGATGATGGTCAGGATCTGGTAGATCTGTTTACAAAGTAATCTTCATATATGTTTATAAAAAGATAAAATAGCCGGAAAGAGGCAGTTCTGAGAGAATTTTTCAGGACCGCCTCTTTTCTTTGCGGAAAAAAGATTATATACTGATAGCAGTCCGGCATTTGTCGGGCGGGAGATTGTTGAAATATGGACGGAACATAAGTAAAGGAAGAAATATGATAAAGATCGATCTGATAACCGGGTTTCTCGGATCCGGAAAGACAACATTTATAAAAAAATATGCCTCCTATCTTCTGAAAAAAGGCATGAACATCGGGATCCTGGAAAATGATTTCGGGGCAGTGAATGTGGATATGATGCTGCTTCAGGATCTGATGGGTGACAACTGTGAGTTGGAGATGGTTTCCGGCGGTTGTGATGCGGACTGTCACAGACGGCGATTTAAGACAAAGCTGATCGCCATGGGAATGTGCGGTTACGACCGTGTCATCGTAGAACCATCCGGAATCTTTGATGTGGATGAGTTCTTTGACGCCCTCCATGAGGAACCGCTGGATAAATGGTATGAGATCGGAAATGTGATCGCCATTGTGGATGCGAAGCTGGCAGAGGATCTTTCTGCGGAAGCTGATTATCTGCTGGCTTCTGAGGTGGCAGATGCAGGCTGTGTATTACTGAGCAGGAGCCAGGAAGCCACGGTGGAAGAAATCAGCAGCACAAAAGAGCATCTCAACCGTGCACTTGACCAGATCCGGTGCAGGCGCTGTCTGGACAGCGAGATCATGGATGGAAACTGGGATGATCTTACAGACGAAGATCTGGAAAAGATCCTGAACTGTGGATATGTGGCAGAAGATTATGTGAAAGAATCCTATGCAGAAGGCGGTGGATTTGATTCTCTGTTTTTTATGAATGTTCATAAGAGTGAAGGGGAACTTCAGGAAACAGCAGAAAAGATCCTGAACGATTCATCCTGCGGAGATGTTTTCCGCGTAAAAGGTTTTCTTAAGAAAGAAGACGGACAGTGGCTGGAGCTGAATGCTACCCGCCATGAGATCTGCATCCGGCCCAGCAAAGCTGGGACAGGCGATCATGATCATTATTGGGGAAAAACTGAATAAAGAGGTAATTGATGGATACTGGAAATAATACTGCAGGAAAAACAGCACCGGGGAGATATGTCTCAGAGAAGGCATTTGAAGAGCTGCCAGATACATTTCAGAAGCTTGCAGAGCTGCTTGGAGAAGATCAGTTTGAACTGGTGGCAGTGAATGATGAGAAAGGCCCACAGGGTCAGAAAGCAGCTTCAGAGAGTGCTTTTTCGGAAGCAATTGCGGAAAAGTCCGATGACAATATATACAAAGTGGATTCTTATGTAAAAAACGGAGAAATCCGCCTTGTGTATCTTATGAATGATGCGGTAGAAAGCTTTCTTGTTTTTGGAAATGCCCGTATGACAGGTGTATACAAACCGGATTACGAGGGCGAGATCCTGGCAGATTTAAGCCGGCAGGGCAGAGAATATATCCTTGTGGTTCACCAGGATGATTCGGTGGTGACTTTGTTTTTTGAAACCCTGTCTCTGGAAAAATATCTCTACGATTACAGCCGGATCGGTCATTTCTGGATAGAAGGGTATGAATATTTACGGCAGCTGGAATATCGCCTGGCAATCCTCCGCGACAAATATGATTATATAGGCGGGGACAGCTGCAACGCTCTGGAGGAGAAGCTTTCTGCACTGGTGGAATTTCCGCCATTGAATTATTGCTGTTATCCGGCTGTTCCGGAAAAGTATATTGTTCCCAGGGAAAATCCGTGGATTCCCTCGGAAAAGGCAATTGAAGTAATGGGAGAGATCGCAAGGCAGGCAGGAGACCGTACCTTTGTCAGGTGGCTTGAAATTTACCGGAAACTTCCGTTTAAATGGGTAGCACGGAAACTGGCAGGAATGCTTCACCGTACAAAACACATTCAGGTAACGATGTGCCTTTCCGAAAAGCTGAGGGAAGCGTCATCAGGATATGGGAATCGTTCTTTTGGAAAAGAAGTTGATGAAGAAATTAAAGTTCTTACGGAAAAAGCCAGTGCAAAGCAGGCAGAGCTGAAAAAGCAGGGCATCGGATCCGAAGTATTCAGAGAAGAACCGTTTACCATTGCCAGAGATTCTCTGGGATTTAAGGTTTATCTCATGAAATGGAACAAAGGAAGAAAAGACTGTACCGTTGAAATTGAAGAAATATGACGAAATATATATATATCCGCAGAGAATATCTGTGAAGTGTTTTTGCCCGGCAGGGATTGCTTTTTTAAAAACACTGGGGTATAATTTAATGGAAAGAGTTAAGAACAGCCCTTTGATAAGAAAGGAGATTTTTAAAATGAAAGTAACACATATTACAGATATCGATAAATTTTTTGAGGTAATTGACAGCTGCAAAGGCAGAGTAGAGCTTGTAACAGGAGAGGGAGACAGACTGAACCTGAAATCCAAGCTTTCCCAGTATGTATCTCTTGCAAACATCTTTTCCGCCGGGGAAATTCCGGAACTTGAGATCGTTGCAGCAGAGAAAGAGGATATCGACAAGCTTATGAACTTTATGATCAACGGCTGATAGGAAGAACGATTTTCAGGGATGTGAGCTTTTCACATCCCTCTATTAATCTGAATATAAAGCAGAATATGAATGTCTGTTTTGTAAAATGGATATAATGACAGCAGATACAGAAACAGATAGTTTTTCTCTGTCATCATGATCATAACAGGATACAACCAGGGGGTATAATACTTCCTGGTCAAACTACGTTAAAAGGAGTGTATACAAAATGGTTAAAATTGATATTATCTCCGGTTTCCTTGGTGCCGGAAAAACAACTCTGATCAAAAAACTTCTGAAGGACGGATTTCAGGGTGAGCAGGTAGTTCTGATCGAGAACGAGTTCGGTGAGATCGGTATTGACGGCGGATTTCTGAAAGAGGCTGGGATCCAGATCCGTGAGATGAATTCCGGATGTATCTGCTGCTCTCTGGTAGGAGATTTCGGAACATCCCTGAAAGAGGTCGTTACCAAATACAATCCGGACAGGATCCTGATCGAGCCATCAGGAGTTGGTAAGCTTTCTGACGTTATCAAGGCTGTACAGGGTGTTCAGGACGAGGTTGACATTAAACTGAACAGCTATACAACTGTTGTTGATGCAAAAAAATGCAAAATGTATATGAAGAACTTCGGTGAGTTCTTTGATAACCAGATCCAGTATGCAGGTGCCATCATCATGAGCCGTACCGATATTGCAAGTGAGAAAAAGGTTCAGGAGTCTCTGGAGCTTCTCCGTAGCCTGAATAAGGATGCTGCTATCATCACGACTCCGATTGAGAATCTTGACGGTAAGAAACTGGTAGAGGTTATGGAGCATCCGGTATCCCTGGAGCAGGAGATGCTTGAGGAAGAGCATGAGCATCATCACCATGACGGAGAGTGCGGCTGCGGACATGATCACGAGCATGAGCACCACCATCATGACGGAGAATGCGGCTGTGGACATGACCACCACCATCATCATGCAGATGAGGTTTTCACAAGCTGGGGCCGTGAGACTATTAAAAAATATACACGTGAGGGACTTGAGAATATCCTTGAGGCACTTTCCGAGTCTGATAAATACGGTATCATCCTCCGCGCAAAGGGAATGCTTCCGGCAGAAGACGGAACATGGATCTATTTTGATATGGTTCCGGAAGAAACTGAGATCCGTGAGGGTGCACCGGAATATACAGGCCGTCTGTGTGTGATCGGTTCTAAGCTTGACGAGCATGCACTGGAGGAGCTTTTCGGGATCGCATAAAGCATATGATAAAATAAATGTCCGTTTTGACGCAAAACCAAAGCGGAATACAGATATAGATTGTTACAGAAAGGAAACAGATACTGTACATTAAATCGTACAGTATCTGACAGGATGGATTTATGGAAGAGACCAGAGTACCCGTTTATCTGATCACAGGTTTTCTGGAAAGCGGCAAGACCTCTTTCCTGAGCTTTACCCTGCAGCAGGATTACTTTCAGATCGATGGAAAAACACTTCTGATCCTTTGCGAAGAAGGTGAGGAAGAATATGATGAGGAAGCACTGAAACAGTGCAATACCGTTGTGGAGATCATTGACAGCGAGGAAGAGCTTACACCGGAACGACTTGCGGCAATGGAAATCCTGCATCAGCCGGAGCGGGTGATCATTGAGTACAATGGCATGTGGCTGGTAAGTAAATTTGAAGAGATGGAAAAACCGGAAGGCTGGGGCGTGGAGCAGCATATCACCTGTGTGGATGCAAGCACATTCCAGGTTTATATGGCGAATATGAAGTCCCTTTTTATGGACATGGTCCGCAATGCTGATATGGTTATCTTTAACCGCTGCCAGGAGAATGATCCGCTTCCTTCTTACAGAAGAAGCATCAAGGTGGTGAACCAGCGTGCGGAGATTATTTTTGAGGATGAAGAAGGCGAGCTTGGTGATCTTTTTGAGGATGAGATGCCATTTGATATTGATGCGCCGGTGATCGATATTCTTCCGGAGGATTATGGTATCTGGTTTGTGGATTCCATGGATCATCCGGACCGCTATGTCGGAAAAACCGTTCACTTTAAAGCACGTGCCCTGAAGCCGCGTGGAATGGGAAGTAAATTCTTTGTTCCCGGAAGAACAGCCATGACATGCTGTGCAGATGATACCACATTCCTTGGTTATATTTGCAAGAGCGCTTTTGCTCCGAAGATCGCAGAAGGTCAGTGGGTGGATGTTACCGCGAAGGTTGCGTTTGAGAAGAGAATGGAATATCAGGGAGAGGGAATCGTACTTTACGCAGAGCATGTGGAAGTTTGCGAGCCACTTGCTGATGAGATGGTATATTTCAACTGATACGATCAGAGCATTTGTATGCCTTAAGGCATAAGAAGGCCTGACATTGAAACAGGTAAATTACAGCTGAGGAGTTTTTATGTATTTAATTGCAGGTTTGGGAAATCCGGGAAAGCAGTATGAGGCTACACGCCACAACATGGGCTTTGACACCGTTGACTGTCTTGTGGAGAAGAATAATATCCCGCAGGGTGGCGTAAAATTTAATGCCATGTATGGAAAAGGTATCATCGGCGGTGAAAAAGCTATTCTGATGAAACCGCTTTCCTATATGAATTTAAGCGGTGGTCCGATCCAGGAGATGTCCGGCTATTTCAAGATCGATCCGGAGACAGAGCTGATCGTGATCTACGATGATATTGATCTGGAGCCTGGACAGCTTCGTATTCGCAAAAAAGGCAGTGCGGGCGGACATAACGGGATAAAGGATATCATCCGCCGTCTTGGAACTGAAAAATTTATCCGTATCCGTGTTGGTGTCGGTGCGAAACCGAAAGACTGGGATCTGGCAGATTTTGTGCTGGGGCATTTTTCGGACAGTGACCGCAAGCTTGTGGATGAAGGGATCAATGATGCGGCAGAGGCTGTGGAGATGATCCTGTCCGAGGGCGTAGATGCGGCGATGAATAAGTATAACAGGAAAAAGCCTAAGAATTGAGGTTTGTATGGAAGCATTTTTGCAGCCTCTGCAGGGTCTTGCAGAGTTTGGGGAAATAAAAAAGCGTTGTGGCGCAAACTGCGGAATTCTTAACGTTTCCGGATGCATGGAGTCCCAGAAGGTCCATCTGATGTATGGACTTTCCGGGCTTTTTCCATATCATCTGATCCTTGCGGATGATGAGCGTAATGCAAAGGAAATCTATGAGGATTACCGATTCTATGACAAAAATGTATATTTTTATCCGGCAAAGGATCTTCTGTTTTTTCAGGCAGATATTCACGGAAATCTTCTGATCCGGCAGCGGATGCGTGTGATCCGGGCACTTCTGGAACAGGAAGAAGTGACCGTTGTTACCAGTATTGACGGATGCATGGATTTCCTGATGCCGCTGGAAAAGATCAGAAGCAGGCTTCTTCATTTTAAAAGTGACAGTGTGATCGATCTGGATCAGCTGAAGGAAGAGCTGGTAGAGCTGGGATATGAACGCACCGGTCAGGTAGAGCTTCCGGGGCAGTTTTCTGTGCGTGGAGGAATCATTGATATCTATCCGCTGACAGAGGATAATCCCTGGCGTATCGAATTGTGGGATGATGAGGTGGATTCTATCCGGAGCTTTGATGCGGAAAGTCAGAGATCTCTGGAAAATGTAGATGAAATTACGATTTATCCGGCCGCAGAAAAGATGGACGGAGAAGATATGGTATCCTTTCTGGATTATTTTCCGGAAGAAAAAACACTGGTGTTTCTGGATGAACTGAACCACCTGGCAGAAAACGGCGAGGGTGTGGAGGAAGAGTACCGTCAGAGTCGTATGCACAGAGAGGAAAAAGGCGAGGCAAATCTTCCGGAGCAGTGGCTATGTGGTTTTCAGGAACTGCAGAAGAAGCTGAACAGACGGAATTGTGTGGCTGTATCCGCACTCTCTCCCAGACGTTCCGGATGGAAGATCAATGAGGAATTTGATCTTACAGTGAAGTCTGTAGATTCTTATAACAGCAGCTTTGAGCTTCTGGTAAAGGATCTCCTTCAGTATAAGAGACAGGGATACCGAATCACACTGCTCTCCGGTTCCAGGACCAGGGCGGAGCGTCTGGCAAAAGATCTTTCAGAGGAAGGTCTGAATGCTTTTTATAGTCAGGACATGGATCGTATCATCAGTCCCGGAGAGATCATGGTGGTCTATGGTCATGCAAGACGTGGCTTCCAGTATCCGCTGATCAAATTTGCAGTGATGACGGAAACCGATATTTTCGGCAAAGAGCAGAAGAAGCGCAAAAAAAAGAAAAAATACAGCGGAAACCGGATCCAGGATTTTGCGGAGCTTTCCATTGGAGATCTTGTTGTTCATGAAAAGCATGGACTGGGTATTTATCGTGGAATCGAAAAGGTAGAGGTTGACCGTGTTGTGAAGGATTACATCAAGATCGAATACCGGGGCGGCAGTAATCTCTATATTCTGGCAACCCAGCTGGATGTTTTGCAGAAATATTCCGGATCCTCTGAAAATGCAAAAACGCCCAAGCTGAACAAGCTTGGCGGTCAGGAGTGGAATAAGACCAAGAGTCGTGTTAAGGGTGCGGTAAAAAATATCGCAAAAGAGCTGGTAGAGCTTTATGCAGTACGCCAGGAGAAAGAGGGATATGTCTGCGGACCAGATACCGTATGGCAGAAGGAATTTGAGGAGATGTTTCCCTATGAGGAGACAGAGGATCAGCTGGCAGCCATTGAAGATACCAAGAGAGACATGGAAAGCACCAGGATCATGGATCGTCTTGTGTGTGGTGACGTTGGTTACGGAAAGACGGAGGTTGCTTTAAGAGCAGCGTTTAAGGCAGTACAGGAAAGCCGGCAGGTGGTTTATCTGGTCCCTACCACCATTCTTGCACAGCAGCATTACAATACCTTTGTACAGCGTATGAAAGAATTTCCGGTAAAGGTGGAACTTCTCTGTCGTTTCCGGACATCTGCCCAGCAGAAAAAGGCCATCGAAGGGATCAAAAAGGGGCAGGTAGATATTGTGATCGGCACCCACAGAGTTCTTTCAAAAGATGTGGAATTTAAAAATCTTGGACTTCTGATCATTGATGAGGAGCAGCGCTTCGGTGTTACTCACAAGGAGAAGATCAAGCAGATGAAAAAAGATGTGGATGTACTGACTCTGACAGCAACGCCAATTCCGAGAACCCTTCATATGAGTCTTATCGGTATCCGTGACATGAGCGTTCTGGAAGAGCCACCGATGGATCGTGTGCCGATCCAGACATACGTTATGGAGTACGATGAGGAGACTGTCCGGGAAGCCATCCGCAGGGAGCTTCGCCGGGGTGGACAGGTGTATTACGTATATAATCGAGTCAATGACATTGCCGAAGTAGCCCTTCGGATATCCAGACTTGTGCCGGAGGCCAGAGTGGATTTTGCACATGGACAGATGAGTCAGAGGGAACTGGAGCAGGTAATGTATGATTTTATCAACGGAGATGTGGATGTGCTGGTTTCTACCACTATCATTGAAACAGGACTGGATATTTCCAACGTAAACACCATGATCATCCATGATTCGGACAGATACGGCCTTTCCCAGCTTTATCAGCTCCGTGGGCGTGTAGGACGTTCCAACAGGACTGCTTATGCATTCCTGATGTATACCAAAAACAAGATGCTCCAGGAGACCGCGGAGAAACGGCTCAGCGCCATGAGGGAGTATTCAGACCTTGGAAGCGGTTTTAAGATAGCTATGAAGGATCTGGAGCTTCGTGGAGCAGGAAATCTTCTTGGTGCTCAGCAGCACGGGCATATGAACGCAGTTGGTTATGACCTTTACTGCAAGATGCTCAGTGAGGCTGTCAAGGAGGCAAAGGGAATCCGGACTATGGATGATTTTGAGACGACCATTGATCTTAACATTGATGCGTTTATTCCGGATTCCTATATCAGCAACGAGTTCCAGAAGCTGGATATTTATAAGCGTATTGCCGGTATTGAAAGCCAGCAGGAATATGACGATATGCTGGAGGAGCTGATCGACCGTTTTGGAGAGCCGACAAAAGCTGTGCTGAACCTTCTCGCCATTGCAAGGCTGAAGGCTCTTGCTCATCAGGGATATGTGACGGAGATTAAGCAGCTTGGAAAAGATGTCCGGATCACGCTCTATGAAAAGGCCAAGCTGGATCCCGCAGGTATCCCGGCTATTATGGCGCAGTACCGGAGAGGTTTGCAGTTTAAGGCTGATCATGAGCCGAAATTTATCCTGACACCACAGGGAAGGCTGATCGAAGAGCTGATGAAGTTTGCGGGGGAGCTGGCAAAACTGGCAGAGCCACTGGAGTAAAGGGAAGAATCAGGCAGGCTCGGGGTTATCCACGGGAAAAAATATCCGGTTTGTGGATACCGGATATTTCCCCGGAAAGACTTGTGGATAATTTGTGAAATGTCGTGTAAGTTCGTGAAATTCCTTGCTCTTAAAGGTGAAAACGTTTATAATCAAGTATTATGGAATAAGAGCCGGACCGTGATTCTTATGGACGGATAGATGGAGGATGAAATGAGAAATTCAGTAAAGAAAGCGGCAGTTACTGCTCTTGTCTGCGTTACAGCAGCAGGAATGATGGCAGGCTGCGGAAATAAAAAACTCGATGGTACAAAGATCGCATTGACAGTCAATAAGCAGGAGATCCCGCTTGGCGTTGTAAGTCTGGCAGCACGTATGCAGCAGGCACAGGCTGAGGCAATGTACAAGATGTATCTTGGCGGCGGAAACGATATGTCTATCTGGAGTACCAAAATGGATGATGATTCCGATGAGACTTACGGTGAAAATGCGGTAACAACATCTGTTGAGACTGTTGAGAAGATGTGTCTGGAGAAAGAACACGCTTCCGAGTATGATGTTGAAATTACAGATGATGAGCAGAAGGCTCTTGAGGAAGCTGCCAAGAACTTTATGGCTGCCAATTCCGATGAGACAATTGCAGAGCTTGCGGTTGATGAAGATATGGTGAAGACTTTCCTCGAGCTTGAGACATACGATGTGAAGATGAAGGATGCCATTGAAGCCAAAGCGGACGTGAAGCTGGATGAGAAAGAATATCAGCAGATGTCCTTCAGCTATGCAAGTGCAAAAGTCAGTGGAGATGATCTTTCCGATGATGATATCAAGAAGAATAAAGAGAATCTTCAGAAGTTCTATGACAAGGTTAAAGAGGATCCGGCTGCAGATTTCAATACTCTTGGAGATGAGATTTCCGAGGATATGACTGCAACAACCGGAACATGCCCTGCCTATGAGGAAGGTGATGACAGTGCTGCCAACGGAACTACTTATCCGGATGAGGTCCGTACCGCTTTAAGAAAGCTGGATGAGGGTGCACTGAACGAAGAAATCATCAAGACAGATTCCGTATGGTATGTTGTGAGACTGGATTCCAAGAATGATAAAACTGCAACGGAGAGTAAGAAAGAGTCTCTGACAAACACCAAGAAGGATGATTTCTATAATGATACAACAGATGGATGGAAGAAGAAAGCAGATATCAAAGAAGAGAAAAAACTGATCAAGAAGATCAAGATCACAGATAATCACAGCTTTACGATCCAGACTCCAACTCCGACACCGGACCCGGATGTAACTGAGACACCGACAGCAGATTCTGCAGAGGCTGAGGCAACCGAGACACCGGCAGCTGAGGAGCAGACCGATGTGACCGAGACACCGGAGACAGAGGGAGATTCTGCAAAGGCTGATGAGGAGACTGCAGACAGTACAGAAGATGAGGCAGCTGCTACACCGGAAGCTGAGAAATAAGATACAATGTTTGCAATGGAATGATAAGAGAAAAGACAACGAGCCGTGTACGGGTTTATCGTACACGGCTCGTTTTTTGTAATGCTCATGCCTGCTTTACGGATCATCAGATCAGATTCAGATGCTCCAATGCGTGAAGAATCCCGTCCCTGTCCACTGCGCTTGTCTGGTATGTGCAGTGCTTTTCGATGCCTCCGTAAGCATTTCCCATAGCAACGCTGACTCCGGCAGCTTTCAGCATGGGAAGGTCGTTGGGACTGTCTCCGAATGCGTAGCAGTTTTCCTTGGGGATGGAAAGGCGGTCCAGGAGAAATTCCATGCCTGTGGCTTTGCTGGTACCCTTTTGTGTGACTTCCCAGATTCCGTCTCCGTGATCAAAATAGGTGTAATGATCATTACAGAAGCTGCGGAATTTTTCGACATTGGAATCCGGAAGCATATGTACCAGGAATTTGTCATAGGAGTAAGTGCAGACATCCTCCCGATTGAATTTCGTGATGTCGACCATTGGAATTTCTTTTCGCATTTTGACTCCGAATTCGGACTGGGCCGGAGATGCGCCATCATACAGGATCTCAGTGTTGGATTCAAAAAGTGCCTCGATTTTACATTTGCGGAGAAGATCTACGGTTTCCTTGCACAGAAGATTGGGGACTGTGCGGAAAAAAAGCAATTTGTTATCCATGTAAATGTGGGTTCCACAGCCATATATATAGCCATCGAAATGAAGCTCTGAGAGTGCAGAAGGCATCATTACTTTGGTGCGGCCGGTGTTGATGAAAAGAAGATGACCGTTTTCATGGGCTTTTGTGAGGGCGCGGCTGGTGCTCTCCGGAACCTTAAATGGGTGAGACGTAAGCAGTGTGCCGTCTATGTCGAAGAACAGGATTTTTTTATCGTTCATAAGGTCTCCTTTAAAATGGGATTTCTTCTTCGGTGTTATTGTTATTAATGTCAGTAATATCATTAACAGGAAGCGGTTCTGCGGATGTATCTTCAACAGAGTTCAGTGCGCTGACACGGATGCCATTGAGCTCTATTTCACTTTCCATGGGGATCACCAGGCATTTGCGGCCGTCGATGATCCGAGTTTCTACCAGCTCTGCCCGGTCCGGTGCCACGTGGATCACCACATCCGGGGTTTTGATCTCGAATTTTCTGGTGTTGGTGATGTTGGATGCTACCAGAGCAGATTTTTCTCCTGCAGCAAGCTCATATTGTTCATCGAAGTTCTGAAGCTTTTCGTCTTCTACGCCGCATTCTTCGAAGAGACGTTTGACTTCGGATTTGGTGAGGACAACAGGTTCCGGTTCGTCCTTCTGGGATTCAATGAGGTCGTTAAGCTTTTCGTGGATCTCAAGGACTGTGTCGTAGGCACAGTCATCACCAAGTGTTTCTTCCACCAGAGCATTGAAGGAGTCGCGCTGGGTTCCGGCAGATAGTGGTGTGGTGCAGCCGAAGACTTCTTCCATCATGGTGGAGCGGAGATTTTCGGCGTTTTTGGTGTAGTAGAGAAGTCCGTGGATATCGGTACTGCGGTCGTTGAACTGTGGGAAGAGGAAGCCCCAGTCAGGCATTTCTACCAGCCAGTCCCGGATACGGTCTTCGATGTTGTTTGTCTCTGTGTTGTAATGCAGGCCTGCCTTGGAGAGTTTGACCGGGCAGATGCTGCAGAGGATGTGGTCGTAGATCTCATCGGAGGCATCGAACATTTCGGCGCCGTCGGAGGATTTGCCGGGGATGTCGTAGACTGCATGGATGAGGATGATGTAGTAGTTTTCACCGTAGTCGTAGTTTTCTATGATTCTGTCGTAGAAGGCTTCGGTGAGGGTGTCGTCGGTGAGTTTGCTTTTGCGGAGTTTCATGAGGAAGTTTTGGGTTCCGCCTTCGTCTTCCTGATCCAAGGGAAATTCCATGTTGATGAGGTTTTTTCCAATGGTGCCGGTGAGGGTTTTTCGGAAGATGTCGAAGTATTTGAAGGTTTCTTCCTCTGATAAGGATAAGAAGGCTTCTTTGAGTTCGGTTTTTTTGTTTTTTTCACCGTCTACGTAGCAGCCGCAGATGCGGGTGATGGAGCAGCGGTCAGGGGTGAATTGTTTTTTTATTTCTGCGATTTCTTTTTTGTTCATGTGTGGTTTACCTCGGTTTTTTGATTAATTTGATTATAGCACAGGTGTTTGGTGGGGGCAAGATGACACGGACGGACGTGTGAGATTTGCAGCAGAAGTCCGGGTGCCGTCGTTTCGCCTGGTCATACTAAGCGTCTGAGGCAACCTGTGAAAAGGCCGGCCCATAACTCGCCATGTACGCTGATGCGTACCTGGCTCAGACAGATGGGTCTTATTCTGCGGCCTGTATCCGCAGAATACCTTTCCACAGGTCACCTCAGCCGCCAAGTATGACCAAAGGCTCACTCCGAAGCCCCTGCTCTCCACAGGACACCTCACGCTGACATTCCCAGAGACAAACCCCAGCCTCGGTAAAAATATCAAGAAAAGCTCAACAAATGATGACCGTCTCAACACTCTTCGTTATTCAATTTTTCTTCTTCTTCGTTCTTTCGAATAAAGTTTATCTCAATCCCCTGCGAACATTGCAAAGTACAAACATTGTAAAGTACAAACATTGCAATGTTTGCAGGGCCAATACAGTCACACAGAAACTTTTCTAACTAATTTTCCATGTTCGAAAGTCAGGGCGGGAAGGACGGGAGGGGGCGGGTGACTCTGCAGGAGTCGTAGTACTTCTTAGGCCGCGGGGAGGCTGCGTTGCTGGAAAAATCCCAGCTGTTTGAGCGTCAGCGAGTTCTGGGATTTTTTCAGCGGTTTTAGCAGAATTCCCGCAGCCTTAGAAGCACTAGACCTCCGAAGCCTCACCCGCCCCGCCCGTCCTTCCCGGCCGTCCGTTCGCAACATACCATCCCGTTCTTCACAACTTCACAATAGCATAAATTAACAGAAAATAATAAAAAACACAAACAAATTATAAAATATAAACACATAACAAAACAAATAAATAAAAATAATAGCATAAAAACACAAAAATGTATTGACAAATACCCGCAACGATGTTATTATAAGACCATCAAAAACAACAAGAGAAAAACAAAAAAGAAAATCATTCAATTCATAGCATAGATGCACATGAAGGATGAAGAAAGGAAAAGGTGATTCCAGTGGGAACATGAACAAACACCATCATCAATATGAGAGTGACAGGAACCGAATTTCCTGCAAGAAAGACCTGATACAGATCACATATGATACACCTTAAGAAAACAGAAGTTTCTTTTATGAAATATAAATAAGATCCTCTTAAATCTTACTTATATTTTAAGAAATCAGAAACAAAAGGAAATCAGTATTTCAGGTAATATAGAATCGGTAACTCATATTGAACAACTGTCACACACCTGATACAAGGATTTTAGGAAATATGTAAAGAAATATTTCCTGAAAGAGTAAAACCCTCAACTCACCGGTTCGTTGGAAAGAAGAGATTCCAAGAACAAACGTGAAGATGAGAACGATACTTTGAAATGCATATCAGAACCATTAGGATATGGATTGAAGCTTTGCATCAGAAGAATATCTGAGAGGATATTAAAAATAGAAGAATCGGGCAGGAACTTTTTTCCAGGATACTTTAAAGAACTGCAGAGGAGAAAATCCCAATAGGTCGATTTGAATCAGCAGATCGCAAAGTACAGAGATGACAAATGGTTTTGAATTTAAGAAGTTAAGTCCAGAATTGTTTAGTGAACAGGAAAAAGTATAACCACCGAAATTCTTCAGATAAACAGGAAATCAAACATCGTAAAAGATGATTTCCAATCTATAAAACTTTCTAAATAATCGAAGAGATATACTTACATATATCAGTCGTTTATGAGCAGGAAATAAAAAAGAAGAGAGAATCTGAAAAAGAAAAATTTCAAAATTGAATAAAGAGAATCGAAATTATTTTATAAAGTATATAAAATCAAAGATTTCGATTGATAAGTATAATAAGTATAACAAGAAAACTTTATTCGAAAGAACGAAGAGGAAGAAAAATTGAATAACGAAGAGTGTTGAGACGGTCATCATTTTTGGAAACTGTAAAAGTAA
>OLOY01000626.1_pt1 | contig 22097 bp, 18 predicted proteins | sample 1672771 | NCBI WGS metagenome assembly OLOY01 (sample SAMEA3136722, study PRJEB25190) | human gut metagenome
GCTGCTTATATAAAAATTAAAAAATATTTTTTATTTATATGTATGCTTTTTTTTCTGACAGTTCAATATAAAGGATCCTATTTATCTGTGACAGGTGCGATTTCAGGAAATACAGTTGTTCCGTTTTTCCTATTTGCTTTTTATAATTGTAGGTTTATTCAGTCCTATTTATGGGAAGTTGCCTATTTACTAAATTTGGGACTTCTGAAAATATTATATATTTTTGCTATAGGAACTTTTAATGGGCAAACATTGGAAAATGGTTTATACAATATAACAAGTCAGACTGGTCCATATTCTGGCGTAATATGGATAATGGTTATCAGCATTTTGGCAGTAATCTTACAGAAAACGATAGATATTGGTACCTGGATGAAAAAATTATTAAATAAACATTTGTTTATTGTTGGCAGTATTTGTTTTATTGAAGGTGGAATGTCATATTTCCTCTTTATTTTTTTTAATGCTACGATAACGGATAAGGATTGGATTTATGCCTTTTTTGTTGTGACAGGTCTAATGCTCATTCTATTATTGATTTCTGTGTGGTATTACATAAGAAGTATTGATACAGAAAAGAATCTTTTAGAAGTAAGAAATAATATGATGGCAAGTCAGTATCAGCAACTAAATGAACATTATCGTGAATATCGCTGCTTAGTACATGATGAAAAATATATGATAAATTTTATAGAAGAATCTTTGAAAAGCGGTGACTTAGAAGAAATTCAGCAATTGTTGTGCAGGTGTAAGGAAAAATTTGTGAGAAAAGATTATTGGACAGGTATTTCCATTGTTGATCGAGTGATCACAATGGAAAAAAGAAAAATGGATGAACTAGATATAGATTTTTGCTTAAATGCTGAGGTTATGGATATTATTGTGGATGATATGGATTTCATTATTCTGTTTGAAAATTTGATTAATAATGCGATTGAAGCTGCTTCAAAATGTAAAGAGAAGCGAAAAATTGAATTAACGATGAAGAATGTGAATGATACGCTGATATTCAAGCTGTGGAATTCTAATAGCAAATTACCAAATAAAAAGGGAAAAAAGTTCCTGACGGATAAAATGGACACAGCTGGGCATGGATGGGGGATAGAGAGCGTGAAGCACATTGTTGAAAAATATAATGGAAGCGTACATTTTAGTTATGATGAAAGTTTTTTTGAAGTTGATATTATTATATAAAAGAAAAAAATGAACGGAGCAGTGTTTAAAAATAAGATTAGAACCCTGTAGGAGCTTTTTTATACCACAATAGTGAAGAGATACCTTCATTCTGTGCTATACTAATATTAACTGTAGGTATGGCAGAAAGGAGGAAGAAAATGAAAAGTTATAAAACCATAACAGCATGTTTGCTTTGTGCTGCAATGACTGCAACGATGCCATCTTATGCCTGGGCTTCTGAGACGGATATCACTGTATTTTCTGACGGACAGACTGAGCTGACAGATGGTGACAGTACGATGGATACAGAGGATGTGGAAATAGCGGATGATGCAGTAAGTGATAATGAAAATACAGGAAATTTAACAGATTCATCTGAAGTATTTAATGCAGATGCAGAAAACGATGAAACAAAAGATAATCCCTCAGAAGTATTTTCTATTTTGCCGGATAAACTGGAATACGGTCATGTAGATAAATTTTATTCTGTACAACTGAAGTCTGACAGTGAAATGCCTGTGAAGTGGAAATTGTGCGGCGAGAATAAACTGCCAGATGGTTTTACTTTTTCCGAAGATGGAGTGCTCAGTGGAATGCCGAAGAGAATGGGGTATTATTCCTTTGGAGTTCAGGCGGATAACGGAGAACTGATTGTATATAAAAACATCTCTTTTCAGATTAGAAGCAGGGAAAGAGAGGAGGTTCCTTACAGACTGGAGCTTCTGGATAATTATGATCAGGCGAAGCTGGATTCGAATGAGGACCTGGGAGTAATTCCGGAAAGTCAAAGCAGCGATTATTCAGGAAAAGTACCTCTGATCAACACAGGAACCCAAACCTTGCATCCGGTATATGAAATAATAGAAGGGACTTATTTCAAATGTAAAGTAAGTGACCGGGAAGCGGTTGAAACGCACACCTATTTGTGGGTGGAAGTGAGCCTTCAGAAGCAGCTCCCAAGGGGAACATATGAAGAAACAGTAACAGTTCATACAGAAGAAGGCGCATCCTGTGACATAAATCTGAAGCTGACCATAGGACCATCTTCGGATAGGGATTATGATTTAAAGCCGGAATATAACAGGATTTGGTTTACAGAGGATGAGGAGAGCTGGGAAGACTGGCCGAAAGGAATATATTTCAGAGTTACCGGACAGAAAGATACTACGGTTACAGTAGATGCTTCAGAACTGAGACATTTCGTATTTATGGATGAGGAAGGACTGAATGAAATTGATCCGGGACAGATTAAGCTGAAAGATTTGAAGCCAGGGCAGCAGGAGAGGCTTATGATCATGCCCAAACAGGAATACGGAGTTTATGATGAAGTGGTTTATCTTTGTGCAAATGACGGAAGCAGATATCCAATACATATAAAGATGGACAGAGAGAAACCGGACAAGACAGAGTATCTTCAGGTCACAGCAGACAAGACAGATTTTGGAACGAAGATATGGAAATATGATACACTGCCTAAAGCCTTATCTATGGAAGTGAAAAATGTCAGTCAGGAAGATATGACTTTGTATATAGATAAAAACAGTACTGAGTTTACAATAAGTATGCCATCCACAAGAACATTAAAAGCAGGAGAAACAGTTACCATAAATGTGCAGCCAAAAGAAAATCTGCCCACGGGCTGGCATTCCCTTGAACTTAAGGTTATGGGAGAGAATTCAGAAGGAAAAATATTCTGTAAATCAATATACTATCGTTTTGAGGTAAGTGATCAATACTTTTGCGGAGTAGTACCTTCTGAACTACAGACAATAAAACATGTAAATGGTGTGAAAAAAACACAGGAAGGATTAGGTCTGCCCGAATATATACATGTTTATGGAGCCGAGAAAAAAACAACTTTTGCTGTAGATGTGAAATGGGATGTTAAACACTGTGCTTATCAGAAAAACTGTAAAAAAGCACAGAAATTTGTAGTTATGGGAGAATTGATATTTGATGATCCTGAAACAAATGGCGACCATCTGGATACAACAGTAAAAATGCCGATAAAAATTGCCGCATATAAAAAACTTAATGCACCGCTGCTGGAGAAAGCCAGAACATATGACAACAGTAATACAGTTAGGGTTTGTATAGCAGAAGCTTCTGCACAAGCGCAGGGATATCAATGTGTATTGGTATCTGACAGGAAAAATCTTGCAAAACAAAAATTCGCAGCAGAAAAAAAGTTTAAAAATGTAAAAATGGGTACCTACATGACGCTTAAGCACATTCAGAAAGGAAAATATTATCTGTATTGCCGGGGATATAAGAAAAAAGCTAATGGCAGGCTGGAATATGGAGACTGGTCTAAAGTACAGAAAGTAGAAATCAAAAAAAGATGCCGGGTGCACCAAAGAAAGTCCTGATCGGCAGTGATGCCTGATAAATTTGTGAAATCCGGAGAAACATTCTTGACAAGAAAGCCTTTTTTCATTATAGTAGAATCCAGAAAAAGGCTGTGAAAAAGAGGAGTAGGCGGTAATGCCCCACAGAGAGGGAAGCTTATAAGCTGGAAGGTTTCCCGGGAACAGAAGCGCTGAAGGTAGCTTTGGAGCCGGGAGGCTGAAGTGAGTGGTATGATAGTGATGAGATTCATATGCGCCCATGGTAGGTTTTCACGTATCCCGCGTTAAGGGAATGAGAGACAAACTAAGGTGGTACCGCGATTAATGTCGCCCTTTGCACGTATAATGCGTGCAGAGGGCGTTTTTTATCGTTGACTGCTTACAGCGGAGTGATCCGCAGATGCTTTTATTACAGAGATAGAATATCAGGAGGACATTATGAGCAAAGAACTTGCAAAAACTTACGATCCTAAGGGAATCGAAGAGCGTCTTTACACAAAATGGATGGATAATGGATATTTCCATGCAAAAGTAAACCCGGACAAGAAACCGTTTACTATTGTTATGCCGCCGCCAAACGTAACCGGCCAGCTTCACATGGGACATGCGCTGGATGAAACCATGCAGGATATCTTGATCCGTTTCAAGAGAATGCAGGGCTATGAAGCATTATGGCAGCCGGGAACTGACCACGCAGCGATCGCTACAGAGGTTAAGGTTATCGACAAGCTGAAAAAAGAAGGTATCGACAAACACGATATCGGCCGTGAAGAATTCTTAAAGCATGCATGGGCATGGAAAGAGGAGTACGGCGGAAAGATCATCAATCAGTTAAAGAAACTTGGTGCTTCTGCAGACTGGGAGAGAGAACGTTTCACAATGGATGAGGGATGTTCCAAGGCTGTTCAGGAAGTATTTATCAAATTATATGAAAAAGGCTATATTTACAAAGGTTCCAGAATCATCAACTGGTGTCCTGTATGCCAGACTTCCATCTCTGATGCTGAGGTTGAGCATGAGGATCAGGACGGATTTTTCTGGCACATTAATTACCCGATCGTAGGGGAAGAGGGACGTTTCGTAGAGATCGCAACTACTCGTCCGGAAACTCTGCTGGGTGATACTGCTGTTGCCGTAAATCCGGAAGATGAGCGTTACAAAGATCTTATCGGCAAGATGCTGAAGCTTCCTCTTACAGACAGAGAGATCCCGGTGATCGCTGATGAATATGTAGACAAGGAATTCGGAACAGGATGTGTAAAGATCACACCTGCTCATGACCCTAATGACTTCGAGGTTGGACGCCGTCACAATCTGGAAGAGATCAACATTATGAATGACGATGCGACCATCAACCAGCTTGGCGGTAAATACGCTGGTATGGATCGTTATGAAGCACGTAAGGCAATGGTTGCAGATCTGGAAGAACTTGGACTTCTGGTAAAAGTAGTTCCTCACAACCACAGCGTTGGAACCCATGACCGCTGCGGTACAACCGTAGAGCCTATGATCAAGCCACAGTGGTTTGTAAAGATGGACGAGATGGCAAAGGCAGCAATCAAAGCACTGGACGACGGAGATCTGAAATTCGTTCCTTCCCGTTTTGACAAGACGTATCTGCACTGGCTTGAGAATATCCGCGACTGGTGTATTTCCAGACAGTTATGGTGGGGACACAGAATTCCGGCTTATTACTGTGATGAGTGCGGTGAAGTAGTAGTTGCCAGAGAAATGCCAGAGAAATGCCCGAAATGCGGATGCACACATCTTCATCAGGATGAGGATACACTGGATACCTGGTTCAGTTCTGCATTATGGCCATTCTCCACACTTGGCTGGCCGGAGAAAACACCGGAGCTGGAATATTTCTATCCCACAGACGTACTGGTTACAGGATATGACATTATCTTCTTCTGGGTTATCCGTATGGTATTCTCTGCTCTGGAGCAGACAGGAGAAGTTCCGTTCCACCATGTACTGATCCATGGTCTGGTACGTGACTCCCAGGGACGTAAGATGAGTAAGTCTCTTGGAAATGGTATCGACCCTCTGGAAGTTATTGATAAATACGGCGCAGATGCACTTCGTCTTACTCTGATGACAGGTAATGCACCTGGAAATGATATGCGTTTCTACTGGGAAAAGGTAGAAGCTAGCCGTAACTTTGCAAACAAGATCTGGAATGCTTCCCGTTTCATTATGATGAACCTGGAAGGCAAGACAGTGACAGAGCCGGAGAACTTAAATGATCTCTGTGCAGAGGATAAATGGATCTTGTCTCACTTAAATACAGTGATCCGCGAAGCTACAGAGAACATGGAAAAATATGAGCTTGGTATTGCAGTACAGAAGGTTTATGACTTCCTGTGGGATGAGCTCTGTGACTGGTATATTGAGATGGCAAAGGTTCGTCTGTGGAAGGCAGAGGAAGATCCGAAGGCTGCAAATGATGCACTCTGGACATTAAGAACAGCACTGACAGAAGGTCTGAAGCTTCTTCATCCGTATATGCCGTTTATCACAGAGGAAATCTACTGCACACTTCTTCCTGAAGAAGAGTCCATTATGATCTCCGAATGGCCTGTATACAGAGAAGAGAGAAACTTCCCGGACGCTGAGAAAGCCATCGAGGGCTTCAAGGAGGTTGTAAGAGGTATCCGTAATACCAGAACAGAAATGAATGTTCCAAACAACCGCAAGACAAGCCTGCATATTGTGGCAAAGGATGCTGATACAGCAGCAATGTATGAAAACAGCAAGAAATCCTTTGTAAATCTTGCATTTGCAAAAGAGATCCTGGTACAGACAGACAAGAACGGAATCAGTGAAGATGCAGTTTCCGTAGTTGTTTCCAATGCGGTTGTATATATGCCGTTGGAAGACCTGATCGACAAAGAGAAAGAAATCGAGCGTCTTACAAAAGAAACAGAACGTCTCACAAAAGAGATCGCAAGATGTGAAGGCATGCTGAATAATCCAAACTTCGTAAACAAGGCACCTGCTGCCAAGGTGGATGCGGAGAAGGATAAGCTTGCGAAATACAAAGAAATGATGGATAAGGTTAAAGGACAGTTAGAGCAGTTACAGAAATAAGGGAGTGTTTAGATGAAATTGTATAAGATTTGTAACAAAATCTCCCTTTTACTCCATGTGCTTGCCAGCGCAGCGGGATATTTTGTTATGGAGGCAATCTGCCGTCACTCGTTTATAGAAGCCTGGAATTATATGACACAGAGACCTCTGGTTTTTGCATATAATGCGGCATTCATTTTTACCTCGTCACTAATTGTTTATCTGTTTCACAGGAGAGTGTTCTGGAGAATCCTTGTGACATTGTTTTGGCTGATACTGGCTATTATCAATGGTGTTCTCCTGCTCAACCGTGTTACACCGTTTACAGGACCGGATTTACATCTGATCACAGATGCATTAAAGATTGCCAATAAATACCTGCCTGCTGTAGGTGTTGTGGCAGTCTGCATTCTGTTTGGTATTCTTGTTGTTTTGCTTCTGATTCTTTTTATCAGAGGACCGAAGTATCAAAACAAGATTAAGTATCGTTATAATATTCCTCTGGTTCTTCTGGCTGTTGCTCTTTTTGCAGGAAGTACACAGTTTGCACTGGAGAAGAGAGTGCTTTCTAATTATTTTGGAAATATCGCTTTTGCATATGAGGATTACGGATATCCATACTGCCTTGCTACTACGATTTTTAATACGGGAATTAGTTGTCCGAGAGATTACTCAGAAGGTGAAATAAAGAGGATCGAGAAAACAGAGAAGAACCTGCCGGAGACTCAGGAAGAGAAAAAACCGAATATTCTTTTCCTCCAGCTGGAATCCTTCTTTGATCCTACCCTGGTGAAGTATCTGGATATTTCTGAGGATCCGATCCCTACCTTCCGGAAACTGATGGAGGACTATTCTTCCGGATATTATAAGGTTCCTTCTGTAGGAGCAGGAACTGCAAATACAGAGTTTGAGTCCATCACCGGTATGAGTATGCATTATTTTGGCCCCGGTGAGTATCCTTACAAGAGTATCCTGAGAGAGACAACCTGTGAGAGTGCCCCTTATGTACTGAAGAATCTGGGGTATAGCACCCATGCAGTACACAATAATGAGGCAAACTTCTATGGCAGAAGGTCTATTTTCCCAAATCTGGGATTTGACACCTTTACTTCCGAGGAGTATATGGCGCGGGAAAATGAGAAAAACCCTAATGGGTGGGTGAAGGATGCAGTCCTTACAGATGAGATCCTGAAATGTCTGGATTCCACAGAAGGACCGGATTATGTGTATACGATTTCCGTCCAGGGACACGGTGCTTACCCGGATGAGCAGATTCTGGAGGATCCAGAGATCACGGTTTCCGGTGCGCCTACGGAAGAAGAAAATAATAAGTGGGAATACTATGTGAATGAAATCCATGAGATGGATAATTTTGTAAAGGATCTCACAGACAAGCTGGCTGATTATCCGGAGGATGTGGTTCTGGTTATGTATGGGGACCATCTGCCTACTATGGGACTGACTGTGGAGGATCTGGATAATAAATATCTGTTCCAGACAGAATATGTAATGTGGGATAATTTTGGCCTGAAGAAGAAAAAAGAAAATCTGGCTGCCTACCAGATGGCTGCTGAGGTTATGGACCGGGTTGGCATCCATGAGGGAACCATTTTCCGCTATCATCAGGCAAGAAGAAATACAAAGAATTATCAGGTGGATCTGGAAACCTTGCAGTACGACCTGCTTTACGGAAAGAGATATTCTTACGGGGAGACCGGAGAAAGCCCTTATCTGCGCACCAAAATGCGGATGGGTATTTATGATACCACTCTGGATTCCATCCGGTGTATTTCGGATACTGATTATACCTATTATATCAAGGGAACAGAGTTTACTCCTTCCAGTGAGGTTAAGCTGAACGGAGAGTGGTATGACACGGTTTATCTGAATCCTACCACACTGATGATCACGGGAACCCAGCTTAATGATTTTGACAGGCTGGCGGTGATCCAGCGAAGCAACAGTTCTACCAGAAAGCCGTTGAGTAAGAGCTATGACCGGTCCTGTTATGCACTGTATGCACAGAATCCATGGAAACTGGATACAGAATCTGATACAGACAGTTAAACTTTAAAATCAGAGTTACTGTTTACAGATTTTGTCGGATAAAATATTACGATTGGTACTGGACATATTCCATCACTATTATATAATGTTAGAGTAACTAATTGGTATAAGCCACAGGAAAAAGTTTGTTGTGGATTATACGAAAGATAACTAAACATTATATAATAAGTGGTGGATTTTTTTATGACATACGAAGAAGCGGTTGCTTATATTGATGAAACTCCCAAATTTACAAAGAAAAACAGTCTGGAGCATACGAAGGAATGCCTGAGGAGACTTGGCAGTCCACAGAACAAATTTAAGGTGATCCATGTGGCAGGAACCAATGGAAAGGGAAGTACCTGTGCTTTTCTTACTTCCATCCTCAGAGAGGCCGGATATTCCTGCGGTCTGTTTACCTCTCCCCATCTGGTGGAGATCAATGAACGTTTTCAGATCAATGAGGTGAATATTGATAATGATACATTTCTGAAGGCCTTTCATAAGGTGAAGGCACTGGCAGATGAACTGGTGGCAGAGGGAAGCTATCATCCTACCTATTTTGAGATGCTGTTTCTCATGGGAATGCTGATCTTTGCAGAAGCCGGTGTGGATTACGTAACACTGGAGACCGGGCTTGGTGGAAGACTGGATGCTACCACTGCTGTGGAGAATCCGGTGGCCTGCGTGATCACCTCTATCAGTCTGGATCATATGCAGTATCTGGGAGATACTGTGGCAAAGATCGCAGGAGAGAAGGCCGGGATCATTGTGCCGGGAGTGCCGGTGATTTTTGACGGGAATGCTCCTGATGCTGCAGAAGTGATCAGAGAGACTGCCAGGAAGCTGGGAAGTCCCTGGTATGAGGTAAAGAGGGAAGATACGGAAATTATGAGAAATACTTCTGCAGGCATTGATTTTTCATTCCGAAATGATTATTATGGGGATACGGTCTTTTCCATCCCGTTTATTGCAAAGTATCAGGTGATGAACAGTGCCCTGGCCTTGAAAACCATGGAGGTTTTGAGAAAAGAAATTCCTGTTTCCATGGATAAGCTGCAGGAGGGAATCAGAAGGACCCGCTGGCAGGGACGTATGGAGACGGTTCTGCCGGGCGTGATCGTAGATGGTGCCCACAATGAGGACGGTGTGGAGAAATTTGTGGAGACTGCAGAGCATTTTCAGCAGGAATATCCGCTGACACTGCTTTTTTCCGCAGTAGATGATAAGGATTACCGGGATATGATACAAACGATCTGTGACAGGATTCACTTTGAGCATGTGGTAGTGACTTCAGTGGGAGGCTACCGCCAGGTGCCTGCAGAGGATTTTGCCCGGTTGTTTGAGAACGCAGGCTGTGACTGTGTGGAGGCTGTTCCTGATCTGGAGGAGGCTTTTGCGAAAGCACTGCAGCTACGTGGAGAGAAGGGCATGTTGTTCTGTGTGGGTTCTCTGTACCTGGTGGGCGAGATTAAAGATGTGATCAGGAGAAATAAAAAATGATAGATTATGAAGAGGAACTTAAGAAATTTGAGCCTTGTCTGGATGTGACAGATGCTGAGGGTGCCATATATGACAGAGAACTGACGGATATCCTGGATGTACTTCAGGAAGTCCTGAGGGAAGCGAAAAGCGGCAGAAGGGCGAAATAAGGAGAAACAGATGAACTGTATGAATTGTGGTGCGTTCCTGACAGACAGGGACCTGGATTACTGTCCGCACTGCGGATGTAATGTACTGATCCAGAAAAAGGCGGATTATCTTTCCAGGCAGTATTATAACCTGGGCCTGGAGAAAGCCAGTGTCCGTGATCTGTCAGGGGCGATCAGCTGTCTGAAGCAGAGCCTGATTTACAGTAAGTACAATATTCAGGCAAGGAATCTGCTGGGACTGGTATATTTTGAGACAGGTGAGGTGGTAGCTGCCCTCAGTGAGTGGGTGATCAGCAAGAATCTGCAGCCCAGCCGTAATCTGGCTTCGGAATATATTAATAAGCTTCAGGCTAATTCCAATAAGCTTGAGGTGATCAATGAGACAATACGAAAATATAATGAGGCCCTGAATCTGTGCAGAGAGGGCCATGAGGATATGGCAGCCATACGGCTGAAAAAGATACTTTCCCAGAATCCAAAGCTGATCAAGGGATATCATTTGCTTGCCCTGATCAGAATCAAGGAGGGAGAATACAACAAAGCCAGAAGAACCCTGAAGAAGGCAGCCAGGATCGATCAGACGAATACAACGACCCTGCGCTTCCTGAAGGAAATTGAGGAACAGACAGGAGTTTCCACAAAGCTTGGACGTCAGAATAAGGGACTTTTCAGGAATGGGGATGAGACTGGCGGTGAGAAAGCAGGAATGGGACCGGAGATGATGGTTCAGGCGCCTGCTTACAGGGAACGATCCAGAGTTTCTTTGTTTTTTACTCTGGTGGCTGGTTTTGCAGCTGGTCTGCTGGCCTTTTATCTGCTGGCTGTACCGGCGATCAAGCAGAGAATTTACAGAGAAGCCAATCAGCAGATCGTCAGTTACAGTGATGCGGTATCCAGCCAGGGAGCAGAGCTTACAAAAGCACAGAGCCAGGTGAAAGAGTCAGATGATACGGTGGAGGCAGCTTCTGCCCAGATCGCACAGGAGCAGAAAAAGAGCAGTACCTATCAGGCTCTTCTGGAAGCCTATGCTGCCTATAAGCAGCAGAATATGGATGAGGCTGCCCTGAAGCTTCAGAATGTATATGTAAATGTACTGCCGGATGATCTGAAGAGTATTTACAATACCATCAGTAATGATACCGGTGTGACAGGTATTGATGAAAGTGCGGACGGATCTGAGAGCAGCAGTGCTGCAGGACAGGCAGATTCCTCCGGGGATAATGCTGACAGTGCAGGAGATACAGGAGCAGATGATACCGGTGAGGGTTATTCAGACAGTGGAGATGGTTCTTATGACGACAGTTCTTATGATGACAGCTCCTATGATGATGGCTCTTATGATGATGGCTCTTATGATGAAGGGAATTATGATGAGGGTTCTTATGATGATTCCGGATATTAACCGAAGCGGATTGCGAATATCCACTTGACATGAATCTGATACATGAATTGGAAAATAACGGATCATTGCGAAAATACAAAAGAGATACACATAGAAATATGGGTGTCTCTTTTTTTCGTGATCTTATCCGTTGGACAGAAACAGGGGGATTATATGAAGAACAGATTTGAAATTCAGGGAAATTGTCTGACCGTCCACCTGCCCAGGGAAGTAGACCACCCGGCAGCAGATGAGATCCGGCGGGAATCAGACAATATATTGCGTAAAAATTATATCCGGACTATGGTATTTGATTTTTCGGAGACAATGTTTATGGACAGTTCGGGAATCGGCATGATCATGGGGAGATACCGGGCTATGGGGATGAGGGGAAACTGTATCCGGGTAACCGGGGTCAGTGTTTATATTGAGAAGCTTTTGCATTTATCCGGGGTGTATAAATTTGTGGAAATCTGCAGGGAAGCCTGAAAAGGGGGAAAGGAGTTTATTATGGAAAATACCAATGAAATGGAACTTATATTTGACAGTTCTCCTGTGAACGAGGGACTGGCCAGGGTAACAGTGGCGGCTTTCTGTACACAGCTGAATCCCACTTTGGAGGAGGTGGCGGATCTGAAAACCGCTGTTTCCGAAGCTGTGACCAACTGCATCATTCATGCCTATGAAGGAAAGGTATGCAAGATCAGACTGACCTGCAGGCTGGCAGAAAAAGCACTCTGGGTGGATGTGGAGGATCAGGGAGTGGGAATTTCAGATATCCGACAGGCTATGGAGCCGCTTTTTACCACAAAGCCGGAGAAGGACCGTTCGGGAATGGGTTTTACTTTTATGGAGGCGTTTATGGACGAGGTCAAGGTGGAATCCCAGGTAGGTAAGGGCACCATTGTCCATATGAAAAAAGTGATCGGGAGGTAGAAATGGATCATACTCTTGCTCTGATCAAAAGGTCACACCAGGGAGATAAAGAGGCAAGAGATACCTTGTTCAGAGAAAATACCGGACTGATATACAGTACAGTGAAGAGATTTCAGGGAAGAGGGGTGGAGCGGGAGGATTTGTTTCAGATCGGAAGCATTGGACTTCTGAAAGCAGTTGATCACTTTGATACTTCCTTTGAGGTGAAATTTTCCACCTATGCAGTTCCCATGATCATCGGAGAAATCAAACGTTACCTTAGGGATGACGGTATCCTGAAGGTAAGCCGTAGTCTTAAGGAAAACTGTGTGAGGATCTGCCGAAGCAGAGAGGAGCTGGAGAAAAGTCTGGGAAGGGAGCCAGGGGTGGCTGAAATTGCTGCTGCACTGGAGCTTCCTGTAGAGACTGTGGTGATTTCCATGGAGGCTGCAGCAGAGGTGGATTCTCTTCAGAAAATTATCTGTCAGGGGGAGGGAAGTGATATCTCCCTGCTGGACAGGCTGCCGGAGAAGGTAAACGGACAGGAGCAGGCTTTGAACAGGATTTTCCTGGATGAAATGCTGGGAAAATTAGAATCCCAGGAAAGACAGCTTATTTATATGCGATATTACAGGGATATGACGCAGACGGAGATTGGGGAGAGGATGGGGATTTCCCAGGTGCAGGTGTCCAGAATGGAAAAGAGGATCCTTCAAAAGCTGAAAAAGGAATATGGGTAAAAATAATACCTTTATATTTGAGCAGTGCAGTTTGAAGGATCAATTTGGCGGAGGGTCAATATTTTTTGTACGGTCTGCTTCTTCTATGATGGTAGTGTTTACATCATCTTCATAGAGGCGCATCTGTATCTGCATGGGAGTGGGATCAGCAGTAAGTTTCCTGTGTCCGAAATGATTAAAGAAAAACAGAACTCCCAGTCCGATACCAATGGAGTAGGTAATCTCAAGGATTGTAAAATGATCAGAAATCCTGCCGGTGACCTGAGTATAGATGGAGGCAAAGAGTTTTCCTACATCTACGTCGTTGTTGAAGGTCATAATGGAAAAGGCAGCACCGAAAAATGTGGAGAGACCTACGAACAGGATTTTGATCCATTCCCACAAAAGTCCGGGTCCTGGTTTGTTTTTGTATGTGATGATAAAAGTAGGTTCTCCCATAGGTGTGATCTCCAGATCCGGCTCTTTTTGCTGGATTTTGGAGATCAGGTCCATAACAGAAAGCACATAACGTCCCGGTTTGTCAGGAGGAAGATTTACCACAGGCATGACACGGAGGCGATTCAGAAGTTTGCTGTTGCTGCAGGACAGACTGGCAATGTCCTGCAGATAGATGTGGGGGTGCAGGGTCTGGATGTTTTTGTCCAGAAGCAGATAGAGGGTATCACTCATAGCAATTATCCTTTCATTTTGGGCTTGAAAATAAGACTGGCCAGATATGAAAAAATCAGTGCTGCAGAAACTCCTACAGCGCAGGCTTTGAACCCTCCGGTAAAAAGGCCGAGAAATCCTTGACTGTCAATGGCTTCCTGGGTTCCCTTCCATAGTACATTTCCAAATCCAAGGAGAGGGACAGAGGCGCCTGCGCCTGCAAATTCTACGAAAGGCTGGTAGATGCCCACAGCGCTTAAAAGTGCACCGGAGCAGACGAGAAGGACCATGACCCGTCCGGGCATAAGCTTGGTTTTGTCTAACAGGATCTGGACCAGGGCGCAGATCAGGCCTCCTGTCCAGAATGCATGAAAATATTCCAAAATAGGAACCTCCTTTTATTATGAAGTGATTTCGTATTTTTCAATTACTACTGCATGGGCGATGCCGGGGATGGTGTCGCCTTCGTTGAAGCTGACCTTGGAAAGAAGGGCTCCGGTAGGGACGAAAAGAATCCGTTTCCATTTTCCGGCAAGAAGCCCTGGCAGGATATAGCTGCTCAGAACAGAGGCTGCACAGCCACAGCCGCTTCCGCCGGAGTGGGTGTCCTGTTTTTGGGAGTCATAGATCAGGATACCGCAGTCCTGGTGGCAGGAACAGATATCATAGCCTTTTTGATATAGCAGATCGATCAGGATTTTCTGCCCTACTGCGCCCAGGTCACCGGTAAAGATGGCGTCATAGTCTGCTGGTGTCCGGTGGAAATCCAGAAAATTCTGATGGATCGTGTCACAGGCAGCGGGAGCCATACAGCCGCCCATGTTCATGGAATCTTTTAGTCCGTAATCCACCAGTCTGCCGGTTGTCAGGCCGGTAATGGCGATGCAGCTGTGTCCGCAGCGCAGAGGACGGGATTTTCCGGATGCAGGGAGAGGAGGCAGGCTGCCAAGTACACAGGCGCCGGCACCGGTAACTGTCCAGGTAGCAGATAAGGGCCTTTGATTTCCGTAGCCCAGGGGAAAACGGAATTCTTTTTCCGCACTGCAAAAGTGGCTGGAAGTTGCGCACAGGATATGTTCTCCGTATCCGGCAGCAATGCAGAGGGCGGACAGGGAGAGGGCTTCTCCCATGGTAGAGCAGGCGCTGAATAGTCCGTAGAAGGGAATCCCCATACCTGCAGCGCCAAAGGAAGAGGCTGCTGTCTGTGCCAGCAGGTCACCTACAAAAAGCAGACGAATGTCTGCGGGCTTCAGGCCGGCTTTTCCTATGGCCAGTGTGGCTGCCTCTTTCTGCATAGTGCTTTCTGCTGCTTCCCAGGTGGAAGCACCGAACATGGGATCCGGACAGATCATATCAAAGCAGGAGCCCAGAGGACCGTCTCCTTCTTTCTGTCCGGTTACAGAGGCACAGCTCTGGATAAACACAGGTTCTTGAAAGGAAATGCTGGAAGCTCCACAGGTGTATTGTTTTGTCATGAAAGTACCCCCATTATTTTCAGAAGATAGTAGATAAGACCCAGAAACCAGGAACTCAGGATTCCGTACAGGATCACAGGCCCGGCAATGGTAAATATTTTACAGCCGATTCCGAATACATGGCCTTCCACCTTGTATTCAATAGCTGAGGCTGCAACAGAATTGGCGAAGCCGGTGATGGGAACAAGGCTTCCGGCACCTGCAAACCTGCCGATTTTGGAATAAAGATTCAGGCCTGTAAGCAGGACACTGATCAGTATCAGGATCAGGGAACACCAGGAGCCAGCAGATTCCCTGTCCAGGCCCAGGTTGTATGCGTAATGCAGGATCAGCTGTCCAAACATACAGATGAGGCCGCCTGTGAGGAAGGCTTTCAGCATATTTAGTCCCAGGCTGTGGGTGGGAGTTATCTGCTTTACATATTTTTTATATTGTTGTTGTTTTTCAGAAGTCATAGACATTCTCCCTTCTGTTTTTCTTTAGTGTGTGAAAAAAGAGCAGAGAATATACTTCTTATTTTGACTTTTTGGGGGATTCTATTTATAATGGTGCTATTGTTGACCAAATCAGGGCAGCCATCTGTTGAAATAGTAGATCAGGGAGCCTGTGGCTTTTCCAAGGGCAACACAGAGGACTACAATGGAGAGTCCTTTTTGGAAACGGATCCTTCGGGTGAAGATTGGAAAAACATCTGCCATTTCTGCCAGGGCCATGATCCATCCGCCCAGGAAAATTCCGGAAAAAATCCCGTACAGCATGAGAAAAGGAGATCCGAGAGGAAGTTTCCACTGAAAAAGATAAAACAGATTTCCGGTAACTGTACCCAGGAGTGCCAGGTCTTCATATAAGAGAATATGGTCTGCAGTCCGGGTGATCCCTGCATAGCGGGGAACAATGGAAAGACCCATAAGAAGTCCGGTGATCCCGCCGGCTATGATCACACCGGAGCAGAGCCCTACAAAGCCGAGAAAAATATACTGAAACATAAATACCTCCGAAAAAATGAATATGGTAAAGAAAATTGCCCCTTCAAAAGACAGCTGCCATTTATAGCAATCAGTATGCACAAATGCCGGAAAACTATACATAAATGGAAAATATAGGGGAATGTATGAAAAACTGTACTTTTACAGGGATAGATAGTATAATTAGAAATATCGTTGGCATGGACAGACTGGCTTTTGTCAAAGCTCTGTCTGACTGCAGATGAAGAGAGTTTGAGGAGGTTTATGTATGGCGGAGGCATTTTCAGGGGCAAAGGTTCTGGCCGGAACTGCTGTGGCTGATGTACTGGGGCGGGCCAGGATCGCAGTCTTCGGCCTAGGAGGTGTAGGTTCCTGTGTAGCTGAGGCACTGGCCAGATGTGGGGTGGCAAGTCTGACCCTTGTGGATAATGGAAGGGTATCTGTAAATGATATAAACAGAACCTTCTATGCCCTTCATTCTACTGTTGGCGAGAGCAATGTGCAGGTAGCCAAGGCGAGGATCAGAGATATTGATGAGGAAATACTGGTTCATACCTATGAGACCTTTTATAATGAAGAAACAGCGGGAATGTTTGACCTGAGTAATTATGATTATATTGTAGATACCATTGATAGTGCAGCGTCCAAGGTGCTGCTGATCGAAAATGCAAGAATAAGCAAAACTCCGGTGATTTCCTGTATGGATGTCTGTGACAAGCTGGATCCGTCCAGACTTGAGGTTATGGATATTTCCAGAACCAGTGTAGGCCCGCTGGCCAGGGTGGTTCGTACCCAGCTTCGAAAAAAAGGAATCCGAAAGGTAAAGGTGCTTTGTTCCAGAGAAAAAAATGACTGGAAAACAAAAAACAGCCAAGAGGGGGATAGCCTTTCCTTTGTAGCGGGGACAGCAGGATTTATGCTGGCAGGAGCAGTGGTGAGAGACCTTCTGGGGAAAGAATCGAACAATCAGCCCAGGGGAAAAAGAATGGGCAGGAAAAATAAAAATAGAAAGTATGAGGAATAGAATCTGTGAATCAGAAAGTAATAGAGAAATTTTTGAATCTGCTGGGAAAAGACAGGGTACTTGTAGATGAGCCTATGAAACGCCATACTACTTTCCGCATCGGAGGTCCGGCGGACTTCTTCTTACTTCCGTCTACAGTAGATGAGGTAAGGGGAATACTGGAAATATGTCGTGAGGAGGAGCTTCCCTATTTTATACTTGGAAATGGAAGTAACCTGTTGGTAAGTGATAAAGGATACAGAGGGGTGATCATACAACTGTACCGCAATTTCAGCAATATTTCAGTAGAAGGAAATGAAATCTGTGCTTCTTCAGGAGCACTGCTTTCCCAGATCGCGGCAGCCGCAAGGAATGCATCTCTGACAGGATTTGAATTTGCAGGCGGGATTCCGGGAACTCTGGGAGGAGCTGTATTTATGAATGCCGGTGCCTACGGCGGAGAGCTGAAGGATGTGTTGAAGGAAGCAGTTGTTATGACAGAGCAGGGAGAAATCCTGACACTTCCTGTGGAAAAGCTGGACATGGGATACAGAACCAGCAGGATCAAAAAAGCTGGTTATCTGGTTCTGGAGGCAAGACTTGTTCTGGAACAGGGAGATATGGATAAGATCAGAGACATAACAAAGGATCTGACAGAAAAGAGAGTGAGCAAACAGCCGTTGGAATATCCAAGTGCAGGAAGTACCTTCAAAAGACCGGAAGGATATTTTGCAGGGAAGCTGATCATGGATGCAGGCCTGAGAGGTTATCAGGTGGGGGATGCCCAGGTATCAGAGAAGCATTGTGGTTTTGTGATCAATAAAGGAAATGCAACAGCAGCAGATGTACTTAAATTGATAGAGAATGTCAGGGAAAAGGTTCAGGAGCAGTTTGGTGTAACACTGGAACCGGAAGTGAAATTCCTTGGAGAATTTTAGACAGAACAGGAGATAAATCATGCGTTTTGTGATCGTGACGGGAGTATCAGGGGCAGGAAAAACAGCAGCATTGAAAATGCTTGAGGATGCAAATTATTTTTGTGTGGATAATCTTCCTATTCCATTGTTGGAGAAATTCGCATCTCTGATGCCGGAAATACATGGAGAGGATGTGCAGAATGTGGCACTGGGAATCGATGCCCGCAGCGGCAGATCCCTAGATGAGCTGGAGGCTGTGCTGGATCGGATGAAGAAAGCAGGATATGAGTTTGAGATCCTTTTCCTGGATGCAGAGGACAGTGTACTGGTGAAGCGCTACAAGGAAACACGCAGAAGCCATCCTCTGGCTATGGGCGGCAGAGTGGATGATGGAATCCGCTTGGAGAGAGAAAAAATGCAGTTTCTCAAAAAAAGGGCAGACTATATTATAGATACCAGCCATTTGCTTACCCGGGAGCTGAAGCAGGAAATAGAGAGGATTTTTGTGGCAAATCAGGATTTCTGTAATATGATGGTCTCTGTGCTTTCCTTTGGGTTTAAGTATGGGATCCCGGCGGATGCGGATCTGGTGTTTGATGTGCGCTTTCTGCCCAATCCATATTATGTGGATGAACTTCGTCCCATGACAGGAATGGACGATGGAGTGTTCAATTATGTAATGAACTGTGATACTGCCAGGAAGTTTGCAGATAAGCTTGAGGATATGATCAATTTTCTGATCCCCAACTATGTAAAGGAAGGCAAGACCAATCTGGTCATTGCCATTGGATGTACAGGCGGAAAGCACCGTTCTGTGACTTTGGCCAGAGAATTATATTCCAGGCTGTCCGGAAATGAGAGATATGGATTCCGTCTGGAACACAGAGATATAGGTAAGGACAGACTGCTAAAAAAACATGAGAGGTGAGACCGGGAAATGTCTTTTTCAGGGATGGTGAAAGAAGAACTTTCCAGACAGGTGGGAACGGCAAGGCACTGTATGATCGCAGAACTGGCTGCTATTCTTTGTTCCTGCGGAAAAATGCAGCATCTGCCTCAGGGGGATAAACTTAAAATCCAGATAGAAAATGAAGCAGTTGCAAGAAAGTGCTTTACATTATTGCAAAAAACATTTAATATAGAGAAAGAAGTATCTGTGCGGGAGAGCAGTCACCTGAAATGGGTCAAGGTATATACAATTGAGATATCCAGACCAGAAGAGATCCAGGCAATTCTTCAGGCGGCAAAGCTGTCCCCGGACAGTAAAGACCATGATTCGCTTTTTCTGCAGAATCTGCTGGTAGTACAGCAGAATTGCTGTAAGAGGGCGTATATCAGGGGGGCTTTTCTTGCATCCGGTTCCATCAGTGATCCGGAGAAGGGGTATCATTTTGAAATTGTATATCCCAATGAGAGGAAGGCCAGAGAACTGCAGACAATTATTCGTAGTTTTTCAGTGGATGCCAAGATCGTGCAGCGTAAGAAATCACATGTGGTCTATGTGAAGGAGGGCGCACAGATTGTAGACATGCTGGCCGTGATGGAAGCGAATGTGGCATTGATGGACCTGGAAAACATCCGCATTCTGAAGGAAATGAGAAATTCCATTAACAGAAAAGTGAACTGTGAAACTGCGAACATTAATAAAACGGTAAATGCGGCTGTCAAGCAGATGGAAGATATCAGACTGATTCAGCAGACAATAGGGTTTGAACAGCTGAATGAGGGACTTGTACAGATCGCGGAGTTGAGGATGCAATATCCGGAAGCTACATTAAAAGAATTAGGGATGATGTTGAATCCGCAGGTGGGCAAATCGGGAGTCAATCACAGGCTGAGAAAGCTGAGTGAGCTGGCTGACGAACTGCGGGAGAAACAAGGAGGAGAAGTATTATGATTAAAAAACCAATCACCATTAACCTGTCAACCGGTCTGGAGGCACGCCCTGTGGCACAGCTGGTACAGGTGGCAAGCCAGTTTAACAGCGAGATATATGTAGAGATTGGAAAGAAAAGGGTAAATGCAAAGAGCATTATGGGTATGATGACTTTGGGACTTGATTCTGGTGAGGAGATAACCCTTTCAACAAATGGTGAGGATGAAGAGGCTGCTATGAACAGTATTGAGCAGTATCTGAGTAATCAGTAATTATTGATCTGAAAACTGAAAACACATCCGGAAAGGAAGACCGCTTTCTGGATGTGTTTTTGAGAGATTAGAAGAAATGAGGGGCATTACCTATGTCGAAGTTTTTGAAATTTATTGTACATTTTATTGTTATCTGTACTATTATATGCGTTGTCGGCCTGGCTGTTCCGCCTTTTCTGGGAATTACAACAGAGATCCTGGATGACTCCAGTAAGGAAACCAATCTTCCGATGGGATCAGTTACCTATGCAATTCCTGTGAAAACGGAGGAAGCTGCTGTGGGAGATTCTATTCTTTATCAGGGAGATTCCAAGGCTTACAAATATATGATCACTGAGATCGACCAGGAGAATAAGACCTTTCAGGTCATTGATGCTTCCAATTCAAAAGAGAAAGCTCTTACAGTACAGGCGAAGGAGTACTTCCCAAAGGTAGTGATCACTATAGGATATGTGGGATATCTTCTGATCGCCACTGAAAGTATTGAGGGACTTATTATTCTGGGACTGGCTGTACTTTTCTTGATTATCCTCTATATTATAGCAGAGCTGTGGAAGAAAGATCCCCAGGATGATTATGATGAGATGGATACAGAGCCCGGTTATGTGAAAAGTAAGAAAGAACTGAAACGGGAAGAAAAAGCTAGACAGCGGAAATATAAAGAAGAAGAAAAACAGATCAGAAAAGAAGAAAAGCAGAACCGAAAGGGAGCAGATGCCCCCAGGAAAAAGATACGTACCGGTGGCTTCGTGGATACGATCTATGAGGATGAACTGGAAACGGACAACGAAAAGCCGGTTACAGTACAGACTGCTACCAGCGAGGCGCATGAACTGCTGAAAAAGGAAATTGCAGCAGCAACAGCAGATGAGCCGGAGGCACAGCAGGAGGAACCGGAGAAAGAAGTGGTGATTTCTCCTACAGAGAATATTGTGACACATCTAAAGGAAGCGCTAGAAGAAGAAAAACAGGAGCAGGAAGCACCTGTGGATGAGGAAGAAGAGACAGAATCACTTCCTATAAGACGTATGGCGATTCCGGTGTGGTCAGCAGCACAGATCGCAGAGAACGCCAAGAACCAGGGAGATGCCCCTGATATCGTGAAGGATGATGTTACAAAGGTTACACTTTTTGATTATTCAGATATTGTGGCCGGCGATAAAACCACATCTGCGGAAAAACAGAATTAGGAATGAGTAAATGCGAAATCTGATATAAATTCAGGTTTCGCATTTGTTATTGTGCAAAATGTCTGTGTTTTTCGGGCGAATGCCTGATCACAGGGTAGAATAAACAAAAAATAAAAAAATAAAAAAAATACTTGCAATTTCCCAAAAGGTCGTGTATACTCCTATTTGTTGTGACATTGATAGCAATGAAGCGCGAGGTTGCTGCCACAAAGTTGGCAGGTTTTCCGTGGAGCGAATGTCAAGTTTGAAAACTGACGACAAGTCACTGTACAAGTTCAGAAAGACCATCATGGGATGGGCGTGTGTGGAAAAATTTGATGACACACACGGAGATGTGTACAGTCGCCGCTTGTCGTACTGCTTGAAAAGTACGAATAGGAGGAGACTTTTTTTATGGCAAATCAGGTAATGAGAATCACAT
>OLOY01000633.1_pt1 | contig 21794 bp, 24 predicted proteins | sample 1672771 | NCBI WGS metagenome assembly OLOY01 (sample SAMEA3136722, study PRJEB25190) | human gut metagenome
TTGTATTTTAGTTAGTACTCTCTCTTTTTCATTACCTTCTAAAATTATTGGCTGATAATTATTTCGTCCTTTAACCGAGGTAACTGAACAAGGAATAATTTCGTGACTATCTCCAGTATAAATACCGTCAGTGAAATTCATTGTAATTGAGTAAATCATTGAATCTGTATCACTAGGATTGCGATTTCCACCAAAACAAAAGTTTCCTAATGAATAAACGATTTGTTTTCCATTATATTCTTCTGTTCCTTGAACAACATGCGGATGTGAACCCATAACTAAATCCGCACCACTATCTATTGAAAATTTTGCTAACTCACGCTGATCACTATTCGCATAGTATTCCCGCTCAATTCCCCAGTGATAAAAAACGACTACGGCATTAGCTCCCTGGTTATTTTTCAAGTCATTGATTGCTGCTTTAATTGTTGCACGCCCTTTTTCGTTATTCATTGATAAAGACATTGAACGATACCCCAAAAAGCCAATTTTAATTCCTTTAATTTCCTTGACACATGACGTTTCATAGCCAAAATAGCCAATTCCCTTTTCATCAAGTACTTGCTTAGTATCCGTCATCCCTTGTTCATAATAATCTTCTGAATGATTATTGGCAATAGAAACCAGCTCAACACTACCGCTAGTTAAAATATTAACATATTCTTTTGGTCCGCTAAAAGGAAACTGTTTTTCTACATGTGAAGTCGCACTTGTCAATGGGCCTTCAAGATTAACAATTGTAAGGTCATCATTTTCGAAAACATTTTTGACATTCTTAAAAAAATATGTAGCATCATTTCCCTGTTTGGCATACTCTTGATTAAACGATCCATCATAAGCTTGTCCTGCATAATTTCCCAATGTACAATCCCCTGCAAAATTTAATTTAATACTAGTATTGACAGGCTCTTTTTCTTCTGTTTTTTCTTCTTTCTTGACTGTTTCTTCTTTTTTATTCTTTTGATTCGATGATGAGCAGCCAACCACTAAAAATAACATCATCAAACAAATTAATATTTTCTTCATCTTTGCTGCACTCCTTTGTCCATTAGTATATCATATAATTAGATTCTTTTACATTAGATAAAACTTTGTTATAATACATCTTGGGAAGTGAAAACAATGATAAAAGAAATAAACAATAAAATGGATTATGATCACCTTTTAACTGAAAGTGATCCTAATATTAATTTAGTTAGAGATTACCTAGAAAATGGTGCTCTGTATGGCTTTTATTTAAAAGACGAACCAGTTTCATTCATTGCAGTAGAAATAATTGATGGCGAAGTTGAAATCAAAAATCTCCTTACATTAAGTGAACATCGTGGTCACGGCTATGCCAAAGCATTAATCAAATTTATTGAAGAAACGTACAATTCATATGATACTTTTCTAGTTGGTACTGCAAATTCCAGTCTTGAAAATATCACTTTTTATACACGTTTAGGATATGTTTATAGTCATCGGATTGAAAATTTCTTTATTGACTATTATCCTAATAAGATAATTGAAAACGGAATGCAGGCAACCGATTTAATGTATTTTAAAAAAAGTCGACAAGGCTTAAATTAAGAGCAAAGACATATTTGATATAATTATCTTTAAATAGCCAAGGCAAATAACCAAAATCTATTTAAGAGGGAATCATATCATCTAAACACTTTGCTTTTTTATTTATTATGATGTTTTTAAATCAGTATCTATGTTAGAATATTAATATAAGGCTGGTGAGAAAGATGATTGAACTTCCTGAAGCATATGCAATTGCTGATGACTTGGAAAAAGAAATACTTGGTAAGACTATAATTGATCTCGGGGGTAACTACACTGATCATAAATTTACTTTTTATGAAGGAAATCCTAATTCATACAAGGAATTATTAGTTGGTAAAAAAGTAACAGGTATTATTAAGCGAAATTACTATGTTGAAATAGTAATTGAGAATTACCGTTTAACCTTTCGTGACGGCGCTAATATTCGCTACTACCAAAAACCAACTAAATTAAAAAAAAGCAAATTACTAATTACTTTTGCTGATCAAAGTTTCATCAATGTAACAACATCAATGTATTGTTTTATTGGACTTTTTGATCAAATAACAGGATCAAATAATGAATATTATCAAACAGAATTAACCAGTATTGGTCCTTTAGATCAAGAATTTACTCTTAATTACTTTAAAACATTAATTACTGATGAAACTGAAAAACTCAGTATTAAAGCCTTTTTAGCAACTAAGCAAAGAATTTTAGGGATTGGTAATGGTGTTGCTCAAGATATTATGTTTAATGCCAAACTCTTTCCCAAACGAAGGATTAAGACATTAAATGAACAAGATATAAAAAATTTATATGATGCGCTTATTAGAACTCTAACAAAGATGGTCGAAAACCACGGTCGAGACAGTGAAAAAGATATATACGGAAATCCTGGTGGCTACAAAACTATCTTATGCGCTAAATCTTATAAAAGTGGTTGCCCAATCTGTCACTGTGAAATAAAAAAAGAACAATATCTAGGTGGTAGTATCTATTATTGTCCTAATTGTCAAAAATAAAAAAGTAAGATAGAAATTAATCTAAGGGCTATCAGGTAGATACACAAAATAAATAAAATTTTTAACCCGGCTAACTTAGTGATATGCTCCCACCTCCATAGATACCCATTTGGTTATTTCGTGTGTCTACTTTAGTGGAATCATCATATCATGTTTTCATCTACTTTTTTATCTTTCTGTTTAAATCAAAATAAAAACCTGTTTATTTTCAATCAGTTATAGCATTCACCTAATCATTTGAACTTAAATCTTTTATCTTCCATAAAGGATTTTCGTGAAGGATTTCCTTCAACTCGAAAAATCCTTTTATTTTTCACATCATATATGACCGACCAAACTGTATCCTTTCCTGTTTTTCGATCGTACTGACAAATATAACCATACCTACCTGATAATAAAGCAGCCGCATCATTAAAATCGTTGATTTTATCAGTTAAAATCGCTTCTTTGATAGTTTGATAGCGCTTTTGAGCTTGCCAATTATCAATAAGATGATTATTATATTCCCGCATTGCTTCACTGAAGAACCAGTTAGTTGCAAAAGCATTCTGATTATTTCTATTGATTTTAATTTGTTTACTATTGCACTCAATCAATGCAATATCACCACCAGTATCAACCAGTGTAAAAGTTTGACTTGAAGCAATCGGTAATGTATTCAACAATTGAATTACTTCATCAACTGTTTTACACTTCTCCAAAAATAGCCGCAGCATCATTCCGGCATTTAGCCCCAGTTGTTTTACAGTCGGATAAACAGCAGTTAATCCAATTGCTAAACCATACTCGTTGATACCATCTTCCATCTCAACGCACGCTGTAGTGTTGCCATTAAACGCATATGAATCATTAGTAAATTGATATATACAATTAGTATACAGTTTTTCAATTTTTGTTAAAAAATCACTATTTCGTCCAAATAAGATTTCATTTTCATTTCTAAAAGCAAAACAAGAACAATGTACTTCTGGAACAATGCAGTACATACTCAACAAAACAGCACAAATACTTTTAAATGAACATTTTTGTCCATCAGCAATTCCCCTTATTTCTTCAATAATTTCTGGGAAAAATTTTTGATAAATCGGTAAACATTGTAAAGCAAAATCATAGTGCTCTAAAGTAATTTCAAAGGGTACATTAGTTAAAAACAGTTGCTTATGTTTTAATAAATTTCTCCCCCACTTAAATCCAATCTGATAATGTTCTCCTTTAAATCTTGAATGATACATAATTTTTCGCTCCTTTTTATAAGAGCCACCGGTAACTCATAATCCAAGCATAAATCAATAAAATTTTATTGTCAATGAATTAAATTTATTAAATCAATTACCCGTTTTACTTATTAAAAATCATGAAATTATCTATTTAAAGGCAAATATAATCACTCCTATGATAAAAAGAGATAGCGGAGCAATTAAAAACTAAAATCAAAATAACTAACGTACGTTTAGGAAAACTACTATTTATTAAAGACTTTAATATAAATAATTTATTTCCTCTTCTCCCCCTTTTCAGTATTATTTATATAAGTATGAAGCTTATCAATCTGTTGAGAAATTTCGCTACCTCAAGGGTTATCCAAGCCATATTTTTTTGCTATTTAGACATATTATTATCAAAATATTTTTCAAGCTCAGACAAATTTTGATATTGGGTAAAAATACCGTTCAAATTGAGCGGATCTTCGATTATGATATCCTTATCTTTTAAAATAGCAAAGATTTCATGAATATTATCTAGAGAAATACTCTCAAATAAATGACAACTATATTCAGCATATATATCCAAATCTATATAAATACCGTGATAATAATCCAATATGTGACCACATTGCAAATAGCAAATACCCATGATCGCCAGCTAACGCTGGAATATAAGTTCTGGAACATATCGAAAAAACCACTCTCTTGATATCCTGATAATTATATTTGGCAATCCTTTCTTATGTTCTCCCTAATCATTATTTCTTCATTTGAGAAAAGAACGTGTACTTTATTTTCAATGTCTACTGGAATTTTTAAATAACCTAAAAAGCTTTCTTGCGTGATAAGTTTTTTTCAATTAAATCAATGATTCTCTGCTTTTTACCTATCTCTTTTAATAAATATTCTTTTTTCTGATTCAAACATGTATTTAAAGAAATTTCATTGTTAAATATACGTCTGATGTCTTCAATTGAAAGATCAAAAGAGCGCAACATAATAATATTTTTTATTATTCGAATATCTTCATAACTATAATTACGATAACCATTATCATCACGTGATGGCGAAATTAATTCCTCCTTTTCATAATAACGTAAGGTATCCTTTGTAGTCCCCAATAATTTTTCAAGTTCATTTGTTTTCATAACAACCTCTCCCTGTTATAAAATATAAAAATCTTAAAAAACCAAGAAAACGTAAGAAGCCTTCTTGCATCTTACGTTCAATTACTTGTTTAAAAACTTTTTAATTCCTTCAAATACTTCATCACTTATAATATGTTCAATCTTACAAGCATCATCCTCAGCTACTTCTTTAGAAACCTTTGCAGTATGCATTAAAAATTCTGTAAGACATTCATGTTTTTCATAAACAGCAGTAGCCTTTTCCGTTCCTTTTTCAGTTAGTTCAATATATCCTTTACTATCAACAATAATATATCCGTCATTCTTTAGAATGCCTACACCACGACTAACACTTGGTTTACTAAATCCCAACTCTCGAGCAATATCAATTGAACGGACATTACCGTTTTGTTTTTTTAATAATAAAATTGTTTCCAAATACATTTCACCAGATTCGTGCATCATCTACTCTTCCTCCAATCGTTTTATATAATTATACCAATAAAATAAAAAAAAGAAAACCGGAATGCTTCCGGTTTTGAAAGTTACGAACTTAATGTAAAGAATGATAATTATAATGGCTAAATTATTTATCACTTACTTGGATGTGGATTTAAAGTTCGTTACATTTGAAAATATTATTTATAACTTGAAGGATATTTTATAAATTACATTTTCTATCACTTTCTAATATGCCATGATTTCAAGGACAAAATACCATGGACGAATGTTTAGAGAATGAACTGATATAAAGGAAATTCACTACTATGTTTAAGGAATTTGGAAAATAGTTAAATCTATTATTGTTTTCGACGGGATAATTTAGTAAGAAGTATCCGTCTATGTCTTCGAGAAAAAGGTGAATAGCTTATCACGGATACCTTTCTTACTATTTTTTACTTTTAAAGAGTGCTAATAATTATATTAGGAAATTTTATCGTTGTAGGTATGATATATCAGCAACCTCTATCAGCAAATATTTAACTATTGATTATTAATTATTTTTTTAATTTCCTCTATATCTTCATCAGTTCCATCATTCTCAACTTTGTAAAGACAAGGAACATTGTATTGTTCAGCAATAACGTCACCAGCTTTACAGAATGCTTCACCGTATCCTTGATCACCACTAACTATAACACCTTTTAAATGGTCACCATTACTATTTAAAAATGATTCAACTTCCATAGGGACATCACCATAACCATCAGTATAAGTGATTAAGAGAAACGGCTCGCTAACAGCCTCATCTCCAGAAGATATTTCTAAGGCGTCGACACTTAAACGATCAACAATACTTTGAACATTACCTGTTCTTGATGCAAATACTACTTTCATACATTTCTCCTTTTCTCTAGTTAGCTTTAACTAACTATCTATATGTTAGCACAGACTAACTGACTATGCAATAGTTTTTATAAAATTTATCCAAATTATTTATTCAATTGGTAAAATCCTGATAATCCAGAATATTTACTTTGTTTACCTAGACGATCTTCAATTCTAATTAATTGATTATATTTAGCAATTCGGTCTGTTCTTGATGCAGAGCCAGTTTTAATTTGTCCCGCATTTGTTGCTACCGCAATATCAGCAATAGTTGTATCTTCTGTTTCTCCTGATCTATGAGAGATAACTGCTGTATAATTTGCTTTTTGGGCCATTTCAATAGCTTCTAGAGTTTCTGTTAAAGTACCAATTTGATTTACTTTAATTAAGATTGAATTAGCTACACCGCGTTTAATTCCTTCTTCAAGACGTTTAGTATTAGTTACAAAGAAATCATCACCGACTAACTGTACTTTGTCCCCTAACTTCTCAGTTAGATAATCCCAACCTTCCCAATCATCTTGATCTAAACCATCTTCAATTGAGATAATTGGATATTTAGAACATAATTCAGCATAAAAATCAACTAATTCTTTTGAAGTAAATGATTTATTATTTTCTCCTGGTAATACATATTTACCATCTTGGTAAAACTCACTGCTTGCAACATCCATTGCCAATTTAATATCTTCACCTGGTTTATAGCCAGCCTTTTCTACTGCCTCTAGAATAGTTTTAATAGCATCTTCATTAGAAGCTAAATTTGGAGCAAAGCCTCCCTCATCACCAACTGCTGTATTTAATCCTTTTCCTTTTAAAACGGCTTTCAAAGCATGGAATACTTCCGCACCCATTCTGATTGCTTCTTTAAATGTTGGAGCGCTAACCGGCATAATCATAAATTCCTGAAAATCTACATTATTATCTGCATGAGCTCCACCATTAATGATATTCATCATTGGTGTAGGTAATACATAAGCATTAGCTCCTCCAATGTAACGATATAATGGTAAATCTAAGCTCGTCGCAGCACATTTAGCAATAGCTAAAGATACACCTAAGATTGCATTTGCACCTAACTTACCTTTATTTGGTGTTCCGTCCAAAGCAATCATCGTTTCATCGATTTCTCTTTGATTTGTTACTTCTTTACCAATTAATTCTTTAGCAATAATCTCATTAACATTTTTTACTGCTTTTTCTGTTCCTAATCCTAAATAACGGTTTTTATCACCATCACGTAATTCAACTGCCTCATGAACACCTGTTGAAGCTCCACTTGGTACTATCGCACTAGCGAATGCTCCACATTCTGTAGTTACTTCTACCTCTACAGTAGGATTACCACGTGAATCCAAGACCTCACGGGCATATACACTTTTAATTTTACTCATTTGTTTTCCTCCTTCATGATTCCTTAACCTGGGTGACTAAGCCAGGTTAGAAAGAATCATTTATTCACACGAAGTTAGTTTTACCTAACTACAATAAGGTTAGCACATACTAACCTTATGTGCAAGTAAAAAGCATTAAAAAAATCACAGAAATTTCTGCGATTACAAATCTTTTGTTAACTCATTATCCCAATCCAGATCATTATAACAAGCCCATAGACCATTAAGTGATAATTGAACCATACTGCTAACAGCTGCATCAGTATAAAAAGCTAAATGTTGTGTCATGACAACATTAGGAAATTGACGTAAATATGCCATATTTTTATTTTTAATTATATCAGTACGCATATCTTGATGATAAATTCCTTCTTCACCTTCAACCACATCAAGTCCTAAAGCCCCAATCTTCTTATTTTCGATTCCCCTGATTAAAGACTCGGTATTGCATAATTGCCCCCGAGCACAGTTAATAATGATTATTCCATCTTTCATTTTACTTATTGTTTGATCGTTAATTAGATGGTGCGTACTTTTAAGATACGGCATATGCAAAGAAATAATGTCACATTCTTGATAAAACTGCTCTAGGTCGACATAAGTTGCATATATTTTAGCGGTTTCATTTTGATGAATATCATAAGCTAATAAACGAGCTCCAAAGCCGGATAAGTTTTTTAAAACTGCTTGACCTATTCGTCCGGTCCCCATAATTCCTATCGTTAAATCTTTCATCTCTCGCCCTTCTAGCCCTTGTAAAGAATAATCATTTACCTGTCCTAACCACAAAGCTTTTTTATAATGACGTAACGATAACAGCATTAGCATAACAGTAAAATCTGCAACTCCTTCCGGTCCATAACTAGAATTACAAACCTTTATTCCTAATTCTTTGGCATATTCGATATCAATATGATCATATCCTATTGTTCTTGTTGCAATAACTCCAATTCCTGCTTTAGCAATAGCATCTAAAATTTCATGATTAATCTTACTCTCCCCTAAAAAAGCAATTCCATCATATCCATTCAATAAAGATAAATTTTTTTGGCATAGATATTCCTTATAATAAGTTATTTCAAAGTTATTTGAATTATTCATAATTTCAAAATCTGCCATCTCGTCACTTCGTACTTCAAATGCAATAATCTTCATTCTCGTCCTCCTCAATATCAATATTATATCATCTCAAAATGAATTCTAAACATTTTGTTGAATTTCATACACTGAAGTTCTATCCTACATTATCTCTTTTAAAAGCAAGATTGTGTTTTCTACCATATCATTAGTTGCCTAATCGCAACACTCTACCAATTTCTTTGAATTAATCAATTCATCACATTCTGTATCAATAATAATGATTCTACCTTTCACCTTTATAAAAATTATCCTTATTAATAGCATGATATGTTTTAGCGCTGACTGGAATATGTAAAGAAATAAAGTCCGCAATTGAACTAACTGAATAAGGATTATTTGAAATACCAATTCCTAATACCTTGGTAGCCTTAATATTAATATGATCATACCCAATTGAATGGATATTAATGAATTTAACACCATTCCTTTTTAATAAGATTAATAATTCATGATTCAAGATTGAATTTTCGACAATGCTAATTGCTTCAAAAATTGCTATTATAAATAATTTTCTTTAGTCAAAGGTTCTTTGAGTAGTTTAATTTCTCCCCCATATTTCAATAAAAATCATCTTAGTGTTATCCCTATATATCTTTACGATGATTAAACATGGGTATTTTCATACTCATAGCCTGTTCAATATGTTTTTATTAGTGTAATAATATTATATTAAAAGGTATTCATAAACTCCTTTTTTTACCGATTATTTTGTCGAATTTATTTTGATAATCGTTGATGTTTCATTGACTTTAACTCGGCTTTATTCTATACTTTACTCAGGTGATTTTAGTTCGCCTTAAATAGCATGACTAGCTATTTATAATCGAAAACACGAAGGGAGTTAGAAAAAATGATTTATTCACACGAAGTAGAACAAATGTGTAGTGTCGCTCAAGGTGCTTCACATGGATGTGCTCCAATTCCTGAAGAAGGAAAATGGGTATATTCTAAAGAAATTAAAGATATCTCTGGTTTAACTCACGGTATCGGTTGGTGTGCTCCTCAACAAGGTGCTTGTAAATTAACATTAAACGTTAAAGAAGGTATCATTGAAGAAGCATTAATTGAAACTATCGGATGTTCAGGGATGACTCACTCTGCAGCGATGGCTTCAGAAGCATTAGTAGGAAAAACTTTATTAGAAGGTTTAAATACTGACTTAGTTTGCGATGCAATCAATACTGCAATGAGAGAATTATTCTTACAAATCGTTTATGGACGTACTCAATCTGCATTCTCTGAAGGTGGTTTACCTGTTGGAGCTGGATTAGAAGACTTAGGAAAAGGTTTAAGAAGTATGACTGGTACTTCTTATTCAACAAAAGCTAAAGGTCCTCGTTATCTTGAATTAACTGAAGGTTATATTAATAGAATCGCTTTAGATGCTAATAATGAAATTATTGGTTATGAATTTGTTAACTTAGGTAGAATGATGGATATGGTTAAAGCTGGAAAAGATGCTAATGAAGCAATGAAAGAAGCTACTGGAACTTATGGTAGATTCGATGATGCTGCTAAGTACATCGATCCAAGAAAGGAATAATAGGAGGGTACGAAAATGGCATTATTTGAAAGTTATGAAAGAAGAATTGATCAAATTAACGCTGCACTAGCTAAATTTGATATCAAATCAATCGAAGAAGCTAAAGCTATCTGCGATGAAAAAGGAATTGATGTTTACGAAATCGTAAAATCAACTCAACCAATCTGTTTTGAAAATGCTTGTTGGGCATACACTGTCGGTGCTGCAATGGCAATCAAAAATGGAGATGTTAAAGCTGTAGACGCTGCAAAAACAATCGGTGTTGGTTTACAATCATTCTGTATTCCAGGATCAGTTGCTGATGACCGTAAAGTAGGTTTAGGACATGGTAACTTAGGTTCTATGTTATTAGATGAAGGTACTGAATGTTTTGCTTTCTTAGCTGGACATGAATCTTTCGCTGCTGCTGAAGGTGCAATCAAAATCGCTGAAAAAGCTAATAAAGTTAGAACTAAACCATTAAGAGTTATCTTAAACGGTTTAGGAAAAGATGCTGCAAAAATCATCTCAAGAATTAACGGATTCACTTACGTGGAAACTCAATTCGATTATTTTACAGGTGAAGTAAAAGTATTATCTACAACAGCTTACTCTGATGGTCCTCGTGCTAAAGTTAACTGCTATGGTGCTGATGACGTTAGAGAAGGTGTTGCTATCATGCATAAAGAAGGTGTAGATGTATCAATTACTGGTAACTCTACTAACCCTACTCGTTTCCAACATCCAGTTGCTGGAACATATAAAAAAGAATGTATTGAACAAGGTAAAAAATATTTCTCAGTTGCTTCTGGAGGAGGAACTGGACGTACTTTACACCCTGATAACATGGCTGCTGGTCCTGCTTCTTACGGTATGACTGACACTATGGGACGTATGCATTCAGATGCTCAATTTGCTGGTTCTTCATCAGTTCCTGCTCACGTAGAAATGATGGGATTAATCGGTATGGGTAACAACCCTATGGTTGGAGCTACAGTTGCTGTTGCCGTAGCTATCGAAGAAGCTTGTAAATAATTACAACTTTTAACCAAAACACAAAAAGTCTTGATTTAATCAGGACTTTTTTCATTTTCTAACATTTTTGAATTTCTTATTTTTCTAAAGAAATTTGTTGAGATTTTATGAGATTTCGACAGATTTTTTCAGTGACCAGCGTATGACCAACAGTTGACCAACACAATGACCAACGTAATACCAACAAATGACCAGCAAAAAAACTTTGGTTTTATCAGCATTTTTTTAGTTGGTTGGTGCTTTTTTGGTGCAGTTTTATACTATCATTGAAAAATCAACGACCAACAAATATCCAACAAAAATTCTCGATTTCTAATAGTTTTATCAAACACTAATATACTTTTGTATAATATAATTACCAACAAATATCCAACAAATTGAATAAATTAAAAAAATAGCTAAAATTTAAAAGATGATTTTAGCCATTTCATTTTTTAATTCTTCAATTGATCTATGTGTGTACACTTTTTCAGTAACATCTCTAATTTCATGTCCAATAATACGTTTCAACATATAATCATCTACTTCACAATGTTTTGCCTGCGTTATAAATGTATGTCTTGTTTCATGAGGATTATGGTTCATCTTTAATGCCTTCATTACTTTATAAAATCTTCCCCTATACTTATCATATGACAATTGTACAACTTCATGTTCAAACATATTGTAATCACTGAACAAGTATTCATTTTGTTCGTTAAATCTTTTCTTAACAATTTCTCTAATCATAGGGTGAATGGGTACACTTCTATCAGTACCTGCCTTTGTTTTCATACCACCAACAATATATCCTTCCTCTAAATGAACATTTTCATTTTTTATCAAAGTTAATTCAGTTGGTCTAAAGCCAGAATAAATAGCAAACAAAACCATATCAGCAAATGGAATATCATCTACTCTATCCCATATCATTTGAACTTCTTCAGAAGTAAAAGGAACTCTAACATTGTTTCTTTCAACTTTAACAGAATTACATAACTCAGCATAATTTTTATCAACAATGTCATACTTTAACGCATATCTGAACATCAAATTATACATAGACTTCATTCTTGATTTTGTTGCATCTCCTACTTGGGCATTTTCAATTGTACCTTCTAAATGATTAGGTCTAATATCTTTAACCCTCATTTTATGAATTGGTTCTGAATGCCTAAATGCTGCATTATAAGTTCTAATCGAAGACTTATTAGCTAATTTTTTAAAATGATCTTCACTCCAACGTTCATATAATTCTTCAAAAGTAATCGTATTAACTTTAATATCATATGGATTCTCATGATATTCAGTTAATGCTTTTAATGCTTCTTTTTTTGTTGGATAATAACCTAATACAATTCTATTTCTTTTTATATTTAAATCCACTCTAACATACCCTTGTGTTAAGACAACCATATATGGTTTTCTCCTATTACCTGATAACTTACTAATACTTCCATATCCATTAGGTAATCTCATTTAAATCATCTCCTTCCAACAACATCATATACAAAAGATGGAGAAAAGAGAAATGTGCGATTTTTCTAATCGTACATTTGACAATTTATTCTGAATATACATACCCTGTATATTCATATAATTTTTTCGGAGAAACATAATAAGAAAATTCATTGGAATTTTCATTTTTATATGCAACACCTATCGGCAACCATTTTTCTTGAATACCAATTCTTACAAATTGTTTGTCTTTTTTCATGACTTTAGCAACTAATGCGATAGGTACATTACCCCCTGAAAAAACTAAATGATTTTCATTCATATTCAACACCTCACCTATAAAGTTTATTTAATGCAATACTAATATTTAATCCCATATCTACCATTTCCATTTCAAGTATAGATAAAGTACCTACATATTCAATTAATCGCACTTTATCTATGGTTCTTATCTGTTCCAACAAAATAATTGAATCTTGTCTTAAACGACCTCTTTTGTGAATCATCACATGAGTAGGTAACTTAGTTTTAGCATGAATATGTGATGTCATTGATGCGATAATAGTCGTCGGACTATATATATTACCCACATCGTTTTGAATAATGAGAGCAGGTCGAATATTTCTTTGTTCACTACCAATAACCGGTTCTAGATTAACCAAAAATATATCTCCCCTCTTAATATGTTTAATCATCTTCCTCACCTCACTTTTTATGTAGAAAGATAATGATATTGCATTTTTGGATAATTTATGAATTACAAAACAATATCATTATCTAAATTATTTTTTATCAATGTAATACTAATAGACTGCTTTACGATTGCAGTTCCACATCACTAATAAATACTTACAAAAAGCATAAATCAATGATATAGGATTTTCACCTATATAATGTCTTGCCTGTGACAATTTACTGTTCGGACTATGACTCATTATGAGTATCATTATTTCTCTTATATCATCATCGCCAAATAGTTGTAATCTATTTTTATAATCAAATAATTCTCGCTCAAATAAATATTATTTATCAGTCATGGCGTATTTATTAACGGGCTTAAATATAAGGAACGTTATCAGTATTACTATTTACTTTTCAATGAACTCATAGGATTTTTTATCTCCTCACTTATTAGCCGATGAAACTCTTAGTTTTGTTCCACTAAATATTATTTTTTTAATTTTTTTCTCACTGAATATATTCTTTTACGTATTAAACTATCACTTAAACCTAATACATTAGAAATATCTTTATTACTGTAACCATGAATTTTAAGAAATAAGATTGCCATCGTTTGTACATCAACTTTAGACATAATACTATATAGTTTCATATCTTCTAATTGATCTAACACATCATGAAAGTCATTTAATGGTAGACTTAAGTAAGATATACCAACATTGTTAATCAAGTCATTATTACCTACTTGTTTTTCTCTAAATCTACGATCAGAATTAAATTGCTCCATATCAAAGTTATACAAATCCTCAATCTTATTATCAGAAAAGCCATAATATCTTAAAATCTTTTCTTCATCATTTTTCCATCTTATCCATTTACGAAGTTCACTAGCTTTGTTATATCCCATAATATTTTCCTCCAATTAACCTGTTAAAAAAATGAAATGGAGGATCACGACAATGAATATTATTTTTATGTTTTTCCATATAAAAGACTCCTTCATATGGAACTACTGAATTAAATTTGACTTAACAAAATCTTTTTTAATTTATTTAAAATTTTTTTCTTTTGATAATGTAATCTTTGTTGGGATATACCAAGTTGAGTTGCTAATTCTTTTTCAGTTAATTCATTAAAATATAACTGACTTATAATAAATTGTTCATCAGTTGTTAAAAACTGAATAGAAATTTTTACCTTTCTAATAAGTTCTTTAATAAATAGATATTTTGTATAATCAAAATCGTAAATACAATTTAATAAATGCATTTGATTAATATCTGAATAATAGTCAACTCTCTCATCTTTTTTTATTTCATAGTACATTTTTTGATAACTATTTCTACATACAGAAAATACATCTTGACTAACTTCTATAAATTCATCTTTTAACCTTATGTAATAGATCTTCTTACCATCTATTTCTTTAATCCAAAAATTTGATTTTTCATAATCATTCTTTATATTTCACCTTTCCTTTCTTTTTTTTCTAAAGAAAAGGTGGTGCTCTTATGAAAAGACACAGAAAAACCCAATACGATTGTATTGGGCTATAAATGAAGTATTTATTAATTATTCTTCCATCGAGAACTGTTTGTTCGTATTTAATTGTATAAGTTGCATGATATAAATGAAATAATTTACTATTAATTGCCCCATAAAAATTCATTTATAACAATGCATAGACATTTCAATCCCCCAAAATCAAAAACATTTGCTATGTACTGTTATTTTTTCAAACTATACTCACAATTAACTCATATTTAACTACTAATTATATTAGTTCCTATCATAAGGAAATAACAGTTCGTAAATATGAACAATTGGTTCGTTTCGCTAGAAATAAATAATTAGTAAAATTAAAGTGGTGATTAGAATATGAATACAGTACTTATAAAAGAAAATGAAACTTTTGATTTTAAACCTTTTTCCATTGCAATTAAACAAGCAAGACTAAAAGCAGGTTTAACAATTGAACAATTAGCTGAAAGCACTGGAGTGACAGCTAGATACATTTCTGCAATCGAAAACGAAGGGAAACGTACAAGCATTAAAACCTTGATAACAATTGCAAAACACTTAAATATTTCCATTGATGAAATTATTTATCCTTATAACCCAAATAAAAATTCAACAAGAAGATCTATTGATGCTATGCTAGATAAACTTGATGAAAAATCAATCAAACTTGCAGAAGGTATTCTTCGTACATTAATTGAAATAAACGAAAAAGAGAATTATTGATAATAACACTAGATTATCTTTAATTCTCTTTTTCTATGAATTTATATCCAAACCCTCGAACTGTAACTATGTACTTTGGATTTAATGGATCATCTTCAACCTTCTTACGAAGTCTAGAAATCATATTTTCAATTGCATGAAAACAACTATTACTTTTCTCATTCCATATTAATTCATAAAGTCTTTCTTTAGAGAAAACTTGTCCCGAATGAAAACAAAACAATTTAAAAACTTCAAACTCTGATTTTGTTAAATGAATTTCTATTCCATTTTTTGTGACTTTATTTTGTATAAGATCAAATTTAAACACTTTTTCATTTTCTTCATCACTATCATATAGTAAGTCAACTGATTTATCTTCTTTTAATTGTTTGATTAGTTTGCTCATATATTCGTCATTATCGTTTGTTTCAAATATTACTATACGACCAATATTTCATCACTTCCTCTTTTGTTATATCAACATTAAATCACACATGATTAATATATCATTTACATTCATCGATATATTTTTAATACATTTAATGTTCTAGGATAGCCAATAAATGAGATACAGTTTAATACATAATCTTTGTCATTTCCTACGTTCATATTGCCTTTTATATGTGCAATAAATTATGATTTTCATTCACCTTGTGAATAATTAAAATAAAAAGCTATTATTTCTCATCATTTTAAATCTAACCTAGTTTGAGTATAATAATCTACCAAAACCCAAACAATTTATTACTCAATTGTTTATTTACTTAAATAATGGTGAATGCTATTAACGAGTTAGATAATAATATTTCAAATGCTTCTGAAAATTGGCTACTTATTAAAACGGATAAAATTATTAATCAATATTCATTTTTTTGGAATAAAGATTTATATATTATTTACAATTTCTTCAAATGCATAATATTCAAATAATTCTATATATTCCAAATCGTTTTTCTTAATTTATTCAACGTTTCCTCTTACAATAACTTTCCTATACAAAAAACTTCAAAGCATATTCTTTTCTTTTATCGTATCTAAAGTATAAAATTTTTTATTATCGTTTTATCATTAATGATTTCATCACCATCAAAAAATTATTTTTTAAATTTTACTATTTTACTGAAAAGAATAAAGCATACGAATTTGATAAACATATGTTTTATTCTCTTTTATTAGACTAAAGATAATCAAATTATGAACATCAATTCTTTAGGAAGGAAAATTATATCTTTAATCTAAATCTTCTCCATTTGATGTTATAACTTTTTTATACCAATAAAAAGAATCTTTTAAAAGTTCCTTCTCCTTGGTCATTTGCATCAACATAAATAAAACCATATCGCTTTTTCATTTGTCCTGTTGATGCAGATACTAAATCTATACACCCCCAAGAAGTATATCCCATAACCTCTACACCGTCTAAAACTATAGCATCTTTAAGATTAAGCAAGTGTTCTTTAATATACCTGATATGATATTCATCGTGAATCTCACCATTTTCTAATTCGTCTATACCACCAACACCATTTTCAGCAATAAACAGTGGCTTTTGATAACGATCATAAAATGCGTTCAAAGTCGATCTTAAACCTAACCCATCGGTTTGCCATTTCCATGCACTTTCCTTTTCTTTAAGATAAGGATTTCTTAAAGTTGGAAACATATTTCCCTCACCCTTTTCTGCATACGCATTAGGATCAGCACAAGTTAAATGTGAAGAATAGTATGAAAATGAAATAAAATCCACTGTATTTTCACGTAATATTTTTTTATCATCATTTTTAAATGGAATGATTATCTTCTTATGTTCTAACTCCTTTAACTTATATATCGGATAATATCCACGAGCTAAAACATCAGCAAAAAAATAATTATTTCTATCTGTTTCATATGCTTGCCAAATATCTTGAGGCGCACATGTATATGGATAAGTTATTCCACCCGCAAGCATACAACCTATTTTATTTTTTGAATTAATCTCATGAGCTATTTTAGTTGCCCATGCACTTGCTATCATTTCATGATGTGCTGCTGTATAAATTTGTTGTAATTTTTCTTCTTCACTTCTAACAACTACTCCAGCCGCAAAATAAGGTAAAGCTGTTATGCAATTAATTTCATTAAAGGTTAACCAATATTTAACAAGATCTTTATATCTCATTAAAATTGTTCTTACATATTTTTTAAAAAATTCAATTGTTACTCTGTTTTCCCATCCTTGATATTCCTTAACCAAATGTAGTGGGATATCGTAATGAGTCATTGTAACTAGTGGTTCGATTCCATACTTATGACATTCTTTAAAAACGTCTTCATAGAATTGTAATCCTTCTTCATTCGGTTCTTCTTCATCACCATTTGGAAAAATACGTGACCAAGAAATAGACATTCTTAATACTTTAAAACCCATTTCTCCAAATAATGCTATATCTTCTTTATAATGATGATAAAAATCAATACCTGTTCTTGAAGGATAATATATATCCTTTTTATCATTAAAATTTTCTAAATTTCCCATCATCACAGAAAAACGATTGCATCCTTGAGGAACAAGATCAACATGTCCCATTCCTCTTCCGCCAATATTCCAAGCCCCTTCACACTGATTGGCAGCAATTGCTCCACCCCATAGGAAATTTTTCGGAAAGCTATTTCCATTTGATTTTTTATTTATCATTTTATTCACCTACCGGTTCCATATTTTGAGCATTTTCTTTTTCTTGAATTAACAACTGATTATCATATACTTTAAAGAAAGGATACCAAATAAAAATAGTTACTAATAATGCTACGATTTCAAACACAATCATACGCCAATCTAAACATTTAATAAAACTATTAATAATGATTGGGAATGTTCCACTAACCAAAATATAAAATGGAGTCACTAATCCAAAAGTACATGCTAACCAATAAAGAATTGCAATTACAGTTCCACTCAATACAAATGGTATCATTAAAATTGGATTAAACATAATAGGTGCCCCAAATATAACTGGTTCAGAAATTCTAAAAACTGCTGGCACAATTGATGCTTTACCAAAAACACTTAATTGATTTGATTTTGCTTTAAGGCATAGGATAACAAGAGCTAAAGTATTTCCTGTTCCACCTAATAATGCAATTGCTTGTGTCATAAAAATCGGATGGAAGATAGGGGATTGTCCAGCTGCAAATAATTCTGCATTAGCAGCGAAAGCTGCCATTGTAATTGGCGTCGTTAATGGCATAAACACCATCATCCCATGAACACCACAGCACCACATTACTAAGATAAGTACAGATACAAGAATTGCTCCTGGTACAGAGTTTACAGCTGATATTGGTTTTGCTAAAATTGTTTCAATTAATGAAGGTAAAGAACTACCTGGAATAAAATTACTAATTAATAAATTTACTGAAAAGAATAGAGTCACATTAATTACCAAAGGTACAATTGAAGAAAACATGTCTGATAAAAATGGCGGAACACCTTCCGGCATTTTAATTGTTATTTTCTTTTGCATACAAATTCTTGTAATTTCAACAGTAAGTAAACTTACAATAATTGAAGTAAATAACCCTTGGGAACCAAGATAAGTAGTATCAATCATTGAAGCTACATTTCCATCAGCCAAAGCTACATAATTTGCTGGTGCAGCAACAATCATAAAGATAATCATTGATGTAAACCCTGCATTCATTTGAGATAATTTATAACTTCCAGCTAAATAATAAGCAATAGCAAATGCCGAAATTAACGAAAGCATTCCCATTGTCATATTAAATGGTATTAAAATTGTTGTTTTATATGTTTGTGAAAAATTGTACCAACCTTCAAAAATTGACCAAAAACCACCTTGAGCAATTAAATCAGCAGTCACAGGTGGATTAGCAATAATCATAAAAATTGCTGATACTAAAATAAAACTAACTGTTGCCATAAACCCTTTTTGCATTGCTGAAAAGTGCCTTTGAGCACCAAAGAAATTAGCAATAGGTGTAAGTTTTTCTTGAATAAATGTCATAAAACTATTCATGAGTTATTTCTCCTTTCCCAAACAAGCCTTAACCTGTTTCATAATATTTTCCACATTACTCATTCCATAATCCATTGGGGAAATTTTTTCTACCGGCACATCAATTGCATTAGCTTTAATTTCATTATATTGATAAGAAATTTGTGGACCAATAAGAATACAGTCAAAATTTTTATATACATTTAAATATTCACTCATTGGAACAGCTTTAACTTCTAATTCAATATTTTTTTCTTTGCCCCATTTTTGCATTTTGTTCATTAGAATACTTGTAGATAGACCATTTGCACATATTAATAGTATTTTCATAACTATTCTCCCTCCTATTTTTCTTTACGCATTTCAATCATTTCTTTAATTAAATCAATTGCTAACATGCAAGTCATTAAATGATCTTGTGAATGAATCAATAACACACTAATATCTGTTTTTTCACCATTAGCTTCAGCAACCAATAAATCCATCTGACCTTTATGAGCCAAGTTCACTTCCTTTTGACTTTGTTCAATTAAACCATCTGCTTCATTAAAGCAACCTTGTTTAGCTTTACTTAATGCTTCGAAAGCTAATGACTTTGCTTCCCCTGCATGAGCAATAATTGTAAAAGCGATTTGTTCTACATCATCCATTGTTTCACCTCATTTTTTTAAAATCATTAAACAAACTCTTATAATTGATCGATCTTTATATTTTCCTTGTTCAACGATATCAATATACAATGAATTATAAGTTTCTTCAAATCCTTTAAAACGTGCATATTTCTTTCTTTTTATACACTATTTTTTTAATTTATACACTTTTATTCTTTTTTGATTTATTTATGCTGTATATTGAAAAAATATGAAATAATACTTAATTTTTATCTTTGCGTTTTTTTACAATAATATAATGAAAATTTATACACTTTATACACTAAAAAAATAAAATCTAACTTTTAAAGCTAGATTTCTTTAATCAGTTTAATAAGAATTGCTATATCTGAGTCAGATATTGTAATTTCATAAACATTCTCAATATTCGAAAATACATCACAAAGATAATTATATATTTTCTTATTTGCTAGTATTATTTTATCATAATCATCAATTTGTTTAATTTTTTGTTGATGTACTAATTGATATATAAGATTACTTATATGCATAATTAATCCTATCTTTTGATTCTGATTCAAAGGATATTTTATATCAATTTTATTAATTATATTAAGTAGCATATCTTTTAATAAGTCAATATCAAAATCTGGCATTTGTTCTTCAATATTTTTAAAAATCAATGAATATTTTACTCTTTTTTTTGTTTGGAGGTATTTGCCATTTACACTAAATAATTCTGATAACTTTTCAATAGGTACATTAAATAATTTAGAAACTGAAACAAATGAGATTCCATGCAAATGAGGGTCAAACGTTCCCACTACATACAGTATATTATATTTGTCTTTTAAATGATTGATTTGCATAATAAGCTGTTTTTTGCTCCTCATAGACAAAGGAACAATATCAATATTTTGGAATTCAATATTCTTTTCTAAATATTTTTTTATTTGCAAAGCTCCCCCTTCACCACTCATACATAATGTGATAATAATATTTCTTTTAAGTTCTCTCTTATAATTATTTACAATAGATGGGAAATACTTTTCATAACAATCATTCATATTTGTCATAATCAAATCCAAATCATAAATTGTTTCTATTTTTCTAGCACATTCTAATGCAACTAAGGTCGTTGGGGATATTATAAAGCGAATGTTAATACCGGTTTCATCCGCAATTTCTTCAGCCATAGTCTTTAATGAACCCATATCATACATCATTAGTATACCTTTTCCCATATCTATTTCTTTTATCAGGGATTTTAATTCATTATATGCATCGATGACTTCTTTATCTAAGGGTAAATTATAAGCATAGACTTTATTTGTCCTTACTAATGATTTTACAACCTTTACAAGAGAAGAAGCAGTTTGATTACCGTGCATAGCAATTAAAAAAACTGGGAATCCATCATCTTGCATAATTGAATTTTTTTGACAAATGAACATAGTTATTAAAGAAGCTTCTTCTAACTCAATATGTATATTTAATTGTTCTTCTATCGTATCTAAGAGTTGTAAACTTA
>OLOY01000637.1_pt1 | contig 21687 bp, 17 predicted proteins | sample 1672771 | NCBI WGS metagenome assembly OLOY01 (sample SAMEA3136722, study PRJEB25190) | human gut metagenome
CTGGACGCCTGACGATGAAATGGTGCTCAACAAGCTGCGCGATGGCAAAGCGCGAGGGGGCCTCGATCGTGAGCGTATCTTCGGTCAGGCTTATGGCGCGCGATTGCCCCAGCATGTTGATGAGGCGTGCATCTTGGCCGTCGCGCTGGCAAAAGGCGATGGCATCCCCCAGGATGATGCTTGCTTCCTCGTCCACTGTCTCTCCCGTTCTTTAGCTCTGAGCTCGCACGCGAGCGGCGCCGAGTTCGGTCAGATGGTATTTCTGGCCATGCTTGATGACCAAGCCGGCCTGCGCCAAGTCATTGAGCGTGCGTGACCAAGTGGGGGCCGAGTTTCCAAACGCCCTCGCCAGATCGGTTGCACCGCACGCTTGATTTTGCGCCAGATAGCCCAGCGCGGCGTTGCCGCGATCGCTTACGAACACGTCCGGTTGTGGCTGCGCATGCTGATTTGCTGCATTAGGATACATCATTTGAGCTGCTGGTTGTTGAGAACTCTGCATCGGCGGCATTTGCTGTTGAAAACTTTGAGGCCACTGTTGGTAAGGCTGCGGAGGCATCTGCTGGGCCCAGGGGTTGTACTGCTGCTGCGGCATCTGCTGGTACGGCTGCTGATATCCTTGCTGGTACTGCTGCGGGAACTGCTGGCCGTACCCCAGTGGCGGCATCTGCTGATATGGATATCCCTGTTGGTGCGGCTGATAGCCCATTTGCTGGCCACCCGGTGCGCCCGTCGCCTGCTGCATTGCTGCTGCATCCTGATCCGCCAGCGGCACGGCCTCTGGCATGTTTGGCGGCATCGACATCGATGTCGCCTGGGGCTCTTGTGTGGGAAGCATTCCGGGCTGCTGCATCTGCCTCACGGGGGGCTGCATCTGCTGCGTTGCCATGGGCTGCTGCGCAAAAGCTCCCGGCAGGGGATATGTGGGCTGCTCCGTCTCGGGCCGCACGGCAGCACCGCGTCCACCGGCGCGCTCGATTTCCTGCACGCGTTTAGGGTCCAGGCTTACCGTAACCACGGTACCGTTGCCCATGTTGTCCTCGATGGATACGGCACCGCCGGCGTTTTCCAAATACTCCTGCACCATGGGAAACCCTGCTCCGGTTCCACGGATATAGCGCTTCATCTTGCTGTTTGCACTGGTAACGCCAAAGTCGAAAGCGCGTTCCTTGTCGTCGATGCCGGGTCCTTGGTCAGCAAAGCGGATGGTGTCTCCGCCGTCCAGAATCGAGATGATGGGCTCTGCAAAGTGTGCGTGGATAAAGTTTTCGACAATCTCGCGGATGACCATGAGCGAGATATGGCCACCTTGTTCTTTCATGCACTGGTAGACGGTGTTGGTCGTCTCTTCCAAATACGTGCGGACATCTTGCGGATCAATGACGATCACACGCGGTGTCGACAGCATGTCGTCATAGACGGCGATGCGCGCGGCGTACATGGCTTTTGGCGCCTGCGTGGTCGTCTGCTCGCCTTCCGCACGCTCTTCGCGCACGCCGGTGATGTGCTCGTTGTCGGGTGCCGGGTCTCCGGAATCGACCATGGTGTAAAAGTCGTCAGACATGCCGCTCGCAATCTTTCAAAAGGTTTCGAACAAATAGTAGCTCACCGTGCAATGTTTCTCATCTTTCGACAACTTTTCAAAACCTGTTGAAAACTTTGGAAAACGGGCGAAAAGTTCTCAACATTGCCAACATGACCTGTCGAAAACTCGATGAAATATCGTGAAAAGTTGCCATGCACCGCTAAATCGAGCTTGGCTTATGGGGGAACCGTGTGAACTGCGCAACCTTTTACCTTTGATTTCTTGACATTTGAACATTGATTTCCCTACAATCTTCAAGCTCACGTGTCTATATCTGCGTCCGCGTCCCCGCGGACACTCGAAATGCAGCAGGAGGAACTTAAGATGAAGCGTACGTATCAGCCTAATAAGCGTAAGCGTGCCAAGACCCATGGCTTCCGTGCCCGTATGGCCACTAAGGGTGGTCGTGCCGTGCTCGCCCGTCGTCGCGCCAAGGGCCGCAAGCGTCTCACTGTCTAGCAGCGATACACACATCTCGCATGAAGACTATTAAGTCTCGGCAAGATTTCGAGCATGTGTTCAGTCAGGGGCGTCGTTTCAATCACCCTCTGATTCGAATGACCATATGTGAATCGGTTGGCGAAGGCGACTCCGGAAGGGTCGCCTTCGTTGGTGCTAAGCGACTCGGTTGTGCCGTCGTGCGCAACCGATCTAAGCGTGTGATGCGCGAGGCCGCCCGCAGCTGCGGATTTCCCGTTGCGGGTTATGACATCATCTTGTTTGCAACTCCCAAGACGAGGGTTTCCTCGCCGCAGGAGATGGACAAGGCATTGCGTTCGCTTATGAAGCGCGCCGGCGTTGCCGGGGAGGAGCGATGAGCAATCACGTTTTGCGACGTGTTGCCATCGCTCCTATTCGCATATATCAACAGGTTATTTCGCCCTTATTGCCTGACGCCTGCATTTATTACCCAACGTGCTCGCAATACGCCATCCAGGCGATTGAGAAGCACGGTGTTTTGAGAGGCTGCTGGCTTGCCGTGAGGCGCATCGCTCGTTGCAATCCCCTGCACGTCGGCGGTTATGACCCTGTGCCCTAGCGGGCACTCGCTATCGGAGGAAAACTTACATGTGGGATTGGATCGTTAACATCCTTTTCGAGCTGCTCAAGCTCATCCAGACCTTTGCGGTCGACTGGGGCCTGTCCATCATCATCCTGGTGGTCATCATCCGTCTGCTGCTGACGCCGCTCATGCTCAAGTCGACCAAGTCGACGGCTCGCATGCAGGTGCTGCAGCCCAAGATGCTCGAGATCCAGGAGCGCTATGCCGACGATCCCCAGCGTCAGGCCGAGGAGATGCAGAAGTTCTACAGCGAGAACAAGTTCAACCCCATGGCTGGCTGTCTGCCGCTGCTGATTCAGATGCCTATCCTGTTCGCCCTGTTTACATTGCTGCGCAACCTGCCGCAGTACTTTAACGACGGCACGTTCTCGTTCTTCAACATCCTGCCCGACCTGACCACCACGCCGAGTGCTTCCTTTGCCGATGGCTTTATGGTTGCACTGCCTGCGCTGGTTTGCCTGATCCTGTTCGCCGTCCTGACCCTGATTCCGCAGCTCTATATGTCGCGCAACCAGACCGGCCAGCAGGCTCAGAGCATGCGTATGATGGCCGTTGTCATGACGGTCATGATGCTTTGGATGGGCTGGAGCCTTCCCGTTGGTGTTCTGCTGTACTACGACGTCTCGTCTGCTTGGCAGGTTATCCAGCAGATTTTTGTGACGCAGAAGGTCATCGACAAGGCGAAGGCCGATGAGGAGGAGCGTCTTAAGAACGCTCCGCTGCAGGTTGAGATCACTCGTCGAGAGAAGAAGCCGCGCCCGCACAAGAAGAAGTAGTGGGATATCAATCTTATTTAGGTACCTAACTTTTGGAGTACGTTATGTCTGAAGAGATCATCGAGGATATGCTTGAGGAGGTTGCCCCGCAGGTCGCGGGCGATTATCCCGAGATTGCACAGCGCTACAAGGCTGGTGAAGAGCTGACCGATGAGGAGCTCGACACTATTGCCGATGTTGCTATTTCCATCCTGCGTTCCATCCTTTCGCACTTCGATGCCGCCAACTCTCCTATCGATGAGTATGAGGGCGACGAAGGTGAGCTGATTTTGGATGTAACGGCTCCCGACCTTGCTGTTCTTATTGGCCGTCATGGTCGCACCCTTGATGCCCTTCAGGTTATGTTCTCTTTGCTGGTGAGCCGCAAACTTGGCTTTAGGTATCCGGTTGTAGTGGACGTCGAGGGATACAAGAGCCGCCGTCAGGACAAGGTTGCCTCCATGGCTCAGTCTGCTGCCGAGCGTGCCATTCGCACTCATAAGAGTGTTTCGCTTCCGCCCATGAATGCCTACGAGCGTCGACTGGTTCACATTGCACTTCGTGGCAATGATGCCGTCGATACTCATTCTGAGGGTTCTGACCCTGATCGCCATGTGGTGATTGTTGCTCGATAATCTACTCGAGTTTATGCTAAGGGGACGTGGTTTCCACGTCCCCTTTTTTTGTCAAAAGTTCTCGATACGCTGATTTTTGTCAGAAAGGAGCTTTCGTTGTTAGTACTTACTGATCAGCAAGCTGACGAGATGTTGAGTCGTCTAGCTTTCTATTGCAAAGATTATTCCTTGAGCGTAACTGATGTTGAGCTGAGGAAATGTATTCAGCATTTGGATTTGGTTCTAGAAACAAATAAGACAACCAATCTCACCCGTATTCTTAACGTAGAAGATGCTGCAGTACTTCATATCCTCGACTCACTTGTTTTGCTCCCCTATATCAACAAGGCTCCTGAGGGAGCTTTGCTCGATATGGGAACAGGTGCGGGCTTCCCTGGTATTCCATTAACCATAACCACGCATCGTAAAGCTACTTATATTGACTCTGTTGGCAAGAAGGTTGATGCGGTAAATTCCTTTGTCCATGCTATTGGATTGAAACATGCCCATGCGGTTCATGATCGTCTTGAAGAATATGCTCGGAGCCATAAGAAGCAGTTCTCTGTTGTAACCGCCCGCGCACTGGCCCCTCTACCGATTCTTGTTGAGTATGCGGCTCCGTATCTGAAGGATGGAGGGCTATTTGTTATAACCAAGGGCAATCCTTCGGATGAGGAGCTTGCTTCCGGCATGTCAGCAGCTAAGATTTGCGGCTTCACTTTGCTTCTGAATGACGCAATTGATTTGCCTGAAGGCTTGGGTCACAGGGAGTTCATTGTTCTTAAGAAGAGTCATCCAGCATCCTTTTCATTGCCTCGTGCAAATGGCGTGGCAAAGAAGAATCCGCTTGCCTAGATGTTTCACGTGAAACATAATGGATACTAACAACTTGCAGTGTTTCACGTGAAACATGGCGGTTGATATCGATTCGGAATGTTTCACGTGAAACATCCTCCGTTTGACAGCTTTAATACACACCAGGAGGGACCGTGGGATTTCGCGACGTTAAGCGTTCAAAGAGCGCAAAAGACACGCGTATCATTGCAATCATCAATCAAAAAGGCGGCGTCGGTAAGTCAACGACGGCTGTAAACCTTGCAGCAGCACTGGGTGAGCAGGGTCGTAAGACACTGATTGTCGATTTTGATCCGCAGGGAAACAGCACCAGTGGATTCGGAATTGAAAAAGAAGACCTTGATCACTGCATCTATGATGCATTGTTGAATGATGTGCCGGCAGAATCACTTGTTCTTGATACAAATTGCAAAAAGGTATTCGTAATTCCAGCTACAATTCAGCTTGCAGGCGCCGAAATTGAGCTCGTAAGCGCAATTGCACGTGAAACCCGCCTCAAAGATTTGCTTGAGCCGATTCAGGACGAGTTCGATTTTATTTTCATTGACTGTCCCCCTTCGCTCGGCCTGCTTACTATCAACGCCTTGACCGCAGCAGACAGCGTTTTGATTCCGATCCAATGCGAATATTACGCACTCGAGGGCGTTACGAAGCTGCTTGAGTCAATGAAGATGGTCAAATCAAGGCTGAACAAGGGCTTAGACACCTATGGTGTGCTTATGACCATGTATGACTCGCGTACTTCACTATCGAATCAGGTTGTTGAGGAGGTTCAATCGTACTTTGGTGATAAGGCGTTTAAGACGCTAATCCCCCGTACGGTTAAAATCTCCGAAGCTCCGTCTTTTGGAGAACCAGTAATTACCTATGCACCTCAAAATAAGGGTGCAAAAGCATATATGAACCTTGCAAAAGAGGTGATCAAGCGTGCCTAGTGTAAAGAAACGTGGCGGATTGGGACGTGGACTGAATGCTTTGGTCTCAGAGGCCGAGTATGAGACCGGCGGTTCGGCTGCATCGGCTTCAAATGCTGCATCTGAAACAAAACTACCTATTGAGGATATCGTTCCCAACCCTAATCAGCCGCGAATTCAATTTAACGAAACTGAACTTCGCGAGTTGAGCGAGTCAATCCAAGAACATGGCGTTTTGCAGCCGCTTTTGGTTCGCAAGCATGGAAACGGCTATGAGATCATCGCTGGTGAGCGTCGTTACCAGGCGTCAAAGCTTGCTGGCCTTGAAGAATTGCCAGTCATCATTAAAGAGGTAAATGATGAAGAGATGCTGGCTCTTGCTCTTATCGAAAACCTTCAACGTTCAGATCTGAATCCCGTCGAAGAGGCTAAGGGCTATCGACAGCTCATCGATGCCAGCGGTATGACCCAGGAGGCATTGTCGAAGGCAGTAAGCAAGTCACGCTCTGCAATTACAAACTCGCTGCGTCTTCTCGATCTCCCCGAAGTGGTTCAGCAGATGATTTTTGAGGGTAAACTTACTGCTGGTCATGCACGTGCGATTCTTGCAGTTCCCTATGAGGATGCTCGAATTCGACTTGCAGAGAAGGTTGTTGCAGAGGGCCTTTCCGTAAGAGCGACAGAAAATCTTGCTCCGTTGTTTTCTGCCGGAGAGACACCTAAGACGCCGAGGCCTGCAACCCCTCAGTCTTTTAAAAAGGCAGCCCGCGTGCTTCGTCAGGTTTTTAATACCAACGTGCGTGTGAAGAGCTCGCGTGGAAAGAATAAGATTGAGATTGAGTTTAAAGACGAGGAAGAGCTCTCTCGTATTCTTGGCGAAATGATTCAGTTTGATCAAGGAGGCCAAGATGAGGAATAGAACTTTAACTGCGATTGCATTGGCGACGACTGTCGCGGCTGGTGCCTTTGCTGGCTATAAGATCGCGACAGACGATGAACTTCGAGGTCGTTTGCTTCGTAGTGCGCAAGATATTGTCGATACATCCAAGAAGAAAATGGATGTTATGACAGAAGATGTTGCAATGCGTACTGCTCAGGTAACGAAGAATCCCAAGATTAATCAGGGTTGGGTCAGCAACCAATGGGAAAATGTAGGCTATTAGGTACCTAACAATTACTTAGCATATTGTGATGGGTCCTTGTCTGATTCACGAGACAAGGACCCCTTATTTTGGCCGTAAAAATGGGACCAGTAGCAGCTGATTCAAAATTAAGGTCAATAAATGAAACGACCCCGGTTGCATATCCTGCAACCGGGGTCGTTCGATGTTTCACATGAAACGTTTTGGGGTGCGACTCCCCTATGCGTTCTTCTGAACTTTGAAGCGCTGCTTCAGCTGTCCGCAAGCGGCGTCAATATCGTTACCACGGGAGTTACGAATCGTTGTCTCGATGCCACGGGACTCAAGGCGACGCTGAAGATCCTCAACCTTATGAATCGGCGACGGCTTGAGCGGGCTACCCTCGATGTCGTTAAGCTGAATGAGGTTAACGTGGCACAGCGTTCCCTCGCAGAAGTCGCAGAGCGCCTGCATTTCCGGATTCGTATCGTTGACGCCTTCGATCATGGCATACTCATAGGTTGGGCGGCGGCCGGTCTTCTCGGTGTAGAGCTGAAGCGCTTCGTGAAGGCGAAGCAGCGTGTACTTCTTAACACCGGGCATGAGCTTATTGCGCGTCGACTGGATGGCGGAATGCAGTGAAACAGCAAGCGTGAACTGCTCGGGGATGTCGGCAAATTTGCGAATACCGGGAATAACGCCACTGGTAGAGACGGTGAGGTGACGAGCGCCGATACCGATGCCATCGGGGTCGTTGAGGATTCGCAGCGCCTTGAGAACCTCGTCGTAGTTGGCAAACGGCTCGCCCTGGCCCATGAAGACAACGCTCGTGGCGCGCTCGCCAAAGTCGTTGGATACATGAAGTACCTGGTCGACGATCTCTTGAGCGGTCAGAGAGCGCTTGAGGCCGTTGAGACCGGTAGCGCAAAAGGCGCAGCCCATGCCACAGCCTGCTTGGGTGGAAACGCAGACGGAAAGCTTGTTACGACGGGGCATGCCGACAGTCTCGACGGAAACGCCGTCGTGGTACTCGAGCAAATACTTGCGAGAGCCATCTTTGGAAACCTGCTTGGTTAGTTCAGTCGGCGTGTCAAAGGCAAAAGCCTCTTTAAGCTGCTCGCGGAAAGCCTTAGGAAGGTTTGTCATATCGTCAAACGAACAAACGTTCTTCTCGAAGACCCATTCGATGAGCTGCTTCGCGCGGAAGGCTGGCTGGCCAAGTTCGGCCACGAGCTCGCGAATATCGTTTTGGCTCAAGTCGCGAATGTCCTGAGATTTAGTCCTGGGATTCATGGAAGCCTTTCGATTTTGGGGAAACGTAGAGGGTATCGCTACAATATGGTATCAGCTGCAGAAATTATAGAGGAGGAGTCTGCCCATGCCGGGTAAAAGCCTAGAGAACATGCACGTAGCGGTCTTGGCGGGCGGTCATTCCGCCGAGCGCGAGATCTCGCTCAATTCGGGAAAGAACGTTGTGGTGGCACTGAAGGAGGTCGGCTACACCTCGGTGGAGCTGCTCGACACGGCCGCTGATGATTTTATGGTAACCATGGCGACCGGCGGCTTTGACGTGGCGTTTATCGCCATGCACGGTGCCGGCGGCGAGGATGGCGCCATGCAGGGTGCCATGGAGACCCTGGGTATCCCCTACACGGCCTCGGGCGTGCTTGCCAGCGCCTGCGGTGCCGACAAGGAGGTCTCTAAGCTCCTGTACGCCAAGGCGGGCATTCCCATTGCCCCCGGCCTTGCGCTCGAGGTGGGCGATGAAGTCGATATCGATCATATCGTCGAGGTCTGTGGCGAGCGCTGCTTTGTGAAGCCGGCCGTCAACGGTTCCAGCTATGGCATTTCCCTGGTCCATGAGCCCTCCGAGCTGCCCGCGGCAATCGCCAAGGCGTTTGAGTACGGCGACAAAGTGCTGGTCGAGAAGTGCATCGAGGGTACCGAGATCACCGTCGGCGTATACGGCGAAGATGACGTGCGCGCTCTGCCGATTGTCGAGATTCGTAAGCCCGAGGACTGCGAGTTCTACGATCTGGACGTGAAGTATGTCGACCCTACGGACATCCATCGCATTCCGGCGCAGATTTCACCCGAGAATTACGCTCGTGCCCAGGAGCTTGCCTGTGCTGCTCACAAGGCCCTCGGTTGCCTGGGTATCTCGCGCAGCGATTTTATCGTGAGCGAGGACGGCCCCGTTATCCTCGAGACCAATACCATTCCCGGCATGACCGATACGTCGCTGTATCCGGATGAGATCCGCCACACCGACGACATGACGTTCCCGCAGGTCTGTGACAGCCTGATCCGTATGGGCCTTCGTCGAGCGGGCATTGCATGCTAATCGAGGACGCGGTTTCGTCAGGAACACCGCAGTTTGTCATCGACTCCTATGCCACGCTTGCCGAACGCGCCAAAACGCAGTCCTTCGGCCTCATCGAGGAAGATGTGATTGTCCTCGATACCGAGACCACAGGTCTTTCGGTGCAGGACAATGAGCTGATCGAGATCTCGGCGGCCCGTCTTTCGGGCCGCGAGGTCGTCGACCGCTTCGATACCTTCGTGCATCCCAAACAGCTGATTCCCGCCGAGATTACCGAGCTCACGAGCATTACAAATGCCGATGTGGCAGATGCCCCGTCGGCCGTTGAGGCCGTAGCCGCTCTCGCCGATTTTGTCGGTGGTTGCCCGGTAATCGCACATAACGCCACGTTCGACCGCTCGTTTATCGAGTCGGTCAAAGGCGGCGTCAACGTGAGCGATATCTGGATCGATTCGCTGGCGCTGTCGCGCATCGCGCTTCCGCGCCTGGCATCGCACAAGTTGTCTTTTATGGCCGATCTGTTTGGCTGTGACTCGGTATCACACCGTGCCAATGCCGACGTCGACGCCCTGTGTGGCGTATGGCGCGTGTTGCTCGTGGCGCTCACCGACTTGCCTCAGGGCTTAATGGCGCGCTTGGCCGACATGCATCCCGACGTACCCTGGTCCTATCGTCCCATCTTCTCCTTCTTGGCGGGGCAGAACCCCGGTTCCATCTTCTCTCTCAGTGCCGCCCGCGCCGACGTACTCAAGGCCGATCGGGCCGATGATCGCGTTGATGCGGACGAGCTACCGGTCCTTAGGATGCCGAGCCGCGAGGAAATCGAGGCGGACTATGCCCCGGGCGGCCTGGTTAATCGTATGTACCCCACGTACGAGCCGCGTGATGAGCAGATCGCGATGGCGCTCGAGGTCCGCGATGCGCTGGTCACGGGCACTCATCGTGTAATTGAGGCGGGCACGGGCGTCGGCAAATCGATGGCCTATCTGGTGCCTTTTGCCGAGGCAGCACGCCGTAACAACATCACGGTTGGTATTGCGACCAAATCGAACAATCTTGCCGACCAGCTCATGTACCATGAGCTGCCAAAACTTGCCGAGCAACTGGAAGGTGGTCTGTCATTTTGCGCTCTCAAGGGGTATGACCACTATCCGTGCCTGCGCAAACTTGAGCGCATGAGCCGCGGCCAGGTCGAGATTACCACCAAGCGCGATCCGGCGGACACGCTCACGGCGGTCGCGGTCATTATGGCGTACGTTTGCCAATCAGCCGATGGCGACCTCGACTCACTTGGCATTCGGTGGCGCAGCGTCAACCGCCCCGACTTTACGACGGCCTCGCGCGAGTGTGCTCGTCGCCTCTGCCCGTTTTTCCCTGATAAATGTTTGGTCCACGGCGCTCGCCGTCGTGCGGCGCATGCCGATGTGGTGGTCACCAACCATTCCCTGCTGTTCCGCAATGTTGCGGCCGAGGGCAGGATTTTGCCTCCGATTCGTCATTGGGTAATCGACGAGGCCCATTCTATCGAGCGCGAGGCGCGCCGTCAGTGGGCGCGCGTGGTGTCGGCGGACGAATCACGCGTTCTGTTTGAGCGCCTGGGTGGCTCGAGCACCGGTGCGCTAAGCCAGGTTTCCCGTGATTTGGCAACCTCCGAGGGCTCTACGCTCTATCTGGGCCTTACTGCCAAGGCGACGTCGACGGTTGCGCGCGCGAGCATGGCAATCGCCGACGTGTTCGATGGCGTTCGCGAGCTCGGCCGCCGTGCCCGTGGGGGTTATGACAATGCCAATCTATGGATTGGCCCCGAGCTGCGCGAATCTGACGACTGGCATGATTTCTTACAGTCGGCCTACGCTGCCATCGATGCATTGGAACAAGCTGACAAGAGCGTCGACGCGCTGGTGCAGGCCGTCGCCGCCGACAAGCCCGAGGTTGTTGTCGACCTGGGCGATATCTCGCGCCGCCTGCACGAGCTGGCCGAGAACCTCAAACTCATCATCGACGGCACCGATGAACACTACGTGTATTCGCTGCAGGTCAATCGCAGGTTGCGTGCCGGCGGAGAGTCAATGACCGCAGAGCGCATCGACATTGGCGAGGCCTTGGCAACCGAGTGGCTGCCCGAGGTTCACACGGCTATCTTTGCCTCGGCGACCATGACGGTGTCCAAAAGCTTTGAACACTTTAACCACGCGGTCGGCCTCGATCGCATCGGTGCTTCAACATCCTCATCGCTGCACTTGGACTCGAGCTACGACTTTGATTCGAACATGGCTGTAGTCGTTGCGGGCGATATACCCGATCCGCGCGATCGTGAGAGCTATCTTACGGCGCTCGAGCGCGTGCTGGTCGACGCCCATCTTGCCATGGGCGGATCGGTGCTCACACTGTTTACCAATCGGCGCGACATGGAAGACCTGTACGCCCGCGTTGAGCCCAAGATGGCCCGTGCGGGTCTGGAGCTCAACTGCCAGCAGCGCAACTCATCTCCTCGTCGCCTGCGCGACCGGTTTATCAACGAGCCGACCTCGTCGCTTTTTGCTCTTAAGGCCTTTTGGGAGGGATTCGACGCCAGCGGCGAGACGCTGCGCTGCGTCATCATTCCCAAGCTGCCGTTCTCGAGTCCCACGGACCCGCTCTCGTGCGAGCGCAACCTGCGCGAAGACCGCGCTTGGGCGCGCTATTCGCTGCCCGAGGCGGTGCTCGAGGTCAAGCAGGCGGCCGGCCGCCTTATCCGCTCGTCGACCGATTGCGGCGTGCTGATTCTGGCCGACCCGCGCCTGGTGACGAAGGGCTACGGAAAGAAGTTCTTAACGTCGCTGCCCACGAGCTCCTACCAGCGCATCGAATCGGCGCAGATCGGGCACTATCTGCAACTGTGGCGCGCACGCCACGAGCGGCGGCGTTAAAGCGGACAGACGAGGGTTTTTGCCATATCGCACAGACGCTTTGACAGGGCGGGGTCATCCAAGATGTGGATGGCTCCGCCCGCTGCAATTATCTGGCTCAGTAGCCAACGCTCGGAGCCGTAATGCACGGTTACCGTTGCCATGTCTGCTCCGCTGCGCTCGATTAGGGTGATGCCGGCCCAGTCCAGATGCTCCGCCATATCGAATGGCATCAGGAGCTTTGCGCTACGCTGCGTCCGGGCAAGGGAATCGTGGAGGGATGCGACGTCCGGCGCGTGAGGCACGACGGAGTCTTCCGTCAAGATGAGGCCCTCGATTTTATCCATGCGATAGGTGCGCTGCTCATCGACTGCAATGTCCCAGGCAATCAGGTATGTTTGGTCGCCGTTTGCCGTAATGCGCAAGGGGTCGACCAGGCGCTCGCGTGGCCATGCATCGTCCATCGAGCGATACGAGATGCGGCAGCGAACGCCGTCCTGAATGGCGCAGCTCAGCTGCTGCCAGTGCGACCCGTGGTTGACGGTGTCAAAGACGCGCTGGTTATAGCCGAGCTCTTCGGGTAGAAGAGCATGTCGAATCCGAGCCGCCGCCTGGGGCTCGATCCCCAACGATTCAAGTTCATGGTTGAGCACAGCGCCCTCGGCGGCACTCAGGCGCAGCGGTAGCACACGACCGGCGTCACCGGTGAGGACCACACGCTCGCCGCGGCATTCGCAGATGATGCGCGCGCCCGATTCTCGGTCCGCGAGCGTCGAGACGATCTCGAGAATCTCGTCGAGCGACACCCCCGTGATGTCAAAGCGACTGCAAATCTCGGTTCGTGTCATGCCGCTCTCGCCGGCGGCGTAGAGGGCTTCCATGATGTCGATGGCGCGCGAGAGTCTCTGCTCGCTGGTGAGTTTACGCACGGGCATACTCGTGCACCGTCCTTTCGATGAGGTGGTTCCACGCCTGCTTGAGCGATTTGGGGGCCATGGGCCTCATGCCGTCCATGGCGTGGGCCATGCAAAATGAGGCGGCGGCTTCAAGATCGCGCACGTCAACGGTCCAGGTCCATCCCACATCGGTGTGTGCGAGCTCACCTCGCCCGCGCGTGAGGCCGTTGATCATATCGATCTGCGTCTGAGGGGCGAACGAGAACGTGGCTGCAACGGGCGGTCGGTCGGCAAAATCGAATTCAAAGAACAGATAGTCGTTGAGATTGAAGTTCGCGGGGATGACGTAGGCCTTCGAAGGACGCCAAGCGCGTACGATACGGTCGCAGCGGAATGTCCTGATGTCGTCGGTGACGTTGTCGAGGCCACAGAAGTACGCCACGCCCTCGCGCTCGAACATGCCGTAGACGCAGACGGTACGTTCTTTCTGCTCGCCGCGTCCGTTCTGATATAAAAATCGCAGCGCACAACGCTCGGCAAAGGCGCTCCAAACCGCATCGACGGTGGGAGAGCGGCTGATCGGCGCCTCGTCTACCGTCGTCCTGCCGGTGAGATAGGCAATCTTGGAGCGAATATCGGCAAGCGGTGCGGCAAAAGTGGATGAGCCGGCCGCTAGTGTCTGGTCGATGGCGTTGAGCAGGATATCGGCGTCGTCTGCGGTAATGAGGCCGCCTGCCGCAAACGTGTGCTCGCGGTCGATTGTCCACGAGCTTTCCTCGGTCTCCTGCGCGCCGGTGGGGCGAACCTCCTTGATTAAGATGCCGCGTTCGAGCAGTTTGTCACGATCGCGTCGAAACTTGCGCTTATCCGAGTCGATATTGCCCGAGCCATATCCCAGGTCAGAATCCAAGACGATCTGCTCGGTCGTCAGCGGTTCGGGGGAGCTATTGAGCACAAAGAAAAGATTGAGGATGCGCTGAGCCGTTTTATCGAAACTGGGCTCCGAATTTCCCTTTTTAATTGTCTCGGTCGTGTCGCTTGCCGTCATAGAGCCCTCGCATGAGAAGGTGGTTTGCTGCCATGATTTTAGTCCGATATGGAGATTAGGCTATATCCTTGTCCGCTCGGGGCGTTAAGATGGCCCGAATTCGGTCGTTTGCGCTCGCTCGGGGTATACTTTCGACTATATACGGTTCTAATGTGCATGCATTGGGCCTATTTGTCGGATTATGGATGTGGAGCGCACATGGCGAACACCCAGAACTATATTAACCACCTGCTGCAGAACACCGGCATTACGCCGGCATGCAGCGAAGAAGAGCGCTTGGCTGCCGAGGATATCGCTCAGATCTTCCGCAACCACGGCTTTGACCCCGAGGTTCAGGAGTTCAATGCCCCGGCGCCCAGTAGGTTGGCATTTGCCGTTACCGGTATTCTTGCGTTTGCCGGCGCCCTGCTGATGGGCATCGGCGGCGGTATCGGCTTGGTCGGCACCTTGCTGGCCATTGTCGGTGCCGTGCTCTACGTGCTCGAGCGCACAGGGCATCCCGTGGTTTCGCGCCTGGGCAAGACGGGCGTGAGCCAAAATGTCATCGCCTACCACAAGGCCTCGGGCCCGCTCGCGTCTCCGCGCAACCGCCCGGTGGTCGTTGTCGCACACTACGACTCTCCCCGTGCTGAGCTGCTCGCCCGCGAGCCCTATGCTTCGTATCGTGCGCTCATCGCCAAACTGTTGCCCGTTGCCACGGTTGCCCCCGCTGCCGTTGCCATCCTGCGCATCCTGCCGCTCCCCGGCGCGCTCAAGGTTCTGCTGTGGATTGTCGCGATCCTCGCTTCCCTCGTTGCGCTCGCCAACGCGGCAAACATCATCTCTAACCGCCACATTCTTCCCTATACGTCCGGCGCGGTGTGCAACAAGTCTTCTGTCGCCGCTATGCTCGGCGTTATGGACAACGTTGCTCCCTTCCAGGGCGAAAACGAGTTTCCCGACGATGTTCCGTTCGATACCTATTTTGGGGAGCAAAAGCGCCGTGCCGAGGAAATGGCGCGTGCAGCGGCGGAATATGCCGCGGCCCAGCAGCAAAACGACTACGGCAACACCATCGAGTACGAAGAGCCTACCTACGCCGAGGACGAGTTCGGTCAGCCGATTGCTCCCGACACTCAGACCGAGCCCGAACAGGGTGAGGCTTTCGACGAGCAGATCGAGGGCTTTGAGGGTGCGTCTGCCGACGAGACGCTGATCGGCGCCATCGTGCCCGAGGATCAGAATCAGGCTGTCCAGGCTGAAGAGTTCAATGACGAGGTTTCCGCTGCCGAGCCGGTGGAGGAGCCTGTCGCGGCCGAGCCCGAGCCCAAGCTCTATCGCAATGCCGCCGGCAACATCCGCTTTGGTTCGGATGCCATCCGTGCGCTCGGAATGCTTCCCGAGTCCTGCACGCTCGATTACGAGGAGGGCGAGGAGCCGACGTTTGAGCCCGAGCCTGCCCCCGTCGTGACTGCACCTGCGCCCGCTGTCACCGTGGATGATGAGTCTGCCGCGGTTACCGCTGCCGTTGCCGAGTCCGAGGCGGTGTCCGCGATCGATCCTGCGGCAGGACTGGACATTTTGGCTCCCGCCGCGCCGGCGCAAGACGTTGCGGACGAGTCTGACGACGATTACGTTGAACAGCCGAGGCGCGTGTCTTACGAGAGCGATACTGATTTCTCGGCCGAGATTCCCGCGGCAACGCCCCATGCCGATATTGCATCCGCGTTCTCGTCGATTGGCGCCAGCGCTTCCAACTTCTTTAAGGGTGCGCTTGCAAAGGGCAAGAAATTTGTCGACGATTTCGAGGAGAAGCGCGCTGCCGCACGCGAGGCTGCCGAGCAGGAGGCTATCGCTCAGCAGCAGGCAGCCGAGGCGGCACGTGAGCTCGCGGCGCAAGAGTTCGAGCAGAACGAGGCTATGCAGTCCGTGCCCGTCGACGCCGCCGAAGCTACAACGTCTTTCGAGGCCCAGCAACCGACGTCCGCGGATGTTGTTGAGGCGACGACGTCTTTCGAGGCTCAGCAGCACGTCGATAGCACCATGTCGTTTGATGCCGCGAAGTTCGATTCCACGATAACGTTTGAAAAGCAAGGCACCGCGATTGCCGAGCCCCTTCCTGCTTCCGATGAACAGGGCGACGCGGTGGACGATGACGAGCCTATTGATGCTGCCGAAATCCAAGATGCCACCGAGGACGAGCCCGTCGAGGCCAACTCTGACGAAGAGCAATACGCGGCAGCCGAGCAAGATGATTCGACCGAGGCCGAGCAGGAGGAAGTGCCTGCGGTTTCCGAGACTCCCGAGACGGATGAGTCGAGGCCTTATTCCACGCAGATTTTCACCATGCCGACCCCGAGTGGTTCCGGTGCCACGGTTGCCAATGTCGCTCCCACCCAGGACGAAACGGTCGATTCCCTTATGGCCCAGATTTCCTCCCAGGCATCGCCGCGTCCGCAGATGAATGTTCCCGATCCGGCGTCGGCACCGTCGCCTGCACCTTCCTCGTCTCCGCTGGCTTCGGTCCCCGATCCGTCGCTGCCGTCTATGAAGCAGGCAAACGTTGCGTCTCGCACGTCGCTGTTCGACCTTCCCGATCCCTCTGCCCAGGTCAACGACCCCTTTGCTACCGCCCAAGGTCCCGAAGCCACATCGGCACCCGTTGCGCCTCCTATGCCCGTTGCGTCGGGCGCGCAGCCGATCGAGACCATTTCGGCTCCCGCCCCGGCGGCACCCAAGTCTCGTAAGCGCGGCCTGGGTGGCCTGTTCGGTCGTAAAAAGAAAAACGAGCAGGACAGCATGAGTGACTGGCTGGGCGTCGAAGACGATTACGATGCCAAGAAATCCGGTCGCGGTATCGGTTCGTGGGATAACTTCGAGGACGATAACGATGGCTGGAAGGGCGGCGCTACGTCTTCCGATGGCGCTTCTTCCGAAGATATGCTCTCGGCTGTCGCCTCTATGGGCGATGATGAGCTGCTCGGTCACGATATCTGGTTTGTGGCAACGGGTGCCTCGGATTGTGATGGCGCCGGCATGAAGGCCTTCTTGGCTTCGCATCGCGATAAGCTCCGCGGCGTATTCTTTATCAATCTTGAATCCGTCGGCGCCGGTAGGCTTTCGGTTGTGACGGTCGAGGGCGAACAACAGCTGCTCAAGGGCGATCGCCGCATCATGAACCTGGTCAGCAAGGTCTGCAAGTCGTTCCATGTCGATTGTGGCGCGCTCGAGATGCCCTATGCCAAGACCGATGCCTACGCCGCGCTCGAGGCGAGCCGCCGAGCCCTCACCATCGCCGGCGTGGACGGCACACGTCTGGCTTGCGCTCGTACCGAGGACGACCTGCCCCACAATGTCAACCCGACGAACATTGCCACGGTATCCGAGGTCGTTACCGAGGTTATCCGCCGTTCGTAGGCGGAGCTCTAAGGAGTCAACGTGTTTTCGTATATTAAGCGCCATTGGCCTGTCTACGTGATTTTGACCTTGATTGCCATTGCGTTAGGATTTGGGGCTGCCTACATCGTGGGCGCAAAGGGCTCGACCCCCGCCTCCGCAATCAGCGAAGAGGTGGAGCAAGAACAGAGTACGGGTGCCGATGGGATTCCTGAGTCCGAGCAAGCAATCGTTGATGGTGGATCTTCGTCTGCAGAGTAGATACGGCGATTTACATGATTGAAAGCGGGTGAGCCGGGGGACTGGCTCGCCCGCTTTTTGATCGCGCTAGCGCTTCTTTGGGATCGGCCTAAGGCGAGCGAACCATAGGGCTGCGGCACCCGAGGTCAGGAGCGCGGTGATGCAAGCGGCGATGGGAACTGCTCCTGTTGCCGGTAGGTCCTGCGGTAGGGTACAGCGTTGAATGACACAGTCCTCGTCATGTGACTCAAGTTTATCGCCGCCGCCGTTGCGGAAAAGATCGACACGTGCGCTGTTGGTGAGTGCAGTTTGGGGCGTATAAGCCGACGTTGCCTGCATGTGCACGACTGCGCCCCGAGCGTCTGTGCTAAGGATTGCTTTGGCATCGTCAAGGTCGTCGTGCTCATCTTTGAGATCATCGCGGGTCCAAGAATCCGCATCGCTTCGAGTCGTAAAGTCGGCGGCTACCGCACCGTATTCAATTCGAATGCCCGTTACGACGGTATTGGGTGTAAGGTCGAGCTCTTCCGCCTCGAGTGTGGTGGATTCCGTGGTCGAGACATCCGCCTTCCAGAGGCGCCAGCCGTCGTAATCGACGAGGCGACAGTCCTCACCAAGGCTCTCTTTTACTTCGTCGGACTCAAGCCAAGGATTTTCGTGTCCATCGTCAAGTGTCGCGTTCGCCGGTTCATCGACGTCTGTCGAGTCCAACGGCGTCGTGCGATACCACACGTTGCACAGACCGTTGAGGTCGCCGATGGCGACGGGGGTTTCGATTGAGATGAATCTCGCCGTGCCGTCTTTGGCGCACTCAAGATCATCGGTAATCGTAAACTCATCAACCCAAGTAGCGGAATCGTTTCGAGCATCGATGGTATAGGAGAAAAGCCCATCACTATTGGTTTGCGTCGTGGCGCGGTTTTTACCATCGCCGTTAGCCAACAGGCCCTTTTCGATAGGTTGGACAAGTTCCTGACGCTTGTCGACCTGCCCCTTGATCTCGATGGGCGCATCCTTCATCGCGACGGATTGGACTTCTCCCGTATCTTTTATTTCAAACGTTATCTCCTCGGCAAGGTCATAGGTCCGCGGAGACATCATTTCGCGCAACGAGTAGGTGCCAGGTGCAAGATGTTCGACGCGGTGCGGCTTGTCGGATGAGGTCCAGGAGTCTATTTCGGTTTTATCGGGACCATATAAGGTGAGCTGTGCGCCTTCCACTTCCTGCTCGCCGCTTGCATCGACCTTGGAGATATCAACCTTGGTGTAATCGTCGGATACGTTAAGCCGTGCTTCTACAACGGGTGTTTTCTGGTCGGCATAAGTAAGGTCGACAATATGGGATGTCCGATCGAGTAAGAAGCCTGCCGGCGCTTGAGTCTCGACAACCTCGTAGCGTGCGGTGCCAGATCCCAGCGGGAGGTCGTCCGCGCGTGCTTCTCCAGTTTCATCCGTCGTGACGGTAGCGACAGTCTCACCGTCGAGCGCGGCAATGCTACCGTCGGGGCGCACGATATCACCCGAGGCACGGATCTCAAAGACGGCGCCCGCGAGGCTGCTGCCGTCTACGGCATCGGTTTTAACGATCCTGATGTTTCCGGTCGCGGCGTGGTCATAATACGAGGCGATTGCAACGGGCGTTAGGTTCATGTCGGCGGGTATGTTTACCTCGATCTCCTCGCCGACAAGATAGGGCTCTTTGGCCGAGGTTTCGCGTACATAATAGGTGCCCGGCACGAGCGATTCGGGCAGTGTGACGGTCCCGGTCGCGTCAGTCGTAAAGGTGTCCATTACGTTATGTGCTGGATACCAGCAAGTTTGTGAGACAGGTTCGTGATTGCTGTCGAGGAGTTGGAAGGTGAATCCGGCTAGTGGAACAGAAGCGCCTGTTTGGGCATCGCGTTTTACAATCTGGAGATGCGTCGACAGCGCGTGGTTGTCCACGATATATTGAAGCTCGGCGCCGTTGGAAATCTGATTGGCCCCGACGGTCCATTCCCCTGCACGTTTAAAACCCTCGGGGACGGTTTCCGGAACCTCGCGAATCGTGTAGCCGGCACGGTCGTATGGGACAGCTCCGTGGACACCGGCGGGTCGCTTGCCTGTGCCGAACCATGCTTCGGGCTGATCTTTGGTGGAGGCAAAGCCATAGATGTTTGTGGTCAGTGTGCCAACAACCTGCTGAGAACTGTTGCTGACAACCTCAAAGACAACACCACCCGCCGGTTGCTCCAGGCCGGATTGGTCGCTATTACCGTAATCCTTGAATTTGGAAATCTCAAGGTCAAACGCAATGGGGATATCGGAAATGCGAGATTCGATCTCGACCACGCCTGAATCGCCGAGCTGGTCGGCTCCGACGGTATAGGTCCAGCTGTCGTTGGATGGCAGGTAGCCCTCGGGGGCTTTTGATTCGTAGATGGTAAAGGTTCCTAAGGGGACATCGGCGAGGGTGGCCCGACCGCTTTCGTCGGTCGTGAGGATTTGCACCCATCCAGGGGTTGATTGTGACACACACGTGAACTCTGCTCCTGCGAGTGAAGATCCCACCTGGGGGCCGGCATTCGTCGCGGCATCGAGTTTTACGATACGCAGGTTGATGGTGCCGGGCTGTTCATCAATGGCGACCTGTCCACCGTCATTCCCCGTGGTAAAGGCGATGCGATCACGACGGGGGACATAGCCGGACGGCGCCTTCGTTTCAACTAGGTAGTATGCTGTGTTGGGCAGAAGTGTTGCTTGCGCTCGACCGTTGCTGTCCATCTGGACGGTGCCGACACGCGCGTCGCTGGCGCTCTCAAAAATATCGAATGTTGCCCCATCAAACTGATAAGTATTGTTTCCACTGGTAATGGCGGCGTTTGCAGACTGCTTTTGGAAGGAAACAGAGACCGCCGGCAGTACATAGAGCATGTCTTGACGTCTGCTGCCGCCCGATACGGTTCCTAGATAGCGCCGCGCGCGGTGCGGGGCGGCTTTGATGCTTCCTGATTTTGCGCTGTCGTGGAGCCACCGCGCAGCCGCCACGACTTCATTGTCGGCGGTAAAGTGCCCACTCTTGGTTTTGCCCTGAGCGGTCGTGTAGGAGTAGGTGCCGTCGACATGGGTAGTGCCGTTGAGCATCCATACGGCAAGCTGGGTTGCGGCGCGGGCGCGATCGGGTGAAAGATGGTAGCCGCCAAACGACGTGGCGGTAGGATATCCGTGACAAACGATTGCCGCGAACTCGTCGTCGAGCCACACCCAGCCTTGATCAAAGTTGAGCCATGGGCCGCCCGGTTTGGTGGGGCCGGGGCGCTCCTGGTTCATGCAGTAGGCAATCGAGGTGTCTTGAGCTTCATACTTGCCGATGAAGAAGGGCCCACAATCATCGCTAATAGTGCGGAAGCCGAGCTGGTCGTAGCCATCGACGGCAAATGCGGCTCCCGGTGCCAGGCAGCCGAAAAGCAGGAAGAGGAGCAGGAGCAGCGGACCTGTTGCGATTGCGCTGTGGACAGAGTGCGTGGGTGCGTTGGACATGGCTGCTCCTTATCCCTCGTGCGCCGCACGGGGAGGCTGCGACGCGTAGGATGAGGCTACCCCCGAGGTTCATGCGGGTAAGTACCGGAGCCTGACCAAAAGCTTGCCCAATTCCTGACAAATTGAGCTCAAATACAACAATCAAGCAAAAGCGCAGGTAGAAGATAAGGAGAACAGGAGGTCAAAGGTCCTCATCTCCACAATTGACGCGATTTTCAAACGAATCTCCACAGCTAAAACAAGCATCGCCACTCTTGTATCGAACAAGACAACCGCGTTATACTATCCCCCAAATATGCGGGCATCGCCAAGTGGTAAGGCATCAGCTTCCCAAGCTGACACTCGCGGGTTCGAGTCCCGTTGCCCGCTCCATTCGAATTTCAGGCACGGTAACGTTTCGCTACCGTGCCTTTTTCGATAAAGTGCCGAGACTCGAACCCGACAGGGTGCGAGCGTAAAGCAAACGCGAAGCGTTTATAGCGAGCAGGCGA